>Ga0111538_10008527_pt1 | contig 13756 bp, 10 predicted proteins | sample SoiMethybrSBSTD1_FD_79669 | JGI IMG/M metagenome (GOLD analysis project Ga0111538, IMG submission 79669) | Bulk soil microbial communities from a Populus tree surrounding site in Tennessee, USA - Soil MetaG P. TD hybrid SBSTD1 (version 2)... | ecosystem: Environmental > Terrestrial > Soil >...
ATCGACCCAATCGCGGACGTCTCGTTGCCCGACATACGAGCGCGGAGCAGACCTGGAACCGCAATCGCCGCGATAATGCCGATGATCGCCACAACGATCAGCAGCTCAATAAGCGTAAAGCCTTCGTTCTTCTGCAGTTTCTTCACAAGTTTCTCCTTGAGCGCGCGGGCCGGAAGGCCCGATTTAACAATCCGCCGCTCCGACACGGCGCCTCCCACCGTCCTTCAATCCCCGAAAACTCCCTGTGATGAAGGTTGATGCTTCCTGATGAGGCAAGCGGGGTGCCACCTGACATCATTACACAGGTTATCGGCTTAACCTGTCAGGTTGCTTAGGCTTAGTGACGGCGGACGAGCTCGGTCCAGTACGAATTGGTGCCGCTTCTACGGCTGCCGTGACAAGAACTGTCAACGTGGGCTGTCAAGATTTGGCGATCACTCTTCAGGCTTCGCCGTCGTCACCATGTCCGGTGCAGCAGCCAGGATATTGCGCATCGAGTAGTTTCCTTCGTGACACGCGAACTCCAGCGGCCTGCCCGGTGTTCTCGTGAGGTTCATCGCAAAAGTCCAGGGCGTCGGCCACGTCCTGTCGTCGATGAGCGTTACCGACCATTGCAGGACGTTCTGTGCAATCGGCGTAAACCGCTCGACCAGCTTCAGGCGGTCGCTTGATTGATAGAAGGGTGTCCTGCCAGTGAAGTTCGTGGTCTCTATGACGAGAGAGTGCCCCTCGAATCGGCCGCGCGCGTCCCCGAGATAAGTGCGGATACGGCTGTCCACATGCGGACGCCCATCGAGAAGGACCACCCTTGCTTCATGAATCGCCTCGTAGGTGATCACCACTACACCCGGCGCCTGGACGATTTCGTACGCGTTACCGAAGATGTCGGGCAGCATCGAGCCAGGCAGGCCCCTCGTGACACAGCGAGACAGCAGGTCGAGCGACTCCCACGGTCTCGGCGAGCCATTCGCAACAGTTGTGGGCAGGTTGGAGAATTCCTGCAGCCTCACCTCGAGTGTTCGTGGGACTTTTCCATCAGGCGGATCGCTCACGAGCCACGGCCGGCTGTTATTGATCCGAGCTGGTTCGTGAACTTCCTCCCACTGATTTTTCTCCGGGTGGAATTGCAAGGCGCGCTGCCGGTTCAGGCGAGCGAGTTCAGCCGGGGGAAAGTGCCGAAGTGGGAAGTGCTTGAGGGCATCGGGTCGACTCATGGGAATGCCACGTTCGTCACTGTTGCTGAACGCACCTTGCAAATCAGGGTCGCCCCATGGCGTGCGAGGAGGCGAATACGAATTGCTCGTCGCCGCATCGCTCGGCGGCGAAGCGGGCCCGACTCTCGCCGTCATCGAGCCTGCAGCGGCCGCCAGGATTAGGACTCCCACCACCGCAATTCCCGGGTGACGCCGCCCGAGCCTCCTCACCGCAAATTGAATTTCTTGGCGTAGTAGCGGAACGACCGGAAGCTCATGCCAAGCAGTTCCGCGGCCTTGGTTTGCACGCCTCCGCTCCGCTCGAGCGCCAGCGCGATGTAATGGCGATAGAACTGCTCTCCCTGCGCTTCGAGATCGAAGCCTTCCTGAATATCAGGCAGACTGGCGCCCGCGGCACCGACGACGGCTGCACCAGCGACACCAGGGGCTGGTGGACCTGCAAGGGTTCTGACGTGGAGCGGCAAGCTATCCGGCAATACCAAAGGCGTCTGCTCGAGTGCCACCGCGCGCTCGATCACATTTTCCAGCTCGCGCACGTTGCCAGGCCACATATACGCCGACAGCAGCTCCTGAGCATCATGTGAAATACCGCGCACCGACTTGTCCGCCGCCTTCGCGTATTTCGTCAGGAAGTGCTCGGCGAGCAGCGGCACATCCTCCCGCCGATCGCGCAGCGGTGGCAGCTGGATCTGAATGACATTGATGCGGTAGTAGAGGTCCTCGCGGAAGCGCCCCTCGGCTACCATCTTCTGAAGGTCCTGGTTCGTTGCGGCGATTATCCTGATGTCGGCCTGAACCTCCTCCGTGCCGCCGAGACGCCTGAATCGCCGGTCTTGCAACACCCGCAGCAGCTTGACCTGCATCGTCTGGTTCATTTCCCCGATTTCGTCGAGGAAGATGCTGCCGTGTTCGGCAACCTCAACCAGCCCTTTCTTGTTGGCGTCGGCGCCCGTAAACGCGCCTTTCATGTGGCCGAAGAGCTCTGATTCGAGCAACGTCTCGGGAAGCCCGCCGCAGTTCAAGGCGACGAAGGGCCGTTCACGCCGTAGCGAGTTGTAGTGCACGGCGCGCGCGACGAGGTCCTTACCGGTCCCGGACTCACCGGTGAGGAGCACTGTGCTGTTGGTCTTGGCGATGGTCTCGACCATCTTGAAGAGATCGAGCATCGACTCGCTGCGACCGATGATGTTGCAGAACTCGTTCGATGTATTGAGCGCGCGTTTCAGCAGGACGTTCTCCCGCTTGAGACGAAGCGCCTCGAGATGCTGACGCACCTTGAGACGCATTTCATCCATGCTGAATGGTTTGGTGAAATAGTCGGCCGCACCAAGCCGCATGGCCTCGACAGCCGTGTCCGTCGACGCAAATGCGGTCATCATGAATGCGATGAGATCGTGATTCACGTCTTTGGCAGTCCGAAGCACGTCGACGCCACTGACGTCGGGCATGCGGATATCCGAGAGCAGCAAATCCACGCGTTCGCGTTTCAGGATGTCGATCGCCTGCGTGCCATTGGCAGCGACCGTGACATCGTAGCCATCGCGTCGAAGCACGATGCGCAGCATCTCGCGCATCGAGGGTTCGTCGTCGACGATGAGAATTCGTGATTTGACGCTCTCCTCGACGTTCGTCTGCGCATCGATCGAGGGAGTCGCCGTGGATGATCGCGTCATACCGCCACGCTCCGGTGTCCAGATTCAGCCGCGGCCGTGACGCCGGCCAGGGCAGGAAGTCGAACGCTCATCGTGGTGCCTGTACCAACCTGGGAAGAGACCTGGATCGTGCCGTTGTAGTCGGTCACGACGCGGTGCACGATTGCCAACCCAAGGCCCGTGCCTCGCTCGAAGGAGCTTCGAAACGGCTGGAAGATTCCGTCGAGATCCTCAGGAGCGATCCCGCACCCTTCATCCTGGATTGACAGGACGACCGATTCATCGCCATCAGGCGCCCGTTCAGACGAAACGGCCAGGCGCAGCCGGCCACCGCTGGACATCGCCCGCAGTCCGTTTGTGGCGAGGTTCCAGACGACCTGGCGGATCTGGTTCTCGTCGGCCTCGCACCATACCGGGTCGACGGGGACCTCGACGTCAATGACGTGATCGGGGCGGACCTCGGCGCTGTTCCGCAGCAGGGTCGCCGCGTCCTGCAGAACCTTGCGTACGTCCAACCTGGCGGGCGCGGATCGCTGCGGCCGGGCGTAGGCGAGAAACGACCTGATGGTGTCATTGAGCCGTTCGGACTCGCGAAGCACGATGTCCATTAACTGCGCCTGGTCCTCGCTGAGCGGCAACTCCTGCCGGAGTACCTGAATCGATCCCGACATGGATGCCAGCGGATTCCGGATTTCATGCGCGATGCCTGCTGCCATTTCACCGACGGCCGCGAGTCGCTGGCGCAGCCTCGCGTCGCGCTCGAGGCGACGAATCTCGGTCACGTCCTGAAACGACCACAAGTAACCGACGCCGCCTTCCGGGAACGTGAGCGTGCTGGCCGTCAGTCCCACGTCAATCACCCGCCCGCCGGGGGTGCGGTACTGACTGTCGACTCTCAAACTTCGTCCCGCGATAAGGTCAGCCATACGGGTTCTGACTGACTCGGGCATCTGCATCACTTCGATCACGTGTCGACCAATGACCTGAGAGGCCGATGCGCCACTGATCGTGGAGGCCGCACGATTGAACGTCAGGATTCGGCCGTCGTGATCGGTCGTGATGAGGCCGCTCAAGAGACTGTTGATGACATATTCATTGAACGCGCGCAGATCGCGAATGTGGTGAGACGCATCTTCGAGGCGAGCACCAGCCGAGCGCAGGCTATCGGCCAGCGATCCGGCCAGCAGGGCAACGCCCATGAACCCGCCAAGGTTGATGGCCACCGTGTATTGCGCGACTCGGGCCGACGGCAATTCCACGGCCGGCGAAAACCGCCGCGCCATCGGCAAATCGATATCGACGTACTGCACTGCCACGAGCGCGAGGTACATCACGGCACTGAAGGCCGCCAGCTGCACGGCCACTCGCCGAGACCGGATCATGCTCGCGGCGATGATCGGCAGCAGGTAGAGGGACGAGAAATTGCTGGTGATGCCGCCGGTGACGTGAATGAAGGCGGACACCAGCAGGGCGTCGGCGCCGAACTGAAGGTCAACGAGCCACGGATGGCGTTCCGTGAACCTGAGCGTGGCCAGGTAAAAGACGCTCAGCGCGTAGGTCAGTCCAATCAGCGAGAAGAACGGATCGACAGGGAAGGCGCCCGGGCGGCTGATTTGAATCAGGATCGCCGACCCCATCAGCAGGGTCACGAGCACGACCCGCGCAGCGATGAGCGTGGAGAGGCGGGAGCGCAAGTTCATTATCGATCCAAGACACCGGGTGTGATTTCCGCTGCTATCGTCAGGAAATCACACCCGGTGTCCTTACGTCAGCTTACTAATCAGATCGAAGATCGGCAGGTACATCGCGATGACGATACCGCCAACCACCGTGCCGAGGAAAAAGATCATGATCGGCTCGAGCAGCGTCAGCAGTCCTGCCACGGCGACGTCGACTTCTTCCTCGTAGAAGTCCGCGATTTTCGAAAGCATCGTATCGAGCGCGCCGGTTGCTTCGCCAACGCTGATCATCTGCACCACCATCGAGGGAAACACGTTGGTCTCCCGCAATGGCTGTGCGATTGTCTCACCGCGCTCGATGCTCTTGCGTGTCGTCTGGATCGCTTCCTCAATGATGGCATTGCCTGCGGTACGGGCCGTGATATCGAGCGCCTCGAGAATCGAGACGCCGGATGCCAGCAGGGTCGACAGCGTCCGGCAGAATCGTGAGACGGCGATCTTGCGCATCAATGATCCGAGCACGGGCAGTTTCAGGACGACTGCGTCGATCACTCTCCGTCCGTTCGGAGAAGCGTAGTACGAGCGGAATGCGAAAACGAAGGCGCCAATGCCGACGAGAATGAACGGCATGAAGCGCACCAGGCCATTGCTCAGAGCGATGACGATGCGGGTCGGCAGTGGCAGCTCTGCGCCCAGACCTGCGAACAGGTTGGCGAAGGTGGGGATGACCTTCCACAGAATGACACCGACCACGAGGGCGGCAATGACGATCACGGCGATCGGGTAAATCATCGCCGACTGCACCTGGCTCTTCAGCTTGACGGCTTTTTCGATGTAGGTCGCCAGGCGCTTGAGAATCGTGTCGAGGATACCGCCTGCCTCGCCGGCGGCAATCATGTTGGTGAACAGCGGATCGAATGTCTTGGGGTGCTTCTTCATCGCATCCGCCAGCGATGCGCCGCCTTCAACGTCGCCGCGCGTGGCCAGGATGACTGAAGAAAAGCCCTTGTCCTCCTCTTGCGTTCCGAGGATCTCGAGACACTGGACGAGCGGGAGACCGGCGTCGATCATCACCGAGAACTGGCGCGTGAAGACGGCAAGGCTCTTGGACTTGACCTTCTTGCCTCCCGGTTTCGCGGCAGCTTTGGCCGCCGCTTCCTTGACGGGGCTGATCTGCGTGACGAGGATCTGCTCGCGTCTGAGCGCTGCGACCGCACCGTCCATCGTCTCGGCGATCCGTTCACCCGAGACCGTCTGCCCCTGGCGCGTCCGTCCGCTGTATGCAAATGTGGCCATCGCCCCTCAACTCCCGACTGCCGCCAGGCGAGTCTGAAGACCCGCCTCTACCTGCCAGGCGGGTTGAAAGACCCGCCTCCACTGCTCTGACTACCGCACCGGTCGCCCGGTCGTGCCGGTGCGCTGGTTCATGCCCGCGTTCGCGACCACACCGACTCCCCTGTTGATCAAGTCCTGCAGTTCATCGCGATTCGATGACGCCATCAATGCCGTTTCGAGCGTGACGAGACGCTTCTGATACAGGGTCGCCAGCGACTGGTTCATCGTCTGCATGCCCATCTTTTCCTGGCCGGTCTGCATCGCGGAGTAGATCTGGTGGACCTTGTCCTCGCGAATCAGGTTCCGGATGCCGGCCGTCGGCACCATGATTTCGAGCGCGACCACGCGGCCGCCTCCGGTCTTCGGCAAGAGCGCCTGACAGACGATCCCTTCGAGCACGAGTGAGAGCTGGGTGCGGATCTGGCTCTGCTGGTGCGACGGGAAGATATCGATGATGCGGTTGATCGTCTGGGATGCCGAGTTGGTGTGCAGCGTCGCCAGTGTCAGGTGGCCCGTTTCGGCGATACGCAACGCCGCTTCGACCGTCTCGAGATCGCGCATTTCGCCGATCAGCACAATGTCAGGGTCTTCACGAAGTGCCGCGCGCAGCGCGTTGGAGAAGCTCTCGGTATCGCTGTGGACCTCGCGCTGGTTGACCAGGCAGCTCTGATGCTGGTGCACGAACTCGATCGGATCCTCGATCGTGAGGATGTGATCGTGTCGCTCCTTGTTGATCTTGTCGATCATGGCGGCCAGCGTCGTCGATTTGCCCGAGCCTGTTGGCCCGGTGACCAGGACCAGGCCGCGCGGGCGTTCGGCGAGGGTCGCGAGCACCGGCGGGAGACTGAGCTCCTGAAAGCTGCGAATGCGTTCCGGAATCAAGCGGTAGACGGCGCCCACCGCGCCGCGCTGATTGAACATGTTCACGCGAAAACGCGCGAGCCCCTTGATACCGAAGGAGAAATCGAGTTCGAGTGTTTCTTCGAAGCGTTTCTTCTGCGCGTCGGTCAACACGCTGTACGCGAGCTGCATGGTTTCAGACGGCGCCAGCGCGGCGCCCTCGAGACGCGTGAGGTGACCGTGGACGCGCACCTGCGGTGGCGTGTTGGTCGTGATGTGAAGGTCGGAGCCTTCCATCTGGACCATCGTCTGGAGTAGTTCAGGCAGCGTTTGCATTACTTCACAGTCTCCCTGACGATCTCCTCGATCGTCGTCACGCCTTCCTTCACCTTGCGAAGCCCGCTGTTGCGCAACGTGATCATTCCTTCTTCAACCGCTTTACGCCGCAATTCGAGCGCGGAAGCACCGACCAGGACCAGCTCGCGAACCTCCTCGGTGATTTCCATCACCTCGTAGAGACCGACGCGCCCCTTGTAACCGGTGTTGTTGCACTTTTCACAACCCCTCCCGCGGTTCGGAACTACCTTCTTTGCATCTTCGGCAGAGAAGCCGGCCTGCATCAGCGCGGGTGCAGGGGTGGGATCCGGTTCCGTGCAGTTCTTGCAGATTCTGCGCACCAGGCGCTGGGCGCATACCAGGTTCAGCGAGCTCGCCACCAGGAACGGCTCGATACCCATGTTCATCAATCGGTTGATGGTGCTGGGGGCATCGTTGGTGTGCAGCGTCGAGAGCACGAGGTGCCCGGTCAGCGCCGCCTTGACGGCGATTTCCGCTGTTTCGAAGTCGCGGATTTCACCAACCAGGATGATGTTCGGGTCCTGGCGGAGGAAGCTGCGCAGCGCCGCGGCGAAGTTGAGGCCGATGTTCTCGCGCACCAGCACCTGATTGACGCCCATCAGGTTGAATTCGACGGGATCCTCCGCCGTCATGATGTTCGTTTCAGGTGTATTGATCCGCGAGATCGATGAATAGAGCGTGTTCGTCTTGCCTGACCCCGTCGGCCCGGTCACCAGCACCATGCCCCACGGCTTCGAGATCGCGAGCTCGAACTTGTGCAGCGACTCGGATTCGAACCCGAGCTTCGTCATGTCGAGCATCAGCTTCGACTTGTCGAGCAGACGAAGCACGATCTTTTCGCCGAAGAGGGTGGGAAGACATGAGACGCGGAAGTCGATGTCCCGCATCTCACCACCGTCCTGAAACCGGATCTTGATGCGGCCGTCCTGCGGCAACCGCTTCTCGGCGATGTCCAGCTTGGACATGATCTTGATGCGCGAGGTGATCGCATCGCGGAACTTCATCGGCGGCTGCATGATGTTGTAGAGAATGCCGTCGATGCGGTACCGCACCCGCAGTTCTTTCTCGTACGGTTCGATGTGGATGTCGCTTGCGCCCTTCTGGATGGCGGACATCAGGATGACGTTGACCAGCTTGATGACGGGCGCTTCTTCGCCTTGTTTGGCGAGTGCCTCGGCGCTGATCTCTTCGAACTCTTCGAGAACCTCGACATCACCGGCATCGGGCAAGGCCGGCATCTCTTCGAGCGCCTTGCTGGCGACTTCGAGGGCGCTGACGCCACTGGATGAGCCGCTCCCGCCATTGCCATTCGACGAACCAACCTTGCCGTAGTACTTGGTAATGGCCTCGACAACGGCGGTTTCTGACGCGACGACCGGCTCGACGTTGTAGCCCGTCATGAACTTGATGTCGTCCATGGCGAACACGTTCGTCGGATCCGTCATCGCAATGGTGAGCGTAGCGCCTGACCGCGAGAGCGGGATGATCTGGTACTTCTGCGCGGTCTCGGCGGGAACGAGCTTGACTACTGTTGCGTCCACGTCGAATTGCCCAAGGGCAATCGACGGCACGCCGTACTGCTTGCTGAGGAGAGCGGTGATCTCGTCGTCTTTGACGTAGCCGAGCGTGACCAGACTGAAGCCGAGCTTGCCCCCGTGGTGGCGCTGATAGTTCAGCGCCTCCTGGAGTTGCTCAGGCGTTATGCGCTTCTCTTTGAGAAGCAGCTCTCCGATTCGAACCGCCATGAAGAAGAAACCGAGTACCTCAGGTCAATCGTCAGAAGGAGGCCCTGGCCGTAATACCCCAGCCGCTCTCGTCGTCCGTTCCTCCGAACACCACATGCCCGTCGACAAACATTCCCGACCGCACTGCTACGCTCGCTCCGGCCGTATAGGCCTGCTCCCCTGCGCCAGTCGTGTTGAAGCGGGCCCCCGCCCGAACACCAACTCGACGTCCCAGGACCCACCCTTCGCCGCCGATCGCCACGACACGGCGGTCCCCGTACGGGGTCTGGTACGCCACCAGGTCGGTATCAACAGCGACGACCAACGATCGAGGGCTGATCGCCGCCGCATCGAAGGCGACGCCAAGCCTTGCCTGGCGCGGAATCTTCACCGGGCCCAGGTCCATTTCCAGCACGTTCCGCACGACGCCACCCAATCGAACGGGCCCCCGCACCGCGAGCACCCCCAGATCGAAGTCGAAGTCGTTGTCGACGTCGCCGGTCGATCCGTCCGCGAGGTCGAGCCACTCCGCAGGGGCCAGATTCTCGGAACCTGTCAACTCACCCAGATTCCCCTTCGCCCGCACGTATTTCAACGTCGTCCCAACGTGAACGTCTGACACAACCGTGTGAACGAGAGTGGCTCCAAACTGGCTGGCAGAAAGCGACCAATCGGGCACTGCGGCTCGTCTATCTTCTCGGCCCCCCGCACCGGCGCCGATAGTGCGAATCTGGCCTATATCTGTGATGTTCAGGTGGTAATAGCTGAACCCAATCGGCGGTGTCGTCAGCGTGAACCAGAGGCTGCGCTCGCGCCGGGAAGGAAGACTGCCGTCTATATCGGTCGTTGCCCCGCCGACGGCCACATCGAGAAAGGGGCCGGGGGCGAGACCGGCGGGATTCCACCAGGTCGCGCTGCTGTCGTTGGCAACCGCCACAAAGGCACCACCCATGCCAAGTGCCCTGCTGCCAACAGCTTCGACAATTTGCGCCGTCGCAGGGCTGGGAACGAAACTGAGCACAAGGGCTATGAGGAGCAGGGTCGAACCGGGGAATCTCGTCACTGTGGACCTCGAAGGTGAACAAGGGGATAGCCGGTCAGTGTACCGAGCGCGATATTTACACGTCACGGCCGAGCAGGCGATCATGAGGGAAGATATAGGGAACTCCGGGCAAGGACTTTCGTATCAGGAGTTTGTGTTGACCCCGCAGTGCTAGGCCAACCGGTCTGGCGGCCCATCCGAAATCATCGAGGGGTGTTTCGTGACCGACGTCGCTTCGGTTTCTGACAGCGTACAGAACAAGCCTGACCCGGGTCTCTTTGCCCGCCTGATCGGAGTTCTGTTCTCTCCGAAGGAGACCTTCGCCGCCATCGTTGCAAGACCCCGATGGCTGGCTGTGATGATCGTCACGCTGGTGATGTCGTCGGCTGCTTACTACGTGATTCTCTCCTCTCAGGACATGCAGGATGCAATCGTCGACCAGCAGGTCCGAGCGATGGAGTCACGCGGCAACGTGGTCTCCGACCAGCAGATTGCGAATATCGAGCGTTTCATCGGCTATCTCCCGGTCGGCTATGCCGTGGGCATCTTCGTTCTGGGCCCGCTCTTCGGCGCCGCCATCGCTGGAATCGTGACCGGGATTTTCACGACATTGATGGGAGGCAACGGCACGTTCAAGCAGGTCTTTGCCGTGATGAACCATGCCGGTTTCATCCCGGCGATCTCGGCCCTGTTCATCGCAGGGATGCTGGCAGTGGGCGCAAAACCGATCGGCGCACGGCCGCCGGGAGCAAACCTCGGGGTCTTCCTGCCGATGCTGGAGGACACCTCATTTCTGGCGGTGCTGCTGCGTTCGATCGATATGTTCCTCCTGTGGTGGATGGTCGTGCTCGCCATCGGCCTCGGAGTGCTCTACAAACGGCGAACCGGGCCAATCGCGACCACGCTCATCGGGCTCTACATCGTCATTGCCTTGCTGATTGCGACGTTCACGTCGGGTTCCTAGGGGAGCGTAATGACAGGCAAGAAGGTTCTCATCGTTGTGGGAGTCGTCCTGGTCTTGGCCGCCGTCGTCGCGGCCAACCTGTATTACCGGCGTGAGACCGGTCTCAATGTCCAGGCTGAAGCGCTGCGAACACGGGACCTGGAAGCGATTGTGTCGGCGTCCGGAAAAGTTCAGCCCAAGCGTCAGGTCAATGTCTCGGCGAACACCACGGGACGCGTGACACGGGTCGGGGTCGAAGAGGGCCAACATGTGAAGGCGGGACAGTTCCTGCTCGAAATCGATCCGAAGCAGCTCGAGGGCGTGTTGCAGCGCGGCGAAGCCAGCGTCGCCGCGGCTCAATCGTCGCTCGCCTCGGCGCGTACCTCTGTCGAACAGGGACGCGCAAATCTCGAGCTCGCGCGCCAGAACCTCAAACGGCAGCAGGATCTCTGGAAAGAGGGATTGACGACGCGCGAGAACCTCGAGCGGGCGCAAAACGACGTGACCGTTCGCGAGACGGATCTCCGTGGTCGCGAGCAGGACATCGAAACAAACGAGGCACGCATCCGGCAGGAACAGGCGAGCCTGTCGACTACCCGTTACAACCTCAATCAGATCATCATGACCGCCCCGATGGACGGTCTGGTCACACGCCGCAGCATCGAGGAAGGCGAGACGGCGGTTCTCGGCACGATGAACAACGCCGGATCGGTGTTGTTGACGATCGCCGACATGTCGGTGATCGAAGCGGAGGTCGAAGTCGACGAGACCGAGATTCCAACGGTGACACTGAACCAGGAAGCCAAGGTCACGATCGACGCCGTGCCCAATCGCACGTTCAAGGGGCACGTGACGGAGATCGGCAACAGCCCCGTGCAGACCACCACCACGCAGAACACAGGGCAGCGTCAGGCGACGACGTTCAAGGTGGTGGTCACGTTGGATGAACAGGTCCCTGACATCCGTCCCGGATTCACCTGCACCGCGGAGATCACCACCGCGAAGCGGAAGGACGTCGTCTCTGTGCCCATTCAGGCGTTGACCGTACGCGAGATGCTCTACAACGACAAAGGTGAAATGGTACGTGAGACATCGTCTCGGCGCCGGCGCGGCACGAACATCGAAACACCTGTCAGCGCTTCGAACGAACCGCCTCCAGGACATACACGAAAGGAAACCGAGGGCGTCTTCGCGATCCGTGACGGCAAGGCCATTTTTCTCCCGGTCAAAGTCGGCATCGCGGGCGAGCAGTATTTCGAGGTGCTGACTGGGCTCAACGCCGGAGATCAGGTCATCACCGGGCCGTTCGCGTCGGTACGCGAGCTCGCTGACGGCGAGAACGTCCGGATACAGCAGAGCACGCGCCGAACGACGACGGCGAAGAAGTGAACCAGGTCCTCGATTCCATCGTCATCGCGCTTCAAGCCATCTGGGCGAACAAGCTGCGATCGTTCATGACGGTGCTCGGCAACATCGTCGCGGTGACCTCTATCGTCACCGTCGTCACGCTCATTCAGGGCATGAACGGGATGGTTGCCGACGCGATCGTGAGCGATGTCGGCGCCGATTCGTTTACGATTCAGCGGCGGCCGCCGATTCTCAACGAAGACGACGAGGAGCGCACCCGAAACAATCCGCTCATCACTATCGATGAAGCTAATGCCATTCGCGCGTTCAGCCCGATCATCGCGTCGGTGGCGGCGCAGGCCAACCGTAATGCCAACGTGTCGTACCGTACCGAGGAAGTCGACAACGCACAGATCCAGGGAGTCACGAGCTCCTATACGGACTTCTCCACGTTCAGCGTGGAGATCGGCCGGATGATGAGCCCGGTCGAGGTCGAGCGCAGCCAACCGGTCGCGCTACTTGGCTGGGGACTCGCCGATCGCTTGTTCGGAGAGATCAACCCGCTGGACAAGACGATCAAGATCGCGGGCATCAACTTTCGAGTCGTCGGCGTCAGCGAACAGAAGGGTTCGTTCTTCGGAAACTCACAGGACAACTACGCGGTGATTCCGCTGGGTGCCTATCAGCGCCTCTTCGGCGCGAGACAATCGCTGCAGCTGATGGTCAAGCCGGTCTCGACCGACTTGATACCCGAAGCGATGGATGACGCGACGGTGGCGTTGCGCGTCAGCCGCCGGTTGAAGCCGGCCGAACGCGACAACTTCGGGATCTTCACCTCGGACACGATCCTCAACCTCTACAAGCAGGTGACCAGCGGCATCTTCGCCGTCCTCGTCGGCATCGTCGCGTTGTCGCTCGTCGTGGGTGGCATCGTCATCATGAACATCATGCTGATGGTGGTGAGCGAACGCACGCGTGAGATCGGCTTGCGTAAGGCGCTCGGCGCCAAGCGCAAAGACATCATGGCGCAGGTGCTGACCGAGTCGATTACGCTCTCCACGTTCGGAGGCATCATCGGCATCGGGCTCGGGTCGCTCGCCGCCATGGCAATCGCTGCGTTCACGCCGCTGCCCGCCCGGCTCGAGATGTGGTCCGTGATCCTCGGCATCGGCATTACCGCTGCCGTCGGTCTCTTCTTCGGCGCGTACCCCGCATCACGGGCGGCGGCGCTCGATCCCATCGAGGCCCTGCGCCGTGAATAAAGGCCTGTGGCGGGAAGTGTTCGTGATGGCGCTCGACACCCTGCGCACGAACAAGATGCGATCGGGGCTGACCGTTCTCGGCGTCGTCATCGGCATCACGTCGATCGTCGGCATGACGTCGCTCATTCGCGGCTTCGACGAGTCGCTTCGCGACATGATCCGGGAGCTCGGGCCCAACACGATCATGCTGAGCAAGGCCAGCGCGGTGACCCTTGCCGGTGGCGCCAACTTCGCCGAGATCATGCGGCGACCGAACCTCACCGTCGCCGATGCCAAGGCCATCGAGAAGTTGGCGCCGTCGGTGGGGATCGTCGACATCTGGATGGGTCAGGGAATCGGAGGTCAAACGGTCGGCCGCGTG
>Ga0111538_10008529_pt1 | contig 13755 bp, 11 predicted proteins | sample SoiMethybrSBSTD1_FD_79669 | JGI IMG/M metagenome (GOLD analysis project Ga0111538, IMG submission 79669) | Bulk soil microbial communities from a Populus tree surrounding site in Tennessee, USA - Soil MetaG P. TD hybrid SBSTD1 (version 2)... | ecosystem: Environmental > Terrestrial > Soil >...
CTTCACGTAGGTCGGTCCGAGCTGCTGGAGCAGCTCCCGGAACGTCTCCGGTCCCGACGCGATGACGTGTTCCGGTTCGCCGAGCACGACCCGCGAGAACCAGCGCCGGAAGCGGCCGATCGGCGTCGGATCGAGCGCCGAGTCGAGGGCGACCGCATAGACCGTCTCGTAGATCTGCTGCAGCCGATAGTTCTCGAGGATGATGTTGCGTCGCGGCGTTGGCAGCGAATCGAGGAAGCGCCACAGCGCGGGCGTCGTCCCGCTGCTGGGCAGCCGGGGGCGGTTGAGCCCGAGCAGGGCGCGTACGACCGTCGTGGCCAGCGTGTAGAGCGCCCCGACGACGAGGAACCAGAGCAGTTGCGGGGCGGCGATCCGGGCAATGTCCGGTGCCAGGAGCGACGCGATCCACAGGACCAGCGTGTTCACGATCACGAGGAAGAGGCCCATCGTGGACAGCAGCAGGCGCCCAGTCAGGGCGACGATCAGCGGGCGGACGAACCGCTCGACGAGAACGAGGATCGCGGCGGCGGCGATGATCGCGAGAACTCCGGAGCCACGCAGCTCGAGGATCGGGGCCTGGCCCGTCCCGAACGGGAACGGCTGCGGGACCTCGATCAGGCTGAGCAGCAGGATGATCACGATCACGCAGGTCGCGTCGGCAATCGCCTCGACCACGAATCGGCGCATCGGGTTCCTTGGCTCGGCTGTCCGCTGCCGGCGTCCGCTCAGCCGGCCCGGCTGGCGCGCGGCCTGGGCTTGGCCAGCTCCGTCGCGTAGTACTGGAGCGCGGTCCGTGTTTTCGTCTGCTGCTCCCCAGTGAGCTGGACCCCGCGGCGCTCCAGGTATGCCCTCGCCTCCATCGCGACGTTGAACGTTTCGGCCGGTGGGCACTTGGTGGAGAGCTCGAGGATCCGTGACCCGTCCGGGTAGAGCCACATCTCGACCACGAACGACCGGGCCGGTTGCTTCGGGCTGTCGCCCGTCACCGCGTCGAACCTGCCCTTGAGCACGAATGTCGGACCCAACGGAACGAGCGTGTCGATGTCGCTGCCCTCGGGCGCATAGCGTCGGAAGAACTCGCGCTGCGGCTTGGAGAACAGCTTGCGCAGCGGTCGCTCGCCACGCACGGCGGCCCAGATGTCGGCGCCGGTCGTGCGGCCCTTGAACGACGCGGAGCACACGTAGCCGCCGGGCAGGATGTCGACCTCGACGTTGAAGGCGGCGTCGGTGCGGTACTCCTGTGGCAGGTCGTTCGGGATGACAGGGCGCAGCTTGATGACCGTGTCGCCCTTCCCACCGGCGATGCGCCGCGCGCGCACGACGATCCCCGCCTTGCTGAGTGCGAGATCCGGCGTGTCGAAGAAGTAGATTTGCCGGGGCTGCGCCTCGACCGGATCGATGGGCAGTCCCTGGATCGTGTCGCGGTGCGAGGACGGCGGCACGGTCAGCTTCAGCTCGGTGCTGTCCGCCCCCGAGAGCAGGCCGAAAACGGTCCGCAGGTCGTCATCGGAAAGCCGCCGGGCCGGCGTCGCGCGGCGCGGCGTCGTGCGTGCCCGTCCGGCCGCCTGTGTCGTCATGGTGCTGCCCTCGTGTATTCCTTGTTGCCCGCTCCGAACCGCTCGGCCAGGACGCCGTGGCGCAGGCCGCGATCGCACACGACCAGCCGATTGACCCCCAACTTCTCCATCACCGTCCGCACGATCGACGCGCCGGCGAGGATGACTTCAGCGCGCTTCGGCTGGAGGCCGACGATGGCGCGTCGGTCCTCGGTGCGCGTCGTGCGGTACAGCTCGATCTGTCGATCGATCTCCGAGGCCTCGAGGACGGCGCCCTGGACGCGGTCCGGGTCGTACCTCGCGAGCCCGAGCGAGACCGCCGTGAGGTTGGTGATCGCGCCGCCCATCCCGACCAGCTCGTCCACCGGCCCCGTCCCGTCGAGCCGCGCGAGGTCCGCGGACATCTGTGCCCGAGCCTCCGCCAGGACGTCGGCCGAGACCGCGTCGTCAAGGCCGAACCCGTCCGTGTAGCGCGCCGCGCCAACGTTGACGCTCCACTGCTCTTCGACTTCTTCGCCCCGCCCGAAGGTGAGCTGCGTGCTCCCGCCACCAGTGTCCAGGACGGCCGTGATCCCCCGTGCTGCGGGGAGGCCGGCGCGAGCGGCGAGGTAGGCCAGCCGGCTCTCGCGCTCGCCCGAGATGATCTCGATGTCGACGCCGGTCCTGCGCAGCACCTCCGCCACGACCTCGGGGCCGTTGCTCGCCATGCGCCACCCGGCCGTCCCGACGCCTGCGATCGCGAGGGCATCGTGCGCCAGCGCCTCGTCGGCCATGCCCTTGATGGCCTTCACCGCGCGCTCGATGGGCTCGCGTGCGATCGGTCCGCCCTCGGTCAGGCCCTCGCCGAGGCGGGTCACCTCGGCGCGATCGACGATGGTCCGCCAGCCGTCCGCGCTGAGCTCCGCGAGGTGGAACTTGATGCTGTTCGTACCGGCGTCGATGACCGCGTAGCGTTCGGGCGTTGCCTCGAGGATCCGGATCAGGCCCTCCGGATAGGCCGTGTTGACGTAGTCGTCGAGCTCGAGCGAGCGGACGACGCCGATCACCGCCTGTGCGTCCTCGCTTTCGACGGCGACCGTGGACTCGGGCCGTCCGTCCGCGTGGACCTCCGTGATCTCAGCCGAGCAACCGTCGACCCGGAAGCGGATCCGCCGTTTGTGCACGTCAACCGTCCGGATCCCGCGCTCCGGCCCGGTCAACTCGCCCCGGAACTCATCGAACGTATAGCGGTCGCGCTCGAGCGAGGGCAGAGGGACCTGAAGCGAGTCGAACACGCGCTCCACCTCCGCGCGTCCAATCGGGAACGACGCCTTCATGACGGGAGTCCACTGCTGGAGTCCGAACGCATCGGTCTCCAGCAGCTGCTTCACGTCCATGAGCTCGTCGCGGTACTTGACGGTCTGCCCCTCCCCCGACAGGAGATAGACCTCGTCGCTGACCTGCTCGGCGCTGGGCTGGAGGTCGCGCCAGCGGCGCTCGGCCGCGCGGGCGCCCGGACCGAACGTCCGCCACTCCCAGCGGGCCGAGATCGCCGTCATCTGCGCCCCCTTCGCCGAGCCCTCGCCACGGCGAGGGCTCTCGGCCTCGCGATCGCGCGGCCGGGTCAGGCCTGGTCGTCGTAGCCGTCGACGAACTGGCTCTTGATGTCCTTGGAGTTCAGATACAGGATGATCAGCAGGGGCATGATCGCCGCGGAGAAACCGATACCGGTTCCGGGGTACTCAAGGAACCACAGGAAGGCCTCGAAGAGCGCGAACCCGGCGACGACCATCGCGAACACCCACGCCCAGCGCTGCAGCGACCACAGGCCGAACGCCGCGACCAGCCATGCGATCCCGCCTGCGATCGCGAGGATCCCCCACAGGCCGCTCTGCTCGGTCGATGGCAGATCGCCCAAGGCACCGAACCAGTCGAAGCCGAGCAGGCGAAGGCCCAGGTAGAGCCAGTAGAAGCCGGCGATGGCACCGAAGAACCCGATGACCGAAACCAGGATGGGCGGGTTACGCATGCGCACTCCCTCACTGCAAAGCTGGATTGCTTCGCGGTGATGGTGTCCGTGGGGGTCACCGGACGCCTCCCCCGCTTTGGAGGAGGGGTCGACCACGGCGTTCCGGGGGAGTACCGTCCTCCCTGACAAGCCCGGATGTTGACGTAGCGCCGGGCCCCTTCACACACTTGCGGTCCGCGCGGCCGCTCGCACCCGGCCCGGGGTGCTGAGGAGGGGACCATTGGGGGAACGAATCGGTTCGGGTGAACCGAGGGGGACGCCGCTGACCCGGACGCGCAGGATCGCGTCCGGCACGAGTGATGCCCTGCTCGCGCTCCCGCTCAGCTGGCCGTTGATGGCGGCCAAGCTCGAGCCGCCGGGCGAACGGCCCGGCACGGTCGAGCGGGCCCGCGTCGTCTCACGGCTGATCGCCCAGCCGTCTCCGGTCGTCACGCTGATCGCTCCGCCCGGCTACGGGAAGACGACCGTCCTGGCGCAATGGGCAGCGCACGAGCGCCGCCCGGTGGCCTGGCTCACGCTTGACGACCTGGACAACGACCCAGTTGTCCTCGTTCGCTCGCTGGGCGCCGCACTCAGCCGGATCGGGCCCATGGATCCGTCCGTGACGCGAGGCCATGCCCACTCCCAGGAGCGCATCCTCGGCGCCTCGATCCCGCGCCTCGTATCGAACGTGTATCGCTGGGGGGAGGCCGCGCTGCTGATCCTCGACGATGCCCATCGGATCGAGAACCGGACGTCCCTTGACGCGCTCACGGCGCTGCTCGATCACCTGCCGTCGAACCTCTCCGTCGCGGTTGCCGGTCGTGCAGAACCCGCACTCCCCTTTGCGCGGCTGCGCGCGCGCCGCGACCTGCTCGAGATCGGCACCGACGCGCTCGCCCTGGACGTCGAGGAGACGGCTGCGCTGGCGCGGGCGACCGGGTGCGTCCTCGACGACGAAAGCCTGCGCGAGCTCCACCGTCGCACGGAGGGCTGGCCAGTCGGGACCTATCTCGCAGCCCTCGCCTGTCAGCGGACCGGGCGCGATGCCGGCGTGTCGATCGCCGTTTCGGGCGGCGACCACTACATCGCGTCGTACCTGGCATCCGAGCTCGGCCGTGCCCTCGGCGAGGAGGACCTGCAGTTCCTGACCCGCACCGCAGTGGTGGAGATGGTCACGCCGAGGCTCGCGGAGGTCCTTTCGGACATGCCCGACGCCGGTCCCCGGCTGGCCAGCCTCGCGGGCAGGCAGCTCCTCATCCAGGAGGTCTCGCAGCGGCCGAAAGCGTTCCGCTATCACAACCTCTTGCGCGACTTCCTCCGTGCCGAGCTCGATCGCAGGGAACCGGGAGCCGAAGGACGCCTCCACCGGCGCGCGGCGACGTGGTATCGGGATGCCGGGATGCTCGACGCTGCCGTGGAGCAGGCGCTGGCCGGCGGGGACCTCGATGAGGCTGCGAGCCTGATCGGCACCGCCGGACCGCCACTGAGCGACCGCGGCCATCTCGCGGTCATCGAGCGCTGGCTCGGGCGCCTGACCCCCACGGACTTCCGGCGTCACGCGCCGGTGGCCGTGCTGGCTGCCTGGGTCCACCTGCTGGCTGGTCGGCCGGCCGAGACGCTCGTCATGGCCTCGATCGCCGAGGCAGACGACGCCAGGACCGGCCGAGCCGCCAACGCCCCGTTCGAATCCCAGTGGGCGATGCTTCGCGCGGTCATGTGCCCGGACGGCCCGCGGCGGATGCTCGCCGACGCCTCCCTCGCCCTCGACCTGGCGCGACCCGACAGCCAGTGGCGCGCCGACGCGCTGTGGCTGCTCGGCTCTGCGCATGTCCTGCTCGGCGACCTTGATACCGCCGACGCGATCCTCGGCGAGGCCGTAGCGGATGCCGAATACGGCGCCGGACTCACCCCCGGAGCGTGGGCGTCGCTCGCGACGATCCGCATCCGCCGCGGCGACTGGGAAGGTGCCGGAGTCGCCGCCGAGGACGCCTACCGGCGACTGGTCGGCTACCAGTACGAGGACCTGCTGCCGGCGCTCACGGTGTTCGCGGTCGGCGCGCGCGTGGCAACCCATCGCGGCGACCTCGACCTCGCCCGGAACCTCCTGGTCAGGGCGCAGCTGGTGCGACCGCTCGCGAGCCATGCCGCGCCGTGGATCTCCGTCGAGGCACTGCTCCATCTCGCCCGCGCCTACCTTGGCATGTCCGACCCGGCCGGAGCGCAGATCGCGCTTCGGGAAGCCGAGCAGATCGTCCGGCGACGCCCGGCGCTGGGTTCCCTCACGGCCGAGTTGCTCGAGATCCGCCGGCAGCTGTCCGGATCCACGTCGACCCTGGTCGGGTCGTCCACCCTGACCAATGCCGAGCTGCGCATCCTGCCGCTGCTCCCCACCTACCTGTCGTTCCAGGAGATCGCCGACCGGCTCGGCGTGTCACGGAACACCGTCAAGACCCACGCCATGTCGATCTACGGCAAGGTGTGGGCGACCTCGCGGGGCGAGGCCGTCGAGCGCGCCGTCGCGCTCGGCCTGCTCGAGCCGTACCCGGGCCTCGAGCCAGTCGCCACGGCGGCGGAACCGACCGACCAGACGGACGACAATTCCGCCGTCGCGTCCTGACGAGCACCAGACACGAAGAAGCCGGCCCGCGTCGGGCCGGCTTCCATCTCGCGGGAACGGTCAGGCGCTGGCGACGATCTTCGCCTTCAGCTGCTCGTACTCCTGATCGGACACGACGCCGGCCTGCTTGAGGTCGGCCAGCTTCTGGAGCTCGTCGGTTGTCGACACCTTCGACGCGGCCTGCGCCATCGCCAGTGCCCGCACGTCGGTCGGGGTGACCTTCGGGCGGGTGATGATGTACACGAGGCAGCCGAGCAACGGCAGGATCAGCATGAACAGGATCCAGCCCGCTTTCGTACCTCCGCTGATGTCTTCGCGCCGGAACACGTCGAGGAAACACGAGACGAAGATCCAGATCGCCATCAGCCAGATGAAGAAGAACGTGATGGCGATGAACCAGTCCAGGAGTGAGTTCACCAGCTACCTCCCAAGGCGCATTCCAATCTGATCAGCCACCGGCAAGGACCTTGGCCTTGGCGGCCGCGAATTCCTCGTCGCTCAGCACGCCCGAGTCGTGGAGCTCGCCGAGCTGCTTGAGCTGCTCCATGTCGATGCCACCGCTCGGTGCCGGCGCCGGCGCAGCCGCGGGCGGGGGTGCCGCCTGGGCAGCCGTCGCGCCCTGCTGGTACGCGTCGTCGTATGCCGCCTGCTGTTGGGCAGCCTGGTTTGCGTATTTCTGCTCCTGGTGGTGACGGACCGCGCCTGCGGTTCCGGCGACCACTGCCGTCGTCGCTGCCGCACGCATCAGTGGCCTGCCGCGTCGTCGCATCATCATCGTGTGTTCTCCTTCTCGACTCTGGTCCGGATCACGCCGGTGCGGCGGCGGCTTCGGCCGCCTCGAGTTCGTCGCTGAGCTCCTCAAGGACCTCGGGCGGGATCACCGAGCGAGCGATGAGGAACCCGCCGGCATCGATGACCGCGTCCTTGACGTCGACGGCCCAATGATGCTCGAAGAGCAGCACCAGCGCCGATGTCTCAGGTGGCATCGTCTCGGCGATCGTCTCGAGGTCCTCCTGCGTGAACAGGCCCATCCGGTTCGCGAGTAGCGGCGCAAACGATTCGAAGGCCGGATCGTCCTTGGCGTCGATCTCGAGGATGACGCTATTGCCCTCGGCGTCTCGATCGAGCATCACGATGTCGACGATCCGGATGATTCCCGAGTCGACGACCTTGCCGATCTCGCGGGCGATGCTGCCGTCGAAGGTTCCCTTGCGGAACCCGATGACGGTGTACTCCAACGGTCCGAGTGTCATGCTCGTCCTCCACCTTCCGCACCGGCACGTACCTCGCGCCAGCGCAACTTGTTGCAGCCAGCGCGTTCGCGCAGGCGTTGTTGGCTCACCCTGCGCTCGCGACCGCGGGCGCCGCGCTGGCCCGTGCCAACTCGGGCGTGTCGCTCGTCCGGATGCGCAGGAGCTTCTTGATTTCGGCGACTGCCACGATCGCCAGGGACAGGACGAGGCAGATGGCCCACTGCTCCGTCGAGAGGTTCACGGTGTCGAGGACGCGGTTGAGGAGGCCGAGCTCCGAGGCCGCAACGGTGGCGATGATCGCCGCCGCCCCGGCCTTCAACAACGTCGGGTTGGCCAGGGTCTCCGCGCTCACGATGGACTTTTCCTCGTGCGCGGTCTCGAACGCGAACCAGATGTTGGCCAGGGAGAACACCGTGAGGCCCATCGTGCGCGCCACGCCCTCGCCGTAGACCGGCGTGGCCCACGCGATGACGCCCAGGGTCGCGATGGCCATCGTGGAGCCGGCGATCACGAGCCAGATGAGCATGCGCCGCCCGAGGATCGGCACGGTCGGCGGCCGGGGCGCGTCGAGCATCAGGTCGTCGCGCGCCTTCCCGTAGCCGAGTCCGATCGCAAGGAACACCGTCACGGTGAAGTTGACCCACAGCGTCTGGAGCGGGAGGAACGGGATGCCCTCCGCGATGAACAGCAGGCTCGCGCCGAGGAACGTCACGATGAACCCGAACAGCTGGCCCATCTGGTAGCGGATGTAGCGGACGAGGTTGTCGTAGAGCGCCCGCCCGAGCTCGACCGCACGAACGATCGTCGCGAAGTTGTCGTCGGTGAGGATCATGACCGCGGCCTCCTTCGAGACCTCGGTGCCGGTAATGCCCATCGCCACGCCGATGTCGGCCTTCTTGAGGGCCGGGGCGTCGTTCACGCCGTCGCCCGTCATGGCGACGATGTGGCCCTTGCGCTTGAGGATGTCCACGAGGTGGACCTTGTCCTCCGGGGCCACGCGGGCAATCACGCCGATCGAGTCGATCTCGCGGTCGACGGTCGCGTCGTCCATCGCGGCGAATTCCTTGCCCGTGATCGCACGTCCGGTGATGCCCAGCTGGCGGGCGATCGCTTCGGCCGTGACGGCGTGATCGCCGGTGATCATGCGAACCTGGATGCCCGCCGCGTGGGCCTTCTCGATCGCGAGCTTCGCCTCGGGCCGCGGCGGATCGACGATGCCGACCAGCGCGAGCAGCGTCAGGTCCTTGACCACGGGAAGCAGGTCGGGCGCGTTCGCGTCGAACTTGTTCGGGTCGAAGTCGCGCTGCGCCGTGGCCATGACGCGCAGGCCCTGGGCGCCGAGGCGCTCGTTCTCGGCCATATACCGGTCGCGGAACTTGTCGACGGGGACCGTGCTCCCGTCTGCTGCCGCTCCGTTGGCGGCGCGCGCGAGCAGCTGGTCCGGAGCGCCCTTGACGTAGCAGCGGATGACGTCCTTGCCGGAGTCGTTCTTCATCCGGTGGAACGTGGCCATGAACTTGTACGCGGCGTCGAACGGCACCTCGGCGATCCGCGGGTACTGCTCCCGTGTCAGGACCGGATCGACGCCACCCTTCGCCGCCAGGACGACCAGCGCTCCCTCGGTGGGATCGCCGACGATGCCGCCGTCCCGCGCCACGGCGTCGGCGCACAGTGCGAGCGGCAGGAGGTAGCGATCGAGCTTGATCGTGTCGAGGCCACCGGCCGCGGCGATGTGGCCCTCGGTCGAATAGCCCTCGCCGCTGATCTTGAAGCGCTCGCCCGCGACTGCCATCTCGACCGCGGTCATCTGGTTGAGCGTCAGCGTGCCCGTCTTGTCCGAGTTGATCGCCGACGTGGAGCCGAGCGTCTCGACCGAGCGGAGCCGCTTGACGATGGCGCCAGCCTTGGCCAGCGTCTGCGTGCCCGCGGCGAGGACGGTCGTCACGACGGCGGGCAGGCCGGTCGGGATCGCCGACACCGCGAACGCAACGGCGGTCAGGAAGACCGTGTCGAAGGGCAGGTCGCGGTAGAGGCCAAGCCCGACGGAGATCGCCAGCGCCACGCCTGCGATCACCAGGATCTGGTTCGTCAGGCTGTTGAGCTGCTTGGTGAGCGGCGTCTGCTCGGCGACCTGGGTCGACAGCATGTCGGAGATGTGTCCGACCTCGGTCGCCATGCCGGTGGAGGTGACGACGAAGCTCGCCGCGCCGCGCGTCACCTGCGTGTTCATGAAGGCCATGTCGACGCGGTCGCCAAGGGCCGCGCCCTCTGCCACGGCCTCGACCTGCTTGGGCACGGGCGCGCTCTCGCCGGTCAGTGCGGACTCGTCGATCTCGAGCGTCGCCGCCCGGATGATGCGCCCGTCGGCGGGCACGAGGTCGCCCGCCTCGATGTTCACGACGTCGCCGGGAACGAGGTCCTCCATCGGGACCTGCACGACCTCACCGCCGCGCCGGACCTTGGCCTGCACGACCATCATCTTCTGGAGCGCCGCGACGCTCGCCTCGGCCTTGCCCTCCTGGTTCACGCCCATGAGGGCGTTGAAGACCGTCAGGAGGATGAGCACGATCCCGGTCGGAATCTGGCCGGGTAAGAAGAGGCACGCGACGCCGGCGCCCAGGAGCACGAGCTGCATCGGGTCGCGGTATTGGCGGAGGAACGCCTGCCAGCGAGGCTCCTTCGGTGCCTCGGCGAATCTGTTCGGACCGTAGGTTGCGCGCCGCCGCTCAACCTCCGAGGGCGCCAGCCCGACGGCAGCTTCGACCGACATCGCCTCCAGCGTGGCCTCGGGCGTCATCGCGTGCCACGCCTGGGGCGGTGCGGTTGGCGCGGCAGTCTGCTGGGTCATCGGTTACGCACCTCCTCGGCCGGGGAGCCGGAACGCCGCGGCGTCACCGCGCAGCCCATCGACGGGCCCTGGCACAAGCAGGAGCCGCTGGCGGCAGTACGGCAGCAACCGGTCGTTCGATGCAGGTCCCCTTCCGAGCGAGAGACTCACCGCTCGGCCCCGCCATCACACCGCCGCTGGTTCGGGGTGTCGTCACCCACTTCGGACGACACCGGACCCCACTGATTCAGCCGCCGAGCAACCGCTTCTTCGCCGCAGCGAACTCGATGTCGGTCAGCACGCCATCGGTGTGCAGCGTTGCAAGCGCCTCCAGCTGCTCGGCCAGCGACGGCGCTGCCTCGGGCGTGGCCGGTGGCGGAATGATCTGAGCGGGCTGCAGCACCTGCTGGCCGGACGGTGCCACCCCCATGCCTCGCCAGAACGAGTCGACGGTGGCACGGTAGGAGGTCTCAGCGAGCCCGCCGCGGCGATACAGCGCCGTTGCCGAGCGCATGCCCTGGAGGGCGGTGCGGTGCTGCGGCCCGATCTGCATGCCCTGCCGGCAGATCGGGCATGCGAGGTATTCGTTGGTCCCGTAGTTTGCGATCGGGACGAAGTACAGGCTGACCTGCTTGTCCGACCGGATGTGGTGCAGGAAGACCTGGTTGTGACAGTTGGGGCAGGTCGTCGGTGCGATTTCACCGAGGTCCTTCGCCTGGCCCCCGCCCCACCCGAAGATGACAACCATCGCCGGCCCCGGTCAGCCCGTCACGCCGACACCACGGTCGGGCACGGTGTCATTCCGAGTGCGCATCCCCGACCTCCATCGGCTCATGCCGATCGTAGCGTTCCTGCGGTGTTGCCCCGGCTTCGTCGCGGGCGAGCAGGTGTGCCAGCCAGCGCGTTCGCTCGTTGTGTCGCAGGACCAGCACGATCAGGACGGTGATCGGCATCGACAGCAGCGCCCCGATGGGGCCCATGAGCCACACCCAGACGAAGAACATCGTGAACACGAGCCACGTCGCCAGCGACAGCGCCCGGCCGGTCATCGTCGGCTCGAGCACGTTCTCGGCGAACAGGTTGAGGATCGTGCCACCGATGACCACGACCGCCGCGGCGACCAGACCGGACTCGGCGAAGGCGAGGATCGTCGGAGGGACCAGCGCAAGGATCAGCCCAAGGTACGGCACGAAGCTGAGCACGAAGGCACCGACCGCCCACAGCAGCGCGTGATCGACGCCAACCACGAGCATCAGCACGAGCAGGCCGGCCGCCGTCACGAGGTTGACCCGGATCCGGACGACGAAGTAGGTGATCGCCGCCTGCGCAAGTTCCGGAGCCTCGCGGAACACGGGATTGCGGCTGCCGAGACCGTTTGCGACCAGCCCGGACAGGCGCCGTCCATCAAGCAGCAAGAGTGCTGCGATGACCGTCGCGAAGACGAGGCTGCCGCCGACGTTCGCGATGATGTCGATGACAGAGCGCAGCAGGTTCACGAAAACGTCCGGGGGAACGACGTCGCGCAGTGACGCCAGCTCCCCCGCGTCCGGGTAACGCGCGTCGAGAAGCGCCGAATAGTCAGCGAGCGAGTCCGTGAGCGTGCGCGCCGACACGAGGGCCAGGACCGCGATCCCGCCCACGAGCAGGACGAGCACGGCGATCGTGATGGCCAGGGCGACCGCTGCCGAGCGACCGCGGTCTGCCAGCCAGGTGAACAGCGGTGCGGCGAGCGCGGCGAGGAACAGCCCCAGGCCGAGCGGCGCGAGGACCGGCGAGAACCAGCCGATGAGCACCAGAAAGATGCCGACCAGCACAGCGGTCACGAGCATCGCGAAGAGGTCGCTGGAACCCTGCACCCAGCGGGGCACGACCGAAGCGCTGTCCGGCCGGTCTGCGCCCGGTCCAGTTGCTCCCGTCATGGCGCGGCCGCCGCCGTCTGCGTTTCGGCCGGTTCGTCGCGGGCGTAGGAGCGCAGCTCAGCGGTCGACGGCAGCATGGAGCGACCGCGCCGTGCGACCTTCAGGAGGATCCACGCGATCGGGATCGGCAGGAACCACTGGTAGAGCCGCATCAGAAACACGCCGGCAGTGATCGCGGACTGGTACTGGGGTCCGGCGATCGACGACAGGCCGGCGATGTAGAGGAGCTCCGGCACCCCGGCGCCACCTGGCGAGATCGGGATGATCGTGATCACGCTGACCAGCGCATAGACGGCGAAGATGTCCGCCACCGTCAGGACGCGATCGTCCACGCCGACGACGCGCAGGGCGACGATCAGCACGACGCACCACGTCACCTGTACGAGCAGGGACGCGAGCAGGGCCGTCCTGCCACGCTGCCTGACGACCTCGCCGACCTGGTCGCGGAAACGGTGGATGGCGCCGTCGATGTCCGGTCGACCCGGTCGCCCGAGCCGATCGAGCAGCCAGGTCGCCAGTCGCTGACCCGTCCGGCCGAGCCAGTCGGCAATCCGATCGGAGCGAACGATCCCGATCAGCACGACCATCGAGATCACGAGCACGATCGTACTGAGCACGCTGATCAGGACGGCCGCGCCGCTCGCGCCTCCTGCGCCCCCGCCGGACAGGGCGATGACGATCACGGCGAACAACGGCATGGCCAGGCGGGCGAGCTGGTTGATCACGCCGTACAGGCCGATGCCGGAGGTGGCCGGCTTGACCGGCACACCCCAGCCGCGCACGACGACCCACAGGATGCCCATGTTCCATGGCCCGAGCGGGATGCTCGCACCGATGCCGCCGAGGATGAGCCAGGACGCCATGCCTCGGGCAATCGACAGCCCGGGGATGACGGCGACGAGCGGCAGCCCGCTGATCAGCCACGCCCCAACGCCAAGCGCGGTCATCAGCGCGATCTGCTGGAGCGTCAGGTCGCGGAAGGCGTCGAGGACGTCCTCGTAGTCGACGAATTGCGGGAGGATCAGGACGAAGACGACGAACAGGACGCCGACCACGAATGCCGAGCGCAGGATCGCCGCGCGCCGGCTGGGGACCGCCTGGGCCGGCCCGCTCGTTGGAGCCTCGGCGAGGTCATCGCCGCTGCCATCCATTGCGCCTGCTCCCACGGCGGATCCCATCAACTCCTCATCGTGCGTCGTCATGCTCCGGGTCAGGGTCACAGTAGCCGCTCCCGCGCGTCTGCCGCTAGGCTGGTCTGCCTCCGGCACAGCGAAGCGACGAACAGGAGGACGGTGGGCGCATGGCAACCCGACAGGACTTCACCGACGAGGAGTGGGCTGCCCTCCAGAAGGGCCTCACCGGAAGCGGCATGCTGGTGTCAGTGAGCGACCGCGACTTCACCGACACCTTCGGCGAGGCCGGTGCCCTCGCCAAGTACCTCGCCGGCCAGCAGACGGCGGCGACGAACGAGCTGGTGCGCGAGCTGGCAAAGACGCGTGGCACCGGCTTCGGCCTGACCGACAGTCCGGACAAGGTCCGCACCGAGACGATGGCCGCCCTGGCGACCTCGGTCGCGACCCTCGGTCAGAAGGC
>Ga0111538_10008530_pt1 | contig 13754 bp, 23 predicted proteins | sample SoiMethybrSBSTD1_FD_79669 | JGI IMG/M metagenome (GOLD analysis project Ga0111538, IMG submission 79669) | Bulk soil microbial communities from a Populus tree surrounding site in Tennessee, USA - Soil MetaG P. TD hybrid SBSTD1 (version 2)... | ecosystem: Environmental > Terrestrial > Soil >...
CAGAAGGGGCCGACTGGTACGAGCGCGCCAAGGACTGGATACAACGCGTGGCTGGCGACGACCCACAGCGGCAGAGCCAGCTTGCGCGCAACCTCGCGCTGTTCTCGGCGCAGTCGCCGCCCAAGTCCAACCTCGGCTTTTCAATCAAGGCGCAGAACGCCGCAGCTATGGGCATGCCGCTCGACAAGGTCCGCACCGGACAGCAGGCGCGGGCCTTCAACGAAAGCTTTGGCTACCGCCCGGTGGCCGAGAGCGAAGAACAGATGAAGGGCTTCCGCAAGGGCGAAATCAAGCTGCCCTACGCCGAGAAGCTGGAAGAGGCCAAGAAGATACCGCTTGGCAAGAAGACCGAGAACTACGCCAACAGCATGGACCGGACGGCGAAGACGCCGACCACCGGCACCAACGACATCTGGCACGGGCGTGCGTGGGGCTACAAAGACCCCGGCACCAACAAGCCGTGGTCGAAGGCCTTCTCCGACACGCAGCACGACTTCCTCGACTATGAGACGGTGCTGGCGGTGATGCGCGCCAACGAGATGAAGCTGAACGGTCGCAGCGACTGGACAGCCGCCGAAATCCAAGCGGCACCGTGGGTCTCTGGAAAAGGCCGGGGGCTCGCGGAAAGCAAGTTCCACAAGAAGGAGAAGGGCGTCGGCACCGTGCAGGGACCGCTGTCGAAGGAGCAACTGGACGAGGGCATCGCCAGCGCATCGCGGACATACCCCGATGACGAGAAGTCGTTCCGCGCCAACGCCACCTTCGAAGAGACGCCCGGCCCGGACACCGGACACCTGACGGCGCTGCCGCGCGCCAGCGAAGCCACGCGCATGGAGTACTTCAACGACCCGCGCACACTGTCGTCAAAACCCGGCGAGCGAGACCTCCTGTACGACAAGCAGAAGGCATACGTCGCGCCCACCTCCGCAACGCAAGGCCTGTTCGAAGGAGCCCCCAACCCCGGCGGTGCCGCGCACCCGCTGGTATCCACCGAAGGCAAGGCGGGCGAGCGCGTCGTTGACAAGGCCTCGCGGCAGATGCTGGAAGGCACGGAAGCCGTTCGCGGCGGCATGAGCGGCCAGCAGATGGGCGCTTGGTCGATCCCCATCGAAGGCTCGAAAGTCGGGCAGAAGGCCGCATATGAGATCGACCTACCGCCCGGTTACGCGATGACAGCCGACAAGCTGAAGCAGCTTTCCGACACGGTGCCGGGCGTCAGCGATGCCTTCCATGTCGGCAACGACAACGCCTATCTCACCAGCTTTGGCAAGAATGGCCCGGTCAAGCAGCCTAAGCTATTTGGAGCCCCCGGCACGCGGGACGCCACCGCAGCCATTCAGGAAGCCATCCCCGGCGCAGGCGTCAAGTCCACCGGCCTCGACAGCGGCGGCACCTACTTCGACTGGTCGAAGCCCGGATCAGACACGGTGACCAAGCAGATACTGGAGAAGGTCGAGCCGAGCCCCATGCAGATGAAGGCGCTTGAAGACCCGGACATCCGCAAGCAGGTGCTGTCGATGATCGACCGCGACATCGAATACGGCCAGATGCTGGGGTCTCCGCCGCGTGAAGACCTCCAGAACCTGCGACAGATATTTGGCTTAGGCGGCTGGGATGCGGTATATGCAGCGATGGGCAAAGGTCTCCTTCCGGCGGGGGCGGGAGCGATGCTGATCCCCTATCTGCAAGACGACAAGCAAGGAGGGGGTAATGCCCTATAACGGTTCCGGCACTTTCCTTCGCGTTCGCAACTGGGTCTCCGACGCCGCGGCGTCGATCAAGATCAAGGCCGACCTGCACGACAGCGAGGACGATAACTTTGCGCAGGGGCTCTCCAACGCCCTGACCAAGGACGGCCAGACGCAGCCGACCCAGAACATCCCGATGAACGGGAAGAAAATCATCAACCTCGGCACGCCGACGGCTGGCGGTGACGCCACCACCAAGGCCTACGTCGATAGCATCAAGACCTTCAGCGACTTCATCACGCTGACCGGCATCGACGGCAAGGGCCAGATCAAGTTCACCGGCTCGCAGAGCCCCACGACCGAGCCAACCAGCCGCCCGCTGGGGCTCAATTTCGATCAGGCCGACCTATTCTTTGGCGTCAAGCCCGACAGCTTGCCGGGCGCTTCCGACGTGCCGCGCTTCATCTGGAACGATATAGCCGACGGTTCCGGCAAAGACCTGATGACGCTGAATGAAGAAGGTGAACTGACAATAAACCAGACGGATATCGGGGCTGGTGTCGCGCTGAAGCTGGTCAAGACGCTGGCCGACGCCAACACCGGCCCCAACATCGTCACCTACCGCCGCCACCCCGACCCCGCAGCCCTCGACTACATCGGCTCTTGGTACAATTATGGCCGCAACGACGCCAACGCCGACGTTCAGTACACGGCAATCCTCAACCAGATCAAAAAGACGACCACCAACGATCACGAAGGCGAAATGCGGCTGGCGGTGGCAATCGCCGGAACACTGACCTCGCGCATCACGATTAATAAGGACGCCACCACGATCAGCGGCAAGGTTCTGGCTGGCGACATCGACGCCACCAACCTCAAGTCCATTGGCCTGCTGACAGTCGAGAAGACCGCCGACGACGCCAGCACCGGCCCCTATCTGGTCCTCGACAGGATCAGCACCAGCCCCGCTGCCGTTGACCCACTCGGCTACATCTACTTCCGGGGCCGTGACAGCACCGCCAGCGGCACCGACCCGACTATCGGCGTCACCGACTACGCCCGCATCAGTGGCCACATCATCGACCCGGTCAACGGCCAAGAAGCCGGTCAAATGAACATAGGTGTGATCAACGGCGCGGGTGCCAACTTCTACGGCGTGGTCCTGTACGGCACCAAGGACGACAACCGGGTCGTCGTCACCAATTTGCGCGGCAGTGGCGCGGAACTGTCCTATCCGAAGGCTATAGGGTCGCTGTATGTGGAGCGATCCGACGACGGGTCAGGCGTCGGGCCGTGGCTCACCCTCGACCGCAAGAGCGCCAGCCCGGCGGCGAACGACTATCTCGGCAGTATCGGCTTCACCGGCATGAACAGCGCCCAAGCCGTCACGACCTATGGCAGTATCGTCTCCCGCATTGCCGACCCGGTGAACAACTCCGAAGACGGCCTCATGTACTTTCAGGTGATGCGGGCCGGGACGCTGACCAACGCCCTCACCATTGACGACAACAGCATCAATGTCACCGGGTCGCTGACCGCCACCGGCCACGTCACCGGCAGCGGGGGTGCCTTTATCGGTAACAACACCAACGCCATCCTTGGCTTGCCGTCGGCCATGACCGGCACCGTCTACCTGCGCCCCAACGGCTACAACTCCGCCACCCGGCAGGTCAGCGTGGACGGCGCGACCGGCGACATGGCCTGCGGCGGCGACTTTGCCGCTGGGACCGGCGTGTTTCGCGCAACTGGCCTCAACGTCTATGTCGGCCCCAATGCCGCCGGTAGCATATACCTGCGCCCAAGCGGCTGGTCCTCCGCCACCAACCAGATGACGGTGGCGTCCAATGGCTTTGTGACCATCCTCGGCGGCTGCAACATCTCGCTGAACTCGACAGTTGGCCCGACCGCCGCGACCGCCGCCGACGCCAACGAAGGCATCGTGCTTGGCTCTCTGGGCAACATGTACCTGAAGCGCGTCGGCTCCGGTGCCGCCAACACCCACATGAACATCATCAACAAATGCGACACCACGCCAGCGACGGTCGGCACCATCACCTCCAGCGGCAGCGCCACCCAGTACAACACGTCGTCTGACGAACTGCTGAAGGATTTCGCCGTAGACCCCTACGATCCGCTCAAGGCAATCGACATCATCCGCCGCGACCCGGTCAGGGAGTTCGACTGGAAGAACGGAGACGGCCACGCTGTCGGCTGGGGAGCGCAGACCAGCTACGCCATCAGCCCCGACCTCGCCACGCCGCCGCCACCCTACGAGCAGGAGTACGATGCGGACGGCGAACCGCTGCCGATGGCCAAGGTCGAACCCAAGGCCGGTGACCCCGGCTATCACCCGTGGGGAATGGACCAAAGCAAGCGGACGCCGTATCTGTGGGCTGCGCTCACTTGGGCGCTCGACCAGATAGACCAACTGAAGGCCGACGTGGCCGCATTAAAGGGAACACCAGCATGAGCAATGAAGTAAACATCGAACAGCAAGTCCGTCTCGCCCTTGGCGACCTGACGCTGCAACTACTCGCGGCCCGTGCCGAAATCGCCAGCCTGAAGGAGCAAGTCGCCAAGCTGGAAGCCTTGGAAGTCCCGGCGAAGACGAACAGCAAGGGAAAGCCAAATGAACCTGCATCTGGTCCTCAACCCAATTGAACCAGCACCGCTGAGTATCAAGCACAGTCAGGGGCTGGGGCTCGACCTCAGTCTCCTGCTGAAGAACCCGGACGGCTCGCCGGTCGATCCCGATACCGTCAACCCGGTGCTGCACCTGCGCGCCCGGTCAGACGCCAAGGTGCTGACTTTCAAGCTGGAGACTTACGACAGCACCAACGGCATCACCTCGACGCACATCGACGGAGGCTGGCTGCAAGACCCGCACGGCTACCAGCTTGAGGTGTTCTCGACCGTACCGGCTGAAGACCCGGAAGGAGCCCCGGTGCCGCAAAGGATGATCGCCAGCGGCAGGCTGGCGCTGAAGATGAGCGCCTATGCCCAAGGAATGGGGGCGATGGTTGTCTGATGTCTATTCCCGAAGAGACAGGGAAGGTGGTGTCAAATACCGTCGATGCCCTGCGCTCTTCTCCCGCGCTGCTGGCGTTGATCGTCTTGCAGATGGTGACGCTTGGGATGATCGCCTACAACGCCCGCGCGCTTGGCACCAACCAGCACGCACGGGAAATGCTGCTGATTGAGGAATGCCTGTCACCGACACAGAAGGAGTAACCCGATGCCGATGCCAATGCCGATGATGCCGGGGCAAGCTGGCCCTCCCGGCCCGCAGCAATACCCGCCGATGGGGCCGGGTGGCCCGCCGCCCGGTGCCATGCCGCAGATGCCGCCCGGCGGGCCGATGCCCGGCGGTCAGGGTGGCCCGCCACAGGGGATGATACCCGGCGGTGGTATGCCGCCCGGCATGGGCGCTATGAGCGACCGTGACAGGCTGGCGTTGCAGATGATGATGATGCAGCAACAGGGCGGGATGCCGCCTATGGGAGGGATGCGGTAATGGTTGTCGCACTCGTCTGGATCGTCATCGTCTGCTGCGTGGCGGCACTGGCGCTATGGGTAATCGGTCAGTTGACCAGCGACCCGATGATCCACAAGGTCGCTCGCATCGCCATTGTCGTCGTGTCGGTGCTGATTATCGTGGGGCTGGCGGCGTCGATATTCGGTATCAATACCGGGCTACCGACGCCGACAGGTTAGGGCGCTTTGCGCGAGAGAAGCTCGTTCTCGCGCATGCGGTCGTTCAGGTCGCCCTGAAGGATTGACAGTTCCTTGCGGTGCCGCTCCAGTGCTTCCTGCACGCGGCGCTCATGCTGCGCGACGATCTGCACGCGGTCTTCCAGAAGGCGGCGGCGCAGTTCGAGCCCCGCGCGTTCGATGATGGCAAGCTGTTCCGACAGCGTCGGCAAGCCCTGCTGGGCGAAGCGGATGGTCCCTTCCGCCTGTGCTTTCTGCACGGCGACTTCTTCAAGATCAGACATTCGGTGGTTCCTTTATAAAAGCACGGCACCAAGGCGGTAGCCGATTGAGGCGATCAGGCACCAGAGCCCCAGTGAGGCGCAGATGATGAACAGCAATGCGAGGCGGCGGGCCTCGCGGTCATTGGAAGTCATAGTCACCCCCAAAGGGCTGCGAGGATCAGAGCCATAGCGAAGCCCAACACAATCCCGGTAGCGAGAACGACAACTGTAAGGTGACGGAAATCAGGCATCACACAGGCCAGAAACGGACGAGGACCGCGCCGATCAAAATCCACCCGATGAGGGTGACCAGAAGCAGCGCGGCCCAGCCGTGGCTGTTCATCCGCAGACTTTTTTCTGCGTCGATGCAGTCGCCTGCACCATGCGGCAGTTCTGGCCGTTGGTGCGGGCAGCTACGCGGGTCACGCGACGGCCAGCCGGTGCGGCATAGACCGCAGCCGATGCCCGGCGGCTACCGGGGCAGGTTCCGGCGCGGATATTTCCGGCGGCTTCCAGAGCCCTACAGGCGGCGGGATTACGACCGGCGATCATAATCATCGCCGCATCGCGGTACTGCATCTGCCCGATCAGGCAGGCGTCATCGATGCGCTGCCCGCCGATTGCGCCGCCGAAGCCGACGACGCTGATGCCGAGGCTGACCGGCGACCAAGCGCACGGGTGGCCGGAAGACATCGACGGAGCCACCACCTGCGGTGCCGACCGGATGGTGGTCGTACCCGACTGATGGATGCGCTGCGAGGTGTTGGCAGGCGTGTTGAACGTGACGTTACCGCCCGTCGCAACGGCACCGGCACCAGCATTGGCGTTGGCTACCGCCTGCGAGGCGGAGTTGGCCGAAAGCTGGGCTTGGTAGGTGTTGCCGCCATTGCTCTCGGCAGAGGCAAAAGCGGTTGACGCGACCAGCGCCATAATCGTAACAAGGAGATGCGATTTCATGTGGTTGCCCCTTCAGGGTTGTTGGTTGTGATCTCTATAAAAGCGGCGGGAGCGATGAACTCCCGCCGCTTTTTATTCCGGCAGCATCACCAGTTGGGAAAGCCCCACCTGCGGCTACGCTGTTCCAGAATGACGATCAGGAAGCCCTGATCACGGGAGAACGATACCGAAGCCACCGAAGCCGGTCGATCCAGCACCGGCACCGCCAGAACCAGACGATCCGCCGACTGAGGCCGCACCGCCCAAGGAAAACCCGAAGCCAGTTGACGTGGACTGTGTCCCCGCCGCGCTGGCTCCTACGAGGTTCGAGTTGGTCAGGCCACCATTGACGTTGATGCCGGTGACGCCACCTGCGGTCGTGGTGTTCTGCTGGCCGGTCACGGCAAAGCCGTTACCGAGCGTGAAGGTGCCAGCACCGGCATTCGAGCCAGAGATGGCTTCCGAACCGCCCGATACGCCCGTGCCAAGCACAAGCTGGGCGGCAGATGCCGGTGCCACCGCAAGAGCGATGACGGCGGCAGTTGCCAAGAGAATATTCTTCATGCGTGTTTCCCCCTTAAGGGTTGGTTGTTGATCGAATGCACTGCCAGTCACCCGTTAGAACGGGCTTTCTTCCTCCGCTTCCACCAACCCGTCATCGAAGGCAGACGTGGCAGATGCCCGTCCGTCGATGCGTACCGTGTCGGTGCGGACGATCTGGACGTGGTTCAGCGCGAAGCTGACGCCCGACTTTCCAGAATGCGTCCACGGAAAGGGTGTGAGGTTCAAGCGTACAAGCTGCCCCGCCCACACTTCCTCGGGCAGAAGAATATCGTGGCGTTGGGCATTTACAATCCCCGGCTTGGATTTGCTCCAAGTGTTGATGAAAATGTCACCATCGACATAGCCAGCATACTTGCCAGCTTTCTCGCCCGCATCGCGGAAGGGCATCTTGATGGCCTTGATCGGAACCTTGGGAAACTCCGATTGCGCCAGCTTCAGGCAGGCATCTTGCAGTGCCTTGAAGGCTGGAGACTGTTGAGCGGCGGCATCGAAGATGATCGTTGCCGAGTAGACCGGATCCCCGCCTTCGCCGCGCGGTTTCGGTTGGAAGACCGTCGGGAAGGAGAGGGTGCCGTATGGGGTGTTGAGAGAAGACATTCTTGTTACCTCTGTTGCTTCTGTTGCCGTCGGGGCCGGTTGTCGGATTTCAAGGTCCGGTCACCGGCACCTCAGTAAGTAGGATCAAAAGATGACTTAGTCAACCACCTTGTCATCGAAGGCGTCTGCGGCTTTCCCTGACCGAAGGGAGTTGTATGCACTGCACTCGTCGCGGCGGACGCACCAACGGCAGTGCGGTCCTGCCACCTCGGTCTCGTCACCGTACATGATCTTGGCAATTGCCGGATCAAGATCGGTATTTTTCCACTCCCGCAGTTCATCGGCGTGAAACGGCTCCGACTGCGGCACCGGGTCCAGTCGCGGCTGCACGATGGTCGTGACGACGGTTTTGAAGCCGCCGAAGATCGATAGCAGTTCCAGCGCGCCAAGGGCGTATATTTTCAGTTGCGGCGACTTCACCGAGACCTTCACGCCCTTGCCGAATTTCAGATCGACAATCTCCAGCACGTTCTGCTGCCACGCGATGCAGTCGGCAGTGCCCCACACCCAGCCGCCGCTGGTGCCGATGGAGACCCGCTGTTCCGTCAGGACGTTGAAGTTGTAGTCCTTCAGCGCCTGAATGTGGGCGATGTAGGGGTTCAGGTCAGACAGCATGTTGCGGCCGACGATGAACTCCTCGCCCTCGACCGTCACCTTTTCGGGCGGAAACGGGTCTCCGCGGATGATGCCTTCCGCTACCTGATGGGCGGCGGTTCCTTCGCGGGCATACTTGGACGACGGGCGCGTCTTGCCCGCCGCCTTGGTGATGCTGGCGGGGCAGACGAGCCACATCGCACTGGTACTGGGGCTGGCTGCGGCATGGGCGCTCATCGATAGAATACCCAGAGATCATACATGATCGTCACATCCGGTTGACGAGGATGGTCAGCATGGTGGCGATATACGCCACCAAGCCGATCAGCAGGACAGACTGGAGCGCAGTCATCCGTGCAGCGCCCCGGCGTCGATGGCCTTCTGGATGCCGGGGAAGGCATCAAGCGCCACCTCGGGAAACGACTTCGCGCCGTTGCCGTAGTTCTTCAGCAGTTCCCGCACCTGCTTGACCTTGCCGTCAGCGAAGGCCTTTTGCAGGACGCCGAGGACGGTTTCCTTGGTTTCCGACAGCACCTTGATGGCGTGGGTATCCATCGGGATGTCGGCAAAGCTCGGCTCGTCCTCGACATCGTCGTCAATAGGGGCTGGCGTGGCCGCAGGAGCCGCTACAGCGCGTTTCGCGGGCTTTGGCTCCACAACACCGGTCCCCTGCATAAGCCGCTCTACGGCCTTCTGTGTGGATTTCAGCTTCTCGACGCGGTCGTTGGCGTCGTGGCCAAACATCAGGTCGTGGATTTGCCGGTGGAGGTCAGCGACCGTGTCGGCAGTGAACGTGACAGTGATAGGCATGGTAGTCCCTTTCAGTTGAACAAAGCGGAGAAGTCCTGCGCCTTGCGGGCGAGGATGCTCTGGATGCGGTCGTCTATGGTTCCGTGTGCCGTCAGGAAGCGGGCGACCACCGCTTCTTTCTGGCCGATGCGATGCACGCGGCACGCCGCCTGCACGTTGTCGGCTGGCGAGTATGTCGGCTCGACAAAGATGACGTCCGAGCATTTGCAGTTTGGGCCGACAAGGGTGAGACCCGTACCGGCGGCTTGGATGTTGGCGATCAGCAACCGCCTGATCGGCTGGTTGAGGAACGCATGGACGAGCGTCGAGCGGTCAGTCGGGCCGGTGGCTCCGGTGATGGCCATAGGCGTATGCCCGGAGAGCCCCCGAACGAGCCCCGCTATGACGTCGGCGTGGTGGGCGAAGACAAGGACTTTCTTGTCTGGGCTCAACCCGGCGAGGAATTCATCGATGTACTCGACGGCTGGCTCGACCTTCGCGGCACCCAGCAGGTGCCGTATGCGCATGGCGCTCTGGCTGGCGGTGGCACCGGACAGCCATTTCAGAAGTTCGTCGTCGGAGAGCCCCGAAGGGATGTCGGGTATGCCGTCGGTCTTGACGCCGAGCGGTACGATATCGAAGCGTATTGGCGGAAGTTCCGTCAGCACGTCTTCCTTTCGCACCCGCAGCATGAAGCCGTGCAGCCGCGCCCGCAGCGCCGCCATGTTCTTGGACCCTTCGATGGTCCTGATCTGCGGCCCGCCGCCAAACTTCTTGGTGACGACCTTGCAGAAGGTATCTTCGAACAGCCACTGGTTCATGTGCTTGCCGCTGCCGTCCAGCAGGGCGTCAGGGTAGAGCGCCTTGAGGATGGGGAACAGTTCCCCGGCGTGGTTGGGCGCTGGCGTTCCCGACATGGGAAGGACGTAGCCGAGCCTTGGCAGCATCTTGCCGAGGATGGCCTTGGTGCGGTTCGCGCCGGGGTTCTTCACCGCGGCGGCTTCGTCCAGCACCGTCATGTCGTATCCCGGCCCCTTGTTGATGGCCGCGACATACGGGCTGTCGCGCTGCGACAGCAACCCGTAGGTAACAAGCACAAAGCCGGGGTTGCGCAGCTTTGGCAGATCGGCAATGCCGGTCACCGTAGTGACCGGCACGCCCGGAGCCCAGAGCGCGCACTGCTGTTCCCACACTACCCGACCGATGGCCGGGCAGATCACCAGAATGCGTCTTGCGGCGCGCTTCTTGGCAGCGTGGATCGCAGTGCGCGACTTTCCGAGCCCCGGATCGAAACCGAGGTAGACTTGCTGATCGGCGGCGATCTTGGCAACGGCGTCAGCTTGGAAGGGGTAAAGCGGCGTCATGTTCTCTTTCCTGCAACGGCTTCGCTGACACGACCGGCGGTGACGCCTTCGCTCGCGGCGATGTCCTGATAAGTCAAGTCCGGGTTGGCGAGGGCTTTCGCCTTCAGCCGTGCGCGGACCGCCGGGGTCACGGCGCGGGACTGATCCCGCGCCTTGCGGACGTAGGGGCGTCGGTAGAGTTCGAAGACCAGCTTGTTAATCTCGCGTGATTGGGCAGTGAAGCCCAACATCGCGAGGTCAGCGGCGATTAAACTCAGCCGTTCCCGCACCTCCGGTATCCTCATACGAGTTGCGTCTCCTGCCGTTCGAACCAATTCGGTGCCTTGGTGTCGAGGAACCACTGCGCGATCATCAGCGCAGAGGCCCGGTTGTGGTGTTTCTTGAGGATCATCGACGCCGACAGCATGGGGTGCCGTCTGACGGCGGCGTTCCGCACCGCGTCATTGTCCTTGCCGCCAAGGCCGTGGTGGCCCTTCCAGACGGCTGGCTGGACAAGGAAGCTGGGGATGCCGAGCGCGCCTACGACGCCAAGGATGATGCCGTACGAGGCTCCAAACTTGAACGTGGATGCCACGCCTTGCTTTGGCATGCTGTGGACGCGTTCGATCACCACCACGTCGGGGCTCAAAGTACGCAGAGCCGCGGCGAAGGCCGGGACGTTGATCTGGCCTTCAATGGTGGCGAGGTCCGAGACCATTTGCGGTCCCGTTCCAAGGCATCCGAGAGCCCCCGATATAGAGCCGGGATCGATGCCGACGACGATCATATCACCTCGTCCCCGCTGCTGAAGTCGCGCCAGTCGATGCCCTTGACACCGTGAGCATAGATTTCACGGTACAGGGCGATGGCGTCGGCACGGATGCCGCCGTAGTCGAGGCCGAGGAAGGCGCAAGCATCCATCATCGTGGCACCGGTGCGGTCAGCCTTGAGGTTCTTGCCAGCATGCGCCTTCCAAGCCTCGTACTTGGGATGATGGTAGATGCTGCTGTGGATGGCCTGACGCGCGAAAGGCGTCGGACCCTGCCGGTAGGACGGCGGCAGCGGGTAGCTTACGCCCCAGCGAAGCGCCATGTTGCGGGCGCGGGTGCGGTCGAAGCCATTCGGCTCCTTGGCAGGAACAGCCGTCACATGCGGCGGATCGACATTGTCGTCAAAGGCCGCACGCGCGCCCGTCGGCTGGGCTATGACCTTCGCCGCGATGACCGGCACGTCCGGTTCAGTGGCGAGGTCCATGATGGTGTCGAGCGCCGTCTGTAGGGTGGCGATCTTGCCCTCGTAGAAGGCGATCTTCCGCTGAATTGCGGAGATGTAGTCAGTCTCGGTGATGCTCACGGCATTCCTCCGGTTAGATGCGAAGTTTCTCGATGTTGTCAACGTAACGCTCGTCCAGCATCATCTGCATCAGGACGGGTATCCAGTTGGCAGGGATGCTGTTGCGGTTCCGCCAGCCTTGGATGCTTTCGCGAGGCGGGGCTTCGTAGCCCTTGTCGATCAGCTTGGCGCGGATTTCATTGGCGGTGCCGAGGGCAAGCAGGACATCCCGGAACCGCCAGTGCGGAAGTTCGTAGGTGCGCTTGCCGCCGGGTGTTGCGCGGTGCATGGGGTCAGCCTTTCTCACCCACCTTGACCGTGCGGACAGTAGACTTCTTCAGGAAACGCTGGATGGCGGGGAGGCCGAACTCGGCAATCACAGCCGCCTTGTCGAGGGTCTCGCGCGATGATGTAAGGACGGCAACCCGGTGGGCTTCGCCTTCGAAGTCTTCGCGTGTGAGGCCTTCTTCAAGGAAGTGATTGCGGAGGACCGCCTCGCGGGCTTCCAGTTGCCTGATCTCGTCGCGGACTGCCGCCAGTTCGTCGGCGGGGTGAATGTTGATGGTGGACATCTCGGGTGGTTCCTCGTTTCGGTGCAACCCAGAGATAGGACTTGCAAGGACGCCCGTCAAGGCCTAACTGTAGTCACCACACCAACCGAGGATTTTCAGATGAACACCGTACAGATTGACGCAGGCTTGCGGCTAGACGACCGCAACGCCGAGCGGTTCGTGGACATGATGCTTGATGACCTGCGCTCCTTCACCCTGAAGGCCATGCAGAAGTGGCGAGACGAGTGCATAGGCTCGACAGGCATGATGAACCCCAAGGCGCAGCAGCGCGGCACCAAGCGCCTGATCAGGGCGCTGGGCTCGACGTGTCTCTCCTACAAGCTGGACACCGGCAACCGTGGGCGCTTCCGCCTGATGGTGCTGATGTACTCGGTCACCGACAAGAACCGCCTGTGCATCGACCTGCTGAAGACGTGGTCTGAAGGCGGGCGGCACCTCGACGCCAAGATGCGGACGGTGGTGACGCTGTCGCATCACGCTCTGGTGCGGCTGCTGCAAAGGGCGGAGGTTCGCAGCGCGATGGACTTCGTCGGCGTTCTGGCGCACCTGACGCCCGGTTGCGGGGCTCTGGTGCGTGCGGTGGGTGTGGCTGACATCCCTGAAGGACGGGTATGGCCGGTGCCGATCCGCAACAACAGCGGCGCGCGGGTGATACCCTTGGCGGTGAATACGCCCGACGAGGGCGTGGTGATCACCACCGTCTACAAGGGCGTGTGGAAGGGCGACAGCCCGGCGCTCGACCGTCTGGAGGAACTGTTCCAGACGCCCAAGCAAGACCCGGCTGAACTGCATGGTGCGTTCACGCTTGCGGCACGACATTTCAACTGAGGACACCGAGATGACCAACGGACACGATCACGATCAGGAATATGCGGAAGACGAGACGGTGGGCGAGAGCGTGATGAACGCCGTCCACGAACTGCTGGGCGTGATCTTCATCATCGCCGTCAAGCACAAGGTATGCCCCGTCTGCCTGACCTACATGACGGCTGGCGAGGTCGAGGAAGCCGAGGAAGCCGGGAAGATTTCGCACGGCGTTCCGGCTGACGAGGACGCCCTGTCGGTGATGCCAGTACTGGGAGGGGCGCAATGACGACCACTAAGGATTTATGGGGCCAGATCAGCGATCTTGAGGCAATGGTGCGCGAATGGAAAGCCCGCACCATAGAGGTGGAAAAGAGGTGGCTTGCTGCGGAAGCCCGCGCCGAGAAGGCCGAAACAATACTGCTAGAAATAGCTGAGACCAACAAAATCACCGGCATATCGGACATCGTTCGCGGCACGGAGCAAGGGCGATGAGCAAGGCCGTCATGCATCTGGACGTGGAAACGTTCGCGCTTGAAGACATCAGGGAGGTCGGGCTGG
>Ga0111538_10008531_pt1 | contig 13754 bp, 10 predicted proteins | sample SoiMethybrSBSTD1_FD_79669 | JGI IMG/M metagenome (GOLD analysis project Ga0111538, IMG submission 79669) | Bulk soil microbial communities from a Populus tree surrounding site in Tennessee, USA - Soil MetaG P. TD hybrid SBSTD1 (version 2)... | ecosystem: Environmental > Terrestrial > Soil >...
ACGTTCGGCGGTCCTGGCGGCGGCGCTGTCGTGAACATCAATCGCAAGATCGAAAGCGACACGACGACCTTCGTGCTGCTCGGCAACGACGATGCGGCGGGTCCCGCGTCGCTGCCTCGGCTCGCGGTCGACTTCTTCGTGATCGACGGGCTGAGCATCGGCGGGTCGCTCCTCTACTGGCACGACTCGCAGGAAAACGACACCACGGGCACGAACCAGGGTCCGGGCGGGGGAGGCCCGAATCCCATCGACCGCGTCCACGTCGAGACCGACCGCACCACCTGGGGGATCGCGCCGCGCGTCGGCTACGCGTACATGTTCACGCCCACGCTCGGCATCTGGCCGCGCGGAGGTTTCTCGTACGTGAGCTCGAAGACGGAAACCACGACGCAGACCATCGACGCGCAGGACGGCTCGGTCGACCAGGAGGACACCGATCAGACCTTGTCGGCGTTTCTGTTCGATCTCGAAGGGCTGTTCGTCCTCGCCCCGTTCGAGCACGTTGCGTTCGGCGTCGGTCCGTTTTTCCAGATCTCGCTGACCGGCGACGCCGAGACCAACTCCACTCCGAACCCCACTCACCTCGAGGGCGATCTCAAAGCGACGTCGTTCGGTGTCACGAGCGCCCTGATCGCCTGGTTCTAGGGTTACCGAACTATCCTGCAAATCGGCGGAAAGTCGGCGGGCAATCCGTCCGCGTACGGTGATGGGCTCGTCCCGAACGGATGAGCCTTCAAGAAACTCCACTGTGCGTTCTTCAGCGCCGCGGGGCTCGCGCAATGCAGCTTGCCGTGATCGCAGTCCACCGCGAAGCCGCCCTTTTCGACGATGTCCGCATCGAAGTGGGCGGTGGTCTCCGAGAAGGGGACCAGGATCTTGTCCTCTGGTCCGCCGTGCGCGCTGATCACGGCCGGCACGTGATTGGGATCCTCGAGCGTGTACTCGAAAAGGGTGCCGCCCGAGTTCGGCATCACCGCCGCGACGTAGCTCGAGCGCGCGTACGCCATCACCGAAGCCTGGATGCCGCCGGCACTGCAGCCCGCGCTGTAGATCCGCCGCGGATCGGCGACGCCCTGCTCCACCGCGCACGCGAGGATGGCGTCGGCGAGCGCGAAGTCGCCCGTGAACCAGAGGTTGCCGCCGGTGTCGTCGCCGGTGCGCGTCGAGCTTTTGAACGCGACGAGGACGCCGCCCGATGCTTGAATTTCCGACAGCCCCACGCCCAGCCCGAACGCGGCCTCGGCCGAGCTGCTGCTGACGCCGTACCAGTAGAAAACGATCGGCCCGGGCGTGTTCGCGGGACCGACCCACAGCTCGGCTTCCGTGCCGAGCACGGTAACGCTTCCGGTTTTGATCTCCGGGCAATCGGCGGGCGCCGCCGGGAGCGGCGGAACGACTCCGCCGCCCGCGCCGCCGTCTGCGCCCGTACCTCCGCCCCCACCGCCGCTCGCATCGCTGGCGCCGCCGTTGCAGGCGGCACACAGCAAAACTTGAATCAAGACGCGAGCGGCGTCGCGGGGCACGTCGCTAGAATATCTTGCACTGGGTCGAGAACCCGGAGGGCAAACCACCGGTCCACGGCGACGGCGACGGATCGACTCCGAAGGGGTGCGCCTTGAAGAACATCCAGATGTCGTCGGCGAAGCCCGAACCGCCGCAGTGACCGCCACCGTGGTCGCAGTTGATCACGAAGCCACCGTGTCGCTTGTAAGCATTGTCCGCCGTGGCGCTGGTCTGCGAGAAGGTGACGATCACCATGTCGCTGGCGCCGCCGTGAACCGTCATCAGCGCCGGCGTGTTGGTGGTCGACCCCCATGCGGGCGTGGCCACCAAACCTCCGGAGTTCGACGCGACCGAGGCCATGTATTGGGCGCGTGCAACCCCCATGGCATCCGAGAACAAGCCGCCTGCGCTGCAGCCGGTAGCGTGGATGCGGTGCGGATCGATGTTGCGATCGCGCACCGCGCAGGCCACGAACTGATCGGCGATGTTCCAGTCACCGGCCCCGAAGATGCTGGTGCCGGAGTTGAGATCGCCGCCACTCGTGCCCTGGAACGACACGATCACGCCGCCCTCCGCCTTCACTCCGTTCGCGACGGCGCCGGCCATCAGCGAGTACTCGCCAGAGTTCGAGCCCGTGCCGTGCCAGTAGAAGAGCAAAGGCGCGGTGGGACTCGAGGGCTTGGTTCCGGAATCGACGCGGATGCCACCGAGGCCCATGAACGTGATGGTTCCGTTCCAGCTCGACGGGCATTCGCCCTTAACAGGCGGGATGACGGGATCCTTGCTCGTGTTGTTGCCGCTTCCGCCAGCACCGTCCGCGCCGCCGACACCACCCTGACTGCCGCCGAAGCCGCCCTCGGCACCCATGCCGCCGTCGCCACCCATGCCGCCGCTGCCACCGAGGCCGCCACCGCCACCGGGACCCGCGCCGTCCGAGCCACCGGGACCCGCGCCGAACGAGCCGCCGGGACCCGCGCCGTTCGCGCCGCCGGGACCCGCGCCGAAGCCTCCAGCGCCCACTGCGCCCGCAGAGCCTCCTTGATTGCCGCCGCCGCTATGAAAAGGATTTCCCGGGCCCGTCGAGGTGTCACCTCCGGCGCTGCACGCCAACGGGATACAGGGGAAAAGCAGAAAAGCACCAGTGGCCCAAAGTTTCGTTCGCATCGCGGCGCTCCCTCGGCAAGGGGTGGTTCTTGTCATTCCAAACTACGCAGTTCCTCCGCTAGCGTGCACGCGCGGCGGACTAGCATTTCGTGCCATTCTTTGAAGGAACAGCCGGAAAACGTTTCCTTCGGACGACTCCGGTGCAATAATCCAGCGGAGCAGCAGAGTGTGGGGTGGATCACTCATGCCTCTTGATCGCGGTGAGCACGTCGCGAGCGTCATGCACTTACTCGACGCACGGCGGATTGATGCCGCTCGGAATGTTGCCGGCGTACGGCGACGGATTCGTTCCGTACGGATGATCCTTGAAGAACTGCCACACGCCGGGCACGAGGCGTGTCGGAATCGAGTGGCCTCCGCCGTGATTGCACAGCATCGCGAAGTGGCCCGCGCCCTTCAGCTGCGATTGCCACGCCGTGCTCGTATCGAAGAAGTTGATCACGACCATGTCGCCCGGGCCGCCCGTCATGATCATCGCGGCAAACTTGTTGTTCGGATCCTGGAAATTGCCGCCGGATCCGCCGGAGTACGTCGCGACGCTGGCCAGATACTTCGAGCGCGCGAAGCTCAAGTGCGTCGTCATCAACGCGCCCGCGCTGAACCCGAGCGCGTGAATGCGACGCGTGTCGATCTTGGTTTTCTGCACGGCGCACGCGAGCACCTCGTCGAACAGGGCGTCGTGCTGGTTCTGCTGGTTCAGCCACGGAAAGGTTCCCGCGCCGGCGACGTCGTACGGCGCGACCACGATGCCTCCGGCCGCGGTGACGTCGTTGATGGGAAGCCCGCGCCGCGCCTCGGTCGGGTTGCTCGTGGTGGCATACCAATAGAAGATCAATGGGCCGCTCATGCTGGCGGCGCTCGGTCCCATCGTGATCACGACCCGGCGCGCTCCGCCCGGCGGGTTGAACGTGACGTCCCCATTTTGAAACTCGGGGCACGTCCCCGTCGGCGTCGGGATGTCCGGAGGTCCGCCGCTCGCGCCGCTGCCGCCGACGCCGCTGCCACCGCTGCCACCGTTCGCGCCGAGCCCGCCGCCGCCGCCCATGCCGCCGCCACCGCCGAGCCCGCCGCCTCCGCCCTCTGCTCCGCCCGTGCCGCCAAAGCCGGCGCCGCTGGTTCCGCCGAAGCCCGATGAGCCCGCTAAAGCGCCGGACCCACCATTGCCCCCGAAAGCTTCCGAGGAATCACCTCCCGCGCTGCACGCGAGTGGAAGGCAGGGGAAAAGCAGGAAGGCACCGGTAGCCCAAAGTTTCGTTCGCATAAGCCGCGCTCCTCGCAAGAGTGACGAGGTTCGCCCTCCAACCTCGATGAAGTCGCAGTTCCACTGCTACCACACCGGATTACCTTTTCGCGCCACTCGGCGGGAAAAGCGGCGGCTTCGGGTGACGCAGATGCAATGATCCAGCGCGGGCGGTCGCTCAGCTGCTCATTCTCGCAGCCAGAGATCCACGGCCTGTTCCACGGCCCGCGGTTCGTAGGGGAGCTCGACGCGACGGCCGGTCCTCGCCGACTCGTACGCGGCCGAGATCAGCTCGAGCTGAACGACACCGTCTTCGCCGCTGGCGCGCGGCCGCGCACCGGTTTCGGCGCATTCCAGAAAATGGGCCATCGCCTGCGCGTAGCCGTGACTGTGGAGCCATTCCGCGTCCGGCGTGGACCACGCTCGTTCGTCTTCCTGGTAGAGCCGCATGCCGGTGCCGCGCATCAGATCGGTGTAGAGCGCGCCCTTGGTTCCCAACACATCGAGCCGGCTCTCCATACCGCCGCGGAGCGCCCACGAAGGTTCGAGCACGGCGATCGCGTCGCCCGCGAACTCGACGATCAGCGTGCAGTGATCCTCGAGCTCGCTGTCGGGATGCAGCTCGTTCGACAGCCGCGCGTAAACCGCGAGCGCGGCCGGCCGCCCGAGCACGAAGCGCGCAACTTCGATCGAATGACAGCCCATGTCCATCAAGACGCCTCCGCCGGCGGCGCGGCGCTCGAAGAACCACCGCGAGTGCGGGCCGCCGTGCTGGTGGCGCTGGAACACGCGAAACACCTTCCCGATCCCACCGCTTTCGACGATTTCACGAGCGCGCACGAGCTTCGGCGCGAACACGAGCTGCTCGGCCAGGGCGAGCATGACGCCGGCGCCGTGGCACGCCGCGACCATCGCACGCGCGCGCTCCAGATTGTTCGCGAGCGGTTTTTCGCAGATCACGTGTTTCTGTACGGCCGCGGCGTCGAGCACCACCCGGTAGTGCTCGTCGTTGGGCAAGCCGACGCAGATCACGTCGAGCTCGGGATCCGCGAGCAGGCTTTCGTGATCTGGATAGACACGCAGGATGCCGTACTTCGCCGCAAACGCTTGGCCGCGCGCGCGATCGCGCGACGTTACGCCGACCAGCCGAGCCCCGGGAACGGTGGCGAGCGCTCGAGCATGGACATCGGCGACCCAGCCCGTGCCGGTGATGCCGACGCCGAGCACTCAGTACCGTCCGACCACGCCGAAGGTCGTACCGTTCGCGATCGGCCTGGCCGCGAGCGCCGTGGTCGCGTGCCCGTTGCTCGACAGGATCAAATACACGCCACCCGCGATACCCGCTGCGCCGACCGCAAATGCGATCGTGCTCACGGTCGCCAGCGTGTGACCGGAATCGGCGGCATCGAGGCCGCTGCTTCCGCACTGGTACCGGTCTCCGATCCGTTGGCAGTCGTCGAGCATCTCGCTCTTCTTGTTCAGCGCGAGAATGCCGCTCACCGAACCGACCGCGACCCCGAGCACGCCAGCGCCGGCGACCACGAACCCGAGCGTCCGTGTGCCCCCGGAAGCTTCGACTCGATCGGGTGTGGGAGCGGGCGCGATCGGCGCTTTGGTCGGAACCGGCGCCGGCGGCGGCACGGCCGATCGCTTTTCACCGGGCGCGACCTCAAGCTTCGTGGTCTGGCCTTCCGAAACCTGGACGTCGTAGCGGCGTTCGAGGTGGTCGGGCGCCGTCACGATCACCAGATGGCGACCCGGGTCGACCGGAAGCGCCACGCCGAGCGATGCCGCACCCAGATCGACGGCGTCGCGCGCGACGCGCGTGCCTGGCGGAGCGCCGGGCGCGAGCTCGAGGTGCAACCGCGGCACCCGTTTTTCCATCGCCGCGGCCATGCGCTCGACCGTGGGGCGTCGCTCGTCACCGGGAGGCAGCACCTGCAGCGCGCTGCGCCAGGCCTCCCACGCCGACGCCAGCCGGCCCACCTTTTCGTAACAAGCTGCCAGGTTGATCAACGTCCCCGCCGCGGGATCGAGCCGCTGGCTCTCCTCGAACTTCGGACACGCGGTGGCGTAGTCGCCGCGTTCGAAAGCTTCGCGGCCGGCGGTGAAGAGCTGTTCGGCGGCCGCGCTGTCACCCCGCTGCGCGCGGGCAACACTCGCGCAAAGGACGGCTCCGAGCAGGGCTTTCGCCAGCACGGCCTTGACAATGCTTCTCACGGCGAGTGGCGGATTCTAACCCTGGCTCACTTCCGGCGCGTAAAGATGTCGATCGGCTCGGCTGGCGTCGGCGCAGGGCTCGCGGCGGGTCTCGTTGTGGTTGGGGCCTCGTCCCCAACCGCGGGATCGGGCGGTGTGGTGAACGCGGGCGGCTTCGCGGTGGTTCGCGTCTTTTGACCGGCGGCTGGCCGCGCGGCCGGCAGCTTCGGCGGTGGCGATGCCGAGTCGGCGCTGGCCGGCGCGCTCGGCGGAGCGGGAGCTGCGGTTGCCGCCGGAGTTGGTGGCGGAGGTGCGAGCAGCGCGGGCCGAGAATGAGGCGTCTCCCGGGCAGGCTCCGTCACGGGCCCGACGGGGCCCGGCCGCATCGCGAAAAAGCCTCCGATCAGCAGGGTCGCGCCCGCTCCCGCGATCAGCAACGGCCAGGGCTTGCGGGTGGAAACCGTGGCAGGCTTTGCCGCCGACTCGCGCCGGCTGCTGCTCACCGAACGCGAGCTCGAGAGGCGCAGGCTATCGACGTCGGAGGCCGCGACCGTGGGCGCGTCCGGCTGCACGCTGCGCAAGCGGGCGCCGTTTGGTACGACGAGCGCTCCCGCGGCTGCAAACGGCTCGCCGGAAGCCTGCTCGTAAGCGCTCCGCACGGCCTCCCTGAGCGCCGCGCCGTCGCGCCAGCGCTTGTCCTTGTCGAACGCCAGGGCGCGGTCGATCACCGACGCGATCTCGTCGGGAAGCTCGGTGAGCACGGTCTTGATCGGCACCGCCGGCTCGGTCATCGCAGCAAGCAGCTGCTCGTTCACGGTCGCCGCCTCGTGCACGTAGCGGCCGCTGATCACCGCGAACATCGTGGCGCCGAGCGACCACAGATCGCTCTGGCCGTCGACGCGCGCCCACTGCCCGCGCGCCTGCTCCGGAGGCATGAAGCCCGGGGTCCCGAGCGAGATGTGCCCGCCGGTGTCGCGGATCGATTGCGCGATGCCCTGCAGGCGCGCGATCCCGAAGTCGAGGATCTTGGCGCTGCCATCGGTGCAGATGAAGACGTTGCCCGGCTTGAGATCGCGGTGAACGATGTCTTTCTTGTGCGCCGCGATCAGCACGTCCAGGACGCGGTCGGCGATCACGAAGGCTTCGCGCCACGACAGCAGCTTTTCGCGATTCCAGCGCGATTCTAGGGTTTCCCCGTCGAGCAGCTCCATGACCAGAAACACCGTGCCGTCGACGTCGACGTCGTCGTCCAGAATGTTGACCGCGCCCGGGTGGCCGACCTTGTTGGCCAAATAGCCTTCCCGCAAAAACCGCGCCTTGACGTCGGGGACCAGCGCGGCTTCGGGATGCAAGACCTTGATCGCCGCCAGCTTGCCGTTGCGATGCGTCGCCGAATACACCGCGGCCATGCCGCCCAGACCGAGCAGCGCGTCCAAGCGCCATTTCTCCCGCAGCACCGTCCCGATGCGTGCTGCGGCTCGCTGCTTGTGTTCGGTCTCGGAATCCCCCATGGAGGGAACCTTCAGTATCCGGCCCGGCCCAAATTCCGTCAAGGCGAGGGGCCGGTCTCGCGCCTTTCTGGCGCGCCCTCACCGCTTCGGCGAAGATTCGGTCTCGTTGTCGGTTGGGGCCCCGGCCCCAACCGTCGCTACGGTACATCATGCGCGCTCCGCTCGCCCTTCTACCCGTCCTCGTCGCCGCGATTGGATGCACCTCTCACATTTCCGGTGCCGGTGGATCCGATGGTGTCGGTGCGCCGACCGTGCCGACCCAGCCCGCGCTGATGCGCCCGGCGAGCGGTGCCGCAGATCCCGTCCCATCCGAGAGCTCGAAAGCGCCGCAGCTCGTGTCGCCCGCGCCGCTCGCATCAGCCCAGAACTCCGGAACAAGTGACGCACGGCGCGTCGGAGCAACGCTCTTTTTTACGTGGATCTACCCGAAACCCGACACGCGCTCGCTTCCGCTCGGCTACTTGCGACCGGGCGATACTCTGGCGCTTTCGGACGCCCAGCCCGTCGCGGGTCACGGCTGCATGCGCTTCGTTCGTGTCGAGCCGAAAGGCTTCATCTGTGCGTCGCGCGCGGGCACGCTCGACACGGGTAACGCCTACTTTCGAGCGGCACGCTTTGTGGAACCCGCGCCGGGCGCGTTCCCCTACGAGTACGCGCTGAGCATGGGAACCCACATGTTCACCCGCATACCCACATCGGAGGAGTATGCGGCGTTCAAGAATGGCCGGCGCGACCGACCCCTGCGCGGCTGGGAGGAGACGCACGACGATCTCGCGCTCGAGGAACCGATTTCAGCCGACGGTCCGGTTCCTTACTTTCTCGAGAAAGGCGGCGGCATTCCTTCGCCGTGGGGCAAGGGTCGCGGCCTCTACCTGAAGCGCGTGCCGCGCGGAGTCATGCTCGCGTACTCGCGGGCGTTCGAGGCCAACGGACAGGTCTGGGTGCTCGCGAGCAACCTGAGCATCGTGCCCGCGCAGGGCATCAAGCGCTACCGCCGCACCAACTTTCACGGTCTCGCGCTGGGCGACGGTCTAAACTTGCCGATCGCCTGGGTGCGCAGCGGCGAGCCCAACAAATGGCGAATCGAGGGCGAACGGCTCGTGCCGACCTCCGAGCGCTGGCCGCTCCGTAGCGCGATCCCGCTCGGCGCGGGCGTGCGCGAGGAACAGGGCGCGCGCTGGCTCGAAACGCGCGAAACGGGCGTGTTCGTCAAGGAGCGCGAGGTCACGGTCGCGCGACGCCGCAAGCCGCCGCGGGCGCTGACCGAGCGCGACGAGAAATGGGTCTACGCGCAGCTCGGGGCAGGTCTGCTCACACTGTACCGAGGCGAGACGCCGGTGTTCGTCACACTGGCGTCACCAGGAGTCGAAAACGCGACGCCTGCCGGCTTCGAGCGCGTCGAGTCGAAGCATCACGTTTCGACCCTGACCACGGAGAACGGCGAGCCGAAGAAGTTCTGGATCGCCGACGCTCCCTGGGTCGTCTACTTCAAGCGGCCGTTCGCGATCCACAGCGCGTTCTGGCACGAAGAATTCGGAATGCCGCGCTCGTACGGCTGCCTCAACGTGTCGCCCCAGGACGGACAGACGATCTTCGATTTCGTGGATCCGCCGCTGCCGCCGGGGTGGGGGAGCGCCCAGGGCGACACGCGGCTCGGCCGCGGCACCTGGATCCTGATCGAGCGCTAAGTTGGCCCCTCGAGAGCGGGATTTTTATGATCCCGCGCCATGCTCAAGCGGCCCATTTTCGCCCTGTTCGCGCTCCTCGCGGCTTGTTCGAGCGCTGCTCCGCCGTCCGTAGCGCCGGCCCCGGGCGCCGCGGCGACCGCAGCGCCGGCCGCGCCCCTCGTGCCCGCCGCCGCGCCGGCGCCGAGCGCCGCTCAAACAGCCGCGGCTCGCCCGGCAAACGGCGCCGCGGAGCCCGAGCCGCTCCCGGGCAAACCGCCGGACGTTCCTTTCGGCGAGCTGTTCGAGCGGCTCAACGAAAAAGGCGGCTATTACTTTTCGCACAACTACGTCACTAACGAGACGTCCTATTTGCAGGTCGCGAAGGCGCTTTCCGAGCGCGTTCCGCCCGGGCGGGCGTACATCGGCGTCGGTCCGGAGCAGAACTTCACTTACATCGGCCTCACGCGGCCGAGCGTCGCTTTCGTGGTCGACATCCGGCGCGCCAATGCGCTCTTGCTGCTGCTCTACAAGGCGATCTTCGAAGAAGCGAAGTCGCGCACCCACTTTTTGACCTTGCTGCTCAGCCGGCCCTACGACAGCGTGAACGATCCTGGCGAGCGCGCGACGATCGACGAGGTGATCGCGGCCGTCGAGAAGTCGCCGCCCGACAAGGTGCTGAGAGACGAAAACCGCAAGCGCTTCCTCGATCGCATTCAGCACGATTACAAGGTCGCGCTCAAGGAAAGCGACCTCACCGAGATTCGCGAGACCCAGCAGGCTTTCTTCAGCGAGCAGTTCGAGATCGCGTTCACCGTCGATATGCCCAACTCGCGCAAGCGCGCGTCGTTTCGCACGACGCTCAAGATGCCCGACCCGCACGGCAAGCAGCAGAGCTTTCTGGCGCGCGAAGATCTGTTCCGCTACGTGCAGCGCATGCAGCGCGAAAACCGCATCTTGCCGGTGGTCGGCGATTTCTCCGGCGGCCACGCGTTTCGCGAGATCGCCGCCTACCTGAAGCAGCACGGCATCGTGGTCGGGGCACTCTATGCGTCGAACGTCGAGGAGTACCTGCTCGACGAGCGGACTTTCCGCAAGTGGGCCGACAACGTGGCCGAGCTCCCCACCGACGGCGAGAGCCTTTTCGTGCGCGCATTTCTCCAGCGCAAGCATCACGTGCACAAGGCGCAGCAGCCCGGCCACCGCGTCGCGACCTTCGCGCAGCCGATCGCGCCGTTTCTCGCGCGCCAGAAGGACGGCGGCTACAAGAACTGGGTTCAGGTCGCGTACGACCCTCCACCGCTGTATGAGGCGGCCGAAGCGCACTGACCCCGTTTGGGGTAGTAGTCACGCGTGCCCGAGCGGCCGCCCGACTTCGAGCTGAAGACCGCGATCGGCGACCCGGGTTTTTCGCCGCGCCGCGCGGACGTGCCGGAGCTGCTCGGGCTGCTGGCTGCGGAAGAGCCAGTGGCGCGCCAGGCCGAGCGCGCGCTGTCGCGTCTCGGCGCGGCGGTTCACGCGCAGGTCCTGGACGATTTCCGTGGCGCCGCTCCCCCGCTGCGCGGCCGGCTGCTGCGGCTGATCGGGCGGCTCGCGCGCGGCGAGGCCGGGGGCGCGCTGTCCCCCGTGCTGGTCGCGGCGCTCGCCGACGCGGACGCCAAAACCCGTCGCAACGCGATCATCGCGCTCGGTAAGCTCGATCCGGCGCTGGCGCTCGATCCGCTGCTGCGCGCCTGGGACGAAGAACCTCCGATCGAGCAGCGCCGCTCGATCGCGGACGCGCTCGGCAAGCTCGGTGACGAGCGCGCACTCGAGCGCCTGCGGGCTTTCGCGGGCTCCGATCCCGAGCTCGTTCGCATCACGCGCGAGGCGATCCTGAAGATCGAGCGCAGTCTCGGCCGCGACGCTCGAGCCGAGGTCGTCGCGGATGCCGTGTTCCCGTTTCCGGTCACGGTGCGCTTCCATTGCAGAAGGGGCATCGAGCCGATCCTGAGCGACGAGATCGCCGCACTGCTTCGCGAACGCGCGCCGAGCTCGGGCACGGCGTGTGTCGAGCTGACCACGACCGGACCCCTCGCACGCCTGCAGGCGCCGCGCACGGCCCTCCACTTCGGGCTGTTGCTGCCGGCCGAAAGCGGCGTTCCGGAGCTCGAGACGGCCGTCGTGCGAGCGCTGACGTCCGAGCCCGCGAGCTCGCTGTTTCGTGCGCTCACCCGCGGCAGCATTCGCTATCGCCTGGACTGGGCGGAGGGCGGGCACCGGCGTGCGCTCACGTTTCGCGTCGCGGAGGCCGTGGCGCGGATCCGCCCGGAGTTCGTGAACGATCCCTCGCGGGCGCCGTGGCACGCCGTGGTTCACACGGGTCCCCGCGGCGTCCAGGTCGAGCTCGTGCCCCATGGCTTGCCAGACACGCGCTTCGAGTACCGGCGCCACATGCTGCCGGCAGCGTCACATCCCACGCTGGCCGCGGCGCTCGCCCGCATCGCCGGGGTCGTCGACACCGACGTGGTGTGGGATCCGTTCGTCGGTTCCGGCACGGAGCTGATCGAGCGCGCGCTGCTCGGTCGCTGCGCCGCGCTCTACGGGTCCGACACCGACCCGCGTGCGCTGGCTGCGGCGCGCGAGAACCTGCGTGCCGCCGGCGTACGCGCCGAGCTGATGCTCGGGGACGCGCGGCGCGTCCGGCCGCCGTCACGCCCGTCGCTGGTGATCACGAATCCGCCGATGGGTCGGCGTCTGTTGAGCCGCGAGGGCGTCGACGAAGTCTTCCGGAGCTTCGTCGCGCACGTCGCTTCGGTCTTGCGAGAAGACGGTCGATTCGTCTGGATCTCACCGCTCCCGGCGGCGACGTCGCGTTACGCTCGCGAGGCGGGCCTGTTACAGAAGCTTCAGCGCGACGTCGATATGGGAGGGTTCACCGCGCAAATTCAGGTATTTGCACGACGCAAACCGGGGCGCCTGCCACCGAACAAATGACCATGGACCAGAGCGCAGCGAGCGTGCATCCATCGAGGGGGGTACGAGCGCGCCGGGCGTGCGGGCTATAATCGTCGATTCCTCCAAGGAGGCGACCATGGTTCACGCGATCACTCGCTCCGCCCGTTGCGGCGCGGTCGTTTTTTCGTTCGCGACCCTGCTCGCGTGTTCGCAGTCCGGGGACGGGTCGAACGTGTCACCGGGGAGCGTCGATCAGGGAGGAGTCGGCGGCAGCGCCGGCGGCGAAAACCCGGGTGGAGCGAGCGGTGAGGGTGGCATGGGCGGCACCGGTCTAGCCGGGTTCGGCGGTGCCGGGGCTCTCGGTGGGATCGGCTTCGACGGCGGCGCTGCGGCGGGCGGTGGGCCGAGCGGCGAGGGCGGGATCGAAGTCTGCGATGGCGTCGACAACGACGGCGACGGCATCATCGACGACGTCGACGTCGGAGGCGACGGCGTGTGCGATTGCCTCAACATCGCCACGATCGGGCAGATCGGGCCCTGGAGCAACGGCGGCAACATCTTCACCACCTGGCTCAACGCACGCAGTCCTGTCGGCGCCGTCGCGCTGGACGATCAGGTGCTGACCGCGGATCTGCTCGCGCCGTATCAGGTGATCGTGTCGCTCCACGTCGCGACGCTGGAAATCTCGAACAACGGCATCGTCTCGAGAGCCCATCACGAGTTTTCGGACGCCGAGGTGACTGCTTTCAAAGGCTGGGTCGAAAATGGCGGCGGCGTCATGACCACGATCGGCTACTCGGGCGACGAGGCTACCGAAGTAGTCAACGTCAACAAGCTGCTGGCCGCCGTGGGCATGGGCTACAGCACGACCAAGCGCGATCTCACCAACTTCATCAAGCGCTGGGATCCGCATCCGATCACGCAAGGCGTCAGCAACATTTTCACCGACAACGGTGTCGAGCCCGAGGGTTCGGGGACGACGATCGCCTGGGGGGAAAACGATCGCGTCGCGCTGCAGATCAGGGAGGTCGCTTCGGGTCGCGTCGCCGTCTGGGGTGACGAGTGGATCACCTACGACAGCGAGTGGCAGGACATCACCGATCAGCAGGTCGAGCTACTCTGGCTCAACATGCTGAAGTGGCTGAGCCCGCCGAATAAGTGTCAGGTCCCGATTCCACCGCCACAATGAAGCGTCCTGTACCCGAGCCGAACCCCTCCTGGGCGCCTCCAAAAGGTCCCCCACCACCTGATCGGGGCGCCCAGCTGCCCTTCAAGGTCCCCCCACCCATCACAACGAGCTCCTGGGAGCCTTCTTCACGTTTTTCAGACAACCCGCTCGCGCTTCGATCCGAAACGACTTCTACCGCGGCGCACTGCGCGTCGCGGAGTAGCCGGTTGATTGGGTGAGCCCTTGCCGTCGCGATCGTCGGCGGGACGTCAATGCACCTGTCGCGTTACTTGCGCCGGCGCCGGCTCGCGACGAGAGCGAGCAGCCCGAGCCAGGCGAACCCGGCGGTGCTGCTGGTGCCCGCCGTG
>Ga0111538_10008532_pt1 | contig 13753 bp, 13 predicted proteins | sample SoiMethybrSBSTD1_FD_79669 | JGI IMG/M metagenome (GOLD analysis project Ga0111538, IMG submission 79669) | Bulk soil microbial communities from a Populus tree surrounding site in Tennessee, USA - Soil MetaG P. TD hybrid SBSTD1 (version 2)... | ecosystem: Environmental > Terrestrial > Soil >...
GGATGCGCGGGTACAACGTGCTGCATCCCTTCGGCTGGGATGCGTTTGGCCTGCCGGCTGAAAACGCGGCGATCAAATCAGGCATTCATCCGGAAGTCTCGACGCGCGGCAACATCGCGCACATGAAAGGGCAGCTGCAGCGTCTCGGGATCAGCTATGCCTGGGAACGTGAGCTCGCCACCTGCGATCCCGAGTACTACAAGTGGAACCAGTGGCTGTTCACGCGCATGTTCGAAAAGGGGCTGGCGTATCGGCGCAAGTCGTCGGTGAACTGGTGTCCGGTCGACAACACGGTGCTCGCGAACGAGCAGGTCGTCGATGGCGGTTGCTGGCGCTGTGGGACCCCGGTGGAAACGCGCGATCTCGAGCAGTGGTTCTTCCGCATCACCGCGTACGCCGATGAACTGCTCGACGCCACCGTGCAGCTCTCGAAGTGGCCCGAGAAGGTTCTGACGATGCAGCGGAACTGGATTGGGCGATCGGAGGGCGCGCGCGTGAAGTTCGCGCTCGAGGACGATGCGTCGACGCAGATCGAAGTCTTCACCACGCGCATCGACACGATCTTCGGCGCAACCTTCGTCCTGCTCGGTCCCGAGCACCCGCTCGTGTCGCGGCTCGCAGACAAGTCTCCGAACCCGGAGACGTTTCGCAAGCAGGCACACACGTTTCGGATGCAGGACCGCGCCGCGCGCGTGAGCGGCGACATCGAGAAACAGGGATTCGATACCGGCTTTCGCGCGATCAACCCCTTCACGCATCAGCCCGTGCCGATCTGGGTCGCCAACTTCGTGCTCGGCGAATACGGAACGGGCGCGGTGATGGCGGTGCCGGCGCACGATCAGCGGGACTTCGAATTCGCGCGGAAGTTCAATCTGCCGATCGGCGTCGTCATCACGGCGGATGGACGGCCGATGTCTGCGGACACGCTGACCGAGGCGGCAGAGGCGTACGGCACGCTCGTGGATTCCGGCGAGTTCTCAGGGATGGCATCGGCGGACGCACAGAAGAAGATGATTGCCGATGCCGTCTCGCGCGGAATCGGCGAGGGGACGGTGCAGTATCGCCTCAAGGACTGGGGGATCTCGCGTCAGCGCTACTGGGGCACGCCGATCCCCATGATCTATTGCGAGCGCGATGGCATCGTCCCGGTCCCCGACGACCAGCTTCCGGTGGAGCTGCCGAAGGTCGCCCAGTTCACCGGTCGAGGCGATTCGCCGCTGGCGCAGGTACCCGAGTTCGTCAACGTCCGCTGCCCGAAATGCGGCGGGCCGGCGCGTCGTGAGACGGACACGATGGATACGTTCGTCGACTCGTCGTGGTACTTTTACCGGTTCGCCGATCCGCGGAACACCCAGCTGCCGTTCGACCCTGCAAAGGTGAAGTACTGGCTGCCGGTCGATTTCTACAGCGGCGGCGTCGAGCACGCGATCCTGCATTTGATCTACTCACGCTTCTTCGCGCGAGTGTTCCGCGATCTGGGGCTCGTCGACCACAGTGAGCCGTTCACGCAGCTCCTCACGCAGGGCATGGTGCTGAAGGACGGCGAGGTCATGTCGAAGTCGAAGGGCAACGTCGTCGACCCGGACACGATGCTCCAGAAGTTCGGCGCCGACGCGCTTCGCCTCTACGTGATGTTCGTCGCGCCGCCTGAGAAAGAGATCGAGTGGACCGATAACGGCCTCGAGGGCAGCTTCCGATTCCTCGCCCGCGTGTGGCGACTGATCGACCACTGGTCGGAGACGATTGGCGGGGAAGGGATTGAGTCGCCCGACGCCTGCGAGTCGCTGAGCGCGGCCGAGCGCGCGCTGCGACGCAAGACGCACGAGACGATCCGTCGCGTCACCGTCGACATCGAGCAGCGCCAGCAGCTCAATACGCCGGTGTCCACGCTGATGGAGCTGGTCAACGAGTTGTACGCCTTCAGCGAGCAGACGGTGACCGGTGGTCCGTCGCATCGCTCGGAAGAAGACGTCGAGCACGCCGGAGACGTCGAGCGCGTTCAAACGATCTGCGTCGTACGGGAGGCGATCGAGGCGCTGATTCGGATGCTGGCACCGTTCGTTCCGCACATGGCGGAAGAGCTGTGGGAATCGCTCGGCCACGAGACCGGCCTCGGTCACGCCGCATGGCCCGCGTACAATGCAGAGGTCGCGAAAGCGGAGGAAATCGTCGTGCCGGTGCAGGTCAACGGCAAGGTGCGCAGCCGTCTCACCGTTCCGGCTGAAGCATCGGAGAACGAGCTCGAGCAGCTGGCGCTCGCCGATCCGCACGTGCGGGCCTACACCTCGGGAAAAACGGTCAAGAAGGTTGTCGTCGCGAAAGGACGTCTTGTTTCAGTTGTCGTGCAGTAAGCGCGTTCTGCTCGCCATCGCCGTCTCGAGCGCGGTTGCCGCGGCCGGGTGCGGCTACGCGCTGGCAGGCCGTGGGTCGTTCCTGCCTGCAACGATTCGGATCGTTGCGATTCCCCAGCTCGAGAATCGAACCACGTTTATCGAGGTCGAGCAGATCCTGACCGAAAAGGTACGGAACGAATTCATCGGCCGCGGGAAGTATCAGGTCGTGACCGAGCCTGTCGGCGCCGACGCCGTGCTCACCGGGATGATTACCGGCATCAATATTCAACCAGTCTCATTCACCAACCAGCAGATCGCGTCGCGCTATCTGTTCACGCTCAACATGTCGGTGCGGTTTACCGACGCGATGACGAACGAGGTCCTCTGGTCCAACGACTCGCTGACGGTGCGCGAAGAGTACGACCTCACGATCGCCGGCGACCAGACCGGAACGAACGTCACGGCAACGTTCCTCGACCAGGAGCGGGCGTCCTTCGATCGCATATCCAACGATCTGGCTCGCCAGATCGTCAGCGCCATCCTCGAAGCCTTCTGATGCCGGCGTTGTCGATCGCTGCCCTTCGCACGCAGCTTGCGTCGGGCGATCTCGGGCCGCTCTATCTCCTTGTTGGTGATGACGACGCGGAGAAGTCGGCCGTGGCCGCGGAGTTCGCCGACACAGTCGATGAAGGGCTGCGCGCATTCAACGTCGAGCGATTTTACGGTGGCGAAACCAAGGTCGACGACCTGCTCGATGCGGCAAACACGCTCCCGATGATGGTGCCTCGGCGCATCGTGGTCGTTATGGAGGGGGAGAAGCTGCTCGTTCCGAAGCGAGAGAGCAAGGCGGCTGATGCGGATCAGGAGCGTCTGGAGGAGTTCGTGGCCGCCCCACCGTCGCATGCGTCCGTCGTCTTCGTCTGCGGAGGGCTCGATCTCCGGCGCCGGGTCGTCAAGCGGTTGTTGAACGACGCCCAGGTCGTCAATTGCGGCACCATCGAGACGCCGGCGGATGCAGACCTGTGGGTGAAGGCGCGCGCGGCACGCGACAAGGTGAATATCGAGCCCGCCGCCGTGCGCACGCTCGTCAGCCGCGCAGGTCTCGATATCGTGCGGCTCCGAGCAGGATTCGAGCGCGTGGCGCTTTATGCGATGGGGCAGCCGGCGATCACGGCCGACGACGTGCGCGAGGCGGTGCCAGCCGCGCCCGAGGCACAGGAAGATTTCGGTATCGCGAACGCGATCCGACGCAACGACGCTGGCGAAGCGCTCAAGGAACTGCGACTGGCGCTCGACGCCGGGATGATTCCGGTGATGGTGATGGGCCAGCTGCGAATCGCGGCGGAGCGCCTGCCGGCATCGCGGTTGAACGCGGGAATGGACGCCGTATTGCGGACGGATGTGGCGCTGAAATCGTCGGGCGGAGATCCGCGGATCCTGCTGGAGCGGCTCGTCGTCGAATTGTGCGAGGAAGGGCGCCGCCCCGGGCGCCCGTTTCCGTCGCGGATCTCACAAGGTCCGCGCTACCGTTGAGCGCGCTTCGTTCGCTCGCTTACGCCGCGGCCGTCTTGCTCAGGCGTGCGCTCAGGCGTGACTTGTATCGACCCGCCGTGTTGCGATGGATGATGCCCTTGGTGGCCATCTTGTCGACGATCGACACCGTCTCGCTCAGCGCCGACTTCGCCGCCTCCACGTCGTTCTCGTCGAGCGACGCCCGGATCTTCTTGAGCGCGGTGCGCAGCCGCGATCGCATCTGGCGGTTCTGTTCGCGCCGGCGGATATTCTGTCGATTTGCCTTGAGGGCGGACTTGGTACGCTTGGCCACTGTTCGGACGTCCTCTCTATCGCGCAGTCGTTTGCGCTGACAAAACGCCCATTTTAGCACTATTGGGGCTGGAGCACGTCCAGCGCGAGCTTCCACTGGCCGTTACGCTCGCGCACCCAGACGCGGACGTAGAAGCCGTGCTCGGGCGTCGTCGATCTGCCGCGACCCGCTGCCGGCGCTCCGGTCCCGCGCGCGGCGGGCACCGGGCGGATCGCGTACATTCCCCAGCTGTATCCAAGATCACCCGAGCGAGCCGATTCCGTGAATCGCGTATCGGCAGCCGCGTACGTGCGTTGACCGGCGGCCCACGTGTTGATGCTCTGCTCGCCGACGACGGGCAACTGTCCGGGACGGAGCAGACGTCCCCCGTCGGCCATGCGCCCGCGATAGGCGCGGGTCGGGCCGGAGCGCAGCGCGCTGTTCAGCACACTGTCGGCCGCGCCCAGCGGCGGCGTGTGCTCGTCGTAATCACCGATGAATCGGTTCGCGTGCGGCGCCCGTGTGAAGTCGGGCGCGTATGAAACAGGACCTGGCGTCGGCACGCCAAAGTCCATGACCACTCGATAGGTGCCATCGGCCTGTCGTTTCCACACCGACGCGTAGTTGGAATGTCGCGGCTGGCCATTGTTGCGGGACGGCAGGATGTTGCGAACCGGACCCGTGAGATAGCCAAGCTCTCCGTTCGACGCGATGTCGCCGTAGCGCGGCTCCCAGATCAGCTGCAAGTTCTTGGGCGGATCGGGGTTCTTGCTGATCTAATCCTTCGCCAGACCAACCTGATCGTCGTCAAAGCCGATCGCATCGTCCGAGAAGTAGTCGAGGAAGGCTTGCTTCCATCCAACGACGAGCGCGCGCGCGGCGAAGGCGCGCTCGGTGTCGATCATCTTGACCAGCGACGGAGGCAACGGCTCTCCGCGCTGCGCTTCGATCGGGCAGATCAGGAACAGGCCGCAGAGAGCGGCCGCGACGGGCAAGGAAGAGCGCATCTAGCGCCGGATTATCTCGTACGTGCCGGCGGACGGGCGCTCCGTCGAATAGCGCGGCACCGCGCGCCCGTCGAGGATCTCGATGGTCTTGTAGATCACGAGCTTGGCGGCCGTGCGGGCACTGACCCCACCGTCGGCGTTCCCGGCGACCGTTCCGACTTTGCGAACATAATCGCGCGTTTCGCGAAACGGCGGAATCTGCCGACCGTGTCGATCGACCGCGCCGGAGCCCGCGTTGTACGCCGCGAGCGCGAGCGTTTCGTCGCCGTCGTACCGATCGAGCAGTTGCCGGAGATAGGCCGTTCCGCCGCGGATGTTCTCGGCCGGGTCGAATGGGTCGCGGACCCCGAGACTCACCGCAGTCTGCGGCATCAGTTGCATGAGGCCCATCGCCCCTTTCGGGGAGCGGGCCAGCGGGTTGAAGCCCGATTCGACCTGGATGACCGCACGAACCAGTTCAGGGCGCAGCGCCTGTTTCGACGCGTGCTCCAGTACGAGATCATTGAACCGGTCGACGATGCGGGGCGCCGGCATCGGACGCGTCGTGCGAATCGCCGGCGCGCCCTCCACCATGTAAACATCGGTGGGTGCGTTGATGTTGCGATCGGACAGGACCAGCGTCCCGTTCGCGTCGCGCCACGCGTAGATCTGTGCATCCGCTCGGGCAGGGACCAGCAACGCGCCGAACAGGATTCCGGCGCAGCATGTCAAAGCGTGGTGATGTGGGAAGCGCTGCGCTCGACGGGAGGACCGGCACGACATGAACATACTTCGGGTATGTCATGGGTATCGGCGCGATCGCGCCAATCGTTAGGCTCGAACGCGCAGCCGGTCAGGGGAGCCGGCCTAGCCGTCTTGACGGCCTGGATTCCTCGTCCGTCCGTCAGGACTCGCTACGTCAAAACGGCCGCCCCGCGAAGCGGGGCAAAGAGAGACTGACAGACGAGCGAGCTCTGAGGCCGGGCTCGCGAGGCCTAGCGGCAGGCCGGATGCTGGCAGTCGCAGCGGAGCTCGATCTTGTTGCCGGCCTGTTTGCAGTGTTCGCTGCAGTATTTGCCAAACGGGCCATGAGGTTCGACCATACACTGGCACGAAGGGTGCGCGCATTTGGCTGCGGCCATACAGCGACCTCCTGTCACGGACTTTACGCCTGGGGCACATTGGAGACAAGCTCGTCGGCATTTCGCGTTTTCACGAGGGTCTCGGATCGCGCATGAGTATCTGGCAGCAATGGATGCAACAGCCGCAGCGCGTCTGGCTGCGGCGCGCGGCATTTCAAATTCACCTCTGGACTGGTCTGGCGCTCGGTCTCTACATCGTCGTCCTGAGTCTCACGGGCAGCGCGCTCGTCTATCGCCGCGAGCTGAATGTGTGGCTGGCCGCGCCGCGACCCACGTACGACGCGTCGCGCCATCGCCTGTCGAAGGCGGAGCTCGAAGCCACGGCGCATCGCGCCTACCCGGGTTACACGATCACCCGTCTCGGCGACCGCGTGACGCGACGCAATCCGACGATCGAGATCTGGCTCGAACGCGCCGGTGACAAGAAGGAGCGCCTCTTCGATCCCTACACCGGAGAGGAGCTTGGTGATGCGGTCACGAAAGGGGAGCTGGCGCTGATCTGGCTGGCACGGCTGCACGATGAATTGCTGTTCGACCGCGAGGGCAAGTACTGGAACGGCGCGCTCAGCGGTCTCATGACACTGCTCGTCATCACCGGTGCCGTTGTCTGGTGGCCGGGCATCACGCGGTGGCGGCGCAGTCTTGGCGTGAAGGTCAACGGGGGCTGGAAGCGGTTCAACTGGGATCTGCACAGCGCGATGGGGCTGTGGCTGTTCTTCTTCATGCTGATTTGGGGCGTGTCGGGCGTTTACCTCGGCATCCCCGAACCGTTTTCAAACTTCGTCGACGCGATCTCCGATCCCGAGGCCTATCTCGGCGAGCGGCCCGGCGACGTCGTCCTGCTGTGGCTCACGCGTCTGCATTTCGGGCGCTGGCAGAACGACTACCTGCGCGCCGTTTGGGCAATCGTGGGGCTGGCTCCGGCGGCGATGTTCATCACCGGGGCGTTGATGTGGTGGAGCCGCGTCGTTCGCCCACGATTGGCTCGGCGCAGGAGCGTGCATGCAGGCGTACATCGTCCCCAAGGGGTCTAGTCACATCGACGAACTGCGTCGCGTGGAACGGGGCGAGCCGGCAGTCGGGCCCGGCCAGGTTCTGCTTCGCGTGCGCGCGGCCTCGCTCAACTATCGCGATCAGGCCGTCGTTGCCGGCCGGTACATCGGCGGGCCGGTCTCACGTGATCTGATTCCGTTGTCCGATGGCGCCGGGGAAGTGATGGCGATCGGATCCAACGTGACGCAGGTCAAGGTCGGTGATCGCGTGGCGGCGACGTTCTTTCAGCGCCCGCTCGACGGATCGCCTCTCTCGCCGGCCGCGGCGCTCGGGTCGCCGTTCGACGGCATTCTCGCCGAGCAGATCGTCGTATGGGAGGACGGCGTCGTGCCGCTTCCCAAAGGCTACTCGTTCGAAGAGGGCGCCTGTCTTCCGTGCGCCGGCGTGACGGCGTGGCACGCACTGATGCTTGCCGGCCGTCCTGTGAAGCCCGGCGATACCGTGCTCGTGCTCGGCACCGGAGGCGTATCGATCCTCGCCCTGCAACTCGCCCGAGCCATGGGTGCGCTCGTGATCGCCACGTCGTCGAGCGATCAGAAACTCGAACGCGTGAAGGGACTCGGCGCGACCGGTCTTATCAATTACCGGCGGACGCCGGAATGGGACAAGGAAGTACTGCGCCTGACCGGCGGCCGCGGCGTCGACTGCGTGATCGAAGTGGGCGGCGTCAGCACGATGCCGCTCTCGTTCAACTCTCTTGCGCGCGGCGGCAAGGTCTGCATGATCGGCGTGCTCGGCGGCCCCGAGGGCGCCGTGAACCCGTTCCTCCTGGCGGGCAGAGGCGGCAATCTCCACGGCATCTTCGTCGGCGATCGCGAGATGTTCCAGCAGATGAATCGCGCGATCGAGGTCAACGGCATCAAGCCTGTCGTCGATAAGGTGTTTCCGTTCAACGACGCGGTCAGCGCCTACAGAGCGCACGCGGTCGGAGAATTCGTCGGCAAGGTCGTGATTACGGTGTAAGCATCTTCTCGATGACACCGCGGCTGGCGGCGAGCATCTCGGGAATCTTCGACGCGTCCTTGCCGCCCGCTTCGGCAAAATCGGGGCGACCGCCACCGCCTCCGCCGACGATCGCGGCAAGCTGCTTCACGACCTGACCGGCCGGCACTCGCTTGGTGAGATCCGGCGTGACGCCGACGACGAGGGAGACCTTGCCGTCGTTGGGGGAGGCGAGCACCACCACGCCGCTCTTGATCTGATCGCGGTGGCGATCGACCAGCGCGCGAAGGCCATCTTTGTCGAGCCCGGTGACCTGCCGCGCGACGAGCTTGACGCCTGCGACGTCGATCGCCTGCTCGCCGCCTCCGGCCTCACCACCGCCGAGCGCCGCTTTCATCTTCGCCTGCTGCAGCTCTCGGGTCAGCCGACGCGCATCGTCCTGGAGCGCGGCGATGCGCGTCGAGAGCTCGCCAGGACGCGCGTTCACAGCCGCGGCAGTGTTGGCCAGTTCGTCGCGGTTCTGTTGGAAGGCTTTGAGCGAATCGAGTCCGGTGATGGCCTCGATGCGTCGCGTGCCTGCGGCCACGCCGCCCTCAGATACGATCGCGAACAGGCCGATGTCGCCGGTCGCGCGCACGTGCGTGCCGCCGCACAGCTCCTCGCTGAACCCGGGAATCGATACGACGCGGACCGTGTCCCCGTACTTCTCGCCGAAGAGCGCCATCGCTCCCGCGGCGATTGCTTCCTGCGTCGGCTTCAGCTCGGTCTTGACGGTGGTATTGCGCAGGACCTGTTCGTTGACGATCTGCTCGATCTCCAGCCACTGCTCGCGCGTTACGCCCGTGAAATGCACGAAGTCGAACCGCAGGCGATCCGGGGCCACGAGCGAACCGGCCTGTTTGACGTGTCCGCCCAGCACCTGCCGCAGCGCCGCATGCAGCAGATGCGTCGCGGTGTGATTGCGTCGCGTCGCATCGCGGACCGCGGACGCGACGCTCGCTGTGACGATGTCCCGCGTCTTCAGCGTCCCGTTCACAACACGGACGCCGTGAAGTCGCGGCCAGTTCGGCACGCGCAGCACGGACGTGACCTGGGCTTCCGCGCCAGGGGCCGTGATCGATCCCACGTCGGAGACCTGACCGCCCGCTTCGAGGTAGAACGGCGTCTTCGCGAGGGCGGCGTAACCCTCCTCGCCGGTCTCGAGTGAGCCCACCTGCTGATGATTGGGGTCGAACAGGGCAACGACCGAGGTATTCATCGTCGTCGTGTCGTATCCCCTGAACACGTCTTCGCCGATCGCGCCCAGCTGTCGAGCGGTCTCATTGTCCGCCGTCCACGACGTCGCGTCCTGGGTGCCGCCCTTGAACGCGCTCCTGGCGCGCGCCTTCTCGCGCTGACCTTCCATCGCGCGCTCGAAGCCTTCGCGATCGAGCGCCAGCTTGCGATCGTCGATCATGTCCTCGATGAAATCGCGCGGCAGTCCAAACGTGTCATAGAGCCGGAACGCAACGTCACCTGGGACGACCTTGTCGGCGGCAGCCGCACGGTCGAGGACCTCTTCGAGACGTGGCAGGCCCCCGGTGAGTACTGCATCGAAGCGTTCCTCTTCGCTGCGAACGACCTGAACGATCGCGTCGCGACCGGTCTTCAGCTCGGGATAGGCGTCTCCGAACTCGCGGGCGATGACGTCGACGAGGGAGTGGAGAAACGGCTGCGTGACGCCGAGCCGTTTCGCATGCCGCATCGCGCGCCGCATGATCTTGCGGAGCACGTACCCTCGCCATTCGTTTGACGGCACCACGCCATCCGCAATCAGGAACGTCATCGCGCGCATGTGGTCGGCAACCACGCGCATCGACACGTCCGATGGCGCCATCGTGCCGCCATGACGCGTCCCCGCGCGCTCACCGATCGCCGCCAGCAGTGGGGTGAACAGGTCGGTGTCGTAGTTCGACAGGTGCCCCTGCAGCACGGCGGTGGCGCGCTCGAGGCCCATGCCCGTGTCGATCGACGGCGCCGGCAGCGGATTCAGCGTCCCGTCCGTTTGCCGATCGAACTCCATGAAGACGTTGTTCCAGACCTCGATGAAGCGATCGCAACTGCATTCCAGCCCTCGGCACGTCCCACCACTTGCTTCTTCAGCGCAGGCGACCTCTGGGCCTCGGTAGTAGTAGATCTCCGAGCTGCGGCCGCACGGTCCCGTATCGCCCATCGACCAGAAGTTGTCGGCCTCGCCCAGCTCGGTGATGCGATCGGCTGGCAGGAACCGGCGCCAGACCTCGAACGCTTCGTCGTCTCGCGGGATACCGCCTTCGCCACGAAAGGTCGACGGAAATAGCTTCTCCGGCGGCATCTTCCATTCGCCGGTCAGCAGCTCCCAGGCGAGAGGAATCGCTTCGCGTTTGAAGTAGTCGCCGAAGGAGAAGTTGCCGAGCATCTCGAAGAAGGTGTGATGGCGGAACGACGGTCCGACGTTGTCGAGGTCGTTGTGCTTGCCGCTCACCCGCATGCACTTCTGCACCGTCGTCGCTCGCGTGTACTCGCGTTTCTCCTTGCCCAGGAGGACGTCCTTGAACTGATTCATCCCGGCGTTGGTGAAGAGCAGCGTCGGGTCGTCGTGCGGCACGAGCGGCGAGCTGGACACGACGCGATGCCCGTTGCGCTCGAAATACTTCAGAAAAGAGGCACGGATGTCCTGGGATCTCACGAACCTATTTTAGTGGAGACGAATCAGGTGTCAGGAATCAGGATTCAGGGCTGGGCCGGGAAGAGGTCCCAGGATTCAGCCGGGCGGGTGCGCTCGTCTGACGCGCAAGGCAGCGAGAACCCGGTCGGAGTCGAATCCTTGTGACGTGAGATAGCGATACAGGCGGCGGGCGGTCAGTTCGTCGATCTGGTCGCGGCTGCGGAGGCGTTTCTCGAGCGCCGCAGCCAGCAGCGCATCGGAGTCGATGTCCTGAAACACGTCGCGAACCACTTGCTTCGCGATGGCGCTCGAGATGCCAGCGGCCTCGATCTGTCGGATGACGCGCAGTCGCCCGCGCCGGCGGACGTGGGTTTCGGTTCGTGCAATCGCGCCGGCAACCCGTACGTCGTCGATCGCGCGTTCCGACTTCAGGCGCTCGATTGCCGAGTCGATTGATTCTGTCGTGTGACTGCGTCGCGTGAGGCGCTGTCGAATCTGTGCTTCCGACAGCTCGCGACGCGCGAGCATCTTCAGCCCGTCGACGTACGCGTCAGCTGCCATACCTCGTGATCTCGGGCTGCCGGCCGCCGGTGGAACGGCCGACGGTGGCCATCTGATCGCGCGCCATCTCCGACGTGCTGGAGATGCCCTGGACCTTCAGCTTGAACTCGTCGACGTTCGACGCCCAGCGCAGCGCTTCCTCATAGGAGACCAGGCCCTGCTCGAAGAGGCCGAAGATCGACTGATCGAACGTCTGCATCCCGTACTGCGACGTCCCCTGCGCGATCGCGCCATGGATCAGATGCGTCTTCTCCTTGTCCATGATGCAGTCGCGGATGAACGCCGTGCTGATCAGGACCTCGACAGCCGGCACGCGGCTGCGCGTATCGACGTGCGGAATCAGGCGCTGGGAGATGACCGCCTTGAGCACGCTGGCCAGCTGCAGCCGGATCTGCTTCTGCTGGTGCGGCGGGAACACGGCGATGATGCGGTTGATCGTTTCGGTCGCGTCCAGCGTATGCAACGTCGAGAAGACGAGATGCCCGGTCTCGGCGGCCAGCAGCGCCGTTTCGATCGTCTCGAAGTCGCGCATCTCACCGACCAGGATGACGTCCGGATCCTGACGGAGCGCACTTCGCAACGCCTGCGAGAACGAGTTCGTGTCGACGCCAATCTCGCGCTGGTTGACGATCGACCGGTTGTCCCGATGCAGGTACTCGATCGGGTCCTCGATCGTCATGACATGCGCGCTGCGCGTGCAGTTGATCTCGTCGATCAACGCCGCCAGCGTCGTGCTCTTGCCGGACCCGGTCGTACCGGTCACGAGCACGAGGCCGCGCTCTTCGGCCGCAATGCGCTTGAGCACCTGCGGCAGCAGGAGGTCGTCCACCGTGGCGATCTTCATCGGAATGACGCGGAAGATCAGCCCCACCGTGCCGCGCTGCTGAAAGGCGTTGCAACGGAAGCGGCCCAGACCGGGGACGCTGTACGCCAGGTCGACCTCGTGATTGTCCTTGAACTTCTCGCGAATGCTCGTCGGGAGGACGGCTGCCGCAATGGCAAGCATGTCCTCGTGGTCCAGGCGCTTCTCTTCGCTGGCGGGCACGAGGCTGCCACGGACCCGCATCATCGGGTAGCTGCCGACTTTGAGGTGCAGATCCGAGGCGCCGGTGGTGACGGCGATGGTCAGGAGGTCGTTGACGTGCATCACCTCCTGATTATCGGTGTTTCGCCACTCCCGATGTAGCCGGCTCGTGCACGTATTGGAGCCAGCCGTGGGTGTCCTCGACCTCGCCGCGCACGATCTGGAAGAACCGCTGCTGGATGGCCTCGGTGATGGGCCCGCGGCGGCCGCGGCCAATCTTCACACGGTCCACCGACCGAATCGGCGTCACCTCGACGGCGGTTCCGACGAAGAAGACCTCGTCAGCCATATACAGCATTTCCCGCGGCAGCGTCTGTTCGCGCACCTCGAAGCCGAGCTCGCGCGCAATCGTGATCACCGAGTCGCGCGTGATCCCCCACAGCACGGAATTGCCAATCGGCGGCGTGAAGATGATGCCTTCGCGGATGATGAACAGGTTCTGGCCGCTGCCTTCGCTCAGCACTCCGTTGGTGTCGAGTGCGATGGCCTCCGCATAGCCGTCGGCAAGGGCCTCCATCTTGATGAGCTGCGCGTTGGCGTAGTTCGCCACGCTCTTCGCCATCGCCGGCGTCGTGTTCGGCGCGTTGCGCGCCCACGTGCTGATCTTGACGTCGAGCCCCTCTTCAATCGCTTCCTTGGTGAAGTACGCGCCCCATTCCCACACCATGATGGCGACGTCCACCGGGCAGGTCGACGCGTGCACGCCGAGCGAGTCGTAGCCGCGATAAACGAGCGGCCGGATGTAGCAGGCGCTGAACTTGTTGACCTGGATCGTTTCGAGGATGGCGTCGGTGATGGCCTGCTGGCCGTACGGGACGTCCATCCGGTAGATGCGCGCCGAGTCCCTCAGGCGCCGGACATGCGCGTCGAGCCGGCAGCCGGCGGAGCCGCGCGACGTATCGTAGCAGCGCGCCCCCTCGAACACGCCGCTCCCGTAGTGCACCACGTGGGAGGCGACATGGATCTTGGCATCCGCCCAGTCCACGAACGTGCCGTTCATCCAGATCTTGCCAGTGCCCGGAAAAGCCATCTGAGTGCTCCTTCCGGCGATCGTACTACGGCCTCCTCGAAATGCACGAATGTCAGCGGGACATTGGCGGAGTTGGCGGAGTGGGCGAACTGGGCGGAGTGGGGGAGGACTCGGCTCACGCCGTCTCCTCCA
>Ga0111538_10008534_pt1 | contig 13751 bp, 15 predicted proteins | sample SoiMethybrSBSTD1_FD_79669 | JGI IMG/M metagenome (GOLD analysis project Ga0111538, IMG submission 79669) | Bulk soil microbial communities from a Populus tree surrounding site in Tennessee, USA - Soil MetaG P. TD hybrid SBSTD1 (version 2)... | ecosystem: Environmental > Terrestrial > Soil >...
ACCGACCCGGGCGGGGTCCGCGGCGCTGACCTGCCGCACCTTTGGCCTAGGGGTTCGGCTCGCGACCATCGCCCTTTGTTCGCTCCAGTCCGCGACTCGCGCCAGGGCGCGCAGTTCCTTGTCGCCGAACTTCAGCTCGTCGAACAGGATCGCCGTCTGGATCTCGGGGGCGAGCAGCAGCAGACCCATCAGGTGGGTCAACCGCGGCTGTGAGACGCCGAGCATGCCCGCCGCGGCCGTGAAGTCGGCGACGAGCCCGCGGTCGATCAGGTCGGCGATGCGGTGGGCGAGGGCAAGGTTGCGCGCGGCGGGGGACATCGACGTGTCGAGCGCAACGGGCTTTGCCGGCGTGCGCAGGTTCTCGAACTTGGCCGTGATCCTCATGTGGAACTCCGTGCTTGCAGGGCCAGCGCGTTGATGCCGGCGGGGCGCAGTTCGATGTCGGCATCGCCCGTGTCGGGGTCGTACGTGATCTGCTGGATCAAGAGTCGCAGGATGCGCTCGCGCTCGTTGGGGAAGAGGTGGCCCCATACCGGCGTGAAACTCGCGAGCGCCGCGCGCAGTTTGGCCTCGGTCGCGAGATCGAGTGCCTGCCGTTCCGCGCGGACTTCGTCCACCCGCTCGGCCATCGTGCGCAGTTGGTCCTGCACATCCGCGCCGCGCTGTGGGTCGGCTTCGAGGCGTCGGCGGTCGCGCTCGCCTTGGCGCAGTTCGGCGTCGAGTTGTTCCTGCTGTTCGGCCGCGCGGCGTTCGACGGCGTTGGCTGTCCGTGCCAGCAGATCTTCGTCCGTCCCGATGACCCGGATCTGGTCGGCGACGAACGCCTCGAACTTGCCGGCTGGCACCCGCGACCTGGGACAAGTCGCGGCTCCCTCGGTGTGCAGCTTCTCGCAGACGTAATACCGGTGACGCTTGCCTTCGCGGGTCGAGAACGAGTGGACCATCGTCGAACCGCACCGCTTGCACCGCAGCATGCCGCGCAACAGCGCGCCGGTTGCGTTGCGGGCCTTCGTGCCGTGGTCGTTGCAGTTCGCACGCAGTTGCTGCTGCACCGCCGTCCACAGTTCGTTGGCGATGATCCCGTCGTGCGCGCCTTGCACCAGTTCGCTGCCGGCGCGGACCTGCCCGACGTAGAGCACATTGGTCAGGAGCCCGTGCAGGGTGTTGTTGGCGAACTCGCTGCCGGTCGCCGTCGTGCCCTTCCTCGTCGTGAACGTCTTGTTGCGCCAACCCCGGCGCCGGAGTTCGTCGACGGTCGCACGCAGCGATCCGCGCTCCAGGTAGAGCTGGAACGTGGCGCGCACCTGCTGCGCCTCGTCGGCGTTGACGACTAGCTTCTTGCCGGCGACGTCGTAACCGAGAACCAGTCGACCGCCCGTCCAAGCACCGCGTGCCCTTGTTGCGCGAACCTTGTCGCGAATGCGTTCCCCGATGACCTCGCGCTCGAACTCGGCGAAGCTCATCAAGATGTTCAAGGTCAAGCGACCCATGCTGTTCGCGGTCGAGAACTGCTGCGTGACCGACACGAACGTCACGTTGTGCCTTTCGAACAGGTCGATAAGCTTGGCGAAGTCGCGCAGGCTCCTGCTCAGCCTGTCGATCTTGTAGACCGCGACGACATCGACGTGCCCGGCCTCGACGTCGCGCAGCAGCGCCTGGAAAGCCGGTCGTTCGGTCGTGGCGCCACTGAAGCCGCCGTCGTCGTACTTCTTGCCGATCGCCGTCCAGCCCAACCCCGCTTGGCTCACCACGTAGGCTTCGATCGCCTGCCTCTGCGCGTCGAGCGAGTTGAACGCCTGGTCCAACCCGTCAGTGACGCTCTTGCGCGTGTAGACCGCGACGCGAACCGGGCGAGGTAGGGCCGCTGCCGTCACTGCGCTGCCCTCCGTTGAGTGAGGTTGAAAAACAAGCGGCCGTTCCACGCGCTGCCCGTTGCCGCGCGTGCGACGGCTGTGAGCGAGTGATAGAGCGTGCCGTTCCACTCGAAGCCGTTGTCGCGAACCGCGACCTTGATGTCCTGGTCCCGGTAGCGTCGCGTGATGACGGTGCCGATCATCGGCGCCTTGGACTCGGCGCGAGTGGGTTGCGGCCTCGGTCGCGGCGCGGGCGTGCCCAGCGGCAGATCGATCTTCGCGACCAACTCGTCGAGGCGAAGCCGGGCGCGGTCGCTCAAGCCCCCGAGCTCGCCCGCTTGCAACTGCCACGCGATCTGCCGCCGCAACCACGCCGCGTTTCGCACGCGCGGCGGCCGGCCGAACAACTCGGTGTAGCGCTCGGCGAGTTGCGCGGCGGGAAGAGTCTGCAGCGCGGTGATCTGGGCGGCGATCGTGTTCACGTGGACTTCCTGCTCTTGGGGCTTTGAACCTGCGAGCCACATGGAGCCTCGACCGCAGCCAGATCATCAAGTCGAACCTTCGAGTTCCTCGGTACCGTGGGGGGCTTGCCTTCCTGCGCGAACAGGCGCTGGACGCCGCGGGCCAGGATGTCGCAGATCTCGGCGAGGCGTTCGGACGGCGTCAGCGTCGAGGGGTCGGTCGATCTCACGGTTCGACCTCGCGCGTCAACGTTGCTTCGCCGAAAACCGCGGCTTCGAACGCGCGCCTCGCCGCGTCGTCGACGGGTCGAACAACCGAATGCGCTCGCCCATGCCGATCGCGGCGCTCGGGGAATGAGAGCGTCAGTTTGCCTGCGGCGGTTCGTCGAACCGTCACGCCATCGATCACGAGGTCGCCGTGGAAGAGCGAGAGGTAACCGAGCAATCCGGCTCGCTCGTCGTCGGCAGTTCCGCGAATCCAGGTGCGAATGCGAGTTCCGTGATCAGCCACGTTGGTTCCCCTCATCACCGAGTTGGCCGACACGCCCGCGAAGGCGTTCGAGCCTCAGCCACAAGATCAACGACCAACCGCAGACGTCTTCGAGTTCCTGCATTGCCTCGTCGACGAGTTCGAAAGCGGGGCGCGTGAACGACACGTCGCCGTACTCGCGGGCGCCGGCTTCGAGCCGCGCGCGCAGGCGCTCGACGAAGCGGGCGAGGTCGGCGTCGATGGCCGCGTGATCGTCAGGCCCCGTCATTGGATTCTCCGCTTCGAGAACTTCCTGCCGTCGGTGATCGCGTGCCGATGGCGCATGGATTGGCGCAGCTTCATTCGATCTCCTTGCCGAGCACGTGCCCCATCCACGGCAACGGAACGCAGGCGTGGCGCCCGCGGAAGTAGGTGAGTGCTGCGATGGCCGATGCCCGAGCACCGGCCAGTTTGAGGTCGTGCTGCCCTCGAAGCAGTTCCTGAACCGCTCCGAGGTCGGGAGACGCGAAGTGCCGCCCCGCAATCATGCGGGTGGCCACCAGGCCGTGTCGCACGAGCCAGCGGAACGCCTCCAAAATCGTCTCCGTCCGCAGGACGGAGCGGTCAGCGAATTCGTCCGCGTCGTGCGGCAGCAGCTGTTGGTCTGCTGTGATCTCGATGGACCCGTTCTCGACGAGCAGTTCGATCAGGAAGGCCCATACGCGTGGGTGGTAGCCCCGAGTCGGACCGGCGACGATGCCCGGATGGCGTCGGCCAGACGAGGTCAAGCTCCACCTCCGTCCAGTGGTGCCGGCTGACCGACGCACTCGTGATCCGACTCCTGACTACGGTCCCACCGAAGGGGGACTAGGGGGACTTGGGGGACTTTGGCGCATCGCCAGGACCCATTTTGGCAAGTCATGCCGAACCGGTTGCATTCGCCAGGACCCGATGAGTGGTCTCTTGGCGGATTCCGCAGAAAACTGATGCAAGACCAATAGGCCATTGATTTTGCAGCTGTTTCCGTAGCTGCCATTCTTGGTCGGACCAGCACGCCAGAGTCCCCCAAGTCCCCCTGGTCCCCCTCGCCGTGTCGTTGATTACACACGCTCGAGCCTCCAGGTGGCAGATCCACCGCGGATGGGACCACGCACCAGCCGCAAGCCGTTTTCTGGCCGACGATGCGCCCTTTGGAAGAACAGCCCCAGGCGTTGTGCCTGCCCGTGGCCCTGTCCCGCAGCCGCCAGAATCGGCAACACTGCCTCACGCAGCACATCGTCCTCCTGCACCGCAGCCAGCACGTCGGCAACCTGGAACTGCCGGTCAGCGAAGCGCGAGTGCAACGCGAGCAGCAGGCTGGTGAGCTCGGTGCGAACTGGATCCGTTTCTTCTGCGCGACGCCGGGTCTCACACGGATCGGCAAGGCCCATCCACACAAGCGCGGACCTAACCCAGTCCGACCATTCCTCGAAGCGTCCGAACACCGGCAGCCCCATGTCAGGTCGACCGGCGATGTGGTAGGCGCGCAGCAGCGTCAGCCCAGCGACGACCAGCTCAGCACGATGCTGTGGGATGTAGTGGTGAAGGTTGACCTCGAACCTCCGCTCCTCGGGTCGCTCACAGCGCGGATCGAGGTCGCACACAAGCGTTCGCGTTGTGATGTCGCCAACGAAGGCGATGTTGTTCCCGGTAGCGATCCAGGTCGTGTTCGTCGTCGGCAACGACATGGTCTGCGACCTGCCCAGCACGCGGTCGCGCCACACCGTTTGCGTGAGGATTGAGCACAAGGCGGCGCTGCCGAAGGGCCGCTCGATGTTGTCGATGACCGCGACCGGATCGCCCTCAGCGAGGATGGGCAGCATCCTCTTCTTGTCCTCATTCTCGTCCGCGCCCTGGGACATCACAGCTGCGGGGCGGCCAGCGGCGATCATGGACACGACGTCGGCAAGCAGCGTCTTTCCGCTGCCCATCTTGGCAGCGCGGAACGAGAACAAAGGCGCGGTGCGTAGGGCGGGTCGAATCAGCGCCGTGAGAATTGCCGCGAGCGCCACACTGCGGTCGGTCTCCTCGAGGAAGGGGAAGTCCTTCAGCACCAACAGCAGCTTGTCGAGCGCGGCATGCGCGTCAGCCTGAGTGGGCCAGGTCGGTACGAGTGGCCACGGCTCGTTCCCGAGCGCGATGTAGAGGCCGCTCACGCGGTCGTAGCCCTCCTTCGCCAGCACGCCCCCGTCGCTGCGCAACGTGGGGCAGTCGATCACGCCGATCAGCGGTGGCAGCTTCCACGACCCAGACCTGCTGAGCAGCGTCAACGCGACTCGCTCGGGGCAGTCGACTGTGTAGATCTCCCCGGTCTTGCGGTCGACCCTCTGCCAGCAGATCAGCTCGGTCAGTTTGTCGATGAGTGCGGCGGGCGTGACCTCATGGATCGTCGGCTTCTGTCGGAGCGATCGACCTGCGCCAGCCTCGGGTAGCGAGACGATGCGCACGAGAGTGGTGCCGCGCTGGTACAACAGCGGCGGCAGTTGGCGAAGGAGGATGTGCTCAGCCTTGGTGACGGCGGAATGGAGCCAGCCGCCGTAGAGGCGGATGATGGGGCGCTTGTCCTCGCCTGTTTCGCCGTCGTCGGGTGACGTGTTGTTCGTGCATTGCTCGTCAACGCCCTTGAGGTTCCTGGGCTCCTTCACGCCCGCGTCCAGGCCGCTCGTGATGGTGGACGCGGCCTCGATGTCGGGTAACCCGATGGCGATGGCCGCCGCGTGAAGTGCGGCGCGGGTCTTCTCGCGATCGAGGACGCCAGCACCAACGAGCTGGCCGAGTGCGAATGCCCCTTTGTTGAGCGTGTCGTTGCGGATGCCCTCGGCGCCGGCTCGGATCTTGTCGAGTTCGTTGTCGAACGCCGCCTGCACGTAGGCGGCCAGGCGGGAAGCGGCCTGATCCGTAGGGCTCGCGCTGGCCTCCTTGACGAGCTTGAACTTCGGCTTGCTCGTGCCGATTGGACGCAGCTTCTCCAAGACCGCCTGCGGCAACTCGGCAATCTCGACTTCGCTGGGTGAGAGTCCCGGCGCCCACACATAGGGCTTCTTTGTGTCGGGGTGCATCGACCCGACGAACACCGCTTGACCGCCGTCGCCGCGGATGTCGATGCCCGGCGCGACGGTCTTCACCGAGTTGCCTACCTTGAAGCCGGGCGCCTTGAAGTAGTGGTGGCGTTTGCCGCTCCCGGTGATGACCGTGACGGTCTTCGGCAGGTTCAAGACCGCGCTGGCACTGCCGTCGAGCGAGTCGTCGTCGATGACGATGACGCCCGAGACCTTGCCCGTGCGCAGACCGAGGTTGTGCCCCTTGCGTAGCCATCTTTCGACTTGGCCGATCGTCGCCGGCTTCGAAGTCTGCCAGCCCTTGTGCGCCGGCTTCTTTCCGGTCAGTGCGCACAGAGCCCAGCGCCGTTCGATTGCCCGCTTGGCCTCGGCGAACTTGTCGACCTGAGCCGGCGGTACGTGTTCGCGGGGATCAGCCATGAGCGGCCTCCGCCATCGCGGTCAGCGCCCGCGACCAGCGGTCGATCTCCTGCTGGGTGGTGTGCCAGGTGCCGCCGATCTTGAACCTTCGCAGCCTGATGCCATGCAAGCCGGTGAGCGTCCATCGGAAGGCGCTCGTCACGGATACGCGGCGGCCATCGGGTAGCGGGGGGACGTGCCTCGGCACGTCGGTAACGCGCATGGCGAGCTCGCCAGTCCACCAAGGAGCAGAATCGCGAACGCACCGTGTTTCGTCGCTTGCCATGGCTGCCCATGGTGAAGCGAGGATCGGGCGTCATCGGGCGTGCCCGATCATTGACCGAAGCGCCCCTTCTTCCATCGTGCGACTCCATCCTGTGTCGCGAGCCAGGTGCCCCGCAAGCGCGACTCGACGAGGTTGCCGAGCCGCTTCGTGGCGTTGAGCCGCGTTTTTGGGTCCGACAGCCCACGCAGCTTGTTTAACTCCTCCGCACGCACTGAATGCGGGTGATTGCGCGCCAAGCGATCAAGGACGCGCCAGGCGTTGTCGTCGATTGTCGGCACGCCTCCCGGCTTCTCTGTCTTGCCCAGCAACCTGCGCACCTCTTTCTTTGGCAAGTCACACACGAGATCGACCTCATTCACGAGGCGAACGAGAAGGTTAGATGCCACTTCCTGCTCGTGAAGGATCTCAGCTCTCGAGATCCAAGCTCTGGCCAGGTCGTCGTTGGCAGCAATCGCGTCCCCTGCCCGCCCGAGCAACCACTCGCAGAGCATGCTCAGCGCATGAGCAGCCGAGAAGGCTGGCGTGCGGCCAACCATCATGGGCGGCTGCCCCCTACACACGTGGTCATGCAGCCGGCCTACCTCCTGCACCGCCGCGAGGGCTGCTCGCAGTGCATCGCCTCTCAGCGCTGCCAGCTTCAGGCCTCGCCATGACAACATCATCCGCTTGAACTTCGTGAGCGTGATCTCTGAGCGGAGACGCTTCATCTCTCCCTTGGGTAGATCCTCGATGTCACCGAACTTCACACGCAGCAGACGCAACGACATGCCGAGACTGTGCAGGGCCCTGGCGCCTGCCCGATCGACGCTTTCGGCAACCTCGACCGCCTCCCGGATGAGTCTGCCAACGAGGCGCGTTGCGGTGAGCATGGAATGCACATGTGCAGCGTCTTCGAACTCCGGACTAACTGGCTCTCGCGTTTTGCCATTCTGCCTCGCCATCGGTGACTTCCGTCGTTGAGTGCTGGGTGAGGCCGCCGGGCGGGGCCACCGCACAAGGCATCGCAAACGGCCGACGCGGGAGGCTAACGCCAGGGACTCAGGGAGCCTACGCGCCAAATGCTCTCGCGAAGCTGCGCCTTGCCGATCGAGGTGTAGGGTCGCCAGTTCGAGCTACGGCCAGCTCAGTTCCTCCTGACGGCAGGCAAGTGCGGGATCCGTTGCCTGCCGACTTCCGCACCAACGAGCAGCGTGCTGGTCAGATTGACTCACTCGGCGTTCATGCTTCCTACCCGACGATGCAGCGCAACTGGCGAGGGACGTTGGTCAGGATGCCGTGCACGCCGCGTGCCACAAGATCCGCTTGCTCGTCCTCGTCGTCGATCGTCCACACGAGGATGCGTTCAACCGGGGCAGGGTCAGACCGCGCGGGCGAACGCGCGGCACTGCGTGTCGTATGCCATGCGTTAGACCAGATCTCCGAAACGGCTGCGGCGCGCCAGGTAGCACTCGAGAGATCTTCATTGGCCCCGAGGGCCAGAAGGTGCTTGCGCTGTTCCTCCGAGGATCCTCCCGCAGCAGATCCCGAACATTGCGTCGCTCCCGCACAAGCACTGGCTGTCCCGAGCCGGCGTCTTGTTGTTGCGCTGGAGGTGCTCAACAAGCCGCTGCGCGCTGAAGCGCTGCTGACGCTTGAGGGCTTCCTCGCCGCCCGGTCGAGTCGCCAAACCCTCGTCGCTAGCGTCCCCGTTAGTGATCGCGACCAGAAACTCCCGGGGGAAAGGAGAGTCGACGCGCGCAAGCAAGCGAAGCCGATTGGTGACCTCACCCTCCAAGGAGCCGGTGTTCGTGAGGCCCGCTGCAGCTGCTTCCCAGAACCAATCTCGGAAAGCGGCACCGCCGGGTGAATCTGCGATTTCCACGCACTTGTCGATGCCGATCCTGCCTGAAAGTAGCCCAATGTCCGGAAGTGCTGCGGCCCCGAGTGCCGCTTGAAGTTCGTCAAGCGCCTGGTAGACGCGGTGGAAACGCACCAGACTGCCCCACCTGGCAAGCGCAAGGCGCGCGAGTCCAGGCTCGAACTCAACAACGTCGACGCCCAGTTGCTCCGCGACGGCATAGAACTTCACGACATGGCCAATTCTCAGGAGCCGCTCCGCGGCCCACTGTGGTTCGAGGGCCTGAGGCCGCGATACGCCCAAACCGAGGAGGTCTCGCACGTAGGGAGCCTTCGATACAGTCAGAAGCTCGCGAGAAAATCTCTCGCCAAGTGGGACGTCCCTTGTGGCTTGGATAACGGTGCCAACGAACTCGCTCGACAAGCCGTAGCGGGTCGCAACTGCGCCAATTTCGCGTTCGAGAACGGCGGAGATGTCGGCGTTGAACAGGTAGAGGTCGCCAACGCCTTTGTTGCCGATGACGAACGCCAAGTCTGAGGAGAGGTGCGCAATCGGCACCAAGCGCCTTGAGCTGAGGAGTTGCAGAAAGATCGATGGTCCCAGGGCGCCCACCGCCGCGTACGTGAGCGACGCGGGGAAGAAGACCTCGTCGAACAAGATCAGCGCACCGCACAGTGCACGCGACGCGAGTACTGCGGTCTCGTCGGCTTCCCCCTTGCTCCATTGCATGCCTGTGACGAAGTGGGCGACGGCTGGACCTCCCGGCCGCTCTGCGATCCCTGCGCGTTGCCCAACGAAGGCGTACCCATGGTACAGCTCAGTCAGTAGCGCGCGACGAAACGACTTGTGAAACCCAGTTCGGCCGCCGGCTGGATCCGATGAGCGCACAAGAGACCTTTGGATCCATTCGTGCAGGCGGTCGCCGGTGTACTCGTCGCGCTCAGGGAACGCCACCGCCACCACTTGCTGTGTTCGCCAGTGGTCATGGCTAGCGTCAAGTTGCTGCACGATCTCCACCGCTGTGCGCCATCTGGTCGCTCCCGAGAGAGTTGAGTGCACTGCGACCACGACTGGAGTCTGCGACGTGACCCAATCGATGAGATGAGCAGTCCGCAACGACTCTTGGTGGAGTGGCTGAAGGGCGTCCCCTGTGCCCTTGATCTGTAATCCGAACAGCAGCGAGGTCCTACGGGGTGGCTTGCCCGGCCGTACATGCTGCACAAAGCCATCGAGGCCGTAGTCGTCACCCTGACCAAGCCTCGTGGTGATGCAAGGCGCAAGCTGGGCCTCAACTGCGCGCTGTGCCACCCGCGCTGTCTCGTGTTGCTGTGGGATCGGGCGATCAGCCATGAGTTCGTATCCTACGCCGTCCAGACATCCTTGGGCTCGGAACCTCGCCCCTGACTCCGACCACGCTCTCATTCTCCCTCGCCATCCCCAACGTGCCCAGCCTTCTCGGAGTGCACGTCTACATCCAGGCTAACGCCCTCGCGCCCGGCGAGGGAATTGCGGCGACGCGGACGTTGAGCTTTCTGTCTGTCCGCGACGGCCACACGGGGCGTGGGGTCGTGCCCGTGATCCGGTCGAGCCGCAGGGCAGTGGCGCATTCCCTGCAGTACGCGCCCGTGGCCTAGTTGTGTGCACGGCGGCTGAATCCGATGTTGGTCGTGAACCTCCGTAACCAGCGGTTGGTCACTCGAGCTCGGGGTAACCGAGGCGGGGTAGGCAGCATGGCTCACCGTGCGCGGGGTAGGCAGGCACCAGCCCGCTCGGGGGAGCCGAGGGGTAGTTCGCAACCGTCACGCCTGCAGCAGGTTGTCGCACCTCAGGGTGCGGGTGCTCCCCGGGATGAAGAAGCGCCTCGAGGGTCAAGCACCCTGCGAGAGCGTAGATGACGATTCGGGACGGGTAATCGTGGTCATTCATCGCGTTTCCTTCGGCTGCCCATGGTCACCCCGGGAAGCTCTCTTGGCAGCCGTGCACCTGGGGGTGGAGGAAGGTCCTCCCAGAGGTTGCGCACCCCGCGTACGGCGTGCTCAAGGCCCTCTTCCCAGGGATACACTAACGAACCCGGCAGTCAGGATTGGATCGATCCGGAACAGGCTCCCACGCTGAGCAAGCCGTGGGCGAGAAGTTCCTTCGGAGGGTTTGCACACCTGTCGTACGGCTTGCTTCGCCCTTCGACGCTGCCGGCAAGCAACGCGCGGTCAGGACTCTGACCGGCCCTGAAACACCGAAGGGACTCCGCTGTAGTGAACTTGCTGGCCTGAGCGACCTGTGACCCTGCTCCGGTTGCGAGGGCGGCTCAGCTTCCCGACCGCAGCGCGCAGCCTTGCCCGGTCCACCGCCTGTGCGATGCCTTCCCCGTAGCGAGCCCTCCCTGCTCGCATTGCGTGGCCGCGGCGTCGACGTGGTTGCTCGACTTTTGCGGCAGCAGGCGGTCAGCGGCTGCGTTGAAGGGCCGCCTTGGCCTCATCGACCACTTTCCTCCCGTTGGGCAGCGTCTCGGTGGAATGGAGGCGCTCGATCTTGCCGAGCGCCTGCTTGGCCGCCTCGTCGTGTGCCTTTGCGGCCTGCATGTTCGATATGACCTCCGGCTGCCTGTCGCTGCGTTCCTTGTAGGCATTCCGCAGCGCAGACTCGATCTGCACGACGCGAAGGAGGGCCACGGCATGCAGCGATGACCCTTCGCCGGTGTTGGCAGAGTCCTTGCCTTTGCGAGCGTCGTTGAACTTGTCGGCTGCCTGATTCATCAGGTTCTCCCTCGTGACGGGGCCCGTCTCCAAGCTGGCTTGCTTGAGCAGGGTGTCTCCCATTCGATAGCGGACGATGGAAAGCAACTTGGCGGCAGCGTCAGTTCCCTTTCACATCGTCGCTCGAAAGCTCTCTCTCGGCTGCCTTCAGTGCCTTCTGCGCGTCGGAGAGGGACTCCATCTTGGAGGTCGCCAGCACCTTCTCCCTGATCGCAGCAACGGGGTCGGGTGGCGGCGACGGGGCTTCTGCCGCCACCTTGTCGCGCAGCTCGCGGAGACCGTCGACACGCTGAGCAATCGCGCCAGCAAGGTCGTCGAGTCTTGCCCGCAACTCTTCCGTGAGTCTCGCGGCCCGCTCCATGTCCACGTCCTTCGCGTTGGCCTCCGCCTGCTTGGCAAGGGTGATCGCAGCGCGCGCTGTTTCCTGAGCAACGGCGATCTGCTCCAGCAACACGTCGAGCGTGGTTACGGCCTTGGCGATCTCCACGCGGGCCGTTGCTTTGGGGTCAGGTTCTGGTTTCGCTTGGGCGTGAAGTGGAAGGGCGACAGCGCAGGCGATCGCTACGAGGGTTCTGTATTGCATGGTTGTTCTGCCTCACTCCCCGCCCGATGGCGAAGCGATGGTAGCACACCTCGGCGCGCCGTTCGAACGAGTGGCGCAACCCAGTTGGCGCTCGGGCTCGCTGCAAGTCACCGGCATCACGCGCCAACCGCCGCCCGCAACCGCGCCTTGTCGACCTTCGCGTAGATGCAGGTACTGACGATGCTCGCGTGCCCCAGCGCAGCCTGCGTGACCTGCAGGTCGCTCGATGCGGCGTAGACCTTCATCGCGAACGAATGCCGCAAGCTGTGCGCCGACTTCCCTGTGATCTTCGCGGCCGTGAACCAGCCTGCGAGCCGGCGCTGCATGTGGCGCATCGAAACGCGCCGGTTATCCGCCATGAACACCGGTCCATCCGCGCGCCCGGCCACGAACGCCTTCAGCTGCTTCGCGAGACCGGCCGGCAGCACGGCGGTGGTGGGGCGGTCGTTCTTCGTCGTGCGCAGCGTGATCTCGCCGTGCGCGAAGTCGATGTCACCGACGTCGAGGGCCAGGGCCGACCCGATCCGCACTCCCGTACCCAACAGCAACTCGACCAGCATCCGGTCGCGTTTGGCCTCGGGACCGCTTGCCACGGAGAGCACCCTGAGCAGCCGCTTCTGCTCGTCGGCATGCAGGGCGCGCGGCGGTGGTGGGGCGCACCTTGCCCGGCGCAGCATGCGTGCGGGGTTCGTCGCGACCAGCCCGCTCTGATGCAGATGCGCGGCGAAGCACCGGATCGAGGTGCGCATCGCGTTCAGGCTGACGGCGCGCTTCGGCCCACCGCGGCAGCGGTTCTTCGCAGCGTCGGCGCTGAAGAACTTGGCCAGCGTGTCGGGCGTGAGCTTCGCGACGGTGGTGGGGGCGCCGGTGGTTGCGAGCCAGTTCGCGAGCGCGGTGCCGTGGCGGCGGTACTGCCCGATGGTGTGCGGCGAACGGCCGTCGGCCTGGAGTTGAACGAGGAACGCTTGGAGTGCGGCTTGGAGTTGCATGCCAACGACTGAGCCATGGACCGCCCAAGGGCATCAAGGCGCATTCCCTCACCGCGACGGGCTGCAGCAGGAAACGCTCCATGCGGTTCCATGCGGGCGCAGCTCTGGGAGTAACTTCCGTGAGCCCACAATCGAAAGGAAATGCGCCGCTGCGTCCGGCTTCCGGCCGCCAGCAGCAACCGTGCCGGATGGGACTCGGCGTCGGCGATGGCCGCGCAGGGCGGAACGGGCTCGTCGCCTGCTGAAGACTTGCATCCGCAGAAGGCCAGCGAACTGCATGGGGGCCGAGGACGAGCAGGGGCAGCGAATTGGATTTCGCTGTGTGGCCCGGGGGCTAGCCGAACAAATTGCCGCTCTCCCCCGCTTGGAAACTCTGCAAGAACTCGAGGAACCGGACCGCTTGTACGACGAACACAGTCCGAAGCCGCTCCGAGGACCACTCGTCGAAAGAACTGAAGCCGCGCTCGTCCACGGGCAAGGAACCAGTGTAGGACAGAGGCTTCTCGTAGCGCACCCATGGCACCGACTCGCCGTCCGGGGTGCCACCCGTCAGCGATCCTGACGTCAGGTCCACATCGCCCATACGCAGGAACCGCAAGTCAGAGTTGGTCACGATCACCGGCACAAACGCGTACGACTCCCTGGCGACGTTCGCCAACGACAGCGCGTTCATCTGTTCAAGGAGACCGCGCGCGATCCCGTCCATACCCGAGACATCTCTGCTCCCCTTGCGCGTCTCGAAGACGCAGTGCTCGGCCACATGTGCCTCTGGCTTGCAGTAGAACTCGCCTGCCAGGAGTCGGTGCGGCAGGTCTTCTCGCTGCGGCGTCTTCGGCGGGTGGCGGTATGGCAAGACCGGGAAGGCATAGGGTGACAGCGTACTTCCCATTCGTGTCTGCTGTTGAGGCGCCAGGAACACGAGTCGCATGGGCCGACCCCCATCAGGGTCATAGAAGCGCTTAACTTCCACGGCCATTCGCGTCGTCGCGTGGTGAATCCGCTGTCGCAGGAGCAGGTCGAGAA
>Ga0111538_10008536_pt1 | contig 13750 bp, 13 predicted proteins | sample SoiMethybrSBSTD1_FD_79669 | JGI IMG/M metagenome (GOLD analysis project Ga0111538, IMG submission 79669) | Bulk soil microbial communities from a Populus tree surrounding site in Tennessee, USA - Soil MetaG P. TD hybrid SBSTD1 (version 2)... | ecosystem: Environmental > Terrestrial > Soil >...
ATCGAGCACGCTGCTTCCGGAATTCGTCGCCAGGCAAAACCTCGAGTTCTCGAGGAAGTCGTGCCAGCGTTCACCCGGTATCAGCGCACCCGGGTCAGTCGAAATATCGAGCCGCAGGCCGGCCGTTGCGGGATGCGCCGCGAAGCGATCGCCAATCTCCCCTTTGATCAGGCCGATGCGTCCGAAATTGGGCGGCAGCTTGCTGGCTCGGTATGACACGTCAATCGTGCGCTCGGCGTGAGGCTTGGGGTTGCCGAAACGCCGCAACCACGCGTCCGCGATATAGCCGGTGTAGCCCTGGCGAATCCGGCCGGTCTTCGAGTTTTCCGGATACAACACGGACCAGTGCTCCGAGCACGCCGCATACACCGAGTCGACGTTCCACTCGATCATCCACCGATCGAGCAGGGCGCTGCCGTCGTAATCATCCTGCGGCAAAGCAATCTTGAAGGCGTCCGACGCTCCGACAAAGGCGTAGTCCGACTTCACCTGCGCCAGCGTGTGCGGCGCGAAGCGCGCACACAGAAACGTCGGACCGAGAATGATGGCGTGGAACCTGGTGCTCTTGATGAATTCAGGCAGCGGCAATTCCGCGGCGTGGACGATGTAATCGTGGCCGGGCGCATGGTCGGGCAAAATGTATTCGACGTCCCGAACCGCGGTGCGCCACGCGGCCGGATCGCCGAGCCGATGCAGGATCAGGATCGCCAGACGCGAGTGGTCTGTCGTCATTCCGGCGGCGTCACGAGCGGCTTGACGATGCGCTTGACGAAATCCTTCATGCCCCGTGGAAACAGCGGCAACAGGAACCTGACAATGCTGAACACCGCGGTCTCCGGCACGATCTGATACTGCCTGGGCCAGCTGCGCGTCACCAGCGGCCGGGTGGTGGCCGACGGCGGCTGCGGGCGGGCGGGCGCGAACAATTCATGCCGCGCCCTCGCGGAAGCGATTTCATCGTCCACCATTCGAACAAATGCGGCGTGGCCAAATTGACCCGAGGCGAGCACGTCGGCATACGCGCGCTCGACCATCGCGTCCACTTCCTTGTCGTCACGCAACAGCGTGATGACCTCGTCGAGATTGCTGCCATCGCGGCGAAGCGGAATGAAGTGCGTGTACGGCCGCACGACTCCCGAATACTGACCTTCGAACAGGACCAGTGGCGTACGGCACGCAATCGCTTCGAACACGCGCGGCGACACCTGGTTCATCAGCCCGGGCTTTTCGAGCGGAACGATCACCGCGGCATAGACATCCTGATCCGACGCGCGCGGATGCTGCTCGCGGAAATCATCGATCCTCGCTTCGAGCGTACCGTCCCAGTCGAAGACATTGGAGCCGCTCTCGCTGCCAAGGACGGCGCGGCAGGACCCGATGAACGCGTACCATGCGTCGCCGTACAGACGGCTCCGCTCTACCCAATCGATGTCATGACTGATGCCCTTGGACTCGCAATAGGCGCGGACGACGCGACCGACGTCGATCTTGTCCTGGCCGAGTGCGCCATAACGAATCGGCAGCGCCCGTCCGCGATAGCCAATCTTGAGCGGGCGTTGCGACGGCGGCGGATATCGAGGCACCGCTGTCAGCGCTTCAGGCGCGAAGCCGGTCAGGTTGCTGACGAAGCGAACGCCGGGAAACTCGCCAGGCGGGTAGACCTGCGCCATCGAGGCCGCCGGCACGGACGAGAAGACGAGTTTGATACCGAGCCGCTTGATCCAATGCCAGGCGCGATGCGTGTGGTCGTACTCGTCCTGGATGAACAAAGCCTTCAATCCGCCAAATGCCTCGAGTGCATGTGCCGTTTCCTCGGCGACCTGATCGAACGGCAGGCGGATGCTGTAATGGATGATCACGATATCGAAGAGCGCCAGATCGTTGACGGGCATCTTCAGGCTCTGATTCGCGAAGAACACGCGCGACCCTGAAAATCTGGCGAGGCTGTTGAGGTGCTCGTAGACGTTGAGCGTGAACGTCTGCGTCTCGTAATACAGAACGAGCGTATTCGTGCCGGCGAGGGATGAGCGTTCCATTAGAGGAGGCGGGGCGCGGCGCTAAGGTGGTGCTCGTGTTTGCGAATGCTGCGTCGAATCAAGTCGAGGTTGTCCCTGGTCCAGCTCACCGTACGCTCCAGGCCTGTCGCGAGCGGCGTCGAGGCGCGCCACCGCAACTCCCGCTCTGATTTCGCCGTGCTGCCGAAGCGCTTGCCCGAGGTGTCCCACGGACGCCTGGGCAGCCATTCGATGCCGGCACGGTTGCCGGTGAGATCATTGATGTGGGTGGCCAGCTCGCGAATCGACGTCTCGACACCACTCGCGATGTTGTAGACGTCGCCGGGGCGCCCGTGGAGCGCACATGCGACGAGGCCCTGCACGACGTCGCCGACGAAAATGAAGTCGCGGGTCGCAATGCCCTCGTTCTCGATCGGCAGCGGCTCGCCTTGCATGGCCTTGTAGATAAAGGTCGGCGTGACGTTGCGCCACACCGTGGCCGGCGTGCCACGCCACCGGCCGGCGCCGAGAATCTCGCCGGGGCCATAGACGTTCTGGAAGCGCGCGCGGACGGCCGGCAGCGCGTGTTGCTTGTGATAGTAGACGGAATAGAACTCGCCGAAGATTTTCGACATCGAATACGGACTGTCGTTGTGATGGAGCGACACCACATCGGATTCCTCGGTGGCCTCCGCCGTCCCAAAGGTCTTCTCGGCGACCGCGCATCCGGCGCCCGAGTACACCACCTTCTGCGTTCGCTTGAAATCCTTGATCGCCTCGTAGAGCTTCAGCGTCGTCAGCGTGTTGTTCTCGTGATCGGCCAGCGGATCGTGAATGGAACTCTGATTCCCGTGGTAGGTGCTCAGATGGAATACGAAATCGTATTCGTCACGCAATGAGCCGAGGACACGGTCGTCGGTAATCGAGCCTTCCGTGAAGCGTACTCGTGGATCGCCCGGCACGTTGTCGCGCTCGGCCGATAGCAGGTTATCGACGATGTGAACGTGTGCGGCGTCGAGCCCGAGTAGCAGCTGCACAAGATTGCTGCCGACAAAACCGGCGCCGCCGGTCACGAGAATGCTTCGAGTGGCCAACATGTCGTTTACTTTCGGAGCGTGGCGTACAGGTCCAGCCCAAGGGCGGGCCCAAGAATTGGCAGCAACGTCGTTCTCCGCAGGCGCGAGAACGGCGGCTCCTGTTCGGCGTTTTCCTTGTGGATCACGACGCTGCTGAAATGGCTGCACAGGGCGCGTAGCCGCCGTGCCGACGTAAAGACGGTGGCAGGCGCCGCCGCGCCGGATCGATCGCGATCGTACGCGGCTCGCTCGGACGCCGACGTCGCATGGTCAACGCTCGATCCGAAGTAGTCCTGCCGGAATGTCCGCCACGTGGCGCCGGGCGCGTTCCACCAGCGCCGGTACGAAAGGGCGTTGTAGATCATGACCAGTGCCGTCCCGCCGGGCCGCAGCACACGATGAACTTCTGCCAGCGCCCGCGGCAGATTGCCGGTGTGATGCAGACACCCGATCGTGACGACCGCGTCGAAGCGGTTGCTCTCGAATGGCGCTTCGAGGATGTTGCCCTGTCTGGCGGTGCCGCGAAGACCGAAGAGAGACAGGCGCTGGTTGACCACGGCCACCGGTCCGCCGGCGATGTCCAGGCCGGTGTAGTTTTGCGAGTGAGCCGCGAGCATCTGCGCCACCGTGCCGTAGCCGAGGCCGATTTCGAGCACATCTTTTCCGGCGAGCGCCTCGAGCGCGAGGTACTTCGACAGGTACGGATAGATGTCCAAGTAGTAGCGATCGAACTTCGCGAGCGATTCGGCCGAGAAATCGGTGATGCCCAGACTCTGCGCGAGCTGTGTCCCGCATAGCTCGTCCCAGAACTCCGCGTTCTTGCGATCAATCTCCGCCTGGTTCGTCGCGGCTGGTCCCTCGGTCATCACGGGCGCGGCGCCGCCAGGTGTGAATAGATATCGTTCACACCGTGGCGGTCGTACCACTGCAGCTGACGGTGAATCGTTTCGACGAACGGCACTTTCGCGCGCCAGCCAAAGGCCCCCTCGGTCTCGGCGGGATCCAACACCACGGCTCGAACATCGTCCGCACCCACCGGGACGATCGGCGGCGGCGCCGGCTCGATCTGCAGGTAGCCGGCGACGACGTCGAAGACGTCCTTGATGCTGTATCCCTCGCCGGTCGAGACGTTGAAGACGCCGGCCGGCGAATCGTCGCGGATCGCGAGGTCCATGAGGGCGAGGAAGTCGGACACGTCGAGGAAGTCGCGAATCGTGTCGCTGCAAAAACACGATTGTCCGGCCTTGAGACGCTTGTAGAACGTCGGAATCGGCCCGATGGCCAGGCGCGGACCGGTGACGTTCGCGATGCGGAACGAGACAACGGGCACGCTCGAACCCAGCAAATACTGCTCGCCCGCCGTTTTCGAAATGCCGTAGCTTGTAAATGGCCGCACCGGATGCGATACGGGAATCGGCACACGGTCGGGACGACCATAACAAAGCGCGGTTTGAAAGTTGATCACGCGCTTCACCGATGACGCTGCCGCCGCGCGCGCCACGTTGATCGATCCGACGACGTTGGTCCGGACGTCCTCGTGCCAGTCGTTTGGATCCTTATACGCGGCCGCGCTGTGCACGACGACATCGGGACGCACGCTCGCGAACACGCGATCGACGAGCGCGGCGTCCGCAACCGAACCTTCGGTGAGCGTCAGCCCATCGACTGGCGGCACCACGTCTCGCTTGCCGGTCGCAAAATTGTCGATGACATGAATCTGGTGGCCCAGCGGAAGCCAGTGCTCGATCAGGTTGGAGCCGAGGCAGCCGGCGCCGCCGGTAATGAGGACGCGCGCGCTCACTTTTTCGCCTGCAGGTGCGTGTACTCGCCCAGCACGCCGTGCAGACGGTAGTACTCGACCGCCCGCGCCACGGTTTCCGGCAGCGGCGTGAAGCTGATCGTTCCGAAGTCGGTAAAGGTCTTGCTCGGGTCGAGCAGGATCGACGGCGCTTCATCCGCCCCCAACGGGCGCACCTCGGGTTCCGGATACGGTTCGATCTTCATCGCCGCTACCACGGTGTCGTAGAGGTCACGGATCGCGACGTCGGTGCCCGAGGAGAAGTGGTAGGCGCCGTGGCCCTGCCCATCGACGGCGCGAATGACGATCTTCGCGAGATCGCCGACGAAGACGAAGTCGCGCCGCGCCGCCGTGACGAAGCAGCGCTTCCCGGTCTTCAGCCGCTGGAAGAAGATCGGCAGCGGGCCGCTGACGTTACGCGGCCCAATCACGTTCGCCAGCCGGAACGTGACGTAGTCGAGGCCGGAGATCGTCAGGTAGTCCTCGGTCGTGGTTTTCGAGACGGCGTAGCTGCTGTTGGCGGGATTTTTCGGATGATCGAGCCGGATCGGCTGCTGCAGCGGCTTGACGCCATAGCAGAGCGCCGTCTGAAAGTAGATGAAGCGGCGGGCGCCGTGCCGTTGCGCGGCCTGGATGACGTTGGCGCCCCCGACACAGTTGGTCAGGTTGTCCTCGTACCAATCGTTCGGATCCTTGTACGACGCCGCCGTATGCACGAACACGTCGGGCTTGAATGCCGATACGAGCCGCTCGACCAGCTCGCGATCGGCGATGCTGCCAATCGTCACGTCGAGATGCTCATGCTCCGGCAGGTGCTCGCGCCGCCCGGTGGCCAGGTTGTCGATGGCCGACACCCGGTCGCCGCGCGCCAGCAACAGCTCGACGACGTGCGAGCCGACCTGACCACAAGCCCCTGTCACGAAAACCTTCATCCGATTCCCTCGAGCTGCCCCATCGGCAGCGGTTGATCGTGGAACTGCTGCTGCCACAACTCCAGGCTGAGCAACCCCCAGAGGTTCCTGCTGAACGGACCCTCGCGGGCCATCAATGCTTCGATATCGAAGCCGCGCGTTAGATACGGGCGCTCGACGGCGCGGCGGCTGCGGAACGTGTCGTGGATGAATTCGCGCACCGGTCCCGGCTTCGTCATCCACTGGTGGAGCGGCACCGGGAAACCCATCTTGTCCTTGCGCTCCCGAATCACCGCCGGCAGGTGATCGCCAAACGCCACCTTGAGCAGGCGCTTCAGCTCGCCGTTCTGAAACTTGATGTTGGCAGGGATGGTCGCGGCCAGCTCGACGAGCCGGTGATCGAGCAGCGGCACGCGGGATTCGACGCCGTGCGCCATGCTCATGCGGTCTTCGACCTGCAGCAATGCCGGCAGCAGCGTTTTGAAATCGAAGTGCGTCATCGCATCGAAATACGATTCCTTGCCGACATTCGCGCCCCAGAAGATCTCCCGAAACTCGTTGTAGGACGACGGTTCCCTGAACAACGACCAGTTGATGATGCCGCCGAACGTGTTGGCGCGGTTGATTAGCCGGTAATACCGTCGATCGCGTTCCTGGAAGATCCCTTCCGCCCAGAACTCCTGGATCAGCGGCTTGTAGCCGCGCAGGGTCTGCAGGTTCGGAATGATGGATTCATAGGTCACGACGAAGTTGCCGCTGTTCATCGTGCCGTCGAGCGCGCCCTTGATGCACTGCTCCCAATAGGCAATCAGGTAGCGCGCATAACCGCCGAAGATCTCGTCGCCGCCCTGGCCGCCGAGCACGACCTTGACGTGCCGCGCGACTTCGGCAGACACCATGTACTGCGGGAACGAACCAGGCCCCGCTACCGGGTAGTCGAGGTGGTAGATCACGCGGGGCATGGCGGTCACGAAATCCGTCTCAGTGATCTCGGTTTCGTGGAGCACCAGCCGGCGGGCCTCCGCCAGCGCGCGCGCATAGCGCGATTCGTCGAACGTCTCGCCGGCCGCAAACTTGCCGTGAAACCCCTGGATGCGCGCGCCGGGCAGCGTCTCGCGCGCCAGCGCCGCCATCAGGCTCGAGTCGACGCCGCCGCTGAGGTACGCGCCCACCTCCACGTCGCTGCGCAAATGGACGCGAATGGAATCGCCCAGCGCGGCACGCACCTCGCCGACGAACCACGCCTCGTCATGATCCCAGTCCAGGTGGTATTGCACCTCCCAGTACTGATGCGTGTGCAATCGTCCGTCGCGCTCCACCCATCCGAAGTGCGCGGGACGCAACTGCTTGACGCCCGCGAACATGGTCTTGTCGCCCAGGCAGAACTGGAACGAGAGGTAGTCGTGCAAGCCGTCGACGTCGGTTTCAACACCGGGCAGGTACGGCAGCAGCGCCTTGACTTCGGACGCCACGTAGAAACCGTCCTTCGTGCTTGCGTAGTACAGCGGCTTGATGCCGAACCGATCGCGTGCGATGAACAGCCGCCCGTCGCGCGGATCCCAAAGCGCAAACGCAAACATCCCGCGCAGGTGCTCGACGCACCGCTCGCCCCACTTCTCGTAGGCGCGAAGAATGACCTCGGTATCCGAGCTGGTGCGGAAGGTCTCGCGGCCGAGCTCGTCGCGAAGCTCGACGTAGTTGTAGATCTCGCCGTTGTAGGAGATGACGACGCCGCCGACACCTGTCATCGGCTGATCGCCGGTGGTCAGATCGATGATGGCCAGCCGCGCATGACCAAGGGCCACGGTGCCGTCGGCTGATGCCCAGGTCGCGTGCCCGTCGGGCCCGCGATGGCGCAGGCTCGCGGTCATGGTGCGCACCCGCTGCAACGCGTCAGGCCTGGCCCCGACGATACCGACTATGCCGCACATGCTGGATGACTGCCGATACGCATTAGTTTCTCAAGTCATAGACGGCGTCGATGCCGGCGTGACGGCCTTCCACGATCGTTCGATGGTACGCCACTAGCAGGTGCATCCACAGACTATCGAAGTTGTCACTCGACATCGCCGGCGGTCTCATAGCATCGAGCTGAATTGTCCCTTGAGGCGACGGAAGACCGTCAAGCCGAGCATGAACACCACTGTGCCCAGCACGGTCACATAGATCAGTCCCCAGACGTCCGGCTCGCGCTGAGCGAGCACAACGGAGCGGTACGCGCTGACCAGGATGTAGAACGGATTGGCCAGTGTCACTTGCTGCAGCCTCGGCGGCAGGCTCTCGATCGGATACACAATCGGCGTCGCAAACATCGCGATCGTCAACAGGTTCGGCAGCGCCAGTCCCAAATCGCGGATGAAGACATTGGCGGCGCTCAACCAGAGGCCGATCGCCGCGAGCAGCCACACGTGCACGACCACGATGATCGGCAACCAGGCCAGCGACCAGCCGAGACTGCGGCCATCCGCCATCATCAAGACCACGACAAACAACAAACAGACGCTCAACGTGATCAAGCAGGCCAGAGTGGCCGCGAGCGGCAGCAGCTCCGTCTTGAGCGCGAGATTCTTGACAATGCCGCTCGACCCGACCACGGCATGCGTCGATGCGGTCAACGCGTCGACGGTCGCCAACCAGGCGCCGTAGCCGGCGATCAACCAGAGCACATAGGCAAATGTGCTGTCGGCGCCGGGCAGACGCACCTTGAGCACGAACGCAAAGATGAACGTGTACAGCGACAGCATGAATAGCGGATTCACCACCGCCCACGCAGCGCCCACCGACGAACCGAGATAGCGGTCGCGCACTTGCATGGCCACGAGATTGCGCGCCAGTCGAAGGTCGCTCCGCACGAAACCTAGCACGCACCCACCTTGATCACGTCAATGTCCACGGGATAGATCAACATCGGCCTCCCGCCCGCGGCAGGAACGGGCGTGTAGACTTCGCAAACAACCGAACAGTCGGCGGCGCGCCCGGCTTGGTCCTGCAATGCCGCATCGAATCGATAGGTTCCGGGACCAAGCACCAGAGGCGTCATCTCGACGGTCATCGCCACGCGGCCGCTCGCATCAGCGAGCTCACGGGCCGCGAACGTCTCCGAGAACATCCGCAGCCCGTCGAGCCGGACGATGTCCAGGACGAGGGAACAGTTCGGATCGGTCGATCCTTGCCCCGAGACGCGCACGCGCAACGGCATGCCGGACTCGAGCAGCCGTCGATCCGCGGCGTCATGCTGATGCAGCGCCAGGCTGATCTGCCACCCATCCCGCAACGAGCGCGCGCCGGCGGCGTGGCTGAAGCGCGCGACGGCCTGACGCTGATCCTCGCTCCGAACCGATTCGATGTAGCGATCGGTGACCTGCGCCGGCGGCCCGTCCATGACGATGCGGCCGGCATTGAGCCAGATGCAGCGATTGCACATCTCCCGGACGGCGGTCATCGAGTGCGACACGATGATCACGACCTTGCCCCGCGCACAGATCTCCTTGATCTTGTCGCCGGCCTTGCGGGCAAACGCCGCGTCGCCGACCGACAGCGCCTCGTCGATGACGAGGATGTCGGGATCGAGGTGACACAACATCGAGAAGGCCAGGCGCGCCTTCATGCCGGTCGAGTAGGTCCGGACCGGCTGGTCGATGAAGTCACCCAGTTCCGAGAACTCGATCACGTCGTTGAGAATCCGATCGATTTCGGATCGAGACTGGCCCTGCAGCTGGCCATCGAGATAGATGTTCTCGCGCCCGGTGGCGTGGTCCCTGAGGCCGATGCCGAGCGTCATGACGGCGGTCACGTGTCCCGCGACCGTGACCGTGCCTTCGGTCGGCTCCGTCAGGCCGGCAATCAATTGCAGCAGCGTCGATTTTCCTGCGCCGTTGGGCCCGATGATGCCGAGCCGATCGCCGGTGGACACCTCGAGGCTGATATCGTCGACAGCGCGGAGCGGCGTGCCGCCAGGCACGGAATAGATCTTGCGGACGCTGGTCAGGCGAACGGAGCTCATTGCGCCGGCGCACTCTCGCGGCTGGCGCGGAACGGCAGCCGGAAATAATCGCCCGCCTCGCCCGTCACGCTCATCGTCAACCCGTTGCCCACCGTCCAACTTCGCACGTCGCAGAGATCAGTTGTCGTCCCGTTGTCGCTCCGGCGGCGAAGGAACGTGTTCAGTGAATAGGTTCCGGGCGGCAGCGGCATCGCCGGAATTCGTACCTGTGCCTGGTACCGCCCGGGCTGTTGCGCGACCGGCACCCAGTCCGACAGCAGCACGATCTCCCAGCCGATACCAATGCGCAGCAGCTCGATCGAGAGCGACATCTCGATCGGCTCCGCCTCGTCGAGGTCCACGGTGAATGCGAGCACGGCGTCGATGCCGGTTTCCGCTTGGTAGGCGCGATCGATATCGACGAAGCGGGCGACCGTCTTCTCCGGCCGTTGGATGTCGAGATATTGCACGATGGCCTTGTCGGAAGCTCCTGAAAAAGCCAGTCGTCCCCGATCCATCACATGCGCCCGATGACACAGCCGCACGACCGCGCTCCAATCGTGTGTGACCAGCACGCCCGACGCGCCATCGCTGAGCAGCGCACGAAACCGCGCGTGACACTTCGCCTGGAAATGCTCGTCGCCAACGGCCAGCAGCTCGTCGATCAGATAAATATCGTGACGCGACGCTGTCGCCGTCGCGAAGTACAGCCGCGCCGTCATGCCGCTCGAGTAGGTCCGAATCGGACGCTCGAAGGCGGACTCCAGTTCGGCAAATCGCTGAATGTCGTCGAGCATTGCCGGCACGTCTTCACGGGGAGTACCGACAAGACGCAGATAACGCCTCGCATACTCGCGGCCCGTCAGATGCGGATTGCCGAATCCGCCAAGCTCGAAGACGCCGGCGACCGTACCAACGCGGGTGACGGATCCATGTGTCGGATCGAGAACGCCACCCAGCACGCGTAGTAACGTGCTCTTGCCGGCGCCGTTTCTGCCCAGCACGCCGACGATGTCGCCGGTCGCCACGTCGAGCGAGACGCCTGAGAGCGCCTGCACGCTTGGCGTTCCCGACGGAAGTCCGCGGAGCCTGTCCCACAACGTGACAGCTGATGCGAGAGGGAACGACATGTCGACCCTTTCGCATCGCAACGCCGTCGTCAGTTGCGCTGAGGTCACCGTGGTGAGGTCTCGAGCAGCTGCAGGTCGCCCTTTAGCAGTCGGCTATAGATTTCATCGAAACGTCGCCCGCCGGCATCATCTGAATGCCACTTGACGGCGAATGCGCGCGAGCGCCGGCCGATCTCTCGACGCTTCTCCGGATGGTCGATGAGATCTCGCAGTACCGATTCAACGGTCTCCGCGGTGGCGTTAACGATGGGGAGTTCGTCCGCGTATGCAGGAATTTCCCGGCGCAGGCTCTCGAGCCACTCCGGCCGGATGTAGGCGACGACCGGCTTGCCCAGCATCATCGCCTCGCGCGCCGTCGCGCCGACCCATCCATACGTGAGCATGTCAAGGAAGATGTCGGCTTGTACCTGCACATAACGCAAGTCTCGATTGGGAATGTCAGTTGGCTCCAACAGATCGAGGACGTAGCCTTCCTGGCGCAGACGCTCGATCACCGGATGATAGATATGCGTGCACTTGATATTCACACCGTCGTCGTCGGTGCGGCTGGAGCGATGGCCAATCCCGTGATAGAGCCGCACACCTTGCGGCGGCAAAGGCGCCAGCCTGAATTGATGCGGAATTGCCAAGTCGGGACGCCAGATGTCCGGGCTCAAGCAGTAGAACTCTGGCACTTCGTGAACGGTCGGCGCGAGATTGAAGTCGGCGCGATTGCCGCCCAGCAGGCATTGATAGTCCGCAACAGCATTACGAAAACGGCCCCAGTCAAGATTTCGTTCATCGGAGCACACGGCCGGGTCGTTGCGCCACCGGCAGATCGTGCACACCGGCGTCTCTCCCCAGGACGCGAAGGACGTCTGCGAAACACCATCCAGACAGCCGTTGTTTGTATAGACGATCTTCTTCCCGAGATCGCGGAGCAGATAGATCTCGGCGTGACGACTGAAACGCCTGGCAATCGCCTGTTCTAACGGGAATCCGAAGCACATTCCGTGCGCGTTGCTGAAATGGAAAATGTCGTACTTGTAGATGGCCTCAAGGAAAAAGGCGAGGTTATGCACGACCTCGTCAGGCGTGTCGCCAGTGAAGCGAAAATCGTCGCCGTGATAATAGATCTGCGTCGCGGGGTTGGTGTCCCAATTCAACAGGTCAGCGGACCAGCCAAGTCGGCGCAACGCTCGCGACAGATACCAACCGTTGTAATACGCCTGGCCAACGAACAGGACGCGCCGGCCGGCGAGCTTTTCGAATGCGGGCCGCAGCATCTGGTGATTGGCAAGCAGATACTGGAATTCCGCCAGGCCGTCTTGAAGCAGGTCACTAGGCAGCTGCGCCGGCAGCCCCGCGAGCTTCCGCAGTTCCCGGCGAAATGCGCGCGACTGCCGATCCGGGCGTCGCCTGAAGCGCTGCCATTTCAAGGACGCGCGACGCGCGAATCTTTCGGCCGGACTGCTTACCCGGTACTCGAACGAGTCACGAAGCCTGTTGACAACTCCCACTACACGCCTCGATCGCTCTCACCGCGCAGCATTTGACCGACGCGCGTCCGACCGCAATTCATCAACGCATCAATGATCGACAGGCCGGCGACGAAGCCGTCACCCGGCCGTTGTGCGTAGATCGGATGACTGAAATGCTGATACTGCAGTGTCAGACCGGCGGCGGAAAATGCGGCGTCGTCTTGATACTCGCCCGCTCCGCCGCCGCAGAGATAACGATCGGCGCCGACGCGTTTCGTAAGCGCCACCAGCAGATCGGTTGATTGTTCGCTCACGCCGAGCCGCGATGAAAAATGCCACACCGGCGCACGCAGGCCGATATGGTCTGCGAGCTGCATGATGGCATTGCTGTTATAACGCGCCAAATTGTCGTCGGCGTTCATCACCATCGGCTCGAGAAGCGGCATGGTCTCGGCAAAAAACGGCGTTCGGCCGTAACTGGCATGGAGGGTCTTGAGGAGCTTGTCCCGCCATGGCTGTCTGGCGGCGAACTCGATTTCGCTCACGGCGCGGACGCCATGGAAAGAGCGAACAATCGGCGCCGTCACCCATTCCGCGCGGCCGTTGACAAGTAATCGCACGCGATTCGACCAGTTGCCGCCGGTCTTCGGATATTGCACGTGATCGAGGAACACGAATCGATCGCAGCGCGCGACCTTGTCAAAGTAGCCAAGCCACGGGAAGAAATTCGGCTGATGGATTGCGACTGTCGTCATGCGGAACGATGCTTACGGCCGCGAGATCGCCATCCAGACCAAGTCGCGTGACCGGCCGTCGATGAAGACCGCGTCCCGCTCGACGCTCTGCACCGTGAAGCCGATCTTTTCGTAAAGGCGTTTGGCGGCGATGTTAGTGTCGAGGACGTGCAAGTGCACGCGGCGAAGATTCAAGTCGTCGAAGGCGTGCCGCAGCAGCGCCCGGCACGCGGCCGTGCCAATGCCCACGCCCCTGGCGGAAGCCACGCCGATGCGGATTTGCAGCTCCGCGGATCCCTGAGCCGTGTCGATCGAGTGCAGCTGACAGCTGCCGACAAGACGATGATCGGCGGTGCGCCGAATTCCAAAAATCGCAACATCCTTCCGGGAGCGGATGTCGCGGAACCAGGCGTCGTGATCCGACCGGTGCACAGGCCGAAAGGGCGCGCTCAACACGACCAGATCCCGATCGTTAATCCAGTCGAACAGTTGCTCGGAATCGGCGTCGGTGAGCAACGCGAGATAGGCGGTGTCCGTGGTCTCCGTCATTGCGGTTGAAAAGTCTTCAGCCATTGCTCGAGGTTGAGCAACGACCAGATCAGCAAGCGGCGATTGTGGCGGCCTTCCAGGTGCTCCATGACCAGCGGCTGGATCTCACTGCGCGA
>Ga0111538_10008537_pt1 | contig 13749 bp, 8 predicted proteins | sample SoiMethybrSBSTD1_FD_79669 | JGI IMG/M metagenome (GOLD analysis project Ga0111538, IMG submission 79669) | Bulk soil microbial communities from a Populus tree surrounding site in Tennessee, USA - Soil MetaG P. TD hybrid SBSTD1 (version 2)... | ecosystem: Environmental > Terrestrial > Soil > Tree...
CTCGCTAGCTGCACCGTTGGTTGACTGCCAAGCGCCCACGATGACATCACAGAAGCCATCGCCGTTTACGTCGCCCGCGGTTGCGACCGATCGCCCGAGCTCAGCGGCCGGGCCGCCGTCGGCGGTCCACGCAGGCGTGGCCGCAAGGCCGGACGCGGAGCCGAGGTACAGGTACGCGCGACCTCTGTTGTTCGCCGTCGCCGCGAACCCCGTTGCGCCGACGATGACATCGAAGAAGCCGTCGCCGTTCACGTCCCCGGCCGAAGCCACCGAAGCGCCGAAATTTGCATTCGCTTGGTTGGACTCCGCCATCCACGCCGGCGCGAGGCCGATTCCATTGGACGAGCCGAGGAAGACGGAGGCACGTCCTTCGTTCGACTCTCCATTGTCGTACTTCCATGCGCCCACGATCACGTCGGAAAAGCCATCGCCGTTCACGTCGCCCGCGGTTGCGACGGAGTACCCGAAGTTCGCGGTGTCTTGATTGCCTTCCGCCGTCCACGAAGGCGACGTCAACAGCGGATCGATCGTGAGCGGGTAGTTCGCTCCGTCATCCTCGATCACGATCGCGACATCGAATCCATCGACGGCGAGGTGCGACGCGAGTTCTTCGCCACTCGCGTCCCAAACGTGGAGCTCGCCGTAGCGAAGCGCGCGGGCGCCGTGCTCGTCGAGGAGGTCGATCGCACCTTCGGCGGCCGAAAGCGCCGGACGAAGTCCGCCGGTGATTCGCCCGGAGACAACGAGCGGGCGTTGGCCGGCCGGACGCCGGTAAACTGTGAAACCCTGCTCCAGTCCTTCCTTCTTGTTTTCGTACCACTCGTCGAGACCGTCGTACGCGTAGCTGACCCGCGCACCACTTGTGCTTGGCTCGGCCGCGGCCTTGTTCACTGAGGCAAGCTGGCCGGCGCGCCCCCATGCCGACGTTCGCCATCCGAACTCCCATGACGCTGCTTCCTTCGCGTTCACCTGGCGCGGCACCACATCGATGCCGCCCGCTCGAAAGTACGTGCGCATGTTCTGCGCCCGGTTCGGAGCCTGAAGAACGTCGGCGTGTTGCGAGGGAACGTACTCCTGCTCCTCGAGCCGCAAGAAGATCTGCGCTTGCCAGTCGCCGTTTGCAGTCGGGACGCCGTCGCTTCCGTTGATCGCCGTCGCTCCGAAGATCAGGGAAGCGACTTGCAACGCACTCAGGCAATGGACGATGGAGCGCATGGAGGGTCTCCTTCTCGAGCTTCTCATGGGGGAATTCGCCCCGAGCGGACGCGTTCGTAGACGCGCGTCTCGCGTGTCTCTTCGAAGGACATGCGCCGAAATTGGATCAACACTGCCACGAGCCCGGCGCGTTTCGACGACAGGGGCACCTGATTGAATTCGCTGCTTTGTTGGGGTATACCCCCTTCGTACGAGTCGCCGGCGCAACCCACGACCGTCGGTCTCAGGTTCATACTGAACCGGAAAGGGACTCTTCCCTACTCAAGGAGGCCGCCATGTTGGTTTCTTCGTCCCGGCTGACCCGGTCTGCGACGACGCTGGCTCTGGGCGCGCTCGCATTGCTCCTTCCCCACAGATCATTTGCCGTTGGGTGCATTGACTACGAAGACTATCTCCACGTCGCTGGCGGCATCTCCGCTGACTACGTGAACGACGCGGCAGTTTCGGGGAACTCCATCTATGTCTCCGGTTACTCCGGTCTTCAGGTGATCGACATCGCCGATCCACAGAACCCTCAAATCGTAGGCAGCGTAGCCACACCGGGCGAAGGCAATGCCCTGTGCATTTCCGGCAACCACGCATACGTCGCGGATGGGTTCTCCGGTTTCAAGGTGATCGACATCAGCAATCCGCTGAATCCACAGATCGTGGGCAGCGCCGCCACGCCGAGTGCTGCCTACGGGGTAGCCGTGGCTGGAAGCCATGCCTTCGTGGCGGACGGCAACCTGCAAGTGATCGACATCGCCAATCCGGCGAATCCCCACATCGTGGGGAGTGTCGTCACGCCGAGCAACGCTCACGATGTCGCCGTCTCCGGGAACTACGCCTATGTGGCGGACGCCTATTCCGGTCTCGAGGTCATTAACATCAGCAATTTCGCAAGTCCTCAGATCGTGGGAACAGCAAGCACGCCGGACAATGCCCGCGGAGTCGCAGTTCTGGGCAACCACGCGTACGTTGCCGACACCGAGTCCGGGCTCCAAGTGATCGACATCACGATTCCGCAGGCCCCGCATGTGGTCGGCAGCGTGATCACGCCGAGCGATGCCCGTCGCGTGTTCGTATTCGGCGGGTACGCGTACGTCGCGGATTACAGCGCGGGCCTTCAGGTCGTCGATATTGCCAATCCACAGAGTCCGCAGATCGTGGGAGCCACGGACACGCCGGGCGTTGCCTTTGGTGTGACTGGCGCTGGTGCTTACGTTTTCGTTGCGGATGGTTCTTCGGGCCTGCAGGTGATCGACATCACAAACCCGCAAAGTCCTCTTCCCATCGGCAGTGCGGACACTCCCGACGAGGCCGTCCAGGTGATTGCGTCGGGTAGCCATCTCTACGTCGCGGATTACAACGACGGCCTGCGCGTGATCGACATCACAAATCCGCAGAGTCCCCAGATCGTGGGCGGTGTAGACACCCCGAGTTACTGCAGTGGAGTGGCGGCGTCCGGCAACTACGCCTATGTCGCGGACGGCTATTCAGGCTTGAAAGTGATCAACGTCACGAATCCACAGAGCCCGCAGATCGTGGGAGGTGTCTTAACTCCAGCTCAGGCCTACGGAGTTGCCGTCTCGGGCACGACCGTTTTGGTCGCGGCCTACAGTGCGGGTCTCCAGGTGATCAACGCCGCGAACCCCCAGAATCCTCAGATCGTGGGCAGTGTGAGTACGCCGGACCACGCCTATGGAGTGACTGTTTCAGGCGCGTACGCCTATGTCGCGTGCGATGACTCTGGTCTGCAGGTGATCGACATCACCATTCCCGCAGCGCCTCACATCGTGGGCAGCGCCGACACGCCGGGTTCTTCCCACGCCGTGGCCGTCTCTGGCAACTACGCTTACGTCGCGGACTACAACTCGGGTCTGCAAGTGATCGACATCACGAATCCGCACAGTCCCTCGATCGTGGGTGCAGCAGATACTCCCGGGGTGGCCCATGGAGTCGAGATCTCCGGGAGCTACGCCTATGTCGCCGATGGCTCTCTCCAGCTCATTGACATCAGCGATCCGCAGAATCCCAGGGTCGTGGGCAACGCTGGCACGCCGGGCACTGCCTACGATGTGGCTGTCTCTGGCGGCTGTGCATATGTCGCGGATGACTTCTTTGGCATTCAGGTTTTCCCCGCACAGTGTGAAGCGGCAACCGGCGTCATTGGAGATGTTGCTCTCACCTCCTCGCTGCTCCATGTCTTCCCCAATCCGAGCTCCGGGCAAGTGGCGCTCCGTCTCGAGACGCGATCGTCTGGAACCATCCGAGCAAGCATCTATGATTCCGCTGGCCGCCTGACTCGCGTCTTGTCGGACGCTGTCTCGAGCGCCGGGGTTCACAATCTTTCGTGGGACGGTCGCGACGAACGAAGCAGGCCCGTCGCGCCCGGCATTTATTGGGCTCGCGTATCGACGCCTGAGGGAGACCTGAACGGCAAAGTTGTGATCATGCGGTGATGCGCGCGATACCCGAACGGCGGAATTTACTCCTGCCCTGCCGCTGCGTTTGCTCGAGCGAGTAAACGTGGCTCGCCCATCTTCGTAGTGAGCTCCGCGAGGCCAGCAGTTGGCCCGCGCCATCGCAACTCGTCCACATCGTCGAAGAGCGGAGCATCCGTTCGCAAGGTGGCGAGCCGTTTGAAGAGCAACGCTTGTTCGCGTTGTCCCTCCAGCAGGTTCTCTGGGAAAGCTTCGATGGGTCCGTACTTGTTCAACAGCCGAGCTGCGCCAATTTCCCCAATTCCTGAGATGCCTGGATAACCATCCGCGCTATCGCCGACGAGCGCGAGAAAGTCTGGAATGAGCTCCGGACTCACACCAAACTTCTTGCGTACTGCGCTTACTTCTCGAATTGCTTTGGCTCTGCGATCGACTTGCACGACGCGATCTTCGCGCACACATTGCGCGAGGTCTTTGTCCGGCGTCCAGATGCATACTTTATCAACGCGCGGATCGGCGGCCGCCAGGTGCGCTGCAGACGCAAGTGCATCATCCGCTTCGAGCTCAACCATCGGCCAAACGGCAACACCCATCGCCGCCAATGCTTCTTCTGCTGGTTGGAATTGCGCAAATAGCGCCGGCTCGATCCCCTCGCCGGTCTTGTAGCCGGGCCAGAGCTCGTTGCGAAAAGATTCGATCACATGATCCGTCGCGACACCGACGTGGGTCGCGCCTTCTTCGATCAATTGCAGCATTCCATGCAGCACACCAACGACGGCCCCGAATGGTTTGTCCTTGCCCTTGTTGAATCGGCGCTGGCCGTAGAAATGCCGGAAGAGTTCGTAGGTGCCGTCGATGAGATGAACGATCATGGAGTCCCCGGCCCCGCCTTGCGATCATCTCATGTTCAGGGGGCCCATCATATCCCACATGCGAGAAAGGCGCCGCCCAATCAAAACCACACGAATCGCAAACCTTCCGATGTCGCATCAGCCCAAATTCAGCGTACGATCTCGTGGATCGCAGAATCAATCGACTGAGGACGCCAGGTTCCGGAGCGCCCCAACAGGATGTCTGAACGGATGAGAATGAACGTCGCACAAAAACTCATCGCGGCGCATCTCGTGGAAGGCCCGATGCAACCCGGCGAGGAAATCGCCCTGCGCATCGATCAGACGCTGACTCAAGACGCGACCGGCACTCTGGTCATGTTGGAGCTGGAGGCCATGGGCCTCGATCGCGTGCGGACCGAAGTCTCGGTTCAATACGTCGATCACAATCTCATCCAGGAAGATCACAAGAACGCCGACGACCACCTCTTCCTGCAGAGCGCTTGCCAGCGCTTCGGCATTTGGTACAGCCGCCCGGGAAATGGCGTGAGTCATCCCGTGCACATGCAGCGCTTCGGGAAGCCGGGGCGCACGCTGCTCGGATCCGACAGTCACACCTGTGCGGCGGGCTCGCTGGGCATGTTGGCGATTGGAACCGGCGGGCTCGAGGTCGCGATGGCGATGGCGGGCGAGCCTTACCGGGTCAAGATGCCGGCCATCTGGCGCGTGGAGCTCAACGGAGCAATGCCTCATTGGGTGAGCGCAAAAGATGTGATCTTGGAGATGCTTCGACGCCACGGTGTCGCTGGAGGAGTGGGGCGCATCATCGAATATGCAGGAGAAGGTCTGGCCGGCCTCAGCGCGATGGATCGTCACGTCATCGCCAACATGGGAGCGGAGCTCGGCGCCACGACGACCGTGTTCCCTTCGGACGATGAGACGCGCCGTTTTCTGAATGAAGAGGGGCGCGTGCATGATTGGACGGAAATCACGGCGGATGAAGGCGCACTGTATGACGTTCACGACGAGATCGATCTCTCTCGCCTCGAGCCCCTGATTGCTGAGCCGTCGAGTCCTGGGAAGGTTCGAAGCGTGCGCGCGCTGGCCGGCCAAGAGATCTATCAAGCGTACATTGGATCGTCGGCGAATCCGGGTGATCGCGACTTCGCCATCGCCGCCTTGATGGTGCGCGGGCGGCAAGTTCATCCGCGCGTTTCGTTCGACATCAATCCTACTTCGCGGCAGCAATTGGAAACGATGATCCGATCGGGTCTTCTCGCGGATCTCATTCGCGCCGGAGCACGGCTCCATCAAGCCGGATGCAATGGTTGCATTGGCATGGGACAAGCACCGGCAACGGGGCGGCGTAGCCTACGGACCGTGCCACGCAATTTTCCCGGACGATCGGGGACCAAGGAGGACAGCGTGTATCTTTGCAGTCCGGAAACAGCGACGGCTTCGGCGCTCACCGGAGTGATCACCGATCCGCGCGATCTCTCCATCTCTTATCCGAAGCTCGCTCTCCTCGAGAAGAACATGGTGAATCCGGAGATGCTTCAATCCCCTCTTCCGATCGAAGAGGCGCGCCGCGTGGAGTTGGTGAAGGGCCCGAACATCGCGCTCTTGCCGGCGCTGGATCGATATCCCGCCACACTGCAGGTTCCCATTCTTCTCGTGGTCGGCGACGATCTCTCCACCGACGAGATTCTTCCTGCCGGTGCGCGGGTGCTTCCCTATCGCAGCAACATTCCCAAGATCAGCGAGTTCGCGTTCGAGGGCGTGGACTCCACGTATCCAAAGCGCGCCGCTGCTGGAAAGGCAGGACATGCGATCTTGGCGGGCAAGAACTATGGGCAGGGATCCAGTCGCGAGCACGCTGCTTTGGCGACTCGCTTCCTAGGACTGCGCTTGGTTCTGGCTCAAAGCTTTGCCCGCATCCATTGGGAGAATCTCATCAACTTCGGAGTGCTCCCGTTGACCTTCGAGAATTCCGCTGATGCGACCTCGCTCTCGCCAGGGAATGTCCTCTCGATCGATCAAGTCGCCGACCAGCTTGCGAAGGGCGAGCTCGTGACCGTTGACGTCGGCAATCGATCCATTCGCGTTCGCCATGCGCTCTCGGAACGCCAAAGGGCGATTCTCAAGGCCGGCGGTCTGATCAATTGGATGCGTGAGCGCCGGACGCGCTAGTCTCACACTTCCGCGCCGCAGTTCGGGAGAAGTGGCCTTGTCGGGGTTGAATTCTCGACCCGCCGTGGTGCATGCTGCGCAAATGAGAATGCTCCTCGCCGCACTCCTCGTCGTCGTCTCACTGCAGCCAGCGCGTGCAGTTCCCCTCAAGACCGTGCGCGTCGCTCAGCTTCTGAGCCTTCCACTCTATGTCACGTCACCACCGGGAGATTTTCAACGACTCTTCATCGTCGAGAAAGCAGGACGGATCAAGATTCTGAAGAATGGTGTGGTTCTCACCCGTCCGTTTCTCGACATCGTGTCGCAAGTCAACTCCGTAGGGCAGGAGCAGGGACTTCTTGGGCTGGCGTTTCCCCCCAACTTCGCGACATCGGGATTCTTCTACGTGTATTACACGGCGGGCTCGGGCGCAGGGTTTTCCGCGTTTCGCCGATTTCATGTTTCCAGCGATGCCGACTCCGCCGATGCTTCGACATTGCATCGGATTCTCGATGTCACTCAACCGAGCACCGGTCACAAGGGCGGAAACATTGCTTTCGGCCCCGATGGATTCTTCTGGATCGGACTGGGCGACGGCGGAGGTGGAGGAGCTCCCGCGCAAGATGGAAGCTCGCTTCTCGGCAAACTACTGCGCATCGACGTGACTCATGACGACTTCCCGGCCGATTCGACGCGCAACTACGCCATCCCCAGCGACAACCCCTTCGTCAGCGATCCCCTCGTGCGCGATGAGATCTGGGCGATGGGGCTGCGTAATCCTTATCGCTGGAGCTTCGATCGCACCACAGGTGATTTGGTGATCGCCGATGTAGGCGAATTCGAATGGGAGGAATTAGACTTTCAGCCGGCGTCGAGCAATGGCGGAGAAAACTACGGGTGGTCGATCATGGAGGGAAACCACTGTTTCAACCCGCCGGTGGACTGCGACGACGGAGATCCCGTCCTCACCTATCCGATCCACGAGTATGGGCACCTCCCCCCGGACCCCTGCTGGTCCATCACCGGAGGGTACGTCTATCGCGGACAGGCCATGCCCGCGCTCCGCGGCACATACTTCTTCGGGGACTTCTGCCTGGCGAAGATCTGGAGTGCGCACGTATTCGATGGTGGCATCGCGGATCTCGCCGATCGCACGGCCGAGCTTGATCCGCCGAATGCAAACATCAACAATGTCGCCGCGATCGGAGAAGATGCGGCGGGTGAGCTCTACATTGTCGAGCTCGGAACGACGACCGGGGAAGTCTTCAAGATCGTTCCCGATTCCTCGGCCGTCGCTGCGCCGATTCCCTCTCCGCCGCATGCGAAGGCGATCGAGCTTGGCGCAGGTCGTCCGAATCCATCGCGCGAGAGTGCCATGTTCGCGCTGCATATCGGGCGCGCGGGACATCTTCTCGTGCGCGTACTCGACGCGCGCGGCCGCGTCGTACGACAATTGGACGAAGGTTGGCGCGAGCCGCACAGTACGACGATTGCATGGGACGGCCGAGACGAGCGCGGTGTCCCGCTCTCTGCTGGCGTCTACTTTTTGGAGGCACGCCTCGACGGCGATGCGCTGGTGCGCCGCCACGTTCTCATTCGCTGACCGCGGGGTTGCCGGCGCTTACAGCTCGAATGATGTGCATGAATCGCCGAATCCTCGTCTCGATCGCAACCATGCTCTCGCTCCTCGCCTTCGAGAGTGCGCAGGCTGCGTCGCTCTCCGGTTTCGTTCGCGACGCGGACAGCGGAGAGCCGGTCGCGTACGCGAACGTATTTCTCCGCGGTGTGCTCGCATCCAAGGTCGCGCTGTGCAATGCGGAAGGTTACTACTCGCTTCCCAGCATCCCTGCCGGATCTTTCCGCGTTAGCGCTCAAGCTGTTGGGTATCGAGCCAGCTCCGATTCTCTGTCCGTGCCGGAAGGTGCGGACGTTCGCCACGACGTGCGACTCGAACCGGCTCCGGTGGACATCAAAGAGATCGAAGTGATCGGCGATCCGGGGCGCAAAGAGGAAGCCCTTCAACCGGGGTTCGTGGCGCTCGAGGCTCGCCAACTGCAGAGGCTCCCTGCCGTGGGCGAGCCCGATCTCGTCCGCAGTCTCCAACTCCTGCCAGGAGTTCAAGCCGCTTCGGATCTCTCGAGCGGCCTTTACATTCGAGGAGGAGGACCGGATCAGACGCTCATCCTTCTCGACCAGATCCCTCTTTACAATCCCACGCACGCATTCGGCTTCTTTTCGACGTTCAACCCCGATGCGATCAAGGATGTGAATCTCTACAAGGGTGCATATCCCGCGCAGTACGGCGGCAGGCTCGGATCGGTGCTCGAAGTGACGAATCGCGAAGGAAACAAGAACAAGTTTCACGGGCGAGGCGGGGTAAGTCTTCTCGCGGCGCGGCTCACGTTGGAGGGACCCGTCGGGCGCGGCTCATGGATCGTCTCGGGGAGACGCACCTACCTCGATCCGATTCTCTCCCTCCTCCGAACGGCGACGAACGAGATCCCGGAATACTACTTCTACGATCTCAATGCACGCGTCACGCAGGAGATCGGACCCTCGGACCGGCTCACCATGAGCGGATACTTCGGCCGCGACGACCTGTTCTTGGATCTGGACGAGGGGAGCTTTCTCGGATTCCGATGGGGGAACGCCGCCGCAACCGCGAAGTGGACGCACATTTTCTCTCCGAGCGTTTTCGGGAATTTCCTACTCGCGGGAACTCATTACGACAGCGAATCGGACGTGAGCTTCTTCGAGACCCCATTCAGCTTCACGAACGGTCTGAATGATCTCACCGCTCAGGCCGACGTCGAGATCTTGCCGGGTGGCGACCACGTTTTTACTGCTGGAACGCAGCTCACCAAGTACGACTTCTCATTCGAGCAGGAATTCAATCGCGACCCTCAAGCGGGTCTCGATCAGAACCCATGGTCGGTTGTCGTTTACGGGCAGGACCAGTGGAGCGTTTCTCCGTTCACGACCGCGCGCTTCGGACTTCACACCCGGTACTTCACGGAAGGAGAGCGGTTCGTCGTGGAGCCAAGGCTCGCGATCCGCAAAGTCATTGCGAACGACGTCGCGCTCAAGTTCGCCACCGGCGGATATCACCAGTTCCTTCAATTGATCTCGACGGAGGGCTTCAGCAGCGGCGATCTTTGGGTTCCCACGGATGCGACGACCCAGCCTGGTCGATCGATTCAGGGAGTCATCGGAGCTGAATGGGAGCATTCGGATCAATATGCTTTCTCCGCGGAGACCTATTACACCAGCCTCGACGAGCTTGTGCAATATGACAACGATGTTGCCATCGATGCGAGCGGCACGACGACGGAAGAGTTGTTCAAAACCGGCGGACGCGGATGGGCGACCGGGCTGGAGCTCTTCGCGGAACGGCGCCTCGGCGCGATCACCGGCTGGGTGGGATACACGCTCGGCTGGAGCCGGCGCACGTTCGACGAGTTGAACCAAGGCAATTCGTTTCCACCGAAGTACGATCGGCGCCATGATTTCGAATTCGTTGCCGAGGCCAGGCGCAACAAGTGGCGCTATGGGGCAAGCTTTCTCTACGGCACGGGCCAGGCGTTCACGCCTGCAGGCGGACGCTACTCCCTTCGGGATCCCGCCACCGGATCCGTCGAGGACGAGCTTCTTCTCCCCGCGGATCGCAACAGCGCGCGGCTTCTTCCCTATCATCGCCTCGATGTGAGCGCGACCCGCATCGGACACTTGTTTGGGATGAAGGCCGAGTACACGCTCCAGATTTTCAATCTCTACAGTCGGAGAAACGACTGGTTCATTCAGTACGACACCGACAACCCCACGGTCGATGTGGAGATCGTGAAACAATTACCGATTGTTCCCAGCCTGGGGGTGAGCTTTGAGTTCTGAGCCGAAACGATCGAGCGCCGGCGCATTCCTTACGGCCATGACAATCGTGCTGCTCGTCCAAACACTTGGAAGCGGATGCTCAGATCGGCAGCTCTTCGATCCGAGTGCTGCGGGAATCCCCGTGATCGACGCAACCTTGATCGTCGGCAAGCCGCTTTCGGATGTCTTCCTCAGTACAACGCTCGCCCCCGACGCGCCCTATTCGGAAGAGGAAGCCGCACTCACCGGGGCCGCAGTGACCGTGCGTCGCGACGGCATCACATTCTCCTACGTGGAAGACGAAGCGAAGCCCGGACGCTACGTCCCTTCCGGAGGCGAGATCGTCCGTGCGGACACTGAATACGCGCTCGAAGTCATTCTCACGAGCGGAGATCGCGTCGCTGCTCAGACCACGACGCCCGCCTCGTTCGATGTCACCGAATGGCTTCTGCTCGAAGAGACCACTCTCGAGACTCGCAGGCAGCTGCGAACGTACGAGGAGTTGGGTGATGGCGTTTACGACGCGCCGGAAAATCAGATCGTCTACCAGGATGGGCTTCTCGAGGGGCGCTTCACGGTCCCGACGAGTCCCGGGCTCTACCAGGTCGGCATTCTGAGTCTCGACGAAGGCTCGCCATTTGTCATCGAGGGCGACTTTCTCGACGAAGAAGACTACGACGACTTCTCGCGCCAGGTGAGCTCACCGGCGCTCGAGGCTTCGGACGGTTTCGTGCGGCTGCCGTGGTTCGCAATCTACTTTGCGGGAAGGCACAAGGTCACCGTCCACTCCGTGGATCGCAATTGGTTCGACCTAGTGCGCTCCGCACCCGAGATCTCGGGCGCCGCGGGACCGGTCGTTGGAGGGAACGCCGGCGACGGCTTCGAGCGCCCGATCTTTCACGTGGAGGGAGGCGTGGGCCTCTTCGGTTCGGCGTCCGTGGATTCGATCGGATTCGTCATTCTTCCGAAGAAGTAAGAGGCGGAGCGATGTTCGCCGGGGCGATGCCTCGCGGCAGGCAAGGTGCGTTCGAGGCGCCTTATTCCTTCCAGCACGCACCTGGGTTGAATTCGCTCCCTAAATTGGACTATACCCTCTGTGCGTCAGCATTCGCGTAATCATCGCGCGCTCATCAACACATGTACATGAGGAGGCCGTGATGAAGCGATCAATGATCCTCGTCGTGGCAATGTCATTTGTCGTAACGCGCCAAGCGACCGGTGGCGTGCCCACGATCTTGAACGGAGATTTCGAGGGTCCGTTCATTCCGCAGGGAGATGACTTCGTCCCCGAGCACTGGGTCTTGTCGGAGTCGCCGCTCGAGCCCGGCGAGATCTCGATTCTGACCAGTTCTCCGGACAACGGGCCGGCGTTGCCGGGGAAGACTTCCGTGGAGTGGTCACGAACCAACAGCCAGCCGAAGGGTGACGGCACGGGAATCATCCAGCAATTCGATCCTCCCATCGACGTGACGCAGCTCACCGAACCGCTGCTTCTGAACCTCGACGTGAAGGCGATCTCGCACAATCTCTGTGGCGGTGGATGGTACTTCAGCAGACCCGAGTTTCCGGTCAGGCTTGATATCTTTTTCTGGGACCAGAGCGACGCCCTCAAGTATTGGTCGTACGGCTGGTATATCTGGACGGAGCCTTCTTGCCCGGCGCCTCCTTGGGGGTTCATCGTCCCAGACGGCAATGGGATCGTGTTCTCGGAGCAGATACCCGCCGGAGTCTGGTGGTCGGCGACATTCGACGTGCTCGCGCAACTGCGTACTCTCGCGGAGCCGAAGAGCATTTATTCCGTTCAGCTCGTCGGAGCTGGCTGGGACTTTGATGGTGCCGCGGACAACATCCGATTCGCCGAAGGACCGACGTCGGTTGCGCAAACCACCTGGGGGTCCGTCAAAAGCCTATATCGATAAGAATGAGCCATTGAGGTCGTTGCACGAGGGTCTTACCTGATTCTTCGGCGACTTTGCTCACGTCGCCGGCGCTCGGCCCTCACCGCCATCCCGATGCAAGCTCCCCCGGTGTCACAAGCCGGCCCCCTCATCTGTTCCCAGTACGGTGAAAGGCCTCAGATCCTTGCCCGACCTGCAGAAACAGGAGGTTCATCATGAGATCCACCCGAATTCTTAGCATCGCCGCGACTCTCGTCCTCGCCGGTTGCTCTTCGTCGACTGGACCAGACGTCAATAAGATTCAGGAAGCATTGGCCAATTCGCATCTCTCCCTGAAGGAATCCGTCGCAGTGGGAGAATCCAGCGTCGAAAACGGGCTGGGCGTCAGGGCATTCTTGTTTCCCGCAACCGAGCCGGAGTTTTCGGTTCGGGCGCTCAGCGGTCGCATGCTCCATGACATCCGCGTGAGTGGTGTGAGTGGCGAGGTCACGTCCAATACCGAGGTGGGCGATGGGAGTGATCCATGCCCGGGTTCGATCCCGCTCGCTGAAGCGATCGCGATTGCCGAGGCCCATGTCAACGGTGTCGGGGTCAGCGTACAACCCGACGACGACGACCATTGCTTGCGCGAAGTCCAGGTGCTTTCCGGCGACACTCTTTGGGAAGTAAAGCTGTCGCGCGAAGGCGCGGTGCTGGAGGTGGAGAAGGCCGATAGCGATTCCGACTGATGGCCCCGTGTCAGAACATGATCGAGACGAGGCGACCGATCAATTCCTCTGCCGAGATCATCGTCAACACCAGAGGCAGCAGAGGCAACAGCGTAGTCACGGCCAGCTGCACCAAGGTCGACAAAGTGAAGGGCACCAACTTCATGTCCTTCACCACTTCGAAGCTGTTGGACAAATCGGCCAACGATTGGATGTCGGCGCTGCCGAGGAACGGTTCGTCCGGCGGTGCTCCGCCGCGTAACCATTTGTAGTCGTAATCGCGCACATAACGCTGCGCCAGCGCACCGTACTTGAACAGACCGATGCGCTTCACGGCGGCGAGCCGCGGAGTGAACACGAGCAGCGGCCCGAGCACGGCGAAGATCATGATGATGACCAGTCCGATCAACTCCGCCTTGAATTGGGGCAGCGTCGCGCCGGCGAAGAAGATCCGGTCCGCCATCATCCCCGCAAGCACTGCACCTTGGGCCAACAGAAGTGGCGCAAACGCCTGACAGACATAGGAAAGGAAGCTCAGGCCGCCGCAACGATCCGGATGTGTGGGCATGAGCTTCAAATCGATGCGTGACACTTTCCACAGGAACCGTCCCCAAATGCAGAGTCGGAAATACCAGCGCAG
>Ga0111538_10008539_pt1 | contig 13748 bp, 13 predicted proteins | sample SoiMethybrSBSTD1_FD_79669 | JGI IMG/M metagenome (GOLD analysis project Ga0111538, IMG submission 79669) | Bulk soil microbial communities from a Populus tree surrounding site in Tennessee, USA - Soil MetaG P. TD hybrid SBSTD1 (version 2)... | ecosystem: Environmental > Terrestrial > Soil >...
CCCGGCACGGGGTTGTGCCGATACGGCCCCGTCTCCCGGAAGCCGAGGGAGCGATAGAGAGCCTGGGCCGCGCTCATCGTCGGGAGGGTGTCGAGGAGCATGCGCTCGTAGCCACGAGCCCTGGCCTCGTCGATCACGGCCTCCGCGAGCCGGCGGCCGAGGCCGCCGCGCCTGGCGGTCGGGCGAACATAAAGACGCTTCATCTCGCAGGTCCGCTCGTCGATCCGGCGCAGGCCGACGCAGCCGTCATCCGCGAGGAGCATGAGCTCGTAGAAGCCGAGCGGGTCGGCGACCTCGGAATCGAAGTCCTGGAAAGACAAGTCGACGCCGATCGCATCGGCGTACTCGCGCAGCAGGCTCCGCACGACCTCGGCGTCGCCATCGCGCGCTCGCCGGATCGCCTCGCTCAGGCGCCGGCCTCCGTGTCGTCCTCGGGCACGCCGCGGTTGATCCGCTCGATCCACTCCGCGAAGAGCGGGTCGACGACGGCGTGCTTTCCGTCGTTGGTCTCGATCTCGGCCCTGGCGGTGAGCCGGGGAAGCGCCTTGCGGACCATGTCCTTGGTCAGGTCGAGCCGCTGCCGGACGTCGGCCTTGTACGGCGAGCCGCCGCCGGCGATGACCGCGCGCAGCGTCTTCTGCTGCGAGCTGTCGAAGCCACGCCACTGCGCGTCGAACTCGGGCGTCAGCTCGGCGAGCGCGGCCGCGTGGGCCGCACGCCAGTCGTCCAGCGTCGCCGTCTCCCCTTTCGCGACCTCGGCCCACAGGCGGTGCGCGAGCAGCATCGACCGCTGCGGGTGGCCCTTCGCCGCCTCGAGCAGCGGGTTCAGCGCCTCGCCGACGCTGCGGCCGGTGTCGGCGAACCTCTGCGCGACGTAGGCCGCGATGTCCTCGTCGGCGAGACGCTGCAGCCTCATCGGAACCGCAGATCCGTACAGCGGGCGGTCCTTGTTCTCGAACAGTTGCTTCATCAAGCCGGGCTCCGAGCCTGCAAAGACGTAGGAGGCGACCTCGCCCTGGTATTGGATGTGGCTGCGGATCAGGCCGTCAAGCCCGTCCACCTTGTCGACGTCCTGGAACTCGTCGAGGGCGATGAAGGCGCGGAAGCCGCCGCTCTCCTCGAGTCGAAGCGGCAGGTCGAGCAGCGCGTGCAGCGCCGGCAGGGGGTCGAACCTGGCGTCGACCTGCAGCTTCGCGCTGATCCCGTAGGCGCCAAGCGACAGGCCGATGCCGGTCCTCTGAAGGAACTCCTCCACCTTCGACCGCACCGCCCCCTTCAGGTGCCTCGAGTAGGCACGCTCGAAGCGGACGGTCACGTCCGCGATCGAGGAGACGCGGTAGAGGTCGACGAGGACGGGGATCAGGCCTTCCCGTTCCTCGCCGTCGCGCAGCGCCCGCTTCAGGAGGCTCGTCTTGCCGTATTTCCGCGGTGCGAAGAGGCGGACATAATGGCCGCCGACGACGTTGCGAAGCAATTCTTCCGTCTCCGCGTCACGGTCGATCACGTCCTCGGGCGAGAGCGGGTGCGAATAGATGAACGGATTGACGTCGGTGATCACAGGCGTCTTAGAGACTACCGAAAAGGCGTCCACCAGACTACTCACTGGTCGGCCGGAAGACGCCTGCGCCGACCGGGCATAGTCTCTCCGCGTGACCTCGCTCCGGCAGAAGCACCTCGTCCTGATCCTCGCCCGCGAGTTTGCGTCCAACCTCGCGACGCCGACGCTGATCGCGGACGAGCGCGGCTGGCTCGTGTTCTACAACGAGGCCGCCGAGGAGATCCTCGAGCGCCCTTTTTCCCAGGCCGGCGAGGTGCCTCTCGAGGAGTGGCTCGGCCCGTTCTCACCACGCACGCTCGAGTCGGAGCCCCTCCCCTTCGAGCGCCTGCCTGCCGGAATTGCCCTCTACGAGCGGCGCGCGGCGCACGAACGGTTCACGATCACGAGTGTCGACGGCGTGGTGCGCAACGTCGCCGTCACCGCGTTCCCGCTCTTCGCCCACACGGACGACCTCGTCGGAATCATGACCATCTGGTGGCGCGAATAATGGAAAGCCCGTGCGGCTGAAGATCTGGGGGTGCCGTGGGTCGGTGCCGACGCCTGGAGGGCAAACGGTGCGTTACGGCGGCAACACGTCCTGCGTCGAGGTGTCGGTCGACGGCACAACCCTCGTCCTCGACGCGGGCACCGGGATCAGAGGGCTGGGGGCAGAGCTTCTCGCACGTGGCGAGCGGAGCGTCCATCTTCTGCTCACGCATCTCCACCTCGACCATCTCGAGGGCCTTCGCTTCTTCGGGCCGCTCTGGGTCGAGGGGACGACCATCGACATCTGGGGGCCGCCGTCGCCGCTCCTCAGCTTACGAGAGCGGATCTCACGCTCGTTCTCGCCACCGCTCTTCCCCATCGACCTGCGCGACATTCCGGCGGAGGTGTCCTTCCACGATGTTCCCCGCGACCGGTGGGCGGTCGAGGGGGCGACGGTTACGTCCGACCTGGTCGTCCATCCCGGGCCGACCGTCGGCTTCCGCATCGAGACGCCGGAAGCGAGCTTTGCGTACCTGCCGGACCACGAGCCCGCTCTCGCCGGGTGGACCGGCAGGTCACACGAGTGGATATCCGGCGCCGCGATCGCGGCTGACGCAGACATCCTTCTCCACGACGCGCAGTACTTCGAAGACGAGTACGCGGATCGAATCGGCTGGGGGCACTCGAGCGTCGCGGACGCGGTCGGGTACGCGGAGGCACTGGGCGCAAGACGTCTCGTGCTCTTCCACCACGAGCCGGCCCATAGCGACGAGTCGCTCGAGCGTCTCGAGACCGAAGCGCGCGCGGCCGTGCCGGACGATGCCCACCCGCCCGAGCTCGCGCGGGAAGGCATGGTCATCGAGCTGCCCTAGAGCGCGGCGTCACCAAACGTTCACATTTCGTTAACCCAACCCGGGTCGTCGAACGGTTTAGATTGGAGGCCCCCGTGGCGCCGCCCTCGAGCGATTCGACGAGCCCGGAGCTCCTGCTGAACCGGGAGCTCTCGTTCCTCGCCTGGAACTCACGTGTGCTCGAGATGGCCGCCGACAGCTCCCTGCCGCTGCTCGAGCGGACGAAGTTCTGCTCGATCTTCTCACGCAATCTCGACGAGTTCTTCATGGTCCGCGTCGCGGGCCTGCTCGACCAGCTCGAGGCGGGCGTCGCCGTCACCTCCCCGGACGCATGGACGCCCCAGCACGCCCTGCGCGAGATCCGTGAACGCGTGCTGGAGCTGAGCGCGGCGCAGTCAAAGCTCTGGAAACGCGACCTCAGCGTCGAGCTGACCGAGGCCGGGATCGTCGTCGCCCAGGTCGAGGACCTCACGAAGGCGGAACTGGCCGAGCTGACTGAGCGCTTCGACCACGAGGTCTTCCCGATCCTCACGCCGCTCGCGGTGGGGCCCGGGCAGCCGTTCCCGTACATCTCGGGGCTCTCGTTGTCGCTCGGAATCCTCGTCCGCGATCCAGACTCGGGGGAGGAGCGATTCGCCCGCGTCAAGGTCCCTGAGCTCCTGCCCCGCTTCCTGAGGGTCGGCGACCGCGGTGCCCACGTGCCGCTCGAGCGCGTGATCAGGCACTTCCTCGACTGGCTGTTCCCGAAGATGGAGATCGTCGAGTGCTGCAGCTTCCGTGTCACGCGGGACGCCGATTTCGAGGTCTCGGACGAGGCCGATGACCTGCTCGTCGCCGTCGAGAGCGAGCTGCGGCGCCGGCGCTTCGGCGATCCCGTTCGCGTCGAGGTCTCGGGCTCCACGTCGACCAGGATGCTCGACCGACTCAAGCGCGGGCTCGGCGTCACCGACGAGCAGGTCTACCTCGCGCAGGGGCTACTCGACCTGGTCGACGTCAGCCAGTTCGTTGAGCTCGACCGGCCCGACCTGAAGGAAGCGCCCTGGTACCCGCTCACGCACCCGCGTTTCGCCCGGGCCTCCACCGACGAGGAGCTGTTCGCCGAGATCGCCGAGGCCGATGTCGTCGTCCACCACCCGTACCACTCGTTCGCGACGAGCTTCGAATCGTTCGTCACCTCGGCCGCGCGGGACCCGCAGGCGCTGGCTCTGAAGACGACCGTCTACCGGACGAGCGGAGACTCGCCGCTCGTGCCGGCGCTCGTGGAGGCGTCCGAGGCGGGGAAGGAGGCGGTCTGCCTGGTCGAGCTCAAGGCACGCTTCGACGAGCGGCGCAACATCGAATGGGCCCGCGCCCTCGAAAAGGCCGGCGTGCACGTCGTGCACGGCTTCCCGAACTGGAAGATCCACGCGAAAACGACGCTGATCATCCGGCGTGAGGGCGACCAGCTCCGCCGCTATGCCCATATCGGCACCGGGAACTACCACGCCGCGACCGCTCGGTCATACGAGGACTTCGGCCTCTTCACGGCCGACCCGGAGATCACGGCAGACGTCGCCGACCTCTTCAACTTCCTGACCGGCTTCAGCCGCCCGACGAGGTTCCGGAAGCTGCTGGTCGCCCCCTTCGACCTGCGCGAGCGCCTGATCGACAAGATCCGCGAGACCGGTCAGGCCGCCAAGAAAGGCGGCCCGGCCCGGATCCGCATCAAGGTGAACAACCTCACCGACGAAGACGTCATCGCCGAGCTCTACAAGGCGTCGCAGCAGGGCGCGGAGATCGACATCATTGCCCGCAGCATCTGCACACTGCGCCCCGGAATCGAAGGGCTCAGCGAGAACATCCGCGTGCGGAGTGTCCTCGGCCGCTTCCTCGAGCACAGTCGCGTCTTCATCTTCGAGGCCGGCGCAGAGGCGAGCTACTACCTCGGCAGCGCCGACCTGATGCCACGCAACCTGGACTTCCGGATCGAGGCCGTCGTCCCCGTCGAGGACCCGCGCTCGCAGCAGGAGCTCTCGCGCGCGCTCGACACGATGGCGTCGTCGAACCTGCACGTCTGGGAGCTCGAGAGTGACGGAGAATGGCGGCGCGTCCGGGCGAAGAAGGGCGAGCGAACACGCGCCACGCAGGCCTTGCTGATGCGAAGCGCCAGGGCACGACAACCACGGAGACACGCAAAGCCCACCGCCTAGCCCGCGCGCTCGCGCCGGTGTTGAGGATGCCGACCGGAGCGGCCCGCAGAATCCCTGCCGTGAGGGTCGCAGTCGTCGACGTCGGCGCCAACACTCTGCGTCTGCTCGTCGCCGAGGCCGGCGCCGGCGGGATCTCTCCGGTCCACGAGGAGCGCCGCCGCACCGCGCTCGGCGAGGACGTTGAACGGCTGGGCACGCTGACGCAGGAGAAGATCGCGCGCTCGGCCGACGCGGCGCGCAAGGAGGTGAAGCGAGCGCGCAAGCTCGGCGCCGCGCGGATCGCGATCGTCGTCACCTCGCCTTGGCGGAACGCCGACAACGGCCGGGAGCTGGTCTACGCGCTCGCGCAGGCCACCGGCCTCGGCGTCCGGGCACTGAGCGCAGAGGAGGAAGCCGAGCTCGGTTACGTCGGGGCGCTCGCCTCGACGCGGGTGGACATGCATCCGGTCGCCGTGTGCGACGTCGGCGGCGGCTCCACGCAGATCGCGGTCGGCTCCGGCCCGCAGCCCGCGTGGCTCCGCTCGGTCGAACTGGGGTCTCTCCGCCTCACCGAGCGCTGCGTGTACTCGGACCCGCCGACCCGCCGAGCGCTCGCGGCCGCTCGTGACGAGGCGGATGCGGCTTTCGAGGGGCTGACGCCGCCTCTTCCCGCGGTCGCGCTGGCGACGGGCGGGACCGCGCGCGGCCTCCGCCGCTCCGGCTACCGGCAGCTCGACGGGCCCACGCTCGAGCGGGCGAGCGAGGAGCTCGCCGCGCTTCCTGTGGCCGCGCGGGCGAAGCACGCCCGGGTCGAGATCCATCGTGCCCGCACGCTCCCAGCCGGAGCGATCATCCTTGCGCGCGTCCAGGCTCTGCTGCAGGTCCCGCTCGCGGTGGCATCCGGCGGCATCCGCGAGGGCATCTGCTTCGACTTGCTCGAGAGCGCGGCAGCGACCGGCTGATTCGCTACTCCGGAGGCGGCAGGTACTCGAGCACGACGGGCTCGCCGTTGCGCAGCTCGACCACGCGGGTCGACCCCTTCTTGCCGGCCTCGCCGAACAGGTACTTGAGCACGTCGCCGTGCGTGCAGACGGCCGCGCGGTCGCCGAGCTCGCGAAGCAGGCCGAACGCCTCCTCGCCGGGTGAGCCCTCCATCAGTTCCGTCGCCGTCTCGAGCTCCAGCCCCCGCTCTGCAGCGAGCGGCTCGAGAGTCTGTGTGCAGCGGAGCGCCGGGCTCGAGACGAGGCGCCCCAGCGGGCGCGGCGCCAGCAGAGCCGGGAGGCCGCGGGCTTGCCGCCAGCCTTTCTCGTCGAGCGGGCGGAGCCGATCGTCTCCCTGCCACTCCGCCGGGTTCCCCGCGCGCGCGTGGCGGACGACGAGTAGCGCCACGGGCTAGATCCGCTTGCCGGCCCGCCTGAGCTTCTTCAGCGCCTTCCGGACGTCTTTGCGCGCCCGGGCGCTCCGCTCGCGCTGCCGCTCTACGAGCCTCCCGGAGACGAACGTGAGCTGCGGCTCCGAACGAACGAGCCCGCGAAGCGTCTGCTCTGCGATGACCGCGTCTTGGTGCTCGCCGGCGACGTCCTGGAACTTCTTGGCCCGGTTCAAGAGGCGCCGCGCGGGCTTGCCTACGACCGGTTCCGCGACCTCGGCGGCGTAGCGCGCGCGCTTTGCCCGGATCCGCGCGCTGTGCAGGCTCTCGTTGGACGGCGTGTTCCCCAGCCCGGAGGCGGCCCGGTCGAACCGCTTGAAATCCTTTCGGGCCAGCTCCTCGACCGGGACTTCGGCACCGACCCAGCGAGGCTCAGCTGCCGCCTCCTCGACCCGCGCGAGCAACGTCGCATAACGGTCGCTCGACAGCGCCTCGACGAGCTCATGCTGCGCAGCAGCTCGCTTCGAGCGCAGCTTCGTCAGCAGCAGGTCGCCCGCCTCGTCGTCGTCCGGCAGCTCGGCCACCTCTTCCTCGAGGTGGCCGATGAGCACGTCGAGGTCGCGGACGCGGCCGAGCGCCTGCGCGAGCCAGTCGAGCTCGGCGCGCAGCTGGTCGGCCCAGACCCGGTCGACCATCGGCCGCGCCGATCGAAGCACGCTCCGCAGCCTGCGGATGGCGACCCGGAACTTGTGAACGGCCTCGGGCTCTTCGCCGAGCCGGGCACCAGGATCGTGAGCAAGCATCGCCTCGTACTGCTCGCCGATACGCGCCTGGATGAACTCGTGCGGCGACGCCTTCCTCCCCGGCACCTCTCGGGTCGGCGGCCGAAGAACGTCAAGCCCGGGGTCGTCGTCACGCCCTTCGCGGACGAACTCCTCGACTACCGTGTTGTCCTCGAGCAGCGAGACCTCGTCGAGGGAGCCCTCGCGGCGGGTCTGGACAGTGAGGACCTCGACGAGCTCGCCGTCACGGACGATGGCCCGCAGGAGGTCGGAGATCAGCTGGGGCGGCTCGGCCGGGCCGCCGGGCGCGGCAAGCGCGACGCGGCGCGGCGCCTCGGGTAGCTCGACCTCCCAGGTGTTCGTTCCGTTCTCCAGTCGCCTACGCAGCGCGACGCCGCTGCGCGCCAACCGCCGGTCCGGGGTGTCGTGGTAGGTCGACCGGAAGACTCGGCTCACGGTGCGAAGGCTAATGGCGGGTGGGACCTGACGCAGTCTCACGTCCGCACGGTGGCGAATCGCACATCTAGCGAGAGCTGTCCCAGAGCCTGAAGCCGCCGAGGAACGCGTTCGTGTTCGCGCCGAGCCTGACGCCGGCCGGCAACTCGCCCAACTCCTCCGCGTTCCCGCCGCCCAACACGACGTAGTCGGGCACGAAGGCGGCGCGCAGCTCCTCGATCGTCTCCGCGACCGCCGCCCGCCACTTCTTCTTTCCGAGTCGCTTCCGGCCCGCCTGGCCGACGTAGTCCTCGTAGGTCGCCTTTCGGAACGGCAGGTGGCCGAGCTCGAGCGGCTCCAGCTTCCCGTCGTCGATCAATGCGGTGCCGAGGCCGGTGCCGAGCCCGAGGAAGAGCATCTTCCCGCCCTCGTAGCTGCCGAGCGCCTGCATGGCGGCGTCGTTGACCACCTTGGTCGGCTTCCCGAGCGCGGCCTCGAAATCGAACCCGACCCAGCCGCGGCCGAGATGCACCGGCTCGCTGACGATCCGCCCGTCCTTCACCGGCGAAGGAACGCCGATCGAGACCACGTCGTAGGCCCAGTCGCGCGTCAGCGCGGTGACGCCCTCGACCAGCTCCTCCGGCGTCAGGTCGGGCCCGGAGTCGAACCGACGCCGCTCGCTGCCGCTCGAGAGCAGCACCTTGACGTGTGAGCCACCGACGTCGACGGCGAGAACTATGCGGCCCATACGCCCACGAAGCTACTCGACTAGGCTGGCCCCGTGAGCGCGGACGCGCCGAGCTTCGAGACCGACGTCAAGCCGCTCTTCCGCGAGGGCGACCGTCAGTCGATGGAGTTTGCGTTCGATCTCTGGTCGTACGAGGACGTCGGGCAAAACGCCGACGCGATCCTCGGGCGGCTCCGCAACGGCAGCATGCCGTGCGACGGCGCCTGGCCGGACGAGCAGGTCGAGCTCTTCCAGCGCTGGATCGACGCCGGCAAGCAGCCGTAGTTCACTTCGAGGCTGACTCAGACCGTTTGTGGCGATCCGAAAACCGGTGTCCGACACCGGTTTTCGTCAAGGGCAAACTGTGGCGACTCTGTGCCCGCTCCTGGCTAAGCAGGCACTGGCGCGGTGACGAGCTCCGCGTCGCGCGCGGCGAGCGCCGTGTAGCGACCGCCGGCGAGCACCAGATCCTCGTGCCGACCCGTCTCGACAACGCGACCGTGATCGAGCACGACGATCTGGTCGGCGTCGCGCACGGTCGAGAGTCGGTGTGCGATTGCAATCGTCGTCCGACCCTCGGAGAGGCGATCGAGCGCCTCCTGGACGAGCCGTTCGGTCTCGGTGTCGAGCGAGCTCGTCGCCTCGTCGAGGACGAGGATGGGCGGGTTCCGCAGGATCGTCCGCGCGATCGCGATCCGCTGCTTCTCACCGCCCGAGAACCGGTAGCCGCGCTCGCCGACAACGGTGTCGTAGCCGTCGGGTAGCGCCGCGATGACGTGGTGGATGCGCGCCGCCTCAGCGGCGGCCTCGATCTCCTCGTCGGTCGCGTCGGGCTTCGCAAAGCGGAGGTTCTCGCGCACCGTCGCGTGAAAGAGGTACGTCTCCTGCGAGACCACCCCGACGAGGTCGGACAACGCCTGAAAGCTCAAGTCGCGGATGTCTGTGCCGCCGATGGTGATCCCGCCGCGCGTCACGTCGTAGAGCCGCGCCGTCAGGTAGCCGAGAGTCGTCTTGCCGGAGCCGGTCTCGCCGACGAGCGCAGTGGTCGTGCCCGCCGGGACGACGAAGGAGACATCCTGGAGCGTCCACTCATCGCCGTAGCGGAACCAGACGTGGTCGAAAACGACATCCCCAGCCTGCGCAACGGAGACGGGGTCCGGCTTCTCCTCGATCTCGACCGGCTGGTCGAGGTACTCGAAGATCCGGTCGAAGAGCGCGAGCGAGGTCTGCACGTCGAGCCCGACGCCGAGCAGCGAGCCGATTGGAAAGAACAGCCGGGTCTGCAGCGTGGTGAACGCGACCAGCACCGGGATCGAGATCGCCGTCGACCCGTGCGCCAGCGCGAGGCCGCCGAACCAGTAGACCGCCGCCGGCATGATCGCGAAGCTCGTCTGGATCGAGGCCATCACCCAGCGCCCCGCCATCCGCTGGCGAACCTCGAGGTCGGCCAGCAGCCGCGAGTCCGCCTCGAATCGGTCGGCGAGCTCGTCGCCACGGCCCATCGTCTTGCCCAGGAGAATTCCTGACACCGAGAGCGACTCCTGGACGAGGCTCGAGATGTCCGCCATCGTCTCCTGCGTCGTCTTCGCGATACGGCGGCGCTCGTTTCCGACCCGGCGCGTCAGCCAGGCGAAGAGCGGGATCAGCGCGAACGCGAACAGCGCCAGCTCCCAGCTCAGCACGAGCATGCCGATCATCGTCGCCACGACCGTCGTCAGGTTCGAGGCGATCGAGGTTGCGGTGTTGGTGACGACGTTCTGGACGCCCCCGATGTCGTTCGAGATCCGCGACTGCACCTCCCCGGTCCGCGTGCGCGTGAAGAACGCGAGCGAGAGTCGCTGGAGATGGCGGAAGACCGATGCGCGCAGGTCGTGCATGACGCGCTGCCCGACCTGGTTCGAGAGCAGCGTCTGGACGACGCCGAGCACTCCCGTCACGATCGCGATCGCGATCATCCCGCCCGCGGCAATGGAGAGAACCGTCGTGTCGTTCTCGGTGATCGCCTCCAGGACGCGCTTGAGCAGGAAGGCCGGGAGGACGCCGAGCCCGGCCGAGACGACGATCAGCAGCAGGACGCCGCCGAGACGCAACTTGTACGGGACGAAGAGCCGCCCGATGCGGCGCAGGTTCGCCTTCCGGAGCGCCGGGTCGGCCGGCCGCTCCGGCGCCTCGTCGGACGAGTGGAAGAACATGCCCATCCGGCTCAGCGTACGCCGAGGCGCCCGGCCGGCGGAAGCGCGCTGCTCAGGCGGCCTCTTCGAACGCGACGACCGGAACCTCGGCAGGGCGCGGCCTGGCGGGCCGGATCAACGTCGCCACGAGCAGCGCGCCCGCGACGAGCAGGCCGATCAGCACGTACAGGCCGGTCTGGAAGCCGTGGTCGAGCGCCGCTCCGCTAGTGGCGGCTACGCCGTGAACGCTCACGTAGCTGCTGGTCGCGCTCGCGGCGACGGCGCTCACCGCGGCGATCCCGAGCGCGCCGCCGATCTGGCGGCTCGTGTTGACCAGGCCCGAGGCGACGCCGGCGTCGGCGCGCTCGACGCCCGTGAGGCTCGCGATCGTGACAGGCACGAACGACAGCCCCATGCCGGCGCCCCCGAGGACGAAGCCCGGGAAGATGTCCCAGAAGTAGTGCCCGTCGACCGGCAGGCGCGCCAGCCACGCGACCGAGACCGCGGAGATGAGCAGGCCGGCCGTCAACGTCGGCCGGACGCCGAAGCGCCCGACGATCAGCTGCGCGATGTTGGAGACGATGACGACGGCCAGCGCGAAAGCGAGGAAGGCGACGCCGCTCTCGACGGCCGAGTAGTGCAGCACGTCCTGAAGGTACAGCGTCAGCAGGAAGAACTCGGAAAAGGCAACGCCGCCGACGATCGCCATCGCGACGTTCGCGCCCGTAAGCGTCCGGCTCCGGAAGATCCGCAGGGGCAGCAGCGGCGAAGGCGAGCGAAGCTCGATCGCCACGAACGCGAGCACGAGCGCCGCGGCGCCGGCGAAGAGCCCGAGCGTGACGGGTGCGCCCCAGCCGTCGCTCGTGGCGCGCGTCGTCGCGTAGACGAGCAGCATCAGGCCCGAGGTGATCGAGACCGCGCCCGGGAAGTCGAAGTGGCGGTGTGCGAGGTCGGCTCGGCTCTCGCGCAGGAGCAGCGGCGTCAGCGCGATCGCGGCCAGTCCGACGGGCACGTTGATGAAGAAGATCCACGACCAGCTCAGGTAGCTGGTCAGGATCCCGCCGAGCAGCACGCCGGCCGCCGCGCCGCTCCCGGATGCGGCGCCGTAGATGCCGAGCGCGAGGTTGCGCTCTCGCCCCTCGGCGAAGGTCGTCATCAGCAGCGACAGCGCAGCGGGCGCGAGCAACGCGCCGCCGAGCCCCTGCAGCGCGCGGAAGCCGATCAGCGACGCCTCGGACCAGGCGAGCCCGCAGAGCAGCGAGCTCGTCGCGAACAGCGCGAGCCCCGCGATGAAGAGCCGGCGCCGGCCGAGCAGGTCAGCCAGTCGGCCGCCCAGCAACAGTGCGCCGCCGAAGATGATCGCGTAGGCCGAGATGACCCACTGGAGGTTGGCCTGCGAGAACCCGAGATCGGACTTGATCGACGGGAGCGCAACGTTCACGATCGCCACATCGAGGATGACCATGAACTGCGCCGTCACGATCAATGCGAGCGCGCTCCAGCGCCGCTCGATGCCCAGGATCCCCATCAGTTGACCTCCCCAATCGTTTTCATATACAACATTAAAGCAGAACAACGATTGCTCGCGCTACCCTATTTCACATGACTGTCACAAGTCCGAAGGGCCTCGTCCCGACCGTGATCGCCCGGTTGCCGCAGCAGCTGGTCGGGTCGACGACGTTCTTGCTCAAGCGGCTCGGCTACACGGCCAAGGAGCGGTCGATGTCCGCCTACGAGCAACTCAGCCTCCACCCGTATCACCACGCCATCCTGATCGCGCTCGGCGAGAGCTCGCACGAGACGCAAGGCTCGATCGCCGATGCGCTCGGCTACGACCGCGGGCAACTTGTCGGTCTGCTCGACGAACTCGAGAGGCGCGGGCTCGTCGAGCGGCGCCGCGACCCGCAGGACCGCCGCCGGCACCTGGTCAGTCTGACCGCGGACGGCAAACGGATGCTGAGCGGGTTGAACAAGGTCGCGCGCGAGAGTGAGGACGCGTTCCTCGATCCGCTGACGGACGCCGAGCGCCAGACGCTGCACGAGCTTCTGCTGAAGCTCGCCAAGAGGCACGAGCCGGGCTGCGCGCCGCTACCTCCACCCGCGGCCTAGAACTCAGGCGACGTTCAAGCGGTCGCGGTAGCTCGCCGGGACGAGGTCCTCGTACTCCGGATGCGACTCGATGTAGCCCGTGATGAACGGGCAGAGCGGAACCACGTCCAGCCCTCGGCGGCGTGCGTCCTCGAGCACGGCCTCGGCCAGGTGGCTGCCGAAGCCGTGCCCCGAGCAGGCTTCGTCGACCTCCGTGTGCGTCAAGACGATCCGGCCGTTCCGGCGGCGGTAGGCAGCGAGTCCGATCAAGCGGTCGCCGAGCCGGAGCTCATAGCGGCTCTTCTCCGGCACGTCGACCACCTCGGCCTCGGCCGGCGTGCCTTCTCCGCTCTCGAGCTCATCCGTGCCGCGGAAGTACTCGATCAGCTGGCCCGGCACGTCCGTCTCTCGGGCGTCACGGTGATCGGCGAACCGGCGGCGGTGAGCGGCGTCGAACTGCCAGGGCGCGCGCTCTCGAAGGTGCGCGAAGATCTCGCGGGTGCCGCGGAAGATCCGGCCGTCCTCGAGCTCCAGCACCGGAGTCAGATCGCTCCCGGCGGCGTCCCGAAGCCTTTGGCGCTCATCGGGCCACGGTTCGACCTGACGCGCGACGTAGTCGATCCCGAGCTCGGTCAGCACCTCCCTGACAGCCGAGGAGAACGGGCACCACTCCGCCTGCCAGAGGACCGGCAGCGCGTCAGCCACTGAAGCCGTTGGTCTTGTGCGTGCCGTCGCAGAACGGCTTGTTGGCGGAGCCGCCGCAACGGCAAAGCGCTGCTCGCTCACCCTCGTACAGCAAGTTGCCGTCGGCGTCGAGCACGCGGACGCCGCCGGTAACGAGCAGCGGCCCGTTCGCCGAGGCGCGGACCCGCGTCTCTGTCGGCCGCGCGGACTTGTGCGCCCGCCGGCGGCGCGTCCGTAGCGCGCCCGACGGGCAGAGCGCGACCGCGGCCTCGATCTCATCCGCCGTCGCGGCGTCGACGGCGACCCACGGCCGGCGGCTCTCGTCGAAGACCTGCGGCAGAGAACGCACACAGTTCCGTGAGTGGAAACAGAGGCGCGGCTCCCAGTCGACGACGATCTCGTCGGTCGCGTACTCCTTCTTGAGATTGTCCCGGGTCGTTCCGGCCCTCG
>Ga0111538_10008541_pt1 | contig 13747 bp, 12 predicted proteins | sample SoiMethybrSBSTD1_FD_79669 | JGI IMG/M metagenome (GOLD analysis project Ga0111538, IMG submission 79669) | Bulk soil microbial communities from a Populus tree surrounding site in Tennessee, USA - Soil MetaG P. TD hybrid SBSTD1 (version 2)... | ecosystem: Environmental > Terrestrial > Soil >...
GGACTTTGGTCCAATACGTCGGGCTTAAGCTAATTGCGGCAGAGAGGAGAGTCTTACGGTTCACAGCGATACACCAAACAGATTTTACCATCACGCACAAATCTCGCTTGAGGTGATGGTTTTCGCGAGGTCGTCTTTTAGAGTGGTGCTGTCAGGAAAAATTACCCACCGTAAGATTTCATCTATCCACGATGGTAGCGAGCGATGCTTTCGCCATTGTTGCCAGCACGGTGAAATGAAATGTCGCGCCTCGGTCCGCGTTGTTTTCGGCCCAAAGGCGCCCGCCGTGGGCTTCGATAATCGACCGACTAATGGGAAGTCCCATGCCGAGCCCTTCGCGCTTGGTAGTATAGAAAGGCTGGAAAATCCTAGCGAGCTCGTCACTCGTCAAACCGGTGCCATGATCTCGGACCGAAACCTCAACCGTGCCGGCGCCGTTTGTTTGCGCCCGCACTTTGACGTTGCGTTCCGTTGCAATCGCTTCCTTCATCGCGTCAAAGGCGTTAATCAGCAGATTGAGGACAACTTGTTGCAACTGCACTCTGTCACCGCGCACACTAGGCAAGCCATCTTGGCATTCAATCTCGACGCGAATGTTGCGTAAGATTCCGTCGCTGTGGACCAATTGAACAACGTCGTTGATCACGCTCACAATATTGATCGGCGCAAGATCGAGTTCTTCCCTCTTGACCAGTGCCCGCATCCGGCGTATCACCTCACCCGCCCGCTTGTTATCCGTGACGATGTCTTTGAGTATCTCGTCGACTTCTTTTAGGTCCGCCGGCTTAGCATTGAGAAAACGTTGGGCTGCCTGGGCGTTGCTCAAGATAGCGGTAAGCGGTTGATTTAATTCATGCGCCAGCGAAGCGGCCAGCTCGCCCATCGTCGAGACTCGCGTAACGTGGGCAAGCTGCTCACGATTGCGCTGAAGATCCGTTTCGCCTCGTCTGCGTCGGGCGCGCTCTAGGAGCAAGTCAGTGATCAATACGGCTTGTAGCGCCATGATCGCCAAAGCTGCGATTATGTACCACTGGTATTGCTCCCAAAATGTCAGCTGACGGAATTGAACGATGCTGCCTGGCGGCAGTCGTTTCCCATCAATGCCCCAGCGTCGCAGTTCGCGCCAGTCGACGTTGGCCACCGCTAAAGGCGAAGACTGCACCGCAATATTTTCGGGTTTCTCACCGAAGAGTACTCTTAGCGCCAACTGGCCCGCTAACCTTCCATGAGATTCGAAACTCGGGAAGACCCCGCCGACAATCCCTTGCCCGAGATAAGAGTCCAAAACGCCATAGACAGGAGCCGCCGATGCCGCAGCAATCCATTTCGCAACATCGGCAGGCGAGTAATTGTGTCGGGAGCCATCGTCAGAAAAGGCCAGGTAAAGCACCATCGTGTCTGGAGACAGCCTCCTTAGATTTTCGAGAAGCTGTTGAAGCGGTTGGCCCGACCAGTAAGAAACTTCGAGCCGGCCTTCATAAGCGCGCAGAGCTTCGCGCGCTCGGCGAAGCCAATTTCGATCATAGGGCGAGGTCCCGCTCACAACGACGATGCGCTTTGCATCCGGCTGCAGACGCATCGCCAGGGCCAATGTTCCAGGCAAGTCGAAGCGCAAGACGACGCCGGCAATATCCGGTTGAATCGCACGTCCGCGCAGCGCGTCTTCCGCGATATTGTAAAAGACGATAGGTACCCCGCGCAGCACTACCTCACGCAGACGCTGCGCAATATCCAGCGCGTCCGCCCCCGCGGCGATCAGTAGATCGATCTTGCGATTGCCGTATTTTTTTCGAAAAAGTGACAAGAATTCCGGTTCGATCTCTGACCGCTCAAACCACAGCGTATCCATGGTCTCGATAAACAGCTCCACGTTGCGGGTCTTGAGGGCGCTAAAGGCGTCGCGCATCCCACGGTCCTGAATGATGGCTGCCGGGACATATTGGCTGGTGTTGCGTAGGATCATAACCCTGAAAGGCTCTTCGAACTCCGTGACTTGAGCATCCGCCCGGCAAAACCAACCTGACAAGGTGAGCACAATAATCCACACCCACCTGTTCGTAGGCACAGGTTTGAGCCAGCGATGCACTTTCTCTTTCAGTAGCGAAGCCGCCATAAGGCCGCTCCTGCCTTTATCGGCGAAGCCGTTTGTCTATTTTCATAATGAATTAGTTCGGAGAGCTATCGGGATAAATGACACTTTTCGAAAACGTCGGCAATGAACTAGCCGCCGGCACCGATCCCCGCTCGTGCTCCCTCGGGATGTTCAGCCGAGCGCCGCATGCCGATGTGCCGGCCGATTTCCACGAGGATCAACATGCCGAAAAATAGACCGACCGCGCGTCGACACGTATACCTGTGAGATTCTCGGTTCGTTGAGATCTAGAGTGTCGAGGGTCGTGTGTCGAGGGGGAGGATTCGACTCGACATGCGACGCTCGACACCACTCTTTACTGGGTTTTATTACCCGCGCGAAAGTCCCAATCCTTGCCGGTCTTGTCGAAGCGCCAGCGCTTGATCTTCCGCGTCTGGGATCGAAGCTTTTACCATGGCTTCGAGATGCGCGATATAGTGCCGGGCAGCGGTTTGTCGCTCAAGCGGGATCTCGCTCGCAAGGTCATAGAGCGCCGTACGCAAACGGCGCATGACTTGCATCGATGTCGCGCCATAAAGGCGGATCTCGTCAAAGGCCAGCGATAAATAATCCTCCCAGGTCGGAGTAGGAAAGGTCAGCCGCAAGACGCCATGTTCGTCTTTGATCCGGCCGATGCGAAGTTGACGCGATCCCAGGCGGCGCAATAGGTCCGTGATCTGGTCGAGCGCTTGAACCGCGGTTGTCGGATCATTGACCGCCGGTGACAGCGCTCTGATGGCAATATCCACAAGCAGACGAAGCGCATAGTTGGGGTCCTGCTCGAAGGTGCGTTCGCGCTCCAGGCGAACCGCTCTCAGCAATTCTGATTGGGGCAGGGCCCTCTGGCCGCCGAGCAGTGTGAGGAAACACTCGCCATCGATCACGGTGTCGCCCACCGCGAATGGCATAACGATCAAGCCGTCGGCCTTGCGAGCGTGGTCGACTAAAGCATCAACGTCGTAGGCGGCGATCGCCATCGGCTCTCCGCTGTGAACGACCGCCTGCGTCACCCGAAGATCGGACGCAACCACGCTTGAAATATTTTCATCCTTCTCTTGCTCAGCTTCCGCTCGGGTCATCGCAGGATGGATTTCGCTGATGACCTCCCGTCCTTTGTTGCCGATAAAACGCAGGACTCCCTGCACTTGGATAAGCGCGAGACGTTGCACGAGCAGGCCGAGCACCATGACGCTGGCGATGAGCAACAAAATAACCAACCACGCTGATAAGAAAGGTACATGGCCCGATCCGCCCCGGTCCACCCAAGCTAGCGCGACTAACGAATATAGAAAGGTGCCGGTGAAAATGCCCATGCCATGCCAAATGAGCGGATCGCGACTGAGCCACAACACCAGACGGGGTGAATAAGCAGCGCTGCTGAACTGCACCATGACGAACGCCAAAGAAAAAACGATGCCGGTAAGCGCCAGCATTCCCGATGCAATGGAAGAGAATAGCGCCGTCGCGACCGGCACCGTCACGCCATGAGCAAAATCCTTCAGGTATCGGTATTCTAAAAAAGGAAAGATCAGTCCCAGCACAATCGTCGCCCCCGAATAGAGCATCGGGATGCTCCAGAATGGAATCTCGGGCAGGTGCGTCTTCCGCGATGAAACGAATGCCATTTCGCTACGAATGGTGAGCGCAAGACCTAGCCGGATTTATCTTTCTCGGATCGCGCTGATAACCTGGCGGTGGTTTTGACACTATCACCGTTCGAATCGGTCAGCGGATCGCGCAGCACGCGCACCTCACGCTGGGGAAAGGGAAAGGACATGCCCGCTGCATTAACCGCGTCGTACACAGCCGATGCCAGGTCGCTTTTGACCTGCGCCGCTTGGTTGAAGTGGCTTGGCCACACTCTTAGCTCAAAGTTGATCGAGCTGTCGCCGTAGGCTATGAAGAGGGCGCGTGGCGCAGGTTCTGGCAAGACATCCTTATGCGCGCGCGCCACCTGTTCGAGCAGCTCAATCACCTTTTTAGGATCGGCCCCATAGTTCACGCCGATGGGTAAATCGACGCGGCGCAGCTTGTCGCTGAGGGTCCAGTTGGTGACTCGGTCGGTCACCAGATGCGAATTGGGCACGATGATATCGGCCCCCGCCCCTGTGTGTATCACGCTCGCTCTGATGCCGATCCGTCGCACCGTACCCTGAAGGTTGTTGCCCACATCCACGGTATCGCCGACGTGAATCGGCCGCTCGAACAACAAGATCAGCCCGGAAACAAAATTGTTGACAATACTCTGTAGCCCGAAGCCGATGCCGACACCGAAGGCGCCTGCGAGGACGCTCACTTTGGAGAAATCTACCCCGAGCACTCCTAGCCCGGCCACGAATCCTAGGGCGAGGATAATGTAGTTGAGCAAACTCGAGGTGGCATAGGACAACCCCGGAGCGAGATCGATTCTCGGATAGACATCCTCTTGCAAAATGAAGCGGAGGAAGCGTGACAGCAGGTAAGCCAACCAAACGGTCAGCAAAAATTCCAGGACGTTGCCGAGCGAGATGGAAATAGTCCCGCGCTCCAGCTTGGTTGTGAGCAGGGCTTGCCCAAAGGACCACACGTTATCCAAAAGACCGAGATAATTCAGGTAGCGGAATAACCCGCTAAAGACCGCTCCCCAAACCAGCAGCCGATAAATTTTTCTTTCCAGAAGGTCGCGATGGTGCTGCACCATCTGGAGCGAACGGAGCGGCCACACGCGCAACGCCACCGCGACCAATCCAGCGCTCACTCGAAGGCACGCAAACATCGCCAATGCCACGACGACGCCGACAAAAATACCCGGCGTCAATAGCCGCGCCAGGCGCGCATATCCCGCCATCGCCGCCAATAGTCCGACGAGGAGAACGATGATGAGAAGCATTCTACCCAACTTCAGAACGATCAGACGGGAAGATTCCGCTCTCTCGAGAATGATTTGCCGGTAATGGCGGCGCATCCAGAACAGCACGACGATGGCGGCGAGGGTTTCGCCGACAAGGATCGCCTGCCCGATCACGTGGATGCCGCCAAAGGCCTGACGCAGGGCATCGACGGCGAACAAAAAACAGAACGCATAGATCACGGTTGCGACCGAAGCGCTGACCATTGGCCGTGCCAGGCGGAGCATCGGCGCCAGCGCTACGACTGTCAGCAACTGCCGCACTGCGGTGGGCACCTGAAAAAAAGGCGAAGTCGCGGCGACCAGGGTCACGGCCAACGCCGCAGCGTAGGGTCGCTCGAAGACCAAGATCACCGACGATGCATCCGCGCCGGACTTGTCAAACACGTCGATCTTGCGCCGCGCCGCGGCGAATACCAGGACTAGGATGATGAAGAGCGCGCCATGCACGGCGCCTCCGTCGCTCGGCTCGCGCAGGTACGTTACGATATCCGACCAATCTGCGGCGGCGATGCTGTGCACATGCTGGGGCAACGCTGTGAGCGCGTCCGCCCATAACTCTGGCTGCCAGATCGGCGGCAGGTCGGGCGCCAGGATGCCGGTAACGGCTTTGTGCTGAACCTGGCCGATCTGCGTGAGCGCCGTGCTGCACTTGGTCACCTCCAGGGCGACGCGGCTCTGCAGCTCCAAGAGCGCCGTGCGCTCGCTTTGAATTTTCCCCTGCGCCGCCGTAATCGCCGTCAGCGTCGCGTCGATCTGTTGCAGAATCGGATCCGGGGCCTTGGTTTCCGGCGCGGCCGCGCGTGTGCTGACCCAGGTTTTCTGCAGATCGCCAAGTTGGGTCAGCGCCGCCTCCAGCTTGATGGCTTGTGCGGTGAGCTGGTTCAACCAGCCCTTCGTGTCCAACTCGCGCCGGTGCCAATCTTGCTGCAGGCTCTGCAGCGTATCGAGATTAGGCTCTGCTTCCAGGATCTTTGTCGTTGCGGCCAATTGCCGGTCCAACTTTTCGCTCATATCGGGAAGCATCTTGGCGATACTTCCAATGTTCGCGCCGGCTGCTGCGCTCGCCGTCAGAGTACCGAGTAAGTTGGATAATTCGGTGGCCCGCGTGGCGATATCCGCGAGCGGAATCGCCGCCGGCGCCGCGGGCACGGGAGGTTTTACGGACTCCGAGCTCTTTTGTTCCGCCGCTCCGACTATAATCGGCGACAGCGAACAAGCTACGAGCCCGGCGATAAGCGCGGAGCAAAGAAACGATCGCAGCGATCGGTGAGGTTCTACCAGAGCGGGTAGCATCTGTTTCACCTTACAGGAGAAGGCATCTCCACCGCATCCTCCGAAACATGGAAGACTAGAACCCGGACGCCGGAATAGTGGAATGCGAGCTGGCCTTCAAGGCCAAACTTTCGCTATTGCCTAGCACAGGACTCCAGTATTTTACTATCCCGCTATTCCATATTGAGGTGCCGTCCGGCTTGTTATCGCTGCAGCGCAGGAATCTGGTTGGTGTCGTACACGGCAATGATGCGCACGTTCTGGTAGCGCTGGTCTTCCTGCAAGCTCACGTTCTTCGGGCTGTACATGTCACCGATAGCGTACACCTTGAAGAACTGGTGCGGGTCATTGACCAGGTACTGGTCGATGATCGGTTCCGGCGCCTGGGAGCGCTCTTGGGAGAGCTTTTGGTTGATGCTCATGCTTCCGGTCGCCGATGCGCTGCCGATCATGATTAGCAGAATTTTACGGCCGCGGCTGTTGCGCGATAGGTAATCGACGAAATTGATGAGCCGCTGATATTGCAACCCACTTGCCGGCAGCGCGGCCGAACCGGTTGGAAAGAACAGCGTGATGTCGCCCGTGCCCTGCTGTTGCGACAGGTGTTCGAGCATCTGCAGCGCTTGCTGTGAAGTTTGCAGGTTCTTGCTGGCGGTTCCCTGGAGGTTCTCGTAATCCTTCATGTTGTTATTGTTCGAGTCGACCACGAGCTGGGCGAGCGTACTTGCCTGACTGCCGGACGCGCCGCCGAACATCGTTCCGTTCGGGAATGTGACCGTCTGCGGCTTCTGCTCATCAGGACGCTGCATCGAGAACTGTTGGGGTGGCGGCTGTGCGCATCCAACGAGCCCTGTCGCCATGATCACGCCGAAAATGCCGATTATTTTGTTTTTCATATATCTCCTGTTCCTTTCGTATCTGTTATTTCGAATCTCATATATCCAGTCTTCGCTCACAGTTGACTCGAAGAAGCGTGTCGCCGGGGGCGCTGCTGCCTGCGAGCAGAGTCTCGCCAACCAAATTGATCAGACTCCGCGCAATTGGTTTATCTATTTCGCTTTCACTATCGACGGATGTTTCCAGGTGCCGTCGAGAGCCTCTTTCTTGGGCCAGTAGAGACGCATCGGAACCCAGAATGGTCCGTTGGGCGCCGGCAGCCAGTTGGCTTCCTTATCCTTGCCGGGGGATTTGTTCTGGATGTAGAACGTCAGGCCGCCGTCGGGATCCTTTTTCAACTGCGGCAGCATCGGTGCGTTGATCAGGTAACGGTTGATCGGATTCGCCACGAGCAGGCTCGCCGGCAGGTCATACATGGTGATGGACCAGAAGGCGCTCACCGGCGGGTATTGGGCCGGTGCAAAGCGCATGGTGTAGTCGTGTTTGCTGGCGTCTAATTTCTCGCCCGCGGAATCCACGGTATAGAGGGGATACATCGCCTCGTCCTTGGAGTTGCCGTAGATGCCCAGGATCGCGGCCGACATGCGATAGAGATAGTTGTTCTTCAGAAACTCTCGCGTGCCGAAAACGTCGCCCGAGGTCACCTTGCCGGTATCAATCGAGGTTTTCTTAAACTCGTCGTATTCCTTCCACGCGTCGGCCATGCCGTCCTCGATTGCTTTCTTCATCTCAGGTGAAAGTTTAGTCGCGTCAAAAGTCTTCCCCGCGCCGACGCCAATCTTCGCAAACCGCACCATCAGGTCTTTCTCTGACGGAACGGTTGGGCAGAACTGTAAAACGAAGCTCAGGATATTAAAGAATTCGGGCGAAGTGCGTTCCTGTTCGGCGCTGAGCGGCTTGATGAAGCCGATCTTGGGCGCAGCAGGAGGCGGGGGCTGCTTCAGAAACTCAGAGAGCGTCTGTACCTTGTACCCGGCCTGCACTTTCTTGACGTTCTCGAGGTCAGCCGGATCAAAAAGCTGCGTCCGATAGGGAGCAAAGACCAGTTCAGTCTCTGACTGGAAAACCTTCTTGATTCCGTTCGGTGTCGCCCTTTTCCAGTTCGGCCCGGCGAGCAGGAAGCTGCCGCCGTCGTTGCCGGTGGCGCGGCTGCCGATGTAGTCAAAATTGTGCGTGTAGTAGTCGATTAGCTGAACCGAGAAATACCGGTTCTTCTCAATCACGGGCACGGTGAGCACGATCGGCTCGGCGCGAAGATCCGCGCCCACCATTGAATAGGGAGTGTCCGAGTTGGGGGTCTGAATCGCCTTATCTGCGGGCGTGTAGACGCGCGGAATATTCTTGATCTGGTTCCATGGCGCCTTGTACTCGGGGTTACTAGTATCTACAAAATAGGCGTATTGAACGCGGTAGTTGTCGACCATCGGGAAACCGTAGATATAGGCCTCCTTGGCAATTCCGCGGGCTTCGGCGGGAGTGGCCAGCATGGTTCCTGTTTCCATTGGTTGTTCTCCTTTCCGTTGTCTTAATTGTGGTGTTCTTTCGTTCGTTTATTGAACAGGACATTTCACTTCGCCCGCTTCACCGGCGGCGTCTAACTTCCTTTGAGCATCGCGGGGCCAACCCAAATAACGGAATAGTCACGCATCTACTCCGACCTGAAACCCGAAACACCCCAAACCTGAAACCTTCTTACTTGGTCACGCTTAATTCGTGCGACCTTCGAGCGCCGTGCAACTGTCGCCCTCCATACAAAAAACCTGATAGACGCGCCGTTGGCCGCAACCCGTAACGCCGATCGTAAACAGCCCGCTGTATCCCGCTTGTACAATCGGCGTCTGGACGGCCTGTGTAAACTCCTGCGAAAGCATCTCTCCGGTTGCGCTTGGACAATTCATTTCGGATTGCCCGCGGCTCACGGCCACTTGCATCGCGGTCGGTTGTCTGCTGGCGAGAAATTGGGACTCGGTCATGCATCCAGCCTCCGTTAGTGCAACGAAGAGCATCAAAAATTTGGCTTTCAAAAGCGGCCTCTCTAACAAAGATAATGCCCCCGGCTTCGGGGGCCATCGGAGACAAACCATTCGTTAGCAGCACCTGAAAACTGACACCCGAAACCGTGTCACATAGTTTCGCTCACTGCACGCGGCCTTCGAGCGCCGTGCAATTATCTCCGCCCATCGGACAAAAAACATCGTAGACTCGGCGTTGGTTGCAACCGGCGACGCCGATCGTGAACAGGCCGCGTTCTTCGCCTTGCACTAGCGGTCCCTGTAAAGCGGGTTGGGTGACTTCTTGCGAGAGGACTTGTCCGGTTGCGCTCGGGCAATTCATTTCAAATTGCGCGCGGCTCACGGCCGCCTGGATCGCTGTCGGTTGTTTGCTGGCGAGAAATTGCTGCTGGCTCATACAGCCCGCCACGCCTAGGGCGCCGATGAACGCCGACACGGTTAATGATTTTGACATACGCGATATTCCTTTCGATTTTTTTAATTGTGCTGAAGGCTCGGATGTCCACCTAGCAACTCTCTCAGTGGAGAGACGTGCCCTAGCATTAACATCCAAAAATAAGTCGCTATCTTTGGGGGCGAAAATAGACTGAAGCCGGAGCGTGTGTATATTGGACCTTGGTCCAATGCTACGGTAGCCAGGACCTCAAGCAGAAATCTCGATTGCGACGGCAGCATCGCGCGTCGGCGCTAAAGCTTTTTCCAAAATCATTTCCCTCAGCCCAACGTCCCTAGGGCACTCGCAAGAGCACGGCGACAAAAGCGAAAATTCCGATTAGGATCAATACGACTGAAACCGCTACGACCGGCGTGTGGTGACGAGACTCACTAACTCCTGCTACAGGCTTGAAGTCTCGCTCCCATAGATAGCGAACCAGCGACTGGTATTCCCAGACGGAGATAATCAGCGCAACTAGACCGGTTCCGATGAGCCCCAAGCCGAGAAACCAGGGCGCCCAAGGAAATTCGGGCGCCTCGACCCCCGGTGTCTTGTTGAACCTGTACAGAAACTGAAAAATCGTAAAGCCAAAGCCGATTAACGCTGTGGCCGTCCGCACCCAGGACATCAGCGTTCGCTCCATGCTCATGCGCGTGCGGAGCCAGGCGAAATGCGTCGGCGCGTCCGCCTTAACTTCAAATCTGCCCGTCTCGTTGCTTTTCTCGCCAGCCATCGAACTCAAATCCTATTTCTTCTCCGAACTTGGCGGCCTTTGCGCCTTTGCGCGAGATAATCCGGATCCTCTTCTCAGAACTTGATTGTCCCATGGCAGCCAAGACCGGCAATTTCACACATCGCTGCTTCAGTACGGATAGAGCGGGATGACGTCGTCCTTCTTGGCGTCAAGCCGCAGCTCGGCCGGGGCGCCTGCCGGAACCATCGGCTTGTGCGGCATGATCGGCTTCAGCCGGTTATAGCCGGAACCGAGCGGTGGCCGCGGGTCGGCTTCGCCTTTGTTCGGCCAGACCGACATCGCCCGCTCCGCCAACGCGGTGATCATCAGCGACGGGTTCACGCCCGGATTGGCGGGCATGACGCTGCCGTCCATGACGTACAGCCCCGGATAACCGAACGCGCGCTGGTACGGATCGACGACGCCCTTCGCCGCGCTCTCGGCGATCGGCATGCCGCCGATAAAGTGGGCAGACGCGGTGCGATTGACGACCTCAAACCACAGGGCCCCCTGCTCACCGTGCATCTTCTTCGCCAACCGATCGGCAAAGTCCTCCACCACCGGGATATGTGCGGACGGCGCCTGACTGCTGCCGTGACGGCTCCGCAGCATGTCATCCTTCCAGTACAATTCGATGGCCGTGTCGGATGTCTGCATGCAGAGCAAGACGGCTTGCCGCTCGGACCAGTGCCGGGCGTCCATGTGCCCGAGCACGTTGGACGGGTGCTCAATCAACTCCTTGAGCCAGCCCTCCACCGGGTGCTTCTGCCCAGCATGTTGATGGTAGGTAATGAGGAACGCCATCACATCGCTGCCGACGCCGTAGTAGACCGGCTCGATGCTCGTCTGTGGGTCGGGCCAGACGCCCGACGTGATGGCTACGGAGCCGGGTGTGATGTGGATCTTCTCGGGGTCGTGCTTCCAGTTTCCGAACGGCCGCATGATCGAGAGGAGCTGCTCGGAATTGGTGCGGGCGCGCTGGCCAAGTTGGTCCGACAATCCTGACAGCGTCCCCGTGTGTTTGAGCCGGTGCAGCAACTTCGCCGAGCCGTAAGCGTGCGCTGAGACAATGACCTGTTCCGCCGTGTACGTGTGATGGTGTAGGTGCGCCGCCCGTTGCGCCCAGCCGGGGTGGCGGGCGTGCACTTCGAACCCGCCGCCATCGAGCGGCTTGAGCTCGTGTACTTCCTGCAGCTCGTGGATTTTGGCGCCAAATTTCTCCGCCAGGTAGAGATAATTCACAGTCAGCTTGTTCTTGGAGTTCCGCCCGCAGCCGATCATGCAGTTGCCGCAGTTGATGCACCCCCGGCGCTTGGGGCCTGCGCCGCCGAAATAAGGGTCGTCTGCCTCCACGTCGGGGATGCCGAAATAAACGCCGACGGGTGCGCGGTTGTAAGAATTCCCCTTGCCCATGTCACGCGCAACCTCACGCATCAGTCGATCAACCTGAGTGTCCATGTAAGGGACCCGTACCACTCCGAGCATCCGCGAAGCCTGATCAATGTAGGGTGCCACCTCGTCAGCCCAGTCTGTGATCCCGGCCCATTCGGGGGCATCAAAAAACTTTTTCGGCGGGATGTAGAGGGTATTGCCGTAGACATGCGATCCACCGCCAACTCCGGCGCCGCACAGAACCAGGACATCGTCCAGAAACTCCATGCGCTGGATGCCGTACATTTCCGCTTCGGGCTGCCAGGCGAACTTGCGTATATCCCAACTCGTCTTGGGAATATCCTCATCGTTCCAACGCTTGCCGGCTTCCATCACGCCGACCCGGTAGCCCTTCTCGGTCGCCCGCATCGCCGCCACACTCCCGCCGAAGCCGGAGCCGATCACAATGACGTCATAGTCGAAACCTTGGGTCGCCATTTCTTTTCTCCTTTAGGTGAGCGATGCTGATCCTTACACCCGAACCTGAATCTTGCCGTCTTGCTCGCGCACTTCGTAGGTGGCGAGCGGTTCGGTTGCGGGGCCCTGCAGAACGGCGCCCGAGGTGATGTCGTACTTGGAACCGTGGCACTGGCACATCAAGGTCGTGCCCGTGAGCATCCCCGACGAGAGCGGGCAGCCCTCGTGCTTGCACAGATCGTCAAAGGCGTACAGTTTGCCTCCGGCGCGCGCGACTGAGACGCGGCGCTTGAGGTCCTCCAGGTAGTATGGGTTGACATAGTTATCGGGCAGCTTGCCCGCGTCGTCGAGCGCGCGGAACGCTACTGTAGTCGCCATCTTCTTTCACTCCTTCCAGGCTTCGGTCGAGCCCGCCGACAATATCGATTCCGATTGGGCTAACATCTGTCTAACGAAATGCAGCAAAGCCCTGTATTGGACTTTGGTCCAATACAGCGAGGGGCATCGTACCCGAGGGTCGAGGGTCGGGTGTCGAGGGAAAAGCCCTATTAGTCATAACTTCTTCCACTCTCACATTTTCCGAACTTAGCGACCTCTTCGACGTCCTTCGTGCCCGACGGCGAATGCACTCGAAGGAAGTCACTCCGACGCGTAGAGCGTGAGCTCGGCGAGAGCCGCCCACGCCATCAGCGTGGCGATCAGCGCGCGCGACAGCACGGCATCTCCGCTCCAGAGAATGAGCGCGATGCCGGAGAAATTGATGTAGAGCGCGAACTCGCGGGCGAACTGCTGTCCGGGGGACCCTCCCGCGTCCGGCTGAACGAGCCGGGCGAGCGTGTGCAGCAGCGGAACCGCGAGCGCGATCCCGAGGATCAGCTCGGTCTTCCACAGCGCGATATCCGCAGGCTTGCCAAAGCCGCGCTCGTCTGCGGTCCAGGTGTTCCCGTTGTGCAGGTAGCCGATCACGATCAGGCAGACCAGCACGATCCAGATCGCCAGCCGGTCGACGCGATTGAGCCGGGACAGGAACCGAAATCCTGGAACCGCAAAGTCGGTGCCGGCGACCAGGGCCGCGGCGACGATGCCGAGCAGGATCAGCACCCAGGGCGAGAACCGCGTCACAGAATGCAGACCCACGGTGATGAGCGGCACCGTCAGTAACCGTAGCAGCGCGGTGATGCGGCGCCTGGCAAGGCTCGGTTGTCGCGGCGCGCTCATCGGAAGTTCGGATTACCTGGTCGTGACACGGACTTCTCCCACGACACTCGTTACGCTTTCTCTCGACACGCATCACTCGACACCCGACACTCGGTCTTATGGAAGCTTGGCCATACCGAATTCTGGTGATGTCGCCGCGATAGAACGAATCAGCAACGGATTACCGTTGTTCTGAAATACCTGTGCTTCGACATAATCGCCCGCGGCGAGCGCATAAAGAGTCCCAACCGACATTGAAATTCGGAACTGAGCTGCCGTGTTTGGTAGTGTTTGTTCAGCAATGACAGTCTTTCCATTCAACTGCAGGCGA
>Ga0111538_10008542_pt1 | contig 13746 bp, 13 predicted proteins | sample SoiMethybrSBSTD1_FD_79669 | JGI IMG/M metagenome (GOLD analysis project Ga0111538, IMG submission 79669) | Bulk soil microbial communities from a Populus tree surrounding site in Tennessee, USA - Soil MetaG P. TD hybrid SBSTD1 (version 2)... | ecosystem: Environmental > Terrestrial > Soil >...
CCACTACTCCAAGGCGGTCGAGATCTTCGAAGGGGCGAAGGCCAAGATCGCCATGAACGTGCCCGCCCTCATCGGTCTCGCGGGCGCCGAGCAGGCGCTCGGGAACGGGGCGGACGCCGTCTCCGCGGCCGATCGCGCCCTGACGCTGGCGGAGTCGTTCGTCGAGAAGGGGGCGCCGTCGTACCTCATCGGCCTGTCGCTCGCGGCCCGCGGCGAGATCCTGGCCGCCGCGGGCAGGCCCGACGAGGCCCGCGCGACGTTCCGGACCGCGTCGGAGCACCTGAGCCGGACCCTCGGTCCCGGCCACCCCGACACCCGGCGCGTCCTGGCGCGGGTCGCCTCCTAAGTTCCGGCGGGCGCGATCGCGCCGTCAGGGGGCGCAGTCGCCCGAGAGCGGCACTTCCTCGCGCCCGTCGCTCGAATGTCCGTACGTCATGTCGCCCTGGGGAAGTCCGGCGGCGCGCACCAGGTAGAAAAAGGCCTGGCCGAGCGGCGGTGATTCAGGGTCGACCGGCCCGGACACGTACCAGAAGTCGATCTGGGGAAAGTCGTTCGCGAGGCAGGTCACCGGGCCCAGGTTGATCCGCGACCCGTCGGAGGCCGGCCCCGGGAGAGTGCCGCGAATGACGTCGTAGGTGCCGGCGCAGGGGACTCGATACCAGTCGAGGCGTGGGGGCGTCGCCGCGTCGATCCAGAGACTCCTGAACGTGATGGGACACGGGGGCTGCGCCGCCAGGACCGACATCGGCTGGATCACGGTGCATTCGACGCCGACATCGGGCCCGTCCACATCGACGTAGGTGCACAGGTAAGGATCCATGGGGATCCCGCCGTACTGGTCCGTGAGCACCCATTGAGCATTTCCCGTGCAGGGATCGGTCAGGAAGTGGGTCTCCTGCTGGCAAGTCGTGGGCGTCCAGGGCCGCTCGACGTATCCGCGGTATCCCGCCGACAACGGGAACGAGGTCGCGACCAACAGAGCCTGCAGGAGGATGAAGCGGCGCAGGTGTCGACACATGGGATCTCTCCTTTCTGTTCGTGCCACGCGGGAGCGGCGCGGCGAGCCGGGAGAGCGTCGACGAACGGACTTGAGACTGCTATACGCCGAGAACCCGGGACCGTCAACCGGAAGATGCCTTACCCGTCCTCCGTTGACCGCGCTGACCTGAGCGGGTAGCCTGCACGCATGTGGACAGCGCGCGCCGCCCTCGCCGGGCTGATGCTCGCCCTCATCGCGCCGGCGTGCGCCGAGCGGCCGCAGGGGGACGTGCACGCCGCCGCGGCGCGCACCGGCAAGGCGGTCGCCGGCGCGCTGCGCTTCATCGAGGACGACGCGCCCGCGGCCCTGGCCGAGGCGAAGCGGCGTGGTGTGCCGATCTTCGTCGAAGCCTGGGCCCCCTGGTGACACACCTGCCGCTTCGTGCGCGCGACGGTGCTCAACGACCCCGCGCTCGCGAAGCACGCCGGGCGGTTCGCCTGGCTTTCGATCAACACCGAACAGTCGCGTAACGCCGAGTTCGTCGAGCATCTGGCCGTCGCCGCCTACCCCACCTTCCTGGTGCTCGACGGCGCGACCGGGAACGTGGCGTTGCGCTGGGCCGGGAGCCTGACGGCTCCGGAGTTCGAGCGGCTGCTCGACGACGGAGAGCGCGCCGTCACCGCGTCCGGCGGCGGCACACCGGCCGATGCGGCCCTGGCGCGCGCCGACCGCCTGGGCGCCCTTGGGAAGACCGCCGAGGCGGCCGCCGCCTACACCGAGGCGCTCCGTCTGGCCCCCGCGGCATGGGGAGGTCGTGGTCGCGCCCTGGCGTCGCTGCTCGCCGCGCTGCAGAAGAGCGGCGACCTCGAGCAGTGCGCGGCACTGGCGCGACGCGAGACCCCCGCGCTCGAGCGCGGCCCGGCCTTCGCCGGCGCCGCCGCGGCCGGTCTCGGCTGCGCCGTCGACGCGCCCGAAAGCGCCGCCTGGCGCGTCGCGGCCATTCAAGAGCTCGAGGCGCTCGTGGTCGAGAGTCTCGCCCTCGACAATGTGCTCGCCGACGACCGATCGAGCGCCTACGGGATGCTCGTCGACCTGCGCGATGGACGTGGTGACCAGGCCGGTGCGAAGGAGATGGCCGGGCGCTGGCTGACGTTCCTCGAAAAGCAGGCGGCCGCGGCCAAGAGCGTCGAGGCGCGCGCCGCCTTCGATTCGCACCGCGTCGGGGCCGCGCTGGCGCTCGGCGATCCGGCCCGTGCGGTCCCGGCGCTGCTCGCCTCCGAGCGCGACCTCCCCGACGACTACAACCCGCCGGCCCGCCTGGCGATCCTCTACCGCGAGCTGGGCCGGTTCGACGAGGCCCTCGCCGCCAGCCGGCGCGCGCTCGACAAGGCGTACGGCGCCCGCAAGCTGCGCATCTTCGACACCCGCGCCGACATCTACACGAAGAAGGGGGACCCGGCCGCGGCCAGGCGCACGCTCGAAGAGGCGCTGGCCTACGCCGACAGCCTGCCCACGTCGCAGCGACCGGAGGCGTTTATCGCCCAGCTGCGCAAGAAGGCCGCGGCGATCGGCTCGTAAGAGCGGTGCGGGGCTGCCTGAATGGCCGGTGCGCGCGGTTTCGCCCCCGGAGTCACCGCCGTCCTGATCGTGACGCGGCTCGCGGCGACCGCGCCCGCCACGGCGGCCGAGCCCCCTGTGCCGGACGGGCCCTCGATCCGCGACAACAGCTTCCTCGTCGAAGAGGCGTACAACCAGGAAGCCGGTATCGTCCAGCACATCAGCTCGTTCGTCCGCGAGCGCGGCACCGGGGGCTGGCTCTATACCTTCACGCAGGAATGGCCCGTGCCGGGGATGCGGCATCAGTTGGGCTGGACGCTCCTGTTCGTGGAGCCGGGGGACCCGGGCGGACCGGGTTGGGGGGACATCGGCCTCAACTACCGGTTCATGGCGATCGGGACGGAGGGAGGACCGGTCGCCTTCGCGCCCCGCGTGAGCATCTTCCTCCCCACCGGAGCGAGCGACGAAGGCCGCGGCAACGGCGGGCCCGCGGCCCAGGTGAACCTCCCGCTGAGCCTCGAGCTCGGAAGCCGCGTCGCCGCGCACACGAACCTCGGCCTCCTGCACGTCGAAGAGGCCCGCAACGACGCGGGGGACAGCGCCGACCTCGACGCCGTGTGGTTCGGTCAGAGCGTCATCTGGCTCCTCCGGCCCCGCTTCAACCTCATGCTCGAGGCGCTCTGGACGCGAGCCGAGAGCGTCGTCGCCGACGGCGAGAGCGACGCACGCACGAGCCTGCTGCTCTCTCCGGGGGCGCGGTTCGCCTTCAACCGGCCGTCGGGGCTGCAGATCGTGCCGGGGATCGCCTTCCCGTTCGAGCTGCGCCGCGGCGAATCGGACGGTGCGCTCCTGCTCTACCTCAGCTTCGAGCACCCCTTCGGAGTCAGCAGCGTGGGCCGTCCATCCCCTCGCCGAGGTGACATATAGTCACGACATGCCATCACCATCGAGTGGTCGGGCCGGTCTCGGTGTCGGCATTGTCGGCTGCGGAGACATCCTGGGCGAGCACACCGGCGCCTGGAGCCGTATCCCGGGGTGCGAGATGCGGGGCTTCTTCGACACCGATCGGGAGCGCAGCGCGCGAGCTGCCGCGACCGTTCCGGGAGCCGTGGTGTTCGGCACCCTCGACGAGCTGCTCGAGCGGTGCGATGTGGTCGACATCTGCTCGCCGCCGGAGGCGCACCGTGACGCCGCGCTCCAGGCGATCCGGGCCCGCCGGGACGTGCTGATCGAGAAGCCCGTCGTGGTGTCCGTCGAAGACTGGGAGGAGATCCGCGCCCGCGCTGCCGAGGCGGGTGTGAAGGTCTGCGCCGTTCACCAGAACAAGTTCGGCCCGCACGTCCTGCGGGCCAGGCGCTGGCTGGACGAGGGACGGGTGGGGGAGATTCTCGGGGTGCATTGCGAATTCCTGGTCAACCCGGCGTCGGATCCGATGCTGACTTTCAGCGGTCACTGGATCAACGACCTGCCCGGCGGGCGATGGTTCGAGGTCCTGCCCCATCTCCTGTACCTGATGCACATGTTCACGGGCCGTCTTCGCGTGGGGGAGGTGGCCATCCGCCGCAGCCCGGGTGCGCCGCAGGCCGCCCCGGCGGAAGGCGTGATGGCCGCGCTGACCGGCGAGCGGTGCGTGGCGGGGCTGCACCTCGCGGCCAACTCACACCAGAACAGGAAGACGCTCGTGATTACCGGTTCCCGGGGGACGATCGAGATCGCCATCACCGGTTGTGTCTCCACCTACACGTCCCTGGCGCGCGTGCGGGAGTCGCGGCCCGTGGGCTGGATTGGCGTGCCGTTCGTCGAGGCCGCGAGCACGCTCTCCCAGTGGATCCCCGACCGCGCGCGTTACGCGAAGGCACGCCTCCGCGAGCCTTCGATGCACACCAGGCTGATCGAGGCCTTCGTGCGGCACGTGAGGGGGGAGGCGCCATCGCCGACGCCGGACGACGAGATCGATTCCGTCGTCCGGTGCTGTGCGGCGCTCGGGCGGGGCATCGAAAAGCAGTTGGCCGGCTAGATTCACCCCCCCCACCCCCCACCTGGAGGGGGGGCGACCCGCGGCGCCGTCACCCCCCCCTCTCCAGGGTGCCACCTTCGACCGCCAAACGCACGGAAGTGATTGACAAGGCAGGGCATCCGCCGTATAGACCTGTCAATCTCGCATCCGGAACGGGGGCGCCGCATGTTCGACCGATGCAACGTGGACCAGCTGCCGCTGGAGCGCGTGATCGCTCACGGCGGCCAGGGTGAGATCCTCTTCCACCGCGTGGCGGATGCCGGTCACCTCAGCGGCAGGCTGAACTTCATCGATGTGGCCCTGCTGCCGCCCGGGGTCAGCATCGGCCGTCACACCCACGCCCCGAACGAAGAGGAGTTCTACCTCGTGCTCGAGGGGCACGGCCGGATGTACCGGGACGGAAAGACGTTCGAGGTGGGGCCGGGAGACCTGATCCGCACCCCCCCCGGCGGCTCTCATGAGCTCACCAACACGGGTCAGGCCATCCTGAAGCTCTTCGTGTTCGAGGTCAGCGTGTGACCCGGGTCGTCGGACTGGTGATGGCGGGCGGACGCGGCGTCCGGATGCAGCGCTCCACCGGCGAAAAGACGCCCAAGCCCCAGGTGCGCGTCGGCGGGGTGCCGTTGCTCGAGCGCAACCTCTACATGCTCCTGCGTGCCGGCGTGGCACGCATCGTGGTCGCGGTGCCCTCCCACTCACCAGGTCTGTGTCGCTTCGCCGAGACCCGTTGCGTTCAGATTGGCAGGGCGCTCGGCGCGGAGGTGGAGGTGTTCGTCGAGGAGAGTCCGCTCGGGACGGTCGGCGCCGCCGCGCTCGTCGAGGCGCCACGCGACGCCTCCCTGCTCGTCGTCAACGCCGACAACCTGACCGACCTGGACCTCGCGGAGCTGGCCGGCCGGCACCTCCGATCGACGGCGGCCATGACGGTGGCGACGCATCGGCACCCGTTCCGCATCCCGTTCGCGGAGATCACGATGGAGGACGGCCGGGTGCTGGCGTACCGGGAAAAGCCGACTCTCCCGGTCCAGGTCTCGAGCGCCGTGTATCTCCTGGGGCCGGCCGCGCGGGCTCTCCTCAGAGCGCGGGAGCCCGCGGACGTTCCTGATCTCGTCGGCCGCCTGCTCGCCGCCGACCAGCGGGTCGAATGCTTCCCGCACGACGCCGCGTGGATCGACGTGAACGACGCCGAGTCCCTCGAAGCCGCCGAGGCCATGCTGTCGGGCCACCGCGACAGCTTCGACTGCTGGAGCCCCCGCCGCGACGAGGATGTCGTGGGCTGCCTGCTGCAGCACGATCGGCAACTGCTTCTCGAGTGGAGACCCGAAACGGCCCGCTGCTACGCATCGCAATGGGACACGCCCGGGGGCAAGCTGGAGCCCGGAGAGTCTCCCGAGCAGGCGTTGCGGCGCGAGATGCGGGAGGAGCTCGGGCTGTCGCTGGACGCGTCGGCCCTCACGGCCGTGGCGCGATTCGACGACGTCGACACCCATTCCGGCAAGGTGTTCCGGCATCACGTGTTTCACGCCCGGGTCCCGACCAAGGACGTCCGGTCGCGCGAGGGCCGGAGCCTCGAGTGGCACGGACGCGCCGCCTTGCCCTCGCTGGAGCCGCTGAGCGCCGCGGTCACCCGCGCCGTCGCCTCGTGGCGTGGAGAGCCCACATGATGCGGGTCGCCACGTTCTTCAACAGCCTCGCGTTCGGCGGCGACGAGAACCGCGTGCTGTCGTTCGCGCGCACCGTCGATCGGCGGCGGGTGGAGCACCATGTGATCGTCGCCCTGCGGCCGACGCACGAGTCGGCTTCCTACGGCGGGATCATCCGCGACTACGAAACCCGGGGCGTGCGGATGCATTTCCTGAACGAAGCGCCGCGGGGGATGGTGCGAAGGCTTCCCGGTGCCCTCCACCACGTGCAGGACGCCGCCCATCTGACGCGGATCGTCGCGAAACTGGCGCGCCTGCTTCGCCACCTGCGCGTCCACATCCTCGACACGCGCCTGCTCCCCGGAATGCTCTACGGGGTTCCCGCCGGCTGCGCCGCGCGCGTCCCCGTGATCCTCGGAACCTCGTATCAGGCCGACGACTGGATGTCCGGGCCGGCGCGCCTGATGCGCCCGGGGGTGCAGTCGGGACTCGATGTCCTGGTCAGCGATTCCAAGTGGGCCATCGAGCAGCACCGGAGTCTTTTCGGTGGCCGCGTGCGATTCGCCGTCATCCCCAACGGGATCCCCGATCCCGAACCGGAGACGCCCCGCTCCGAGGTCCGGCGCCGGCTGGGCATCCCGGAGGACGCTCCGCTGGTCGGTCAGGTGTCCAACTTTCATCCCTACAAGGGGCATCGTGTCCTGCTCGACGCCATGCCCTGGATCCTCGCGCGCCATCCGGACACGTGGTTCCTCTTCTGCGGCTTCATCCGGGAGAACGAGCCCTACGTCGCGGAGCTGCGTGAGCGCGCGCGCCTGCTGCGCGTCGATCATCGGCTGGTCATCACCACCTACCTCGGCAACATCGGCGATGTCTGGGACGCCATCGACGTCCATGCGCACGCCTCGACGAAAGACTCCTCGCCCATCGCGATCCACGAGAGCATGGCCCGGGGCCGTCCCGCCGTGGTGACGTCGGTGGGGGGGATCCCGGAGCTGGTGTCGGACGGAGTGTCGGCGCTGGTCGTTCCCCCGCAGGATGCCGAGGCGCTCGCGCGGGGCGTGGCGGCGCTGCTCGAGGATCCCGGACGCGCCCGGCGGCTCGGGAGAGCCGCGCGCGCGCGGTACGAGTCGCATCACCGGCCCGAGACCATGGCGCGCGCCATCGAAGACCTCATGAGCCGCGAGCTGGCCCGGTCGGGACGCGGAGGGAGCCGGCATGCGGCCCTTTGACCAGCGCACGACGAGCGACCGCGAGACGCGGCTGCTCGACGTGTTGCGCCGCCGTCACGGCGCCGGGGATCGCCGTCCGGAGGGCGGGGCGGATGTGATCCCCGCGTTTCCGCTCAAGATTCAGATTCAGACCACGACCCGCTGCAACGCCGCGTGCGTGATGTGCCCGTACGACGCGATCACCTCGGAGCCCGGATTCACGCATCATCAGATGGACGAAGCGCTGTACCTCGAGATCCTCACGCAGCTCCGGGGACGGGGCATCGAGCGACTGTCCCTGTTCCTGATGAACGAGCCGCTCCTGGACGTCCGCATGGTCGCATGGGTGTCTCTGGCCCGGCAGGCGCTGCCGGGGGTCACGCTGGGCCTCTTCACCAACGGATCGCCGCTGACTGCCGACCTGGCGCGTGACCTCGCCGCGGCGGGCCTCGACGAGCTGTGCATCAGCTTCCATGGATTCGATCCGAAGACCTACGAGCAGGTCATGAAGGGACTCTCGTACGGGCGGGCGCGCCGCAATGTCGACCAGGTCATCGCGCTGCACCGCGCCGGCGCGCTCGGGGCTCTGCATCTGCAGCTGATCGCCGGCGACCTGCCGGAGATCGATGTGAGCGGTGCCCGGGCCGATCCCCAGCTGCGGGATTACCTCCAGCTCAAGCCCTTCTCCAACGAGCTCAGGGCGGCTGGGGTTCGAACCGACGCTTCCGTCCCGGTCCTCGAGCCCCCGGGCCACGGCGTCTGCCAGCGTCCTTTCGTCAAGCTCTACATCCTGACGAACGGCGACTGCGTGATGTGCAACGTCGACTGGCGGCGCACCGTGGTTCTGGGGCGGGTCGGCCGGGAACCGGACGGGCAGATCGAGTCCATCTGGAAGGGGGCCCGGTACCGCGCCCTGCGGGAAGCGCATCTCTCCGGGAGTTTCGGCTGTCACCGCACGTGCGCGGGCTGCGACTATCCGCGGACGGTCGAGGATCTGTGAGCGAACGCGCCCGGGACGCCGGGGCTCCCGCCGAGGCGAGGTCGATGACGCTGGCGATCACCGGCGCCGGCGGGTTCATCGGATCGAACCTGCTCGAACGCGCGCTCGAGCAGGGATTCGGAGTCCGGGCCCACCTGGGTCCGCCGGACGCGCCGATCCACGCGCCGCCCGCCGGGGTCCGCGGCGTGCGCGCCCTCATCGAGGACCCTGCCCCGGTGCGATCCCTCGTTCAGGGGGCCGACGTCGTCATCCACCTCGCCGGCCCGCCGTCCGTCGCCACATCGTGGCGCGATCCCGTGGGCTGCGTCCGAGCGCATGTCGAGGGCACGGCGAATGTCCTCGAGGCCTGCCGCGCGGGGGGGATCCGCCGGTTCGTCTATCTGTCCTCGGCCGAGGTGTATGCCGCCGGCCAGACGGCTCCCGTCAGCGAGGAGTCTCGCGTCAAGCCACGCTCGCCCTATGGCGCGGCGAAGCTCGCCGCCGAGCACCTGGTCGACGCCTACGGCGAAGGCTGCGGCATGGCGGCGTGCATCCTGAGGCTCTTCTCGGTGTTCGGTCCTCGGCAGCGGGCGGGAGTCGTCGATGAGATCTGTCGTCGGGCGCTGGCGGGGGGACCGGTCGAGCTGGAGGCGCCCGGCGTCGTGCGCGATTTCTGCTTCGTGGACGACGTCGTCGAGGCGGTGCTGCGGGCGGCGCGGGCGACGGCGGGCGGCGGCGTGCGCACGTTCAACATCGGTCGTGGCGAAGGCCTCAGCGTCGGGGCGCTGGCGGCGCGCGCCCAGGAGGTGCTGGGGGCGCCGGGCGGAGTCCGTCAGGGGTCCGGCCCGCATCGTCCCGCCGGCACGGACGTCTCCTCTCTGGTCGCCGATGCGCGCCGCGCGCTCCGGGACCTCGGCTGGTCGGCGAGCACCTCGCTGGAGGACGGGTTGCGGCGCACGTTCGCTTCCATGAAGATCGAGGCGGTCCGATGAGCGCCCGGGTGCTCATCACGGGGGGACAGGGGTTCATCGGCCGGGCCGTCGCCGCGCATTGGCTCGATCAGGACCCGCACGCTCACGTCGTCGCCCTGGGGCGGTCGCCGCGCCGCGACGACGCCTTCCCCCACTCCGTGCATTGGGGAGAGCACCCGGTGCCCGCGCCCGTGCCCGGTGCGACGCGGCGCGCGCTGGATCCCGGGCGGTACCGCTACGAGCGGGTCGATCTCAACGACCAGCCGGGTCTCGTGCGGCTGATCCATGCCTGGCAGCCGACCGTCATCATCCACGTCGCCGGGGCGCTCCGCGACGCCGGACTCGCCGATCTCGTCGCCACCAACATCCTGGGGACCGCCACGCTGCTCGAGGCGGTCGCCGGCTCCGGCTGGCGACCGGAGACCATCGTTCTCGGCTCATCCGGCGGCGTCTACGGTGCCGCCGGGCGGCTGCCCGTCTCGGAGACGGACGGATGCCTGCCCCTCGATCAGTACTCGGCGACCAAGCTGGCGGCGGAGCAGATCGGCTGCATCGGCGCGGCGCGCCACGGTCTGCCGGTCGTCCGGGCGCGCATCTTCAATGTCGTCGGTCCGGGACAGGACGAGCGGCACCTGACGAGCTGGCTGGCCATGCAGGCCGCGGCCATCGACGCAGGCGTGCGGCCGCCGGTCCTCCGGCACGGTCCGCTGACGACCACGCGCGATTTCATCCCGGTCGAGGAGGTCGCCCGGGCGCTGGTGCTGCTGGCACTCCGGGGCGAGGCCGGCTCCATCTACAACGTCGCCAGCGGGCGGGAGACCCGGATCGAGGACATCCGGGACCTGGTCCTGGCCGAGACGGGACTGCGCGATCGGGTGGAGTTCGATATCACGCCCGGACGACCGGCCGACATCCCGCGCCAGGTCGCCTGCATCGCGCGCCTGCGGGAGCTCGGGTTCGAGCCGACGCTCGGGATGCCCGAGGCGATCCGCTCCCTCGTCCGGTACTACCGCGACGAGGTGGCGGGCGCGGCCTCGAAGAACGGGAAGCCGGCGGAGCCCCGGCCGCCGTCACGGCAGGTCTCGGTGAGCGCCCGCTACCACTATCCGATCGAGATTCGCGCCGGCCTCCTGGAGCAGCTCCCGGAACGCCTGGACGCGCATTTCCGGGGCGCGCGCGTCTTCATCCTCACCGACACGAGGGTGCGCGACCTGCTCGGCGCGGGCGTCGCCGACCGGATCCGGCGCGGCGGTCGCGAGGTCGGCCTGCACGCCGTGCCGGCCCGGGAGACCAGCAAGAGCCTGGAATGCTTCGGGGAGATCGTCGAGGCGATGCACCGCTTCGGATTCGATCGCCGGGCCGTGCTGGTGAACCTCGGCGGCGGCCTCGTCTCGGATCTGGGGGGCTATGTCGCCGCGAGCTACCTCCGTGGCGTGGCTTACGTCAACGTCCCGACGACGCTGCTCGCCCAGCACGACGCCGCCATCGGCGGCAAGGTGGCGGTCAACATGCCGTGGGGCAAGAATTTCGTCGGCGCCTTTCATCACCCGCGCGCCGTGTGGATCGATCCGGCCGTGCTCCAGTCGCTCGAGCCGGCGGATCTCAGCAGCGGCGTCGCCGAAGCGATCAAGGTCGCGCTGTGCGGCAGCGCCCGCCTCTTCCGGGTTCTCGAGTCCGGCGTCGGCGACATCCTGGAGCGGCGCTCGCCCGCGGTCCTGGAGGAGGTCGTGCGCCTCGCCATCGACACCAAGCTGGCGATCCTCGCGCCGGATCCCCATGAGGCGGACCTGCGTCGCAGCCTCAACCTCGGCCACACGTTCGGACATCCCCTCGAGGCCGAGCTCGCCTACAGGGAGGTGCGCCACGGCGAGGCGGTGGGATTCGGCCTCGCCGTCGCCACGTCGATCGCCCGGCACCGCGGCGTCTGTGACGAGGAGACGGCCGAGCGCATCTATGCGGTCCTGCACTCCTACGGACTGCCGCCGCGCGTTCCCCGGGGCCAGCTGCAGAACGCCTGCCGCCGCCTCGAGACCATCCGGCTGGTGCGCGGCAAAGCGCTGCACTTCGTCCTCCCCGCGGCGATCGGACGGGTCGAGATCTCGGACGACGTGTCCTGCGCCGACGTCCGGGAGGCGATCGACCGCCTCGCGCGGCACCCGGTGCTCAAGCACTGCGTGAGCGAGCCATGACGGACCGCGCGACGCTGGGGCTGGACCTCGGCGGGAGCAAGCTGCTCGCGGCCGTCGTCGGGAAGGATGGAGACGTCCTCGATCGGGAGATCGTGCCGACGGGGCGCGCGACCGATCCCGAACGGGCGATCCGGCTGGTCCGGGAGGCGGCGGCGGCCTTGCGGGCCCGCGGCGCCGCTTTCGCCGCGGCGGGCCTGGGGTTCCCCGGGCTCGTGAATCACTCGGCCGGCCTGGTGCGATCTTCGATCATGCTCGACGCCTGGAAGGACGTCCCCCTGGCCGACCGGATGGCGCAGGCGCTGCAGGTTCCGTGCGTCATCGACAACGACGTCAACATGGCGGCGCTGGCCGAGCTCGCCCGCCGGAAGGACGAGAGCCGGCATCCCGCGACGACGCTCTTCGTCTTCGTCGGCACCGGCATCGGCGGCGCGATCGCCATCGACGGCCGTTTGTACCGGGGACCGGGAGGGCTCGCCGGCGAGATCGGCAACACCACCATCGACCACGCGGGGGAGCCGTGCTGGTGCGGGCGGCGGGGGTGCCTGAACACGCTGGCGTCCGGCTCCGCGATCGCCGCCGCGCTCAATGGAGGCGGTCCCCTGGCCGAAGGCTGGAAAAACGGCGATCCCGCGGCCCTGCACGCGGTGGAGCGCAGCGCGCACTGGCTCGGGGTCGGGCTGGGAAATGCGATCAACCTCCTCAATCCGACGCTCGTGGTCCTCGGCGGCGGCGTCGCGGAGCTCGGACCTCGCTACCTCGAAGCGGTCGAGAAGGCCGCGCTGCAGGAGGCGTTTTTCGAGGCGGCCAGCGCCTGCCGCTTCGAGCTGGCGCGGACGGGGTACGAGGCGGGCGCCATTGGAGCAGGTCTGACGGCGTGGCAGCTGCTGCGATCGGGATCGGCATGAAGCTCGGCGTCTGCCTGCAGGTCTTCTACGACCGGAGCCTGAACGATGCCCTGGCCTCCGCGGTGCGCCTGGGATTCGAGGCGGTCGAGCTGGCGGTCGACGCCGGAAGCCCGTTCGTCGATCTCGACGAGGCGCTCGGCGGCGGATGGCGCCGGATCCGGAAGCTCCTGGAGGATCACCGTCTGGTGCTGTCCGCTCTTTCCAACCACCAGGAAGGACAGCTGCTGCTCGGTCCTCACGGGCCGGACACCGACCGGATCTTCCGCGGCAGCCCCGCGGAGAAGGCGGCCCGCGCGCGCCAGCGTCTGGCGCAGACCGCCCGGCTCGCCGAGATGCTGGAGGTCGAGACGGTCATCGCCTTCACCGGGTGCGAGGACTACTCGCGCTGGTTCCCCTGGCCCGATCCCGGCGGGTACGAGGCCATGGGACCTGCGTTCCGCGAGGCGCTGCTGCCGATTCTCGACGACTTCGCCGGGCACAAGGTCCGCTTCGCCGCCGAATGCCACCCGCGACAGTTCGCCTACAACCTCGAGACCGCCGAGCTGGCCCTCGCGCTCCTGGAGAGACATCCCGCCTTCGGCTTCAATCTGGACCCCGCGAACCTGGTGCTCGCGGGGATGGACCCGGTCGTGTTCGCCGTGGAGATGAAGCAGCGCATCTGGCACGTCCATGCCAAGGACGCGGAGGTGGTCCAGCATGCGGCCGCGCGTTCCGGCCTGCTGGCGCACGGACCGTGGCAGCGACCCGGCCGCGGCTTTCGCTTCCGGGTTCCGGGGTGGGGGGACCTCGACTGGCGACGGCTGATCACGGAGCTGCACGTCGGCGGGTTCACGGGCGTGCTCGCCGTCGAGCACGAGGACCCGACGATGTCGAGGGAAGAGGGACTGATCCAGGCGCGGAATCACCTGGCCCCGCTCCTGCTGCACCAGCCGCTTCCGGGAGAGCGCTGGTGGTGACCGGCGCGCCCCTGGACGTGCTGGCCCGGCTCGAGGAACACCAGTCGAATCTGCGCGCCGCCCCCGCGCCCCACACCTGCGCCCTCGTGGGCCTGCCGCTCCCCGCCGTCGCCCGGGCCCTGGCTCACGAGGCGCTGGCGGCGGCGCGCGAGGAGGCGCTGCAACGGTCGGCGCGCCTGCTCGGCGGCGGGGATGGGCCGCTCCCCGTCATCGATCTGGATCGGGACACCCGGCCGCTGCCGCTCGTGCTGCAGGACCTGGCGGCGCGCTTCGGCGCGTTGAAGGTCTGGGGTGGTCGCGATCAGCCCGGATTCTCCCGGGAGCTGCGGTGCCGCTGGC
>Ga0111538_10008544_pt1 | contig 13745 bp, 7 predicted proteins | sample SoiMethybrSBSTD1_FD_79669 | JGI IMG/M metagenome (GOLD analysis project Ga0111538, IMG submission 79669) | Bulk soil microbial communities from a Populus tree surrounding site in Tennessee, USA - Soil MetaG P. TD hybrid SBSTD1 (version 2)... | ecosystem: Environmental > Terrestrial > Soil > Tree...
GCCGCAGTTCGACTTCGCCTTCATCGACGCCGACAAGAAGAGCTACGAGGTCTACTGGGACGAGATCGTGAAGCGCTTGCGGCCCGGCGGCCTGATCGCGGCCGACAACGTGCTCTGGGAGGGCGACGTGGTGCGGCCCGAGGAGCAGGACGAGGACGTCGTCGCGATCCGGAAGTTCAACGAGCGCGTGCTGGCGGATCGGCGCGTCGAGTCCGTGATGCTCGCGATCGCCGACGGGCTCACGATCGCGCGCAAGCTCGCCTGATCCCGCGCGGCGGAGCCGCTCAGCGCCATCCCTGGGCGCGCAGGTATTCTTCGAGCCGCGGGTCCTCGCGCGACAAAGGCGGCAGGTACTCGCCGACCAGCTCGCGCGTCCACCACGCCCCGCTCGGGTCGCCGGGCCTCGTGAAGCGGTAGCGGTAGTAGCGGGCGCGCACGAAACGCGGCGGCGCCGCTCCGAACGGATCGCGCGCCAGCAGCCCGCGCGCGCCTGCGTCGCCCTCCAGCAGCTTCGCCACGAGGTGGACGAGGAACGGCTCCGTGCCGGCGCCGGGCATGGCCGCGAACCACATCTGCCAGTCGAGCCGGTGGTGGTAGGGCGAGATCCAGCAGGGCCGTCGTTGCGGGTCACCGGGCTTGCAGACGAACTCGTACTCCCGCCACTCGGCCGACTCGTCGGGGCTGGCGGCCACAGTGCCTTCGAGCACGATCTCGTAACGCTCGCGGCCGATCGAGCCGAAGGCGCCGTAGGTGTTGACGAGGTCGAACGGGTCGAACGACGTGTTCATCACCTGTCCCGGCGAGAGCATGTTCAGCACGGGGTTGAAACTCAGGAACGCCACGACGAGCGCGAGCGCGTAGCTGACGAGCGCGCGCGGCTTGCGCTCCGTGGCGCCGGCCACGCGGCTCGCCAGCCGCTCCCGGAGCCCCTGCGGCACGACCCGCTGCAACAGGCCGTCGTCGAAGCAGGACACGGCGACGGCGATCGTCAGCCAGTTCAGGAACGAGAGGTTCCCGCTGACGATCAGCAGCGCCTGGAACAGAAGCGTGAGCCCGCCGGCGACGAGCCGCGCGCGGCGCGGCCCGAAGTAGAACCAGGGAGCCACGAGCTCGACGAGGTGGTTGAACAGCACCTCGAGCCTGTGGAACCAGGCGGGCAGCTGGTGCAGGTACCAGGAGAACACGTTCGGGTTCGGCTGCGTCTCGTAGTGGAAAACGAGGCAGCTGAGGTCGCGCCAGCAGGGATCGCCGCGCAGCTTGATGAGCCCGGCCCCGAGCATCAGCCGGAACGTCAGCCAGCGCAGCAGCGTGATCACGAGTGGCGACGGCGGGTCGCTGCCGCGCGCGAAGGGATGCAGGCGCAGGAGCGGCGCCAGGAAGATCGCGAGGAAGCCCGCCTCGAGCAGCAGGATCTCCCAGCCGTAGCCGTAGAAGAGGCCGCCCGCGTGCACGTACGACATGTAGAGGAACCAGAGCCCGGCCAAGAGCGGCACGTTCGCGAAGCCGGCGAGCAGCACCAGCGAGCCCGCGAGGCCGACCCAGCCGAAGACGCGGAACGCCGCGTCCGAGTCGGAGAGCCAGAAGAGCGTCGGCAGCCGCAGGAAGGCGAGCGGGCCACTCGACGCCGTCTCGCGCACGCGCTCGAGCATCTCGTGCGCGGGCAGCAGGCCGTGCGAGCCCAGGAGCGGCTCCCATTGCCGCAAAACGATCAGGAACGCGACGACGTAGACGAGCCCGAGCAGGCGAAAGAACAGGAAGCGCGTGAGCCAGTGCGTCGAAGCGGCGTCGGCCATGGAGTCTCGGCAGCCCTTCCCGTATCCTAGTGCCGCCTGAGGGAGGCTGCGGCGCGATGCGTTTGGCTGTCGTTCTCGTGGCGATCGGAACGGTATCGGCTGCGATCCTCGCGCCGGCGCGCGCGCAGCAGAACACGTCGATCACCGGCGTGCCGGGCGAGCCCGACGAGAGCGCCGTCGTCGACGTGAGCACCCTGCCAAGGACGCCTCCGATCTTTCGCCTGCCGGTGTCGACGGGCCTCGTTCACGTCCCGCGCCGCCGCCCGCCCGACAGCGAGCGCCCGGTGATCGACGCGCTGCGCCGGGAGTGGGTCCCGCCCGCGCGCCCGGCGCTCGCGCTCGGGCCATCACCCGGCCTGGCCGGGGGCTTCGGCGCGCTCGGCGACCCCAACACCGTCATCCCGCCCGACACGAACGGCGCCGTCGGGCCGAACCACCTGATGACGACGCTCAACAGCGACGTGAAGTTCCAGAACCGCAGCGGCGCGTCGCTCGGCACCGTCAGCCTCGACACCTTCTGGTCGGCGGTGGACGGCGGCGGAGGTACCTTCGACCCGAAGACGCTCTACGACCCGTTCGCGAACCGCTGGATCAGCGTCGCCTGCGACGACGCGCAGAGCGCGAGTTCCGCGATCCTGGTCGGCGTCTCGCAGACCGGCAATCCGACGGGGTCCTGGTTCCAGTTCCGGATCAGCTCCGACGCCGGCGTCTGGGCGGACTTTCCGAGCGTCGGGTTCAACGGCAAGTGGGTGGTGGTGCAGCTCAACATGTTCACCATCCCGGGCGCCTACGTGCGCTCGAACATCTACGTGTTCAACCGCTCCACGCTCTATTCGGGCGGCGGCGGGTTCATCAAGATCCAGGACACCCAGGGTTTCACCCAGGCGCCCGCGCTCACCTACGACATGGCGCAGCCGGACCTCTTCATGGTCGAGGAGTGGAACGGCGGCTTCGGCCTGCTTCGCGTCTCGAAGCTGAGCGGGCCCGTGGGCAGCCCGGCACTCTCCGTCGTCTCCTTTCCAGCCGGGCCGTCGACGTGGGACGCGTTCCCGACGCCCTCCGACCAGGCGCCGCAGGCCGGCAGCACCCAGCGGATCTCCACGAACGACGCGCGCATCCAGAACCTCGTCTTCCGCAACAACACGCTGTGGGCCGCGCACACCGTTTTCACGCCGACGCCCCCGCCGGTCGGACGCTCTCTCGTCCAGTGGTGGCAGCTGTCGACCGCGGGCTCGATACTCCAGACCGGACGGATCGACGACGCCAGCGCGACGAACTTCTACGCGTTCCCGTCGATCGCGGTCAACAAGTTCGGCGACGCGCTGCTCGCCTTCTCCTGCTTCTCCGGCGCCCGCTTCGCGAGCGCGTGCTACGCCTTTCGCCGGTCGGCCGATCCGCCCGGCACGTTCAACGACGTGGCCACGCTCAAGGACGGCCAGGCCAGCTATTTCAAGACCTTCTCCGGGACCGCGAACCGCTGGGGCGACTACAGCGCCGCCCAGGTCGATCCCGTCAACGACGTCGACCTCTGGACGCTCCAGGAGTACGCGAGCACGCCGGCCAACCGCTGGGCGACCTGGTGGGGCCTGCTGGCACCGCCGCCGGACATCACGATTGGCGACGTCTCGCTCGCGGAGGGCAACTCGGGCACGACCAACGCACGCTTCACGCTCTCGCTCTCCTTCACGAGCTCGCAGCTCGTCGAGGTGGACTGGGTCGCGAAGGACGGCACGGCGACGCTCGCCGACTCCGACTTCCTGGCCGCCAGCGGACGCGCGAGCTTCCCGCCCGGCACGACCTCGGTGTTCGTGGACGTGCCGGTCGTGGGCGACGTCAAGCTCGAGCCGAGCGAGACGTTCACGGTGGATCTGTCGAACCCGCTCCAGGGCGTGATCGCGGACGCCCAGGGCCTGGGCACGATCCTGGACGACGACGGGGTGCCGCAGATGTCGATCGACGACGTGCGCGTCGTCGAGGGCAACACGGGCAGCTCGACCGCGACCTTCACCGTCACGCTCTCGAACCCGAGCGGCTCGACGGTGACGGCGAGCTGGAGCACCTCGAACGGCAGCGCCAGCGCGGGCTCGGACTACGCCGCCGGCTCGGGCGTCGTCGGTTTCCCGCCCGGCTCGCTGTCGCAGGTGCTGGGCGTCTCCGTGAGCGGTGACGTGCTCGTCGAGAGCGACGAGACCTTCCACGTCGACCTGACGGCGCCCGTGGGAGCCGGGCTCGCGAAGCCGCGCGGCGTCGGCACGATCCTCGACGACGACGCCTCGGCGCGGCCGCCGGTGCGGTCGTTCACCGTCGTCTCCGACGGCGCCACGGGGCCGACCAGCGGTCACGATCGGCTGCAGTGGGTCAATCCGGTCGGCGGCAGCCCGATCGAGATGCGGATCAAGTTCACGAAGGGCCTCGGCTGCGCGCCGCCGACCGACCCCAACGGAACCTACGACGGCGTGATCTCGTTCGCGCCGGCCGGCCTGCCGGGCGAGCCTCGCTTCGTCGACAACAACGGCCTCGATCTCGACACCTCCTATTGCTACACCTTCTGGGTCATCTACCCCGGCCCGGCCGCGTCCGTGGGCGTGTCGGCGACCGGCCGGCCGTTCAATGCCACGGGCCTGCTGCGCTGGAAGTACTCGGCGGCCACCAGCACGGCCGGCGTGGCGCCGCCCACGGTCGGGACCTTCGGCGTGCTCTCCGTCGACAATGCCGGCGAGGTCCAGGCGATGACCCGCTCGGACACGGGCGGCCCCTGGCCCGCCGGACCGCCGGGCTGGAACCCGCTGCTGCTCGGATCCCCGTCCCAGTCGCGCAACCCGATCGTGCCGCTCGCAGGCCTGTCCCGCTTCTTCGTCACGACGCAGGACGGGCGCGTGCACGCGGTCGACAACAGGACGGGCGCGCTCGACTGGTCGCGGCTGCTCGCGCCGACGCCGATCATCGGCGCGGCCGCCGGCATCTTCACGGCCTTCGGCGGACAGCACGACGCCGTCTTCGCGGGCACGAGCGCCGCGGACGACAACGTGCTGCACGCGCTCGATCCCACGACCGGCAGCCCGCTCGCGTCCTTCGGCCCGCCGGGCAATCCCGGCATCGGCCCCATCCTCGGCATGCCGGCGGTCGACTATTCCACGAGCCCGCAGCGCGTCTACTTCGCCTCGCGGCGCGGCACGGCTGCCGAGACGCTCTGGTGCGTGGAGCTCGGCCCGCCCGGGCCGATCGCCTTCACGCTGCGCTGGAAGGTCGACGTCGGCAACGTCAGCGGGTCGGTGGTGCTCCGGAACGGCCGCATCTACGTGGGCAACGACCTCGGCCAGGTCCATTCGGTGCGCGCGAGCGACGGCGGAAACATCGTGACCGCGACCCTCGGCGACGGGCCCGTGCGGGGCTTCGTGTTCCCCGACCGCGCGAGCAGCGACGTGTACGTGTCCACGGACACCTCGGTCTTCCAGCTGAGGGACAACGTCACGAACTGGATCACCGTGTGGGCGGTGCCGGTGCCCAACCCCTCGACTCCGCTGTTCTGGCCGGGGACCCGCTACGTGTACGTCGGCGGAGGCGACGGCCAGCTGCACCAGCTCGACGTCGTGGCCCAGACCCACAAGACGCTCGCGCTCGACTACGACCCCGGCCTCTTCGTGGTCGGCGCGCCCTCGCTCGACGCCGGCTTCGGCATGCTCCACGTCGGCAGCGTGCGCGGCACCTTCTACGGCGTTCGGGTCCCGCTGCCGTGAGGAGGGACCGATGCTGACGATGGCAGCGCTCCTCGTGCTCGCGGCGGCGGGCGCCCAGGCCACGGGCTCGAACGCGCCCGGCGCGAACCACCCTGGCGCGAACGCGCCGAGCGCGCCGCGAGAGCGTCCGGCGGCGTGTTCGGCGGTGGAGATCCGCTCCGACGTCGACAGCCGCGACCGCGACCGCTTCAGCGCGACGCGCATCCTCGAGCTGCGCTTCGGGACGCGGCTCGCCGGCCAGCCGAGGCGGGACCACACGCTTCGGCTGCGGCTCTACGCGCCGAGCGGGTTCCTCTACCAGGTGCTCGCGGTGCCCGTGGCGGCTGGCCGTGGCCATCGGCGCATCGAAGCCCGACTGCCCGTCGCGGGGACGTCGATCATGGCGAGCGGCCTCTACGGAAGGTGGCGGGTCGTGCCGCAGCTCGACGACTCGAGCGAGCCGTGCGGCGCCGGCCGCAGCTTCGTGATCCGGCCCTGATCGCGCGCCTTAGCTACACCTCAGAGCGCCGTCTCATAGAAAGATCAGAACCCGCGCCGCGCGGGCCGCGTATAAGCGAGCGAGGAGGTCTGTCCATGCAGCTCGCCGACCTGCGCTACGCGCTCCGCCTCTGGAAGCGCTATCCCACGCTCGTGCTCGTGGCCGGCGTGTCGCTCGGCCTCGGCATCGGTGCCACGACGACGATGTTCAGCGTCGTGAACAACGTCGCGAACTACAAGCTCGACTTCAAGGACGTGGATCGGCTGGCGGTCCTCTGGCTGACCGACAAGGAGCAGGGCAACAACCAGAGCCCGAGCGACTGGGAGACGCTCCAAACGATCGTCCAGAACGGACGCTCGTTCGAGTCGTTCGGGATGTTCCAGGGCGGCGGCGCGCCGGTCACGCTGTCGGGCGTCGAGGTGAAGCGGGTCGAGCAGATGCCGACGGACATGAACGGCCTCGCGGTGATGGGTGTGCAGCCCTTCCTGGGCCGCACCTACCGCATCGAGGACTTCGACGACGTCGTCAAGCAGAAGGAGGCCCGCGGGATCGTCGTCACGTACGAGACCTGGCAGAGCCTGCTGGGCGGCGCGCCCGACGTGATCGGCAAGACGATCCACGTGGACGGCGAGGTTCGCTCCGTGATCGGCGTGATGCCGAAGGGCTTCCGCCTGCTGCCGTGGGCGGACGACATCGCCTTCTGGGCCGCCAACGACATGCGCAAGATCCCGAAGGCCGCGTGGATGATCTCCGTCGGGCGGCTGAAGCCGGGCGTCACGGTCGAGCAGGCACAGGCCGACGCCAGCGTGATCGTGCGCAGCGTGCTCGAGAGCCGAGGCCAGAAGGCGGGCGGCGCCGGCGCCAAGGTCGAGCTGATCCACGAGGCCTACTTCGGGGGTGCGCGCCGGGGCCTGAGCTTCCTGCTCGGCGCCGTCAGCTTCGTGCTGCTGATCGCCTGCGCGAACGTCGCCAACATGCTGCTCGCCGCGGGCGCGGCCCGGCAGAAGGAGCTCGCGGTGCGTGTGGCGGCCGGCGCCGTCCGGCGGCGCCTGATGGCGCAGCTGCTGACCGAGAACCTGCTGCTCTCGCTCGTCGGCTGCAGCTTCGGCATGGCGCTCGCCTTCGGCGGGGTCCGGCTCCATGCCGCGATCGTGCCGCAGGGATTCCCGGACCTGCTGCGCCACAACCCGATCGACCTGCGCGTGCTCGCGTTCGCGCTCGCGATCTCCGTCTTCTCGAGCCTGCTTTTCGGCCTGATCCCCGCGCTCCAGGCCTCGCGCGTCGACGTCAACGACGTGCTGAAGGAAGGCGGCCGCGGCGGCAGCGGCACGCGCCGCCGCGGCAGGAGCGCGCTGCTCGTGGCCGAGGTCGCGCTCGCGATGGTGCTGCTGCTCGGCGCCGGGCTGATGATCCGGGGCTTCATGAGCGAGCAGGGCAAGCTGCCGGGCTTCAGCACCGAGCGGCTGGTGACGGGCGAGATCCTGCTCGGCGGGACGCGCTACTTCGACAAGACGCCGCAGGACATGAACCTGGTGACGGCCCAGGTCGAGGTGTTCTACGACCAGGTGCTCGAGCGCGTGCGCGCGCTGCCCGGAGTGAAGCAGGCCGGAATCATCAGCAAGCTGCCGCTCCAGATCGAGCCCTTCCCGTTCCAGATCAGCGGCCAGCCGGTGCCCGATTCGCCGCGCAAGCGGCCGCGCGCCGACGTCAACGAGGTGGACGCGCAGGCGCTCGACACGCTCGGCATCCACCTGCTGCGCGGCCGCGGCATCGATGAGCGCGACGTGATGGCGTCGCCGTGGGTGGCCGTGGTGAGCAAGACCTTCGCCGACCGCCACTTCGCCGGCCAGGACCCGATCGGCAAGACGTTCCGGCTGTCGATGGGCGACCCCGGGCCGGAGAACGCCCCCTCGGTCGACGAGCCCCAGCTGCGCACGATCGTCGGCGTGGCCGCCGACCTCAGCTACCCCTCGTTCTTCGACGAGAAGCCGGCCGCGATCTACATCCCGTTCCGCCAGCACATGTGGCAGTACGCGCGCGAGGACGAGTGGATGCACACGCGCAAGGTGCTCGCGCTGCGCACCACGGTCGAGCCGATGACGCTTGTGCCGTCGGTGCAGGCCGCCGTGACGCAGGTCGACCGCGACCAGGCCGCGCACGACTTCCAGACGATGGAGGCGCGCGTGCGCACCTCCCCATCGGTGACCAACAGCCGCTTCTTCGCCTCGCTCTTCACGATCTTCGGCTCGCTCGCGATCCTGCTCGCGATGGTCGGCGTCTACGGCGTGATGTCGTGGGTGGTGGGCCAGCGCACGAGCGAGTTCGGCATCCGCATGGCGCTCGGCGCGGGCGCGCGCGACATCATCCGCATGCTGCTCGGCCAGTCGCTGCGGCCGATCCTGATCGGGCTCGCGCTCGGCTCGCTCGGCGGCTACGGCCTGAGCCGCGCGCTCAACTCGATGTTCTTCCGCATGACGAACGCTGAGCCCCTGGTCTTCGTCGCGATCGCGTCGCTGATGCTCGCCGTCGCGCTGGCGGCGGCCTGGGTCCCGGCGCGGCGCGTCACCCGCATCGACCCGCAGCAGGCGCTGCGCTACGAGTAGCGGCTAGCGCTTCACCACCACGCCGGCCTTCATCACGAACGACACCCGCTCGGTCGCGGTGATGTCGCGCAGCGGGTCGTCCTTCGTCGCGACGAGGTCGGCCGCGGCGCCGGGGGCGATCGTCCCGAGCGTGCCGGCCTTGCCGAGCATCTCGGCCGCGGTCACGGTGGTCGACTTGAGCGCCTGCCACGGCGTCATGCCGAGGGCGACGTAGCGCTTGAGCTCCTCGGCCTGGTTGATCTCGTCCCAGGGGAAGCCGCCCGCGTCCGTGCCCATCACGATCGGGACGCCCGCCGCGAGCGCCTTCTTGAAGGAGTCGCGCGCCGCCTGCTGCAGCTCGGCCCAGACCGGGTTGGTCTTGCTGCGCGGGCCGGCGACGTAGTCCGCGACCGTCAGCGTCGGGCACCAGTACGTGTGCTGCTTGACGAGCCCCTGGATCGTGGCGTCGTCGAGCACATCGCCGTGCTCGATCGAGTCGACGCCCGCGGCGAGCGCCACGGCGTGGCCGCTCGGCGTGATCGAGTGGGCGGCGACCTTCACCCGCGTGCGGTGGGCCTGGTCGACGATCGCCGTGAGCTCCTCGACGGTGAAGTTCGGGAAGCTGCGGAAGCCGTCCGGGGTCCTGTAGTACGAGCGGTCGGCGTAGACCTTGATCCAGTCGGCGCCGCGCGAGATCTGGTCGCGCACCGCGCGCCGGCAGGCGTCGGGCCCATCGCACATCTCGACCCCGCGCGGGAACGAGAGCTCCCAGGCGCCCGTCTGGATCGGATAGGCGCCGGTCGGAGCCAGCGCCTTGGTCGCGACGAACAGGCGCGGCCCCTCGACGATCCCGCGCTCGACGGCGCGCTTCAGGTCGACGTCGGCGAAGCCGGCGCCCTCGTTGCCGATGTCGCGCAGCGTGGTGAAGCCGTGGTCGAGCGCGATCTTCATCGCGCGCGTCGCCCGCAGCGTCCGGTACGGCAGCGACTCGCCCAGCAGCTGCTCGTCGTACTCCTTCGAGGTCGCGTCGCCCTGCAGCAGCACGTGGGTGTGGGCGTCGATCAGGCCCGGCAGCAGCGTCTGGCCCGAAAGGTCGACGAGCGTGGCCCCGGCCGGCACGCTCGTGCCGATCTCGCGGATCTTGCCGGCCTCGACCACCACCACGACGTTCTCGCGCACCTTCTCGGCCGCGACGTCGAGCAGGCGCCCGGCGCGGATCGCGGTGACCGCGGGCGCGGGCTCGGCGCCGAAGCTGCAGAGCGCCATCGACAGAGACGACGAAAGGGCGAGCGTGAGCGCGCGGCGCATGGCAAGACCTCCTGCGGGTTTCGAACGCCGCGGATTCTATGCCATCCTCGGCGGCAGGAACCGGATTCGGACGGAGGTCGTAAGTGACCCGAGTGCTCGCCAGCTTCGCGTGCGCGTGTCTCGTCGCGGCGGCCCGCCTCGCCCGCGGCGAGGAGAGCTGGACCGAGTTCCGAGGCCCGGCCGGGACGGGCCTCTCGCGCTCGACCGACCTGCCGCGCGAGTGGAGCGAGACCAGGAACGTCGCCTGGAAGACGCCCATCCACGGCCGGGGCTGGTCGTCGCCGGTGGTGCTCGGCTCGCAGGTCTGGCTCACGACCGCCACGCGCGACGGCCGCGAGCTCTCCGTGATCGCGCTCGACCGCGAGACGGGCAAGGTGGTCCACGACGTCTTGCTCTTCAAGGTCGACAAGCCCGAGGACACCGCACGCTACAACAGCTTCGCCTCGCCGACGCCGGTGATCGAGGAAGGCCGCGTCTACGTCCACTTCGGCAGCTACGGCACGGCCGCGCTCGACACCGCGACCGGACGGACGCTGTGGGCGCGGCGCGACCTGCCCTGCAACCACTGGCGCGGCCCCGGCAGCTCGCCGATGCTCTTCGGCGACCGGCTGATCGTGCACTACGACGGCTACGACCAGCAGTACGCGGTCGCGCTCGACAAGAAGACGGGCCGCACGCTCTGGAGGGCCGACCGCGCCTACGACTTCGGCACCGACGACGGCGACATGAAGAAGGCCTTCGCGACGCCCGTCGTGATCGAGGCCGCGGGACGCGCCCAGCTCATCAGCCAGGCGGCGAAGGCGGTGCTCTCGCTCGACCCCGCGACCGGCCGCGAGCTCTGGCGCGTGCGTTACGCTTCTCACTCGGCCGCCGCGCGGCCGCTGTTCGCGAACGGCCTGCTCTACGTCGGCTCCGGCCGCGGGCCGTCCGAGCTCTTCGCGATCCGGCCCGACGGCAAAGGCGACGTGACGGCGACGCACGTCGCCTGGAAGGCTGCCCGCGGCATCGGCTCGAGCCCGTCGCCGATCCTGGTCGACGGCCTGATCTACGCGATGTCCGACAAGGGCGGCGTGCTGACCTGCCTCGACGCGCGCACCGGCGCCGAGCTCTGGCAGCGCCGCACCGGAGCGCACGACCACACCGCCTCGCCGCTCTACGCCGACGGCGCGCTCTACTTCTTCGCCGAGGACGGCGCGGCGCTCCTGGTCGCGCCCGGGCGCGAATACCGCGAGCTCGGCAGCGCCGGCGTTGCCGAGGGCGGCGTGATGGCGACGCCGGCGATCGCCGGGCGCGCGATCTTCCTGCGCACCGAGTCCCACCTCTACAGGATCGAGCGACGACCCTGAACTCGGGGCGCCCCGAGCTGCTCGCGTGCAATTCTTGACGTCTCGTGACGATCCGCTGCGAGTGGCGCGCGCTCGCGCGGCAGCGTCCTCGCCGTGCGACAGACGAAGGCCTCGCGCGTCCGCTGGAGGCGACGCTCCCGCGCGCGCATCGTGCGCTCGCCCACGGCGCGGCGCGGACTTGCGCTGCATCACAACTGGCAGCCCGCTTGCTTCGTAGCCATCAGTGAGTCCGGTCGAAGTCGAATCCGGGCTCGAACAAGGAGTCGAGGAGATGACAAGCTTTAACGGGTCCGGTCGGATGCCTCAGCGCGCGCTGGTGGCGCTCGCCGCCGTGAGCGTGATTCTCGGCGCCACGGTCGCACGGGCCGACGACGCCGACGTGAAGCGCAAGGTCGAGGAGCGGCTCGCGAAGGCGAAGGTGTACTCCGCGGCCGACGTGCGCGTGACGGTCGATCAGGGCACCGTGACGCTCGACGGCGTGGCGTCGCGGATGGACGCCGCGTACGACGCGGAGCGCGCGGCGCGCAAGGAGTCGAAGCAGGTGGTCAACAACCTGCGGGTAGTCCCCGACGTCGAGCGCAAGGACTCGGAGATCCGCAAGGACGTCGCCGACCGGATCCTGAGCTACGCGTGGTACACGGTCTACGACAGCATCGGCGCCGAGGTCGACAACGGCTTCGTGCGGCTGCAGGGCTCGGTCAACCAGCCGTACCGCAAGACCGACATCGAGCAGCGGATCGCGAGCATCCCCGGCGTCAAGGGCCTGAAGAGCGAGATCCAGGTCCAGGGCGTCTCGGGCTTCGACGACTCGCTGCGCCGCCAGCTGGTGCGCCGGATCTACGGCGACGAGCGCTTCGTCCAGTACGCGAGCTGGGCGCACCCGCCGATCCGGATCATCGTGGACGGTGGCCGCGTCACGCTGACCGGCTACGTCAACAGCCCGGTCGAGCAGCAGCTGCTCGGGCACATCGCGCGCGGCACGCTCGCCTTCGCCGTCGACAACCAGGTCAAGCTCGAGAGCGAGCGGACCGCCGAGCCGAAGAAGACGCCGGCGACAACCACGACCACCACCAGCTGAAGCCGGGCCGTACGGGCTTCCGAGGAAACCGGGCCTGCGTGAGACGAGGCACGCAGGCCCGTCGCCTATTCGGAGGTCGTCTCCGTCGCCCGCCGGCGCCGGAAGTAGAGGTAGAAGGGCCACCCGGCGGCGATCAGCACCAGGCCCGCGGCCGACTCGACGGGCCGCTCGACGAGCGTGTTGACCACGAGCCACGCGGCCGTCGCCACGAACAGGAGCGGCACGAGCGGATAGCCCAGGGTCCGGTACGGCCGGGGCGCGTCGGGGAGCCTCCTGCGCAGCACGAAGACCGACGAGGTCACGAGCCCGTAGAAGATCCAGGAAGCGAAGATCACGCAGTCGGTGAGCTGGTCGTAGGTCCCGGAGACCGCGAGCAGGCAGGACCACACGGCCTGCACCAGGATCGCCCGCACCGGCACCTGCGTGCGCGGGCTGAGCGCCGCCACGCCCGCGAAGAAGACCCCGTCGCGCGCCATCGCGAACGGCACGCGCGCGTTCGACAGCACCGAGCCGTTGAGCGCGCCGAGCGTCGACAGGATGAACGCGATCGAGACGAGCCGGCCGCCGCCTTCGCCCAGGAAGGTCTGGGCGGCCTTCGTCGCCACCGGCAGCGCGTCGCGGAAGCGCGTCGAGTTCGAGGTCACGACCTCGCCGAACGGCACCGCGAAGAAGTAGGCCAGGTTGGCCGTGCAGTAGACGAGGCCGACCACGATCATGCCGGCGACCAGCGCGAACGGGATGCTGCGCCCCGGGTCGCGTACCTCTCCGGCCGCCATCGGCATGTTGTTCCAGCCGTCGTACGCCCAGAGCGCCGCCAGCATCGCCGTCCCGAAGGCCGCCGCGCTCACTCCGCCCGCGCCCGGGGGAGTGGCGAGATGCGACCAGCTCGCGGTCTTCGACAGCATCAACACCCCGCCGACGACGATCGCGATCCCCGCGAGCTTCAGCACGGTCAGCAGGGACTGCACCTTGCCGCCGAACGCCACGGCCAGGCAGTTGACGCCGGAGAAGAAGGCGATCGCGCCGCAGGCCACCACCTGGCGCGGGCCGAACTGCCAGAGCACGTCCTGCCCCAGCAGCCGGAAGCGGGACTCGAGCCAGGCCGAGCCGAGCGGCACGAACGCCGAGAGGAAGATGGCGAAGCCGGTGCCGAGGATCGCGATCGAGCCGCTGCCGCCGACGAAGAAGCGCGTCCAGCCGAAGGCGAACGCCGCCGCCTCCCCGTACGAGCGGCGCAGGTAGACGTACTCGCCGCCCGCCTGCGGAAGCATCGCCCCGAGCTCGGCGTAGGTGAGCGCGCCGGCGAGCGAGAGCAGCCCCGCCGCGACCCACGCGGCGAGCACCAGCGCGGGCGAGCCGGTGTCCTGGGCCATCACGGCCGTCTTCAGGAAGACGCCGGTGCCGATCACCGTCCCCACGACGA
>Ga0111538_10008545_pt1 | contig 13744 bp, 14 predicted proteins | sample SoiMethybrSBSTD1_FD_79669 | JGI IMG/M metagenome (GOLD analysis project Ga0111538, IMG submission 79669) | Bulk soil microbial communities from a Populus tree surrounding site in Tennessee, USA - Soil MetaG P. TD hybrid SBSTD1 (version 2)... | ecosystem: Environmental > Terrestrial > Soil >...
AAACATTGCCGATGACCTCGGCACGTCAATTCAAATCATGCCGAAATGCCGGAGCGCCTCTTCGATCGCTTCGCGCTTCTCAGGTGGGCACGGCTCAACGTCGCGAGCGCGAAGGGCTCGGCTTGCCCCGCGCAGCGTCGGTATGCCGTGAACCTCCTTCACATGAGTGAGCCACCCCGTTTCGGGATGAAGCCGTGGTGACGCTGCACGAACTTCTGAATCGCTTCGTCTGTAACCATATCCTGTCCTCCACCATCGTCCTGTCTTGTGACGGCGACCTATGAGACTGGCGTGATCGATGTCGTCACAGGTGTTGCGGCACCCATGCCGAGCAGTTGGCGCATGAGCCGGCGCTTGACCAACTCCACGAGGACCAAGTAGGTCAGCGTGACTCCACCGAGAAATACAAAGTACGCGCCCGGCAGTGGCACAAGGCCGAGCGCAGGAGCTAGCGGCGTGAAGGGCAAGATCACACCGATCAGCACCACGACCAGCGTCGTCACCGTCAGTGGGAGGCTCGGCCGACTGCGGAAGGGATTGCCGACCGTCCGGATGACGAAGAGGACGAGCGTCTGGGTCGCGAGCGACTCCACGAACCAGCCCGTCTGAAACAGCGCCTCAGAGGCATGGAAGACCCACAGCAGCGCTCCAAACGTGAGGAAGTCGTAGATCGAGCTGATGGGCCCGATCATCACCATGAATCGCTGAATGATCCCGATGTTCCACCGCTGTGGGGTCCGAATGAAGGCGTCGTCCACATTGTCGGTGGGGATCGTGATCTGGGCGAGATCGTAGAGGAAATTGTTCAGCAGTATTTGTGTCGGGAGCATCGGCAGGAAGGGTAGGAAGAGGAACGCACCCGCCATGCTGAACATGTTTCCGAAGTTCGAGCTGGTCCCCATCAACAAGTATTTCATCACGTTGCCGAAGGCCCGGCGGCCCTCGAGAATCCCGGCGTGGAGGACGCCAAGATCACGCTCGAGCAGGATGATGTCGGCGGCATCCTTGGCGACGTCGGTAGCGGTCGCGACCGACACGCCCACGTCCGCCGTGTGGATGGAGGGCGCGTCGTTGATGCCGTCGCCCAGGAACCCGACGACGTGGTTGCGGCTCTTCAGCGCGAGGATAATGCGTGTCTTCTGCGCGGGTGACACGCGGGCGAAAACAGTCGCCTGCTCGGCCACCGCCGCGAGAGCGCCGTCGGTCATGTGCTCGATCTCGTCACCAGCGACGATGCGGGCACTGTCGAGACCGACCTGGGCGCAGACATGCCGGGCGACAAGATCGTTGTCCCCCGTGAGGATCTTCACCGCGATGCCGTCCCGGCGCAGCGCGCGAAGTGCCTCGGTGACGCCTTCCATTGGAGGATCGAAGAAGGCCACGAAGCCGGCGAGGACGAGGTCGCGCTCGTCGCGGGCCGAGTACACGGGCTGGGACGGCACCACCGCGTAGGCGACGGCCAGCACCCGAGATCCTTGAGCGCTCAGCTCGCGGTAGCTGCCTTCGCACCGCGCCCGCATCGCGTCATCGAGCGGGGCCCGGCGACCGTCGATCTCGTACGCCGTGCAGCAGGCGACGACGCCTTCCGGAGCACCTTTGGTGATCAGAAGGCGACTGCCTCGGTCCTCGACGACGACGGACAGACGTCGGCGCTCGAAGTCGAACGGGACCTCGTCGATCTTGCGGTAGGCGTTGATGGCGGCCCCGCCGCGTCTCAGGATGGCCTCGTCGAGTGGACTCTTGATGCCGGTCTGGTGGGTACTGTTGGCGTGGGCGAGGGCCAGGGGACGTTCGGAGGCCTGGCCGAACGGGTCGAGATGTCGGTCCAGCACCATATCCCCGCTCGTGAGCGTGCCCGTTTTGTCGCTGCAGAGGACGTCCATGCTGCCGAAGTTCTCGATCGCCTCGAGATGCTTGACGATCACCTTCCGGCGCGCCATGTGCGCGGCGCCGCGGGAGAGGGTGACGGCGCTGATCATGGGCAGGAACTCGGGCGTCAGGCCCACGGCGAGCGCCACCGCGAAGAGGAGTGACTGGAGAAACCCGTGATGCAGGAGCGCGCCGGCCAGCAGCACGAAGAAGACCAGGAAGAACACCGTGCGCATGATGAGGAGCGCGAACTGCCGGGTTCCGCGCTCGAACTCCGTCTCGGGCGGACGCGTTGACAGGCGCGCGGCGATGTCGCCGAACGCTGTTGCCGGCCCCGTCGCCACGACCAGCGCCGTCGCCGTCCCGCTCACCACGGACGTGCCGAGGAAGACGACGTTACGCGCATCGGCAGGTTGACGCGGCGCGACCTCGAGGTCTTCTGCGTCCTTCTCCGCCGGCATCGACTCGCCCGTGAGCGCAGCCTGCTGCACGTGGAGGTCACGGGCCTCGAGAAGGTGCGCGTCGGCGGGAACGCGATCGCCGGCCGCCAGGCGGACGACGTCGCCGGGGACGAGATCGCGCCGTCGAATCTCGCTCCAGGTTCCGGCGCGGAGGACGGTCGCCGTCGGTGCCACGGCGTCACGGAGCCGCTCGGCGACGCGATGCGAGCGGTAGGTCTGCACGAAGTTGAGCACCACACTGAGGCCCACCATGAGGACGATGATGGAGGCGTTGACTCGTTCGCCGAGGATCGCGGAAGCCGCGCTCGCGATCAGCAGGATGATGACGAGCGGATTCGCCAGGAGCAGGAGGATCTGGACGAGGGCGGCGGTGCGTGGCGCTCGCGCAGGCTCGTTCGGGCCGATCTCACGAAGCCGCCGACGCGCTTCTTCGGGCGTCAGGCCTCCCCGCGAGGCATGAAGCTCCGCGAGGAGCGTGTCGATAGGGGCGTGTGGCTGCACTCCTTCACCGTCGGTTACACAGACGGTCCTTTCACGATGAGGACGGGCCGGTCGACGTGTCGCAGGACGCCCTCGGAGACGCTGCCAAGCAGTAGGCGCTCCAGCGAGCCGAGACCGCGGGCGCCAACGACGATCAAGCCGACATCCGGTGTCGCGGCGGCGCCGGTCAGAGCATCGACGGGATGGCCAATGAGCACCCGCCGCTCGACGTTTTTCACGATGCCACCGAAGGGCGCGGCCGCCTTCGCGAGGGCCTGCTCGAGGACCGTCGATCGTTCCTTCACGATCTGAGCGATGGCCTCCTGCACCATCCCGCTCGCGAACCTCGGGGTGGTCGCGGGATAGCGCGGTGGCTGCACAACGCCGATCAGCCGCACGACGGCCGTGGGGTCGAGAGGCAACCGGGCGAGGAACGCCGCGGCCGCCGCTGCGTGCGGGGAGCCGTCGATGGCCACCAGCACGCCGCGGATGACCTCGGCGGCACCCTTGACGACGAGCACACTGCAGCGGGCGTGGCGGGCCACCCCGAGCGACACGCTGCCCAGCAGGAGTCCGGTGACTGCTCCCAGTCCGCGGGCACCGAGCACCACGAGATCGGCCGGCCACTCCTCGGCCACGCCCAGAATCGCCTCGCGCGCATCGCCTTCGGGGACCTGAACGTCAGTCACGGCAAATCGGTGGGCAAGGGCGGTGCGGGCCGCCTCGGCCGTCTGCTGTGCGGACTCGCGGAGCGAAGCCTCGAATTCTCGCACCGTCGGCAGGTCAAGCGCCGAGGGGGGGATACTGACCGCGCTCACGACCCGCAGGTGGCTGTTGGTCGGGATCGGGAATCGTGCCAGCCACGCGGTTGCCGTGCTGGCGTCGTCGGAACCGTCGGTCGCGAGCAACACACGCATCGTCACACCCTCCTGCCGACCAAGCGTTCCGTCGCGTAATGCTTCTTCGGCCGGCGCCGGCGGTCCCGGTCGAGGTCCTACGTACGTAGCACACGCTGCTCCAGCTTGGCCAGCGCCGCCGCGGCGACCCGCGCGTCGGCGCCAAGTGTCACCGCCCGGCGCGCCGCGTGGCCGGACACGTCCCGTGGGTCATCATGGGTAGCACATGGCACCGACGATGTGGCGGAGCAGATCTGTCTCGGTGATCATCCCAAGGATCCGGCCGCGGTCCACGACCGGGAGCGAACCGAGTTTCTTCTGAGCCATCAGGCTCGCGGCCTCCGCCAGCTCGGTGTCGAGACCGACTGAGATCGCAGGGACCGACATCACGTCGCGCACACGGATCTCGGAGAGCAGCCGCTCCACCGGCACAGTGCCGATGGAGCGGAACACGTCCGCCACGCCGATGGTGACGACATTGCCGGTGATGAGCGCGTTCACCTTCGTCATATCGGTCACTCGTTGTTATCGATGTCAGGGCGGACCGTGAGCACTGGGCAGGGGGCCGTGCGGACGACCCGCTCGGCCACGCTGCCGAGCAGCAGGTGTTCGAGGCCGGTCCGCCCCTGCGTGCCCATCACGATCATGTCGGCGTGCTCCTCGGCGGCCAGGTGCACGATCTCCCTCCATGGCACGCCGGCCCTCACGACCGCACGGGCGGTCACGCCTTCCGCGGCCAGTGCTGCGGCCCGCGCCGCGAGGGAGTCGGTCGCCCACTTGCGCTGACTCTCGACCAGAGCGCGCATTTCGGGCGTGGACACGCCCTCGCGCCACAGCGTCGCATCCGTCCCGACGTGCGCCAGAATGAGCTGGGCGCCGAGCGCCTTGGCCAGTTGAACGGCCTCCCGCTCGGCCCGCGCGGCGCTCTCGGAGAAGTCGGTCGGGTAGACGATGCACTTCATGCGCGTGCCCACTGGCCCTTCAGGTCTCGCGGCAGCTGCGCGACGATGTCCTCGGCCTCGCCAGGAGAAAGCTGCTCCTTGAGCCCGGCGAACACGGCGTCGGTCACCAGTTCCGCCTGGCCCTGGGACTTCAGGCCGGCGTCGACCCGCACACGCTCGAGGAACTCGCGCCGGTGCATCTTCACAGGCTGCCGCAGAGGTGGGCGCCCGCTCGCCCACAGGCGCTTCAGCTCCTGCGGGAGCTGCGCCATGGCCTGATCGGCCTCCTCGGAGGTGAGTCGATCCCGGAGAGCGCGCAGCACCGCCGCCGTGGCGTGGCGCGCGTCTTCCAGGGAATCGATGTCCGCCTCGATGCTCACTCGCGAGTACAAGTTGCGCGCTTTCATGCCCGGTCTCCTCCGCGCTCGGAAGCGCTACGAAAGTTGCCGCTACGTCGCCGACGAGAAGTGCAAGGCAGGTGCCGCACCTGGCGGAGGAATCAACGCACGATTTCCGCTGGTTACTGGCGGGGACGCCCTGGAGGCCGGTGGACCGACTGGGGCGGCCCTGCCCGTGTGGGGCGCCAGTTCCCCGTGTCCCGCGACGATCGGGGTACATCACGCCAAGGAGCGGGCACAGCAGGCGGAGCGCGATCCAGATCAATGGGCCAGCGGCGAGACCGACCAGACGACGCTGCGAACTTGGCGCGTCAGTCATTCTCCCCTGGTCTGCTGTCGAGAACGCGGACGGCACCGGTGACGATGTGCTGGGTCTGCCCGGCCTCGTCCTCGAGAATCAAGCTGCCGTCGATGTCAATCCCGTGGCACCGGCCCTCGCAGATGGCGGCCTCCGTCCGCGCCTCGACGCGGCGCCCGCGCAAGGCATCGCGGGCTAGCCATGCCGCGCGCACAGCGTCCGGGCCCCGTGTGGAGAAGGTGTGATACCACTTCTCGAGCCGGCCCAGGAGCGCAGCGGCGAAGGTGTTGCGGTCCACGTCGCGACCCAAGACTTCGTGGAGGGATACTGCCCCCTCGGCGTGTCGGCCTAGTGCAGCCGTGAGCTCGGCGGGGTGAACGTTGAGATTCACACCGATGCCGAGGATCAGGTAGGCGAGGCGGCCGCTGATCACGGGCGCCTCGACCAGGACGCCGCCCAGCTTGCGCCCGCGCACGACGACGTCATTCGGCCACTTGATCATGGCCGGCGCGCCTTCCAGCCATACGGCCTCGGCCAGCGCCAGCGACGCGATCGGGACAAATAGCGGCAGCTCGCGTGGAGCGATGCGCGGGTGGAAGAGGATCGAGGCATAGAGGTTCACGCCCTCCGGCGAGAACCACTCGCTGCCATGACGCCCACGCCCGGCGGTCTGGGCCTCGGCAAGCACCACGGTCCCCTCGGTGGCGCCGCGATCGGCCAGCCGGGCCAGCACGCGGTTGGTGGAGTCGACGCTGTTGAAGACGTACACGTGATGACCCACGACCTCGGTGTTCAGGTGCCGCCGCAATTGTTCCAGACTCAGTCGATCACACGTGCGTTCCATCACCACACTCGCATTCCAGGATTGTCGAAAGTGTCGTCGCGATCAGGTGAGCCGGCGTCGGACCGCTCGCGCATGGGCCGTCACTCCTCCTTCACCACACGTTCGCGCGTGATGGACACACCCGGAGGGAGCAACGAGGGTGCCACGGCACATCGACGCGATGTCGCTGACTTAGCGCGCAACCGCCGTGCGTGGCTGAGGCATCAGCGCCCCACACGGGGAACGAGTGCCCGCCTAAACGCTATGTCGTCGAAGATCTATGACCGCACTTCGGACACCGGCCGCCTTCGGTTGCCAGTGTCTTTTCGGTTGCCAGGGCCTTGATGAGGTCGGCCCGGCTCACGATGCCGACGAGCTGGCCATCGAGCACGACCGGCAGACGGCGGATCTGCCTGTTCTGCAGAATCGAGGCGGCCGTCTCGATACCCCACACGGGACTGATCGAGACGACCCGGCGGGTCATCACCTCGCCGACCGTGGTGCCGATCGCCTTCTGGTACTCACGCGCGAGCCGCTCGCCGTCCTCGAAGAACCGGCGCCACCAGGGCCTCTTGCCCCGCCGCTTCTGGCGAAGGATGAGGTCGCCTTCGCTGACAACACCAACGAGCCGTCCATCGTCGTTGACCACAGGCAACCCGCTGACTCCGTGTTCAACCATCAGCTGCGCGGCCTTGTGGATGGGCGTTGTAGGGCCCACCGTGATCACGTCCCGGGTCATGACCTCTTCGATTGTCATCGCGGGTCCCGCCCTCCGTCGTGTCTTTGCGCTGAAGCCTCGCCGGCCAAGTGGGCGGCCGCTCAGCGCTCCGAGTTGGGTCGCGGACGGACTTGTTGAGCCGTACACCTTCGACGCGTTCGCACAAGACGCAAGAGGCTCGTGCCAGAAGCGATCGATGCCCCCCGTCGCCGGGCGGAGGAGAGAAGAGCTCTCTGGACGGCCCGCCACGAAACGTGATATCGCCGATACTGTGAGTGACGCCGCCGAGCGCATGCAGCGATTCGACCAGACGATCCAGCTGCGTGACGGGACTCCTGTCCGTATGCGCCCGATCCGTGCGGACGACGCACCGCGCCTCGTCGCGCTCTACGATCACCTGAGTCGCGACACGCGCTACGGCCGCTTCTTCTCGGTCATGCAGCGACTGCCGCCCGACTGGGCGCGCTTTCACGCCGACGTCGACTACGAGTCGCGGCTGGCGCTGGTCGTCGAGTCGCCTGACGATCCTGACACGCTCATTGCTGTGGCGCGCTACGAGCCCGCCGGCGAGCCTGGTGCGGCCGAGGTCGCCTTCGTCGTGCAGGACGGCTGGCAGGATCGCGGGCTCGGCACTGTGCTGTTCAGCAAATTGCTCGCCGCGGCACAACTGAATGGTATCCGGCAGTTCCGCGCCTGGGTGCTCGCCGACAATCGGCGCATGCTCGATCTCATCGCCCGGCTCGGTGAGGTGTGTCAACGCTCGATCGACCAGGGTGTGGTCGAGCTGAGCTTTACGGCGCGGCCGCAGAGGTCGCCGGGAAGCTGAGGATGAACGTGGTCCCGGTGCCGGGCCGAGACTGCACGTCGACGGTGCCGCCGTGCTCCTGGATGATGCCGTAGGTCACGGAGAGTCCGAGGCCGGTCCCGGTGCGCTTCGTCGTGAAGAACGGATCGAAGATCTTGGATACCTCCTCGGCCGGGATGCCGGGGCCGGTGTCCGCTACCAGGAGCCGAACCCAGCCCGGCCGCTCGGCTGGCCCCGTCTCGACGCGGATCTGGCCGCCCGTCGGCATCGCCTCCCGGGCGTTGGTCAGCAGGTTCATCAGCACTTGATGAAGGGTGGCGGCGTCGCCGAGGATCGGCGCCAGTCCCCGGTCGAGACTGGCGACGATCTGCACGTTGTCCGCCGCCAGCGGCTTCTGCATGAGCTGCAGGCTCTCATCCACGACCGCGTTGAGGTCGAGCGGTACTCGATCGCCCGGTGAGTGACGCGCGAACGAGCGCAGGCTGGCCGCGATCCGCGCCACGCGCTGGCTGGCTCGGTGGAGCACCTGCAGGTCCTCCAGCACCTGGGCGGGGAGCTGCTGCTGTTCTGCGTCGAGCAGCATGACCTCGATGCGGGTGGTGATGATGCCCAGCGGGTTGTTCATCTCGTGCGCGATGCCCGCTGCCATCGTGCCGAGGGCGGCCAGCTTTTCGTTCTGGTACAGCACCTCGCGCTGGCGCTGCAGCTGCGTCTCGACACGCTTGCGTTCGGTGATGTCGGTGATGAGCGCTATGGCGATTCCGCCTTCGGCCGATTTCACGTAGCTGAGACTGATTTCCACCGGGAACTCGGTGCCGTCGTTGCGCCGGCCGGATAGATCGAGGCCGATACCCATCGGACGGATGCGGGGCTCAGCGAAGTAGCCTGTGCGATGCGCCACGTGGTCTCGGCGGGCCCGTTGCGGCAGCAGGATCTCGAGCGGCTCGCCGAGAAGTTCCGCGCGCGAGTAGCCAAACATGCGCTCGGCGGCCGTGTTGACCAACGTCATGCGCCCAGTCGTGTCGATCAGGATGATGCCCTCAGAGGCGGACTCCAGGACCGCGCGCGCGGTGTCCTGGCTGAGCCGGAGTTCCGCTTCCTTGAGCCGCGCGTCGCGCTCCAGCTGGTGCTCGGCGCGCTGGTGCTCGGCAGCGGCGGCCTCCAGCTCGGCGACGCGGCGGCGCATCCGCTCGACTTCACTACCGAGCGATGTGTTGGGCTTCGGCCTATCGTTCACGGTCCTCGAACTATCGCTCAGGACGCACTGCTGCTGTCAAGCGATGCCTTCCGCCGGCGTCAGCGCAGCGACCCCAGGTAGGCGGCCAGCGCCCGCACGTCGGCCTCGGTGAGCTCGAGGGCCGGCATGTGCGCATTCGGGCGCTGCGCGGCCGGGTCCCGCAGCCAGCGAGCCAGGTATTCTGGCTGGTATTTCTGGCCGACGTGCGAGAGATCAGGCCCGATGGGCGTTCCGAACTTTCCGATGATGTGGCAGCCGTAGCAGCCGTTGTTCTTGAATGCAGCCTCGCCGCGTTCGATCACTGAGTTGCTCGGCGACTGGGCGGTTGCCAGGCTGGCGACGGCCAGCAGCACGACGGCGATGACGATGGGTTTCATGGTTCCTCCTCTATCGATATCCGGCCTCGAACGTCGAGCGCGCGGGCGCCGGTCGGCGTGGCCAGGAGTGGATTGATCTCGAGCTCTCGAAGGTCGGGCACCGAGCAGACGAGATGCGAGAATCGGCTGACGGTGTCGGCGAGCGCGTTGAGGTCGGCGGCGGGACGGCCGCGGAAGCCTTGGAGGGCCGGGGCCATCCGCAGTTCAGTCAGCATCATGCGCGCCTCGGCCGGATCCACGGGCGCCAGTCGCGTCGCGGTGTCTCTGAGGATCTCTACAAAAATGCCGCCGAAGCCGACCATGACGAGCAGCCCGAACTGGGGATCTTCCACCATGCCCAGCAGGAGCTCGACCGCGTCGTCGCCGGCCATCGCTTGCACTAGCACGCCGTCGAGCCGCGCCTGCGGACGCGCACGGGCGACGCGCGCGAGCATCGACTCGGCCGCGGCGGTGACGGCGTCGGGCGTCATGAGTCCGAGAACGACGCCGCCCGCGTCGGTCTTGTGCGTGATGTCAGGCGACACGATCTTGATTGCGACCGGTGTGCCGAGAACGCGAGCGACCTCCGCCGCGTCGGCCGGCGTGCGGGCCAGTCTGGCCGGCACGACGTCGATCCCGCAGGCGTCGAGCAGCGGCGCGCCTTCGAGCAAGCCGAAGGTGCCAGACATCCGGGGGCCGATGACGGCCGCGAATAACCGTGCGCGATCAAGCCGCGCCGCGAGCGACGGCAGCCGCGGCCGCCGCCGCTCGACGAGGGTCACGGTGTGGGCCAGCGCCCGCACCGCTCGCTCGGGGAATGGATAGCACGGCACCCCGCCCTCCTCGAGGGCCGTGATGCCCGGCTGCACGCGGGCGCCGCCGGCGAAGACGCCGAGCACCGGCGTCGACCAATCGCGGGTGGCACCCAGCATCGTGCGGGCGACGCCGGCCGCATCCGTGGCCGCCTGGGGCGCGAGCATGACGACGAGTGAGGCCGATTCTCCGGCCAGCACGTGCAGCGCGTCGCCGTAGCGCGAGGGCGTTGCATCGCCGATGAGGTCCACCGGGTTCGTCGTGGCCGCGTGAGGCGGAAGCACGGCGGCCAGCCGTGCCTGGGCGGCCTCCGGCAGCGGTGCCACGTCGAGACCGGCGTCGCGCGCGGCATCGGTCGCCAGGATGCCGAGGCCGCCACCATTGGTGACGAGGATCACGCGCCGCCCCGTCGGCGTCCGACCGGTGACGAGGGCTCGCGCGACGTCGAACAGCTCTTCGAGCGTCGTCACGCGCAATGCGCCGGCCTGTCGTACGGCGGCGTCAAATGCGCGATCCGAGCCGGCCAGCGCGCCGGTGTGTGAGGACACGGCGCGGGCGCCCTCGGCCGAGCGGCCTGCCTTCATCAGCACGCACGGTTTGCGGGCGGCCGCTGCCGCCAGCGCGGCGAAGAACGCGCGACCGTCGGCGACGCCCTCGAGGTATCCGAGGATCACGCGCGTATCGGGATCGTCGGCAAGCGCGCCGAGAAGGTCCGTCTCGTTCACATCGGCCTGATTGCCGAGACTGGCGAGGAGGGAGAAACCGAGGTGGTGCTGGCGCGACCAGTCGAGGATCGCGGTGGCGAGCGCCCCGGAGTGGGAGAAGAAGCCGAGCGGCCCGGCCGGCGGCATGCCTGGCGCGAACGTCAGGTTGAGCCGGGACGCCGGGCGGATCCAGCCGAGACAGTTGGGACCGACCAGGCGCAGCGGCGCCTCCCGGAGCCATAGGCGCAGCTCGGCCTCGCGCGCGCGGCCCTGGTCGCCCGTCTCGCGGAACCCTGCGCTGATCACCACCGTGGCCGACACACCCTTGGTGACGCACTGCTTGAGCGTAGGCAACACCGCGGGCGCCGGGACCGCCAGGACGGCCAGATCGATCGGCTCGCTCACGTCGAGGATCGAAGCCGCCGCGGGCACGCCCTGTACGACCGAACGGACCGCGTTGACCGCGACGAGCCGGCCGGGAAAACCCGCGGCTTTGAGGTTGGCGAGGACGCTGCCGCCCACCTTCGAGGGGTCCGCCGACGCGCCAATCACGGCGACCGCGCGTGCGTCGAAGAACGGCCCGAGGCCGGGACGGGTCATTGCGCGGTCAGCGGCGTATGCCCGAACGTGGAGGGTCAGGGACCGGCGTCCAGCTCGTGGGCGCGGTCGCGCGTTCCGCGGCATCGCCGACAATCCCTCGCACCAGCTCCAACAAATCGTTTGCGGAGAAGGGCTTGGCGAGAAAGCCGGCCGCTCCTTCCTCGAGCGTGAGCCGGCGCGTCGCCCCTGACCCGTAACCGGTGACGACGATCACCGGCGTGCCGACAGCCAGCGCCGCTCGAAGGACGTCGACGCCATCGCCGTCGGGCAGCTGCCGGTCGACGATGGCCAGCACGGGCCGCGGGTGACGGGCGAGCATGGTCAGCGCTGCCTCCCGGCTCCCGACGATCGCCACGTTCCATCCGCGACGGCGCAGCAGCCGCTCGCAGGTTGCGGCCAGGTCCCGCTCGTCATCGACGACGAGAATCGTCCCGGTCATGCGGCGTGGCTCGGCTCCGCCATCGCCCGCACGAAGTCCGACTCCGTGACGATACCCACCAAGCGCCCCTCCTCGACGACCGGGAGCGCCCCGATCTTGTGATCCACCATGATCCGGGCGGCCTCGGCGATCGGACGGTCCGGACTCACGACGATCACCGATTTCGTCATGACACCGCCGACGGTGATCTGCGGCAGCAAGTAGTTCATCTCCCACACGGACAGGCTCGTGGCCGGCGAGGGCAGGTTGAGCCGGATGTCGCGGTCGGTGACGATGCCCACCACGCGGCCGTCGTCGACCACGACAAGGTGACGGATCCGCTTCCCGACCATGCGCTGTCCGGCCTCCAGCATCGGCGTCTCCGGATCGACGGTGATCGGCTTGGCGGTCATGAAGTCCCGGACACGCATGGCGGGCCCTCCCATCAGTTGGCAACGCGGGTGAGCAGGCGGTGAGCGAAACGGAAGAGATCCTCGGCGGCCGTCCACTCGCTGCGCGTCTCGGTGTCGAGCAGCAGATCGGGATTGAGCGAATACTCGTACTCGATCGTCAGATCAGGCACCGCCGTGGTGGCTCCGTGGCTCGAGCGCCACCGTACGGTTCGTTCGCGATCGAGACACACCTCGGAGCGGCACACGAGCTGGACCTCGGCGAAGGTGTCGACGATCTCCCGGGCCAGGGCGCGCCACGCCCGGCGTGGCGCCGTGGCATCGACGACCACCGCGAGGCCGGCATCAGCGAGGAGCTTGGCCGTGTAGGCGAGGGCGCGGTGCGCAATTTCCTCGTCGTGCTCGCCGAACCAGGGTTCGGTGAGAGCGAGGGCACGTAGCGCCGCCCACTCGAGAATCGATACCGCCACCCCGTGGACGACGAGCCGTTCGGCCATGAGCGAGGCCAGAGTCGTCTTGCCGCTACCGGGCGGGCCCGTGAGCCAGAGCACCGCTCCGCCCGCCGCCTCAGGCCGGCGCTCTGCGGGTCCCAGCGACAGCCCCAGCGCCGCGATCCGCTGGCCAGCCACCGCGGCGTCCTCGGCGACGGTGTCAACGGTGAGCTCGGGCGACACTGCGCGCTCGTAGGGTACGTTGACTCCCGGCACGGTGGCGCCCGTCGCCCCGGCGCCGGCGTAGATGGCGCGGGGCGCGGCGCCGCTCGTGCGCGCGCCCTCGCGGGCTCGAGCAACCTCCAGCGGGCAGTCGATTTGGACCTCGGCGAACCGCTTGATCGATGTCCGGGCCAGATCGCGCCAGACCCGGCGATGGGCGGTGGCGTCGACGATGACCGGTATACCAGCCTCGGTCAGCGAGATCGCCGCGAAGACCAGCGACCGATAGACGATTTCGCGTTCTGCCTCGGAGTATGTCGGATGGGGCGTGACGACCGTGCGCATCCGATCGAGCTCGAGGAGCGCGACCGGAGCGCCCGCGTGCGCCAGCCGTGCGGCCGCCTCGCGCGCTACGGTCGACTTGCCGCAACCCGGCAGGCCGGTGACCCAGATCGCCCAGCTCATCGGGCAACTCCGCACAGCCACGACACGTCGGCCGGGTCGAACCGGGTCAGCTGCGTCAGCGAGCCCGCCAGGTGGGCGAGGTCCGAGCGCACCGAGCCGGGCAGATCCGGATACCAGCGGGGATGCGCCAGGACCAGCGCGCGGAAAGCGAGGAACGGGGGCAGCGCTTCGAGCAGTTCGTAGTCGCGGCTGGTCTCGATGTAGGTGCCCAGGAAGTTGTGGAAGAGGCCGCGGAACGGCTCGGCCACGCCCCGTTCACCGTGCCGGGCCGCCTTGCGCATGCCGAAGAAGAGGTAGTTGATGGCCAGCGCGGCCACGTCGTCGGCCGGCTCGCCCCACTCGCCTCTGCTGCGGTCGAGAATGCTGAAGTCGGTCCCTTCCCGGAACAGGATGTTCCAG
>Ga0111538_10008546_pt1 | contig 13743 bp, 8 predicted proteins | sample SoiMethybrSBSTD1_FD_79669 | JGI IMG/M metagenome (GOLD analysis project Ga0111538, IMG submission 79669) | Bulk soil microbial communities from a Populus tree surrounding site in Tennessee, USA - Soil MetaG P. TD hybrid SBSTD1 (version 2)... | ecosystem: Environmental > Terrestrial > Soil > Tree...
AGCTTGCGTTGGTCGAAAAGGGTCTTCCAATCAACTCGGGTGAAGGCGTAGAGCGCTCCTAGCAGAACGACTTGAGATGCGATGAACCACGTGCTCGCGTAGAAGATTGACTCAATCGAGTCGACGTGAAGCCGCCGTCCCACTGCCGCACCACTGAGGATGAAGAAGCTGTAGCTCGCGGTTCGGCCGATAAAAAACGGCAAGGCAACTCGCCACAGGGGCAGCCCCGTTAGTCCGTAGGCGATGAACAGGAAGTTCGAGGGTAGCGGGCTGAAGGCGTAGAAGAGAAAAAGGCCGACCGTAAGAGCCGTCCGCTTCTCTAGGCTTTCCTTGATGACATCGATGTTCCTCCGGTGCGCCTCGCTGAGAAGCTTTTCTCGGAGGAGCAAGTGGGAGAGCTTCGCCAAGGCAATCCTGCCCAGCGTCGCTGCGACTGCTCCCACCAGGGCCACGAGCACGGTGTTCGTCTCTGAAAATTGGAACCCAATGAAGGCGAGAGCCATCCACGTGGGTGGCGCAAACGCTGGAATGAGATTCAATACGAAGATCAGGCCAAACAAAAGAAGGAGGGCGGGCACCTGACCAATCATGAGGGGCTCATCTTAGTTGCGTCGGCGTCGCAGATGCGCTCGGCATTTTCCCGCAGTAGCCTTGGCGCGGGAGGCGCGATCCTAGGGTCCGTGTGTTATGGCCCCGAACAATTGCTACACCCTCCGAGCCCGGCCATTCACAATCTCCAAGGCTCATTGTTAGTCCAAGTTGGAGTTGGTCGGAACGTCTCTTCTTGGAATTTCTCGGACATTGTGATCGTTCGTGCGAACGTCCGATCCTACGAGAAGTGCGGACTGAACGACGGGCGAGAACCACCAGTGCACCGTTCGAAGTAGCCATTTTATGAGTTCACGGCCTAGCTGAGCGACGGGCGTCCGCGCTGCAGACGCAGATCGGCGCAACAGGGCTTCGCCGATCGCACCTTGCGGAGCATGCGTTGCTCCATTCGTTGTGGCGCAGAGCACACCCTCTCCGTCGTCGTTGCCGATCGGTCGACACGCGCAAACGCCGCGCCCTTCGCGCCACGGAAATGTGATCGCGCGATGCGCAGCTGACAGTCGAATTCCGATTGAACGCGTGACATGGCGTCGACTAACATCGCCCTACTGAGGGAATACCGACAAGACGACCGCTGCCGCAGTGCCCAAACCTATCTTTGTGGGAGGTGAAAGCCATGCGCGCGCTTGCGAACCGGATTTCGGCGTCGATCGCGGCGATGTGCGTTCCGCTCGGGATCAGCGCGGCTGAAGCGCAGCCCTCGGCCAATCAGCGCCCGCAGACCTTCCAGGTCGCACAGAATAGAGCTGCGCCGCGCGCTCCAACCGCTGCCTCGGTCGGAGAAGGCGAGACGGTTGCAAAGATCAACAATTGGACCCTCGGCCTCGCCAGCGGCCTGCCCGAAGGCACCTTCATCCGCTTCGGGGCGGAGATCGCGCGCAATCTCAATGACAAAGACGAGTTGCGCGTCATTCCCATGATCACCTACGGCGCCACCGACAACGTCAAGGACCTGCTCTATCTCAAGGGCGTCGACGTCGCCTTCACCAATGCCGATGTGCTCGAGCACTTCAGGTCGGTCGAGAAGATCCCCAATATCGACAAGCGCATCAACTTCATCACCGGCATGTACATCGGCCACGTCCATCTGCTGGTGCGGTCGGACATCAACTCGCTCAAGGACCTCGAAGGCAAGAAGGTGAGCTTTCACACACCCGGCGCGGGCGCGTCCGTCTCGGCGCCGATCCTGTTCCGGCGCCTCGGCATCAAGGTCGAGCCGGTCTACGTCAACAACGCCATTGCGCTCGAGCAAATGAAGACCGGCGAGGTCGTGGGCCTCGTCAATACCGGCGGCAAACCTCAGGACCTCTTCACCAAGTTCAAGAACGACCACGGCTACAAATTCCTCTCCGTGCCATTCGACAAGTTCGACGACCTCTACGTGCCCTCCGTATTCACATCGGAGGACTATCCCGGATACATCAAGCCGGGCGAGAAGGTGGAGGCGCTCGGCGTCCCGGTCGTGCTGGCCGTCTACAACTGGCCCAAGGGCAATGATCGCTTCCGGCGCATCGAGCGGTTCATCGAATACTTCTTCGACCGTTTCGAGGGGTTTCAGAAACCGCCCTATCACCCTGCCTGGAAGAGCATCAACCTGGCCTCCAACGTGCCCGGTTGGACGCGCTACTGGGTGGCCGAAGACAAGCTCAAGCAAATGGTCGCCGCCAAGGGCGAGAGCAAGCCGCCGCGCATCGATACGCAGCTGGCGCGCCAGCAAGCCGCACGCGCGGCACCTAACGATGCGGCGGAGCAGGAGCGGTTGTTCCAGAGGTTCCTGGAGTGGAACAAGGCGCAGCGCAAGCAGTAGTCGATTTGCAAGAGGATGTGCGGCGGGACCAGGGACATGGGGGCACGCAGTTCAGGCCGCACGAGGGGTCCAGCATCGCAGCGGCCCGCGCGAGGAGGCCCATGCGCGCTGCGTGGTCGCCAAAGGCGGATGTCGCGACTTGGCCTTGCCATGGTGGCGCTCGGCACGTGGGCGGCGTGGCACCCCAATAGCGTGCTCGCCCAGCGGGGGGACCAGCCGCGCATCAGCGTCGCGCCGACGATCGTCGCCGAGCCTGCGTCGCAAGCCTTGCTGCCGATCGAGGTCGGCCCGACCGCATCGCTGCCCACCAACAGTTTTGTGCGCGTGCGCGGTCTGCCGCTCAGCGTGTCGCTGACCGATGGGCATGCCATCGCGCCGGGGTCGTGGGCGATCCCCCTGTTCAGCTTGCCGACGCTGAAAGCCAATGTCCCGGCCGGCGTCTCCGGGCGTACGGAGATCGTCATCAGCCTGGTCAGCATCGATGGCGCGCTGCTGGCGGAGACCAGAACGGTTCTCGTGGTCGAACCCACGGCGACGCCTCCACCGCCACCGAAGGCGACCTTCGAGCCCGCGCAGAAGAGCCTGGGCTTCGTCGCGGCTCCCCCGCCGGTGCCGGCTGCCAGGACGGATCGCAGGCCTCAGCCGCTTCTACCGGAGGAGAAGGCGCGCGCCGAGCGCTTGCTGGCACGCGGGGAGGAGTATTTTGTCGGCGGCAATATTGCGGCTGCGCGGGACTTCTTCGAGCGCGCGGCGGAAGCCGGCTTGGCGGCGGCCGCGCTGCGCCTGGCGGCGTCCTACGATCCTGCCGAGCTGCAAAACCTGCAAGTGCAAGGCGTGGTGTCCGATCGCGCGCTGGCGCGCAAGTGGTACGAGCGCGCACGCGAGCTCGGGGCCCCAGAGGCCGTCGAGCGGCTGGCCAGGCTCGGGGGCAGCTGAGGTGCCATGGACCCCGCACGCCCCCGGCTGGGATCAACGATCTGTTAACCGCCACCGTGCCCGCGGTCTTGAAATCGACCACCTCCGGCCTCAACCGTTGCAGGAGCGGGGATAAGGCGAGGCGAAGCGTATGAGGAAGTTTGCGTGGGCGGCAGCCCCGATCCTTGCGGCGCTGGTTGCCGGCGTGCTGCTCTACCCGGGCCAGCTTACGCTGGCGCAGTTCCCCACCAAGCAGATCGAGATGACGGTGCCCTTCGGCGCCGGCAACGCAGCGGACGTCACCGCGCGCCATCTGGCCGAGGGGATGGCCAAGCGGCTCGGCGTCCCCGTGCCGGTCGTCAACCGCACGGGCGGAGGCGGCGCGGTCGCCTTCACCCACGTCATGCAGCAGCGTCCCGACGGATACTCGGTCGGATACATCACGAGTACGATATCCACGAGCTACTATTCCGGCGTCACGGCCTTCGATCACACCGCGTTCGCGCCCGTGGCGCGCGTCACCATCGAAACGCCGGTGCTGGTGGTGCGGGCGGACGCCCCGTGGCGCAGCGTGGGCGAGATGGTGGAAGACGCCAAGCAGAACCCCGGCAAGCTGCGGATCGGCAACTCCGGGATCGGCACGCACACGCATTTGTCGGCCTCGGCCCTGTTCCTGGGGGCCGGCGCCAAGGTGATCGACGTGCCGTTCGGGGAGGGGCAGGCGACGGTCAATCTGCTCGGAGGCCGCATCGAGGGCGTGGTCCAGCTCCCCCCTGCACTCATCGCGCACGTCAAAAGCGGCGACCTTCGGGTCCTCGCCGCATTGGGGTCCAAGCGCGATCGGATCTTCCCCGATACGCCGACGGCGACCGAGAGCGGCTTTCCGGTCGCGCTCGATCTGTGGCGCGGCATCGTCGTGCCCAAGAGCACGCCGGCGGACGTGATACGGCGGCTCGAGGAGTCGATCCGGGCCACCGTCGCATCGCCGGAGTTCCAGGAGGCGGGTAGCAAGATCGGCTTCCTGCCGGCATTCCTGTCGGCCGATGAGTTCGGCCGCCTGATCGTCGCCGACGACGGCAAGCTCGCCTCGGTGATGAACGACCTCGGCCTGAAGAAGCGCTGAGCTGTCCGTTGCCGGCAGCGACCGCCGACCGCACGTGCTATGATCCAGATCTAGGCACCTGCGTGTGCCTCATCGATCGAGCCAGCCACAGGAGACCCGCAATGCAAGCGGTTGCCGTTCGCAATGCCGAGGTGAGAATCGTCACCGATCTCCACATCGGCGGCCGGCGGGTCACCGGCGCTGGCCCGGAGGCCGTGCCGATCCACAATCCCTTCGACAACCGGGAAATCTGCCCCATCGCGCCCGCGAGCGCGGACCAGGTCGACGCCGCGGTCGAGGCGGCCGACAGGGCCTTCCGGGCGCCGGATTGGAAGCGGCTTACGGGACGGGACCGGGGCGCGCTGCTCTATCGGCTCGCGGCCCTGCTACGACGCGACCTCGCGGCGTTCGCGACACTCGAGTCGATGAATACGGGCATCCCGATCCGCGAGACGCGCATGGAAGTCGCGACGTCGGCGATCCATCTGGAGTATTTTGCGGGCCTCGCCGGCAGCATCGAGGGGAGCTATCAAGATCTGGGCGCCCGCTTCAACTACACGCGCCGGGAGCCCTACGGCGTCATCGGCCAGATCGTGCCCTGGAATACGCCTCTCAAGCTCATGGCGCGCGGGTTCTCCGCGGCGGTTGCCTGCGGCAATACCATGGTCGTCAAACCCTCGATCGTGGCGCCGCTCAGCATCCTGCGATTTGCGGAGATCGTGGAGGAGGCTGGTTTTCCGCCGGGAACGGTCAATATCCTCACTGGCTCGGGGCGCACCGTCGGCCGGCGGATTGTCGAGCACCCGAAGGTACGCAAGATCATCTTCACGGGCGGCACCGAAGGCGGTCGGGAAATCCTCAGTCAAGCGGTGCCGACCATCAAACCGGCGGTGCTGGAGCTTGGCGGCAAGGGACCGATCATCGTCTGCGAGCCGATCGACTGGGAGGAGGCCATCGACGGCGTGCTGACGCAAGCGTTCGCGCGCAAGGCGGAGGTGTGCTTTGCCGGTACGCGTCTGTTCCTGCCGGCCAAGCTGCATGACCGGTTCGTTGCCGACCTCGCCAAAAAGACGGCAAGGATTCCCATGGGCAACCCACTCGACGACGGGACCCAGCTGGGGCCGCTGATGACGGCCGCGCGTCTGGAGGAGATCGTTGATCGGGTGCAGGCCGCGAGGAAAGCGGGGGCCACCATCGTGTGCGGCGGCGAGAAGGTCGGCACGCCGGGCCTGCAGAAGGGTAACTTCATGGCCCCTACCATCCTTACCGGCGTCGACGGCGACATGGCGGTGGCGAAGGAGGAGCTGTTCGGGCCGGTGCTGTGCGTGCTGCCCTACACCGAAGTAGGAGAGGCGATAGCGATGGCAAACGATTCCGAGCTCGGACTTGCCGGCTATGTCTGGTGCAACGACACGCGCCTCAGCCATCGGATCGCGGAAGAGCTGGAATGCGGCAACGTCTTCATCAACGCCTATGGATATCAAAGCGAAATCCCGTTCGGCGGCTACAAGATGAGCGGCATAGGTCGCGAGCACGGGCTGGAGGCGATGCGCGAGTATACCCAAGTCAAGAGCGTGACCGTCGGGATGGAGCGGTTCAAGTCGCGCTTTGACATCTAAACTGGCGCTGCGCCGTACTGTGCGTATCCCGGCCATCACAGCCGCCTCCACCTGACGGTGGCTGGTCTGAGCACGATGTGCTTAGCCAAATCCCCAGTCAGCACGCCCTGGAACATATTTGGATGGCTGGCGTTTCCGTTTGAGTTGCGGTGCGCAAACGGAGGGATCGCGGTGGATGCCGCACCGGACAGGGCGGATTACCCTCTCGCCTGGCTGGTCGGCGGCGGGGAAATGGGCGAGCGCATCCGCGCGTTCGATTGGTCAAAGACCGAGATCGGTCCGCCGGACACATGGTCTCCCGCACTGCGGATGATGGTCCGGCTCTTGCTTGCCAATCGCTTCCCCCTACTGCTGTGGTGGGGTCCACAGTATGTTTCCATCTATAACGACGCTTATAGGCCCGTGCTCGGCACCAAACACCCTTGGGGCCTTGGCCGGCCGTTGAGCGAATGCTGGAGTGAGATCTGGGACGTCCTCAAGCCGTTGGTCGATGCGCCTTTCAAAGGCGGCCCCGCGACTTGGAACGACGACATTGCGCTCGAGATCAACCGGCACGGCTTCTTGGAGGAAACTCACTTCACAGTCGCCTACAGCCCAGTGCCCGACGAGGCCGCCCCGGGTGGGATCGGTGGGGTGCTCGCAACGGTGCACGAGATCACCGAGAAAGTGATCGGCGAGCGGCGGGTCATTGCATTGCGAGATCTGGGATCAGGCGCCATCGAGGCAAAGACGGCTGAGGACGCTTGCGCTGTCGCGACCGAGGCGCTCCGCAAGCATGCGAAGGATATTCCCTTCGCTCTGCTGTATTTGGTCACGCCCGACGGCAAGGAGGCGCGGCTTGCCTCTGCGGCCGGTAGTGCGCCGGGCCATCATCTTGCGCCCTCTGTCATTGAGCTTGATGCCTCGCATCAGCCTTGGCCGCTTGGCGATGTTGCGCGCACACAAAGCATGCAAGTCGTGGGGAACTTGCAGGATCGGTTCGGCGATGCGGTCCCCCAAGGACCGTGGTCGGACGCGCCGCGCGAAGCGGTCGTCGTCCCCATCCGGTCGAACCTTGCCCACCAGGTGGCGGGATTTCTGATTGCCGGCGTGAGTGCCCGGCTGAAGCTCGATGACCTCTATCGCAGCTTCTTCGAGCTCGTGGCCACGCAGATTGCCACCACCGTCACCAACGCGCGCGCCTATGAGGAAGAACGCAAGCGCGCCGAGGCTTTGGCCGAGATCGATCGCGCCAAGATCGCTTTCTTCTCCAACGTCAGCCACGAGTTCCGCACCCCTCTCACGCTGATGCTGGGGCCGCTTGAAGACATGTTGGCACGCTCCCAGGATTTCCCGCCCACAGACCGAGGACAGCTGGAGACGGTGCGACGAAATTCGTTGCGGCTGCTCAAGCTGGTCAATTCGCTGCTCGATTTCTCGCGCATCGAAGCGGGCCGTGTGCAGGCCATGTACGAGCCGACCGATCTGGCTTCCGTCACGAGGGAGCTGGCCAGCGTCTTCCGATCCGCCATCGAGAAGGCCGGCCTCGCGCTGACCATCGACTGTCACCCGCTCGCGGAACCAGCATATGTCGATCGGGAGATGTGGGAGAAGATAGTTCTCAATCTCATCTCCAACGCCTTCAAGTACACTTTCGAGGGCGAAATCGAGGTCGGGCTGCGCGAGTGCGCCGGCGGTGTGGAGCTTTCCGTGCGCGACACGGGCACCGGCATTCCACGCGATGAGCTGCCAAAGCTCTTCGAACGGTTCCATCGCGTCGCCGCCGCCCCCGGCCGCACGCACGAGGGCTCCGGAATAGGTCTGGCGCTGGTGCAGGAACTGGCCAAGCTGCATGGTGGATCTGTTGCGGTCGAGAGCGTCCATGGCCAAGGCAGCACGTTCAGGGTGACGATCCCTCGGGGCGGCGGCCATTTGCCCACCGCTCAGATCGGCGCCGCGCGGACGCAGGCCTCCACGGCGCTCGGCGCCACGCCCTTTGTCGAGGAGGCGTTGCGCTGGTTGCCGGATGATGGACCCGAATATAAGCGGGTCATTCCCGACATCGATGTCGCCGCGCACGCGATCGAAAGTGCCGAGGATCGCGCGCGCATCGTCCTTGCCGACGACAACGCCGACATGCGTGACTACGTGCGTCGCCTGCTTGCCGCGCGCTACCAGGTCGAGACGGTCGCCGACGGCGAAGCGGCGCTCGCCGCCATAGCCCGCAACATACCCGATCTGGTGCTCTCCGATATCATGATGCCGCGCCTCGACGGCATTCAGCTGCTGGCGCGGCTGCGCGCCGATCCGCGGACCAGCACAATACCGGTCATCCTGTTGTCGGCACGCGCTGGCGAGGAGAGCCGCGTCGAGGGCATGCAAGCGGGTGCCGACGACTATCTCATCAAGCCGTTTAGTGCCCGCGAGCTGTTGGCGCGCGTGGAATCGCACGTGAGGATGGCACGGTTTCGCAGCCAGGCCATCGATGTCTTGCGCGAGAGCGAGGCGCGCTTCCGGAACATGGCCGACAACGCACCGGTCATGATCTGGGTCACCGACGCGGATGCCACGTGCACGTTCCTGAGCAAATCCTGGTACGACTTCACCGGCCAGTCGCCTGAAACGGGCCTGGGCTTCGGCTGGCTCGATACCAAACATCCCGACGATCGGGCGGCTGCCCGCAGCACGTTTCTGGCCGCCAACGCCAAGCGCCAGGCGTTCCGGCTCGAGTACCGTCTGCGCCGGCACGATGGCGAGTACCGCTGGGCGATCGATGCTGCCGCGCCGCGCTTTGGCGAGCATGGCGAGTTCATGGGCTACATCGGCTCGGTCATCGACATAACCGAACGCAAACAGGCGGAGGACACTCAACAACTTCTGATCAGCGAACTGAACCATCGCGTCAAGAACACCCTCGCCAGCGTGCAGGCGATCATGCAGCACACGCTCCGCAGAACCAAGGATCCGGCGGAGTTCGCGGACAGCTTTGCGGGGCGCATCCAGTCGCTGGCGCGCGTGCACTCCCTCTTGACTACGACCACTTGGCGGGGTGCCGATTTACGTGAGCTGATCCATGACCAGCTGACGCAAGGGTCGTTCGACGAGACCAGGGTATCGGCCAGGGGACCTCCGGTTCGCCTGGAAGCGCAGATGACGCTTCACTTGGCGCTCGTGCTCCATGAGCTTGGGACGAATGCGCATAAGTACGGTGCGCTCTCCTCACCGTCGGGTTCGATAGCGATCGGCTGGATGGTGGAGGGTGGATTGCTCCGTCTGCGATGGGAGGAGCGTGGTGGGCCGCCGGTGACATCTCCTACGAGCCGCGGTTTCGGAACAACGTTGATCGAGCAGTGCGTCAAGGGCGAAGGTGGAAGCGCCCGCATGTCGGTCGGGACCGACGGCGTCCATTGGGAGATTACAGTGCAGCTGCCCGGGCGCATTGCAGGCGACGAGGTCAAGCCAGGTGCTTCCGAGACGATGCGCAGCGTGTCCAGGACTCAGCACACGCATATTGGGAAAAGATCGTCAGCAAAGCTGGCTGGCAGGCGTTTGCTGGTGGTAGAGGACGAACCGCTCGTGGCGCTCGATATCGCGGCTGGGCTGCAAGAGGCGGGCGCCGAGGTGGTGGCGTCGACCGGCTCTGCCAAGGACGCGCTGCACACTATCGAAAGCAAGGCATTGGACGCGGCCCTGCTGGATGGCAACCTGCACGGCCGACCCGTGGACGACATCGCGGCGGCACTGACGCGGCGCAAAGTGCCCTTCCTGTTCGTCACCGGGTACGGACCCGAAAGCCTGCCGCGAGCGTTCAGCCACGCAGCGATCCTATCCAAGCCATTCAGCCAGCAACAGCTGATTGACGCCGCTGCGCGGCTAGTCGAGCGACGCGGCGATGTCGTTCGTTTGAGAGACAAGTAGCGCGCGGACCGAGGCGTCTGCTCTTGGTCCCAAACGCGCGCCTTCGGCGGCGCGGGCGACTCCGTCAGCTATGGTCAGCCTCCACCGCTATCCCAACCCCCCGGCAGCCAGCATCACGCGATTCCGACACTGCAGAGGCTTTTGAGTTTGTCTCGGTCTCAAAACCGCAGCGTGCCGGAGACGATGGTCGAGCCGCCTTCCCAGCGATTGTGGGCGTTGAACTCGGTGTAGTGGCGCACGTTCAAGATGAAGGGCGTCTGCCCGAAGAGGGTGGTGTAGGTCAGGCCGGGGCCGATGGCGTCGACGCGACCCCGGAACGGGCCGATGCGGGCGCCGGCGCCGGAGTCGTCGGAGATCTGGCGGTAGTCGTAGCCGACGACGCCGATCATGAACCCCGGTGCAAACTCGAGGCCGATCGCCCACTCGAAGTGGAACTCGTCGCCGCTCCTGTAGTCGGTCGCCGTGTTCTCGAAGTTGAAGGTGACGCCGGTCGAGCCATTGAGCTGCAGCTTTTTGGTCTGGTCGGTCCACGTGAAGGCCCAGCCCGTGTCGATGCCCGGACGATGCAGACCGATGATCGGCGAGAACCCTGGCTGCCAGCGGCCGGTCGGGGCGACGGCCTGCACATAGAAGATGTGGGCGAACCCGGCATGCTCCCACCCGAGTTGGACCCTCGACGTAACGTCGCCAAAGCCCCAGCCGTCGACCGATCGCGACAAGCCGAAAGGTCCACCGAGCGTCGCCTCGACATCGAGGTGGCCGACGGGAACGGTCACGGCCAATCCGAGGTGGCCGCCCAGCACCTTGCGCTCGGGCACATACAGGACGTTGGTGGCGGCGGCGAACGCGTCGACCTTGGCGCCGGGGTTGAGGGTGATGCCTCCGAAGCTCACGGTCGCGCCGATGCTGGCGCTGTAGAAGGACGCGGCCTCCGTCACGTACGTCCCGGGAGGCGGCGTGACGCCCGCGCCGAATGCGGCGCTGCCGAGCCCATAGGTCGAGAATGCGTACTCGGCAGCATTCGCGCTTGTCGCGGCCGCTAGCCACACGCATGCCCCTTGGACGGCCCGTGATAGGAATCGCCTTATGCGCATGTGCGAATGCTCTGCTTTCATGCATGGGTGAGGTGTTTTGACAACGAGAGGACTAGATCGATTCGGGCGAATGCTGCGGTACGGCTTTGCCACGCGAACTATGCAAAATTCCGGGAGGCGCGGCCAAATACGCGACGATCTCAAATGTCCGAATGACTAAAAGGGGAAATTGCAGCTGCTTGGCCGCAAGACTGTCCACCAAAGGACAAAGGACTGCGTTCCAGCCGCTATCCGATCGGCGGCGAACAGTGTTCCTCGAGCAGTTTGTGGTCGGCAAGAGACATGCGTCACGCAAGCCGGCCGATCGATGGCGTTCTACGAAGGACACTTCAGGAAGCGAGCAACCATCTCCGGCGAATACCAAGGCAGGTCCGGACTGATGCTCCGGGTCATGCAGTCAGGAAGAAACTGGGCGCAATACTCCTTCTTTTCAGCGTCCGTCCTTGCATAGGGATTCAATGATTGGTCTGCACGCATGCAGGACGTGACGGCGGATTCGCATATCTCCTTTCTGCATACGTCGCCGCTTGGCGTTGCCAAGGTCTGGCCAGCCAAAAAGGACGCAAACAGCGGAGCCAGCGAGCCGATGCGAATCGCCCTTTTGCTGATCATGATCGGTATCCTTCTCCGCAAGGCGCTCCATCTAATCCGAACCCGAACACTTCCAGATCGGACGATCATCCCGCTCATTCGTCCACCCACTTGCGGTGCAGCTCGCCGAGGCTGGATTGGTGATGCACAGAAGCAAAAGAGCGATCAGTGCCGCTGTGAATATTCTCACCTCGGCCGACCTAGTTTTCACCCGAAAATGCCTTCTGCGCCCAGCATGGATAGCCCGCATCCCCTGTGTCGTACATTGGATCACAGGGCGCGCCACCGCCGTCGATAAACAGCGTGGTTTCAGTCCCGGCTGCAGGCAGTGTGCCTTTCAGCGTGCGCACATCATAGAGGAGGTTTTTGCCCTCAAGGCGAGGATTGCTGAGCACGACGACCGCGCCTGTCGGGCGTGCTTTTTGACTGAAGATCGATAGGGCGGCGTTGGGAGGATCGCTTTTGAAACTGTTCTTCCCCTCGGTCCACTGCTTCAGGAACAGATCGTTGCGGACATGGCCCACGATGCGCTGGGGACGATCTGAAAAAAAGGCCGTCACCGGCGACACATCCTGCAACGTCAAGACACCATCTTTGAACGCAACGTTACTGGCAGATTGCACAAAGAGGAACTCAGGCTTGGGCGCGGGCGCCTTGCTTTGCGCTGTCGCGAAGTCCGTGGCGGCTGCACAGAGTGACGCAGCAACCAGCAGTGCCGATGCCTTCATCGTATGCATCGTGGCCTCCTGCATTGGCGTTTGGTTGAAATCTGCACTCGGGCGACTGAAGGCCTCGGCAACGCTGCCGGACAATCGGATGAAACCCAGACGCGCGTTGGTGACGAGCCCTGATGCCGCAGACCTCGGGCGCGCGGCAAAAGTCAGGTAACGGCGCGCCACGATTACAGGTGATTGCCGGATATCCACGCTTTGCCGTTGAACCGAGGATAGCCCGCAGCATTGCGTCGATCTGGTCGTCGGTCGCGATGCACGTCGTTGCCACGAATTCTTCTTGGCGCTGCCCTGCAGCAAACGGAGGTGCCGTCATGCGCTCGTGCAGTTCATTGATAGCCGCATTGCTGATCGCATTCGGATCGGCGTGCAACGCTGCGGCTCAACAGACCCAGCCCACGCCACAGCTCCAACAGCAGGCATCGCCACAGACAAGGCCCAACATCCTCTTCATCATGGGCGATGACATCGGCTGGATGCAGCCCAGCATCTATCATCGCGGCCTGATGGTCGGCGAAACGCCGAATATCGACCGCATCGGGCGGGAGGGCGCGATCTTCATGGACTATGTGGCCATGCAGAGCTGCACCTCCGGGCGCAATGCCTTCTTCACCGGCATGTACCCCCTGCGCACCGGCATGATCCCGCCGCAACTCCCGGGCAGCCCGTCCTACCTGCGGCCCGGCACGCCGGCGCTTGCCAAGTTCCTGCTCGACCTCGGCTACAACACCGGCGAGTTCGGCAAGAACCACCTGGGCGACCACACCGACTCTCTACCGACGGCGCACGGTTTCCAGGAGTACTGGGGCTACCTCTATCACCTCGACGCCATGCAGGGGGTGAGCTTCCCCGACATCAACAAGAACCCGAACGTGCAGAGCGTGGCGCCACCGTGCAAGAACACACCGATTCCCGGTCTCAACGAGGTCTCCGGTGCGGTGGACCCAAAGACGACCACGTGCCTCACGCCACCGCGTCCGGTGCTCTGGTGCAAATCCTCCGACGGCACGGCGAAGAATCAGAATTGCAGCGACGAAGGTCCGCTGACGCTGGAGCGGTCGAAAACGGTGGATGAGGAAATCTCCGCCAAGGTCGTAGAGTTCCTCGACCGCAACGACCCCAAGAAGACCAACAAGCCGTTCTTCGTCTGGTACAACCCGGCGCGCATGCACGTCGTGACCGTGCTGCCGCCGAAATACGAGGCCATGTTGGGCGAGCGCGGCGGCAAGGATTGGGGCGTCAACGAAGCCGGCATGAAGCAGCTCGACGACAACATCGGCGACGTGCTCAAGAAGCTCGAGAGCATGGGCCAGCTCGACAACACCATCATCGTCTTCACCACCGACAACGGTGCGGAGGCGATCTCCTTCCCGGATGG
>Ga0111538_10008547_pt1 | contig 13741 bp, 9 predicted proteins | sample SoiMethybrSBSTD1_FD_79669 | JGI IMG/M metagenome (GOLD analysis project Ga0111538, IMG submission 79669) | Bulk soil microbial communities from a Populus tree surrounding site in Tennessee, USA - Soil MetaG P. TD hybrid SBSTD1 (version 2)... | ecosystem: Environmental > Terrestrial > Soil > Tree...
GCGGCTGCAGCATCGGCCCGAGCTTCTGATTGAGCTCCCGGATCAGCGCAAGCTTGTTGTCCTGATCCTCCGGCACGAAGCTCAACAGCGTCCTGGTCTGCCCGACCTGCGGCAGCTTCGCCAGGCGATCCACCGTCGCCGGCACCCGACCGAGGGACGGCACGATCACATTGACCGAGTTGGTGCCGACCTTCGGATCGCTGCCGACATCGAGAAACGTCGAAATCGATTCGGTCTTCGGGCTGCGCAGATGAATTGGATCGAAGTCGAAGGTCAGAAAATAGAGCAGCGGCAATCCGGCGACCGCGACCGCCGCGGTGCCGACGATCACTGGGATTCTGAATTTTTCCAGGAACCAATCGAGCGGAGCCAGCGCGCGGTAGCCGATCGGCTCCGGCTCGCCCGGCGGGTTCAGCACCATGATCAATGCCGGCAGCAACGTGACGCTGGTCGCATAGGCGATCAGCATGCCGACGCCGGCGATCAGACCGAGCTCGGAGACGCCGCGGTAATCGGTCGGCAGAAACGACAGGAACCCCGCCGCCACCGCGGCGGCCGCGAGCGTCAGCGGCACACCCGCCTTGGTGGCGGCCTGCGCCAATGCCGGTCGAAGCTCGGGCACATCATGGCGTTCGGCCCGATAGCGTACGGAAAATTGGATGCCGAAATCGACACCCAGACCGACAAACAGCACCGCGAACGCGACCGAGATCATGTTCAGCGCGCCGACCATCATCAGGCCGAGCGCCGCGGTGATCGCCAGTCCGACGAACAGATTGATGGTCACCGCGAGAATGATGCGGCCCGACTTCAAGGCAAGCCACAGGATGATCAGCACGACGATGATCGTGCCGATGGCATTGACGAGCGCGCCCTCCTGAACGGTGGCGAACTCCTCGTCCGCCATCGGCACCGAGCCGGTGAGACGCACACGCGCCTGATACTTGGATGCCAGCTGCAAGTCCGCGACGGTTTGCCGGATGGCGTCGCTCGACGCCCGTCCCGGCTCAAGGGCGGCATAATCCAGAACCGGTTGAACCTCGATGAAGCGTCGCAGCTCGTCTGCTTCCGGCGCCTTGCCGTTCAGCATTTCCTGCCACGAGAACGCGGCGTGGCGTCCCGCCAACGCGTCCTCCAGGGTGGTCGCCGCCATCGACAGCGGCCGCGCCATCGCGTCGAGCGTGACCATTTGGTTCTGCACGCCGATCAACGCCAGTGCGAGCGTCCGCGTCAGGCCACGAAGCGACGGATCACTGGCCAGCGTGCCGACCAGCGGGCCCGCCTGCCCCAGGCCCTGGGCGGTGCGCGCGACATCCTCGGTCGGCTGAAACAACAGGCCATTGCGGGCGAAAAATTCACTGCCGCCCATGACCTCAACGGTGCGAAATAGCTCGGGTCGTGCCGCAAGCTTCTGCGCGAGCTCGGCGCTCGCCCGCGATGCGTATTCCGCAGTGGGCGCATCCACCACGATCAGGGTGGAACCGAAATGTCCGGGAAACGTCTTTTCGAAGTCGGTTTCGCGCTTGCGCCAGTCAAGCTCCGGCGAGATCAGCTTGTTGATTTCGGTCGTGATGGCGAAATGACGCACCGAATATGTCACTGACGCGGCAAGCGCGCAGAGTGCCAATGCGATGATCGGCCAAGGGAATCGGGTGCACAGCCGAACGATTGCAACGACCGCAGTAGCTAGCATGAGCACCGTTGCCTTTGCACCTTGATCGCAACGCCAAGACTGAGCACAATCAACGCCTTCGACCCGGAACTTTTCCGGATGCCATTGATTGACGCTGACTGAGAGACTTGCAGGCCGACCTTATAGGCTTCTTGTCGGGCAACAAAAATACCATCGTGCGATTCTGCAGAGGTCAAAAGCACCTCCGGAATTATTGCTGAAGGACCGACTTATGACGGCGCCCAATGCGGACTTCCACACCAAGCCGACCCGCCCACTCCTCGACTCCATCAGGAGTCCGGCTGATTTGCGACGTATCAATGCGCGGGACCTGCAGCAGGTTGCCGACGAATTGCGCGCCGAAACCATAAGTGCGGTTTCGGTGACCGGAGGACATCTGGGAGCGAGCCTCGGCGTCGTCGAGCTGACCGTCGCGCTGCACCACGTTTTCGACACTCCCACCGACAAGCTCATCTGGGACGTCGGCCATCAGGCCTATCCGCACAAGATCCTGACCGGACGCCGCGATCGCATCAGGACATTGCGCACCGGCGGTGGACTGTCCGGCTTCACCAAGCGCTCCGAGAGCGAATATGACTGCTTCGGGGCTGCGCACGCCTCGACCTCGGTATCCGCCGGATTGGGCATGGCGGTGGCACGTGACCTTGCCGGGCAACGGCACAATGTGATCTGCGTGATCGGCGACGGCGCGATTTCAGGCGGCATGGCCTACGAGGCCATGAACAACGCCGGTGCGATGAACCGGCGCCTGATCGTGATCCTCAACGACAACGAGATGTCGATCGCGCCACCGGTTGGCGCCATGTCGAACTACTTGACGCGGCTGTTCTCGAGCCCGGCTTACATGTCGTTGCGCGGCCTCGGCAAGCAATTCGCCGAACGCCTGCCGAAGTTCTTCAAGGACAAGGCGGCGCTCGCCGAAGAACTGGCGCGGGGCTTTGTCAGCGGCGGGACATTGTTCGAAGAGCTCGGCTTCTACTACATCGGCATCGTCGACGGACACAACCTCGACCAGCTGATACCGGTCCTGCAAAACGTCCGCGCCGCCGACAACGGACCATTCCTGGTGCATGTCCGCACCCAGAAGGGCAAGGGCTACGCCCCCGCCGAAGCTTCCAACGACAAGTACCACGGCGTGGTGAAATTCGACGTCGCGACCGGCAAGCAGCACAAGGGCACGTCGGCCGCGCCCTCCTACACCAAGGTGTTCGGCGAAGCGCTGGTCAAGGAAGCCGAAAAGGACGACCGGATCGTGGCCATCACGGCGGCGATGCCGTCCGGCACCGGCGTCGATATTTTCGCCAAGGCATTTCCCAAGCGCGCCTTCGACGTCGGCATTGCCGAGCAGCATGCCGTCACGTTTGCGGCCGGGCTTGCGACCCAGGGCTACAAGCCGTTCGCCGCGATCTATTCGACGTTCCTGCAGCGCGCCTACGATCAGGTCGTGCACGATGTGGCGATCCAGAGTCTCCCGGTGCGCTTCATGATCGACCGCGCCGGCCTGGTCGGCGCCGACGGGCCGACCCACGCGGGCTCGTTCGATCTCGCCTATCTCGGCTGTCTGCCCGGCTTCGTGATCATGGCGGCGGCCGACGAGGCCGAGCTCGTGCATATGATCGCGACCGCGGCGGCGATCAACGACCGGCCATCGGCGGTGCGCTATCCGCGCGGCGACGGTGTCGGCGTTGAGCTGCCGAAGGTCGGCATGCCGCTCGAGATCGGCCGCGGCCGGATCATCTCGGAAGGCAACACCGTGGCGCTGCTCTCGCTCGGCACGCGGCTCGCCGAATGCACCAAGGCCGCCGAAATTCTCGCGGCGCAAGGCATCTCGACCACCGTGGCCGATGCCCGCTTCGCCAAGCCCCTCGACACCGATCTGATCCTGCGGCTGGCGCGCCAACACGAGTTTCTGATCACCATCGAGGAAGGCGCGATCGGCGGCTTCGGGTCCCACGTCCTGCAGCTTCTCGCCGAAGCCGGCTCGCTGCAACGTCCTGGCTTCAATGTCCGCAGCATGATTCTGCCCGACGTTTTCGTGGACCACGACAGTCCGCCCGCGATGTACGCCAAGGTCGGACTCGATGCCAATGGCATCGTGGCCAAGGTCTTCGATGTGTTCGGATCGCGCCATGTGCCGGAATTGCAGCCGGCTGAAATCGCGTTCCTCGCGGACCGCGCCAAGCGCCGCCGGCTTGCCCTCGACGGCAGGCGAATGAACGGAGGCGCGGTATGAAGGTTATTCTCGCGAAACCGCGCGGCTTCTGCGCCGGCGTGGTGCGGGCGATTGAGATCGTCGAGCGCGCGCTCGATAAATATGGTCCGCCGGTCTACGTGCGTCATGAAATCGTGCACAACAAATGGGTCGTCGACTCGCTGAAAGCGCGCGGCGCCCGATTTGTCGAAGATCTCTCCGAAGTGCCGCCGAACGCCATCACGATCTTCAGCGCCCATGGCGTCGCCAAGAAGGTCGAAGCGGAAGCAGCCGAGCGGGGGCTGCGGGTCTTGAACGCCACCTGTCCGCTGGTTTCGAAGGTCCATGCCCAGGGGCGCCACTATTTGCGCAGCGGCCGCACCGTCATTCTGATCGGCCATGCCGGTCATCCCGAGGTCGAAGGCACGTTGGGTCAAATCCCCGGCCCGGTGCTGCTGGTGCAGACCGAGGCGGATATCGATGCACTGGAGTTGCCTGACGACACGCCGATCGCCTATGTCACGCAGACCACGCTCAGCGTCGACGACACCCGCGGCATCATCGCCGCGCTGTTCCGCCGCTTCAAGGACGTGGTCGGACCGGGCACGCAGGACATCTGCTACGCGACGCAAAACCGGCAGACCGCCCTGCTGGAGCTGACCAAGCTGGTCGATCTGATCTTTGTGGTCGGGGCGAAGAACAGCTCGAACTCAAATCGGCTGCGCGAAATCGGCATCGAGGCCGGCATCCCGACTCACCTGATCGCCAATGGCAGCGAAATCAAATCGGAATGGCTCAGGGACGTGGAAGTCGTCGGCATCACGGCGGGCGCATCGGCACCGGAGGTCATGGTGCGGGATGTGATAAATGCGCTGCGCCACGTCGCACCGCTTGAAGTGTTCACATTGCCCGGCCAGGACGAGCACCTCGAATTCCGAGTGCCGGTCGAACTGCTCGATGTGGTAGGCGGCAAAACGATAAGCAGGGACAGCAATCTTGGGTATTCCCCTTCTTCAGAAACTCATTGTCGGTAGCTATGTGGTCCGCCAGCGTCTGGCGGGCCGCAAACGCTATCCTCTGGTGCTGATGCTCGAACCGTTGTTCCGGTGCAATCTCGCTTGCGCCGGATGCGGCAAGATCGACTATCCGGATCCGATTCTGCATCAGAACATGTCGGTTAAGGATGCGCTCGGAGCGGTCGATGAATGCGGCGCTCCGGTGGTGTCGATCGCCGGCGGCGAACCGCTCCTGCACAGGCAGTTGCCCGAGATCGTCCGCGGCATCATCGCGCGGCGCAAGTTCGTCTACCTGTGCACCAACGCACTGCTGATGGACAAGAAGCTGGCGCAGTACGAGCCCAGCACATTCTTCACCTGGTCGGTTCACCTTGACGGCGACAAGGACATGCACGACGCGTCGGTGTGCCAGCCGGGCGTCTACGACCGGGCGGTCGCGGCGATCAAGCACGCCAAGGACCGCGGCTTTCGCGTCAACATCAATTGCACGCTGTTCAACACGGCCCAAGCCGAGCGCGTCGCGGACTTTTTCGATGCCGTCATGGCAATGGGTGTCGACGGCATTACGGTGTCGCCGGGTTACGCCTATGAGCGCGCACCGGACCAGCAGCACTTCCTCCATCGCGACCGCACCAAACAACTGTTCCGCGACATTTTCCGCCGCGGTGGCGGCGAGCGCCGCTGGTCGTTCAGCCAGTCGAGCCTGTTCCTCGATTTTCTGGCCGGCAACCAGAGTTATCACTGCACGCCATGGGGCAATCCGACGCGCACGATCTTCGGCTGGCAGCGGCCCTGCTATCTGCTCGGCGAGGGCTACACCAAGACGTTCCGCGAACTGATGACCGAGACCGACTGGGATGCCTACGGCACCGGGAACTACGAAAAATGCGCGGACTGCATGGTGCACTCAGGTTACGAAGCGACCGCGGTGCAGGACGCGGTTGCCCATCCGCTCAAGGCCCTGGGTGTCAGTCTACGGGGTGTCCGGACCAAAGGTCCGATGGTTCCCGAGATCAATCTCGACCGCCAACGGCCCGCGGAATATGTGTTTTCACAGCACGTCGAGCAGAAACTGGACGAAATTGGGCGTTCGAAGCGCCAGCCGGAATTGGTTACCGGCAAATAGCGCCTCTGCATTTGTTGTAACCCCGCCGCGCTGCCGAGGGGAACCTGCGGTCCGAACAATCCGTTGGTAGGGACGTCGACTTCCGATTCTTGACGGAAGCGGAGATCGTCCCATGCGAGGGCGCAACTTTATTCTTCTTGCGATGCTGAGCGGGTTGCTCGTGCTGCCCGATGTCGCGAACGCGCAGTTCTCGCCGCGCGGCATCTTCAACCAAATTACCAGTCCGTTCCGTCACATGCTCCGACGACATGGGCACTTTCCTCGTTATCGTGCCCATCGCCGCGCACCCGCCATGGCTTACCAGCCACGTGACCGCCATGTGCCCTCCGTGGCTCAGCAACCCCGCGCACCGGTGGTGGCGCAGCCGGATCAAAGCCCCGGGCCAACGGCGATGGTGCACCCGGCGCCCAACCCCTCGCTTGCGACCAAGCCAACTCCGACCGCGGGCGCCCGGCTCGGCTGGGTCGGCCCGGCGGCCTGGCCCAGCGCCTATGAAGACATTCTGGGTGTCACGTTCGCGCCGGACGAGTATGCCGTGCAACTCCGCGGCCATGGCTTTGACGTGATCGCCGACACCATCGCGGGACGCTTCGACGTGACGCAGCCGCCGGCGAGCGCCGGCACCACGGGCGCGGCGGTGCGCGATGATACCAATGACAGAAGCCCGGCCGACCGCTGCAGGGATACGTCCGCGGTTCAGCCCGATTGGCCGGCAACGCGGATTGAAGAAGCCGGAAAGCTCTCCGACAGCCAGCGTCAGACTCTGGACCAGCTGCAGGCCGCGGTGACGCAATCGCTCAAGACCATCAAGGCCGATTGCCGCAACAGCGCCGCGCTGACGGCGCCGGACCGGCTGAGCGCCCTGGTCCAGACGCTCTGGACCGTGAGGGACGCCGGACTGTTTGTGCGTACGCCGCTCAAGAACTTCTACGGCTCCCTGACTGAGCCGCAGCAAGCGAGCCTGGTCACCGACCAGCCGCAGAGCAATCCGAATTCCAATGCGGCGAACACTGACCAGCACAAGGCGTATCAGGCCTGCGCGGCGCAAAACGTCGGTGCCGCCGAACGCATGATCAAGGAAATCCAGCAGCGGGTGCGGCCGAACAAGGGCCAAGTCCCCAGCTTCCAGAATTTGCACAAGACATCGTCGGACATGGCCAAGCTGTTGATGGCGTCGTGCGCGCAGTCCTTGCCGACCGTGCCGCTGGCGCGGCTCGATGCCGCCGACAATCAATTGACCACCATGAATTATGCGGCGACGAGTATGCAGATCGCATTCAACAACTTCTATGCCACGCTGAATGATGGCCAGAAGGCGCGGCTCGATGCTCCGGCACGGTAAGGCGTAAGGCGTGATGCGATAGGCCTGGTTCAGTCCGGAAGCCGCAGGCCTTCCCCCGAAGCATGCCGCAATCCGAATCCGCCTTCGGTACCGCTTCGATGTGCTCACATCCCGAACGACGCGGCGGCGCCGTCGCCGGCCGTCAAGTTCCGGTAGCGGGCCAGCGCCCATAGCGGGAAGAATTTCCGGTAGCCGTGATAGCGCAGATAGAACACACGCGGGAAGCCGGTCGCAGTGAAACGTTCCTCGCTCCAAAAGCCGTCTTGGGTTTGCATCTGCAACAGATAGCGGATGCCGCGCGCGACCGCCGGATGACCGACCTCGCCGCAGGCCATCAGCGCGAGCAGCGCCCAGGCGGACTGTGACGGGGTGCTCTCGGCCGATTCATGGCCTCGGTAATCGAGCCGATAGCTGGTGCCGTCCTCGCCCCAGCCGCCGTCGGCATTTTGGATCGAAATGAGCCAAGCGACCGCGCTTCGGATTTCGGACCCGCCGTGATCAAAGCCACAGGCATTGAGGGCGCACAGCGCGGACCAGGCGCCGTAAATGTAGTTGAGGCCCCAACGTCCGTACCAGCTGCCGTCGGCAGTCTGCGTGTTCAGCAGGAACGCCACGCCGCGCGCGAGAGCTTCGCTTTGGCCTGGCGTCTCACCGAGCTGCGCCAGCATCGAGATACAGCGTGCCGTGACATCCTCGGTCGGCGGATCGATTAGCGCGCCGTGGTCGGCAAACGGAATGTTATTGAGGTAGTCGTAGACATTGTCGACATCAAACGCCGCCCAGCCGCCGTTGCGGCTTTGCAGTCCCTTGACCCATTCGACACCGCGCATAATCGCACGGTCGTAGCGGGTGCCGGCACCGCCATGGCGGGCGCGATCCATCGCCATCACGACGACGGCGGTGTCGTCGAGATCGGGATAGTGCGGGTTGGCGTATTGGAACGCCCAGCCACCGGGCGGCACCTGCGGCCGGCGCACACCCCAGTCGCCAACCGTGTCGACGACTTGCCGGGGCACCAGCCAATCGAGCCCGCGATGGGCGCCGGCGACCGCGTCGCTGACGCCGCATTCCAGCAGCGCGTGACAGGCCAGCGCGGTATCCCAGACCGGTGAGACGCAGGGCTGACAATACGCCTCCTTCATGCCGACGATCAGAAGCCTCTCGATCGAAGCACGCGCGATGCCAGCGTTTTTCCGATCGCCGAGCGCGTCGAACATCATGGTGGCGTTGGCCATGGCCGGGAAAATCGCGCCGAGGCCGTCTTCGCCGTTGAGCCGTTCGATGACGAAGCTCACCGCCTGATCGATGGCACGCTGCCGCAGTCGTCTGGGAAACAGTTTGACCGCAGGTCGGAGCAGAACATCGATGCCACGAAACAGCGCAAACCACGTCCAGCGCTGGTGGGGCGCCTTCGCGGCCGGCCCGATCGCATGTGGCGACTGAACGAACAATTCATCGATCGTCACACCGCGCGGGTTGTTGGCGCGTGGCCGCAGCGCCTGCAGCACCAGGAGCGGCACCAGCACGGTGCGCGCCCAATACGACACCTTCGACAGATGAAACGGAAACCAGCGCGGCAGCAGGATGATCTCAACCGGCATCTCCGGCACGCTGCGCCAGGACAGAATGCCGTAGAGCGACAGCAGGACGCGTGTGAACACGTTGCAGTGAACCGCGCCACCTTGCGCCAGGATCGCCTCGCGGGCGCGCCGCATGTGGGGCGCGTCAATACTGTCGCCGATCATCTTGAGTGCGAAATAGGCTTTCACGCTGGCGCTCATGTCGAACGCGCCTTGATGGAACAGCGGCCATCCGCCATGCGCGCCCTGGATGCGCCGCAGATAGACCGCGATCTTGCGCTCGAGCTCCGCGTCGACCGGCTCGCCGCGATAGTGCCGCAGCAGGACGTATTCGGCCGGAATGGTGGCGTCGGCTTCGAGTTCAAAGACCCAGTGACCGTCGGCACGTTGACAATCAAGCAGCGCGCGCATCGCGGCGCCGATCGCATCATCGAGACCGGGCTGTCGCGCCGACACCCGCTCGCTGGTGGAGGCGAGGCTCATGCCGCGGCCTGCATGCGTTCGCCGATCAGATCGGCGGCCAGGTGGCCTGACCGAATTGCGCTTTCGATGGTCGCGGGCAGGCCGGTCGCGGTCCAGTCGCCGGCCAGAAGCAAGTTGGTCCAGGAGGTTTCCGCCGCGGGCCGTAGTGCATTTTGCTCCGGTGTTGCCGCGAAGGTGGCGCGCCGCTCGCGGACCAGCTGCCATGGCGGCAGCGCGTCGGGGAGCTGCGCGATATTCGCGACTTCGCGCCAGATCGCCTGCGCCAACTCCGCGCGCGGCATGTCAAATAGCTGACCGGCGTCGCTGATGGTGACCGAGATGCGGTCCGGCTGGGCGAAAATCCATTGGCAGGTGCCGTTGATGACGCCGAGCATCGGCGGCAGTCGCGCCGCTGAATCGGCGCGGAAATGCGCATTGACGATGCCGCGAAACGATGTCGGCGTCCGCAGACCCGGTACCAGCTTGGCAGCCACGTAAGGCGGCACTGCCAGGATGACGGCATCGGTCTCGCCAAGCTCGATGCTCTGGCTTCGAAAATCGAGCCGCACCGCGCGCGCGCCGGAGAATTGCAATTCCAGCAGTTCATTCAGCAGTTTGACCGAAGCGCGGTGGTTGTGCAGATAGGCCAGCGCAGGCTCGACCAGCACGTTGCCGATGCCCTCGTACGCGAGCAGTGGCCGGCAGGCCCGACCGCCAAGCGCCAGCGTCTCGCGGATCAGCGCGCCGGCGAGCTTCGCTGAGCCTTCGCGCGGCGCGATGTTGAGCGCGGCCGTCAGAAATGGTTCCAGCACGCGCCGGAACATCGGCCCCGAGCAATTTGCGACCTCGCCGATCGGTCGGTCGGCCGACGTCAAAGCCACGCGCGCCAGCGCCAGATAGTCGATCACCCCGGTCTGTGGTGCGCGCCGGTCCTTGTCGAACACCCACCAGGGAAACCGGCCGTCGCCGAAACGCAAGGTCCATCGATCCCGGCTTGGCAGCTCGATGAACGGAAAACTTGCTTCGGCGGGTCCCTGCAAACCGGACACCGAGCCGATGATGGTCGCATAGGAGAGTGCCGCGTGATTCCCCGACAGCAGCAGATGAGTGCCATTGTCGATCAGCATGCCGGTCGCCTGATCTTGATACGATCGGCAGCGGCCGCCCGGCTGGGCGGTGGCCTCGTGGATCACCACGTTTCGGCCCGAGCCGGCGAGCCGCACGCCGGCGGCAAGACCCGCGAGACCGGCGCCGACGATGTGTATGGTGCCGACGTCAGATGAAGGCATACCGCAACGCAATCCAGAGCAAATAGGATTTGTTGACGTGGACGCGGCGGCGCGGCCACGCCCAGCCGGCGGTAATCATGTCCTCGAGCAGCTGCCGGTAAACCTCCGCCATGATCCTCGGTGCCCGCACGGCGCGGCGCGGACAGCCAGCCATGATGGCGTCGGCTTTCGCGAAATGCGCGCGCGCGTGATCGGCGAGCGCGAGGCAGGCCGCGCCCAGCCGCGGATGTAAAATCACCATATTCGGATCGGCGGTGTCGATACCGGCAAGCTCCAGGGCCTCGCGCGGCAGATAAAGCCGTCCGATTTCGGCGTCTTCGTCGATGTCACGCAGGATATTGGTGAATTGCAGCGCGCGGCCGAGATGGTGAGCCAGCGCCTGGCCGTCGCCGTCGCTCATGCCGAAAACGCGCACCGACAGGCGGCCGACCGCGCAGGCGACGCGGTCACAATAGAGCTCGAGCTCTTCGAGGCTGGGCGCGCGAATGTCGGCTCGCGCGTCCATCTCCATGCCGTCGATGACAGCGAGGAAGTCTTCCTTGCGCAAGGCAAAGCGATCGATCGCTGTGGCGAGGCCCCCGAGTCGATCGGAGACACGCCCGCAATAGAGCGCGTCGATGTCCTGCCGCCAATCGGACAGTTGCCTCAGACGCAATTCACGCGGCGCGTTGCCATCGGCGATGTCGTCGACCTCCCGGCAATATGAATAAATTTCGAACATTGCCTCGCGGCGCTCGCGCGGCAGTATACGCATCGCGATATAGAACGAACTGCCGCCGGCGCGGGCGGCGCTCGGAGACTTTTCCGGCACATGAGAAATGGCAATGTTCATGGTGTCTGCAACCTTCTGGATTGCGTCGAGGCTCGCATCAGCCGCCGCAGCAGGCCGCGCGTGCCGGCTGCGGCGGCGATCGCCAAAGCTTCGGCCTTGGTGAAATGCACCCGTTCACTCAATGGATCGCGATATTGCAGAATTTCGATGAGACGCTTTGCCAGCGACTGGATGACAGAGATTTCAAGAGCGAGCCGCGTGTCGTTGACGCTCGCTTCCAGCCCCTGGCTTTGCTGCAGCAATGTCGCAGTTCGTCCTGCCAGCCCGCGCAGGCAGTCCTTCAGGGCCGGGCTCGCATGCGATTGACCGAGCTCTTCGACCTCTATGCCGCATGCCGCCAGCGCGTCGAGCGGAACATAAACTCGATCGAGGTTGCGATAGTCGGCCGCACAGTCCTGCAAGTGATTGATGATCTGCAGGGCCGCGCATAATGCGTCGGAGGCCGGCCAGGTGTCGCGCGTCTCGCCGTGCACATCGAGCACGAAGCGGCCGACCGGCATGGCCGACCGCGTGCAATAGTCGATCAGTTCGTCCCAGTTGTGATAGCGCAGCTTGGTGACGTCCTGCCGGAACGCATTCAACAGGTTCCTGGCGTGGACCGCCGATAGCCCGCGATCGCCCAAGATCGCGTGAAGCGCCAATCCCTCCGGTTCGTCTCCGGCGCCAAGCAGGCTCGCTTCGAGACGATCGAGCCGCGCCAGCTTTTCGGCGCTGTCCAGCCGTGGATGGTCGGCGATGTCGTCCGCGACCCGGACGAATTCGTAGAACGCCAGGATAGCCGGTCGATGCCGGCGCTTGATCAGACGCGACGCCACCGGGAAGTTCTCATCCCGTGAGCCTTTGCCGGATCGCAGCTGTGCGCTCGCCGTCATGGCAGGCCCGGCGCGTCGACGTGGACGCGTCCCTTCCATTCGCCGCCTCGCCCCCGCCAATGCCGATAGGCGGAGTGGAGCGTGTAGCTCATGTACAGCATGGCCACGGCAGGGAGCGCGAAGCCCCACAGTGGCGACAGCCGGTAGAATTGCAGGATCGGCACAAACGATATCGTCATCGCGAGCCAGACCGCGAAACCCAGGTATTGTACCCATCCGGAACAGAAGATTGCGAGCAGCGGCGGTAACAAAAACGTCAGCATCATTCCGGCCGCGGCTGCGACAAGCCGCAACGGTGAGTAACGAAGCTGCGCATAGGCGGAACGCGAAACCATGTGTCGTACATCGGCGAGCGTCCGATAGGGTCGAATGCTGCGAACCCGATCCGTCAGGCCGAGCCAGATCTGGCCGACAGTTTTCAGTCGCGAGGCCAGCGCGCAATCGTCGATCAGGGCGTTACGAATGCCGCCGATGCCCCCCGCGCTCGCAAGCGCATCGGCGCGGACCAGCATGCAGCCGCCGGCCGCGGCGGCCGTGCCGCAATCGGCACGGCTGACCCACGCGAATGGGAACAGCATCTGGAAAAAATAGACGAACGCCGGGATGGTGGTTCGCTCAGCGAAGCTTTCGCAGCGCAGCTTCGCCATCAGCGAGGTGAGCACGTAGCTGCCGGTTTCCGCCTGCGCCACGAGCCAGGCGACCGTATCGGGCGCGTGGACAATGTCGGCGTCGGTCAGCAGCAGGTAGTCGGGCCGGGACTGTTCGGCGGCCGCAACGCCCTGCTCGATCGCCCAAAGCTTTCCGGTCCAGCCGGACGGCGGTGCCCGGCCTTTGAGCACCGTCAGCGACCGGTCGGCGCCGGCCGCGGCGCGTCCTGCGATCGCAGCCGTGCCGTCGCTGCTTTCGTCATCGACCACGGTGATGTTGAGCGGACCCGGATAATTCTGCCGCAGCAGCGATTGCAGGCTGGCGCCGATGACTTCGGCCTCATTGCGTGCCGGGATCACGGCCGCCACCGGAGGCCATCGCGTAGGTGGTGTTGGCGCACCACTGTCTCGTATCGACGCCAACCAAAAACGGCCATGGACGGCGAGGAGGTAGATCCATACCGACGCACAAAAGACTGCCAGGACTTCGGTCATCGCGAGGAAATGTTGTAGGATTTCACCCTTAAGCTCCAACGCCATGCTCTCAGGATTGGTTCTATCAAATTGGAACTTTTTGCGCTGCCGACGAATTCATCCGAGGCCGGCCGCACCCTTCGAAATCCAGGCAAATCATGGGTTCACTGTCGCAAACATTCGCCAATGCGCGCTTTCGGTCATATCCGGCAGTCCC
>Ga0111538_10008548_pt1 | contig 13741 bp, 12 predicted proteins | sample SoiMethybrSBSTD1_FD_79669 | JGI IMG/M metagenome (GOLD analysis project Ga0111538, IMG submission 79669) | Bulk soil microbial communities from a Populus tree surrounding site in Tennessee, USA - Soil MetaG P. TD hybrid SBSTD1 (version 2)... | ecosystem: Environmental > Terrestrial > Soil >...
CCGAACATCACGTTCGCCGATCGGGCGGCCATCTATCTGGGCGGTGTGGACGTGCAGCTGCTCTGGCTTGGTCGGGGCCACACCAACGGCGACACCGTCACATACTTTCCTGACCTGAAGACTGTTCACACGGGCGATTTGATCATCGACGGAATGCCGGTGATCGATTACCCGGCTGGTGGCAGCGCAGTCGAATTCATCCACACGATCGACAACCTGTTGACGCTGGACTTCGACACGGTGATTCCCGGTCACGGGCGTGTGATGAACAAGGACGACGTCCGCGCGTATCGTGTCCGTTTCCAGACGATGAACGACCGCATGCGTGACGCGATCCGCCGTCGTGTCCCGAAGGATCGGTTCGGGACTCTCGATCAGGCCCGCGCTGAGTTGAAGCTCGCGGATTTCGGCTGGGACAACTCCGTGAGCACCACCGCCTGGTTCAGCAGCATGTCCGCGTATTACGACGAATTCGCCGCGACGAGATAGCAGTCAATCCTAGTTCCGCCAGCAATACACGCCGCCGTGCGACAAGCACACGCCCGCATCGGCGGAACAGGAATAGCGCCTGTCCTCACAGATGGCCTGCGGGGTGCCGGTCAGGTCGTTCAGGCACACGGCCGTCGCCGGGAGCGCCGCCTGGCACACAGGATGGCTGCCTGTCGTTCGATTTGGCAGTGTGCCCGTCCACGTGCTCGACACGGTACCGATCACCGATGGCGACGCTGGTGTGCTCGTCTCCTTGCAGCCCAGAGCGACCAATGCGAACGCGACGCTCGAGATGATGGCCACGTGACGAAACATGGGACCTCCACAGAACCGGGCACCTGAGATGCCGCGGCTCAATTCTGAGCCGCGGGGCAGGCGTGCGCAACACCCACTGTGGCACTATGTGCGATCGGAGACGTGCCATGCCTGCTGATCTGCGACTGACCGTAAACGGCGACGTGCGGACGGTTTCGTCGGCGCCGGACACGCCGCTGCTCTACGTGCTGACCGATGAACTCGCGCTGCAGGGGCCGCGGTTTGGCTGCGGACTGGGGCAGTGCGGGTCGTGCTCGGTGCTGGTCAACGGCGTGGAGACGCGATCCTGCCAGACACGCCTCGATGCGGTCGCCGGCAAGAGCGTGACCACCCTCGAAGGGCTGCCGGCCTGGTACGCGGGGCAACGGAAGCTCGCCGCCGCGCCGGCGCTGCATCCGATACAGCAGGCGATCATCGATGAGCAGGCGCTGCAGTGCGGCTACTGTTTCAACGGGATGATCATCAAGGCTTCGGAGCTGCTGTCTCGCAACCCGCAGCCGACCGACCGCCAGATCATCACCGCAATGAACGGGCATCTGTGTCGATGCGGCTCATATCCTCGCGTGCTCAAGGCGATCAAGCGCGCCGCAGCCGCGATGCAGGTGCGGGCATGAGCACGCGACGCGACTTCATCAAGACGGGTGGCGCGCTCGTCGTCGGCTTCTCGCTCGGCGATACGCTGCTTGGACAAACGGCGGCGCCCGCAGCGAACGTGGCGGCCGCGCGCTCGCTCGATCTGAAGCAGCTCGATACGTGGCTCGCCATCCACAACGACAACACGGCCACGGTCTACATCGGGTTCGCGGAACTGGGGCAGGGTGCGTCGACCGCGTTGCTGCAGGTCGCGGGCGAAGAGCTCGATCTCGACATGACGCAGCTCACGTCGGTTCCGCTCGATACGAACGTGACACCGAACCAGGGCGGCACGTACTCGAGCGCGTCGATCAATCGCGGTTCGCCGCAGATCCGTAACGCCGCAGCCGAAGCGCGGCGTGCGCTGCTGCGCCTCGCGGCGGAGCGCCTCGGAGCGCCGGTCGATCAACTGACGGTCGCGCGAGGAGTCGTGTCCGTTGTCGGCAACCCGCAGCGCTCAGTGACGTACGGCGAGCTGATCGGCGGCAAGCGTTTCGATCTGGACGTCAGCGGATCGGCGCCAGTGAAGGCGACGCGCGACTATCGTCTCGTCGGGACCTCGCCGAAGCGCAACGACATCCCCGACAAAGTCAGCGGCCGATACGCGTACATCCAGTACGTCAGGATTCCAGGGATGCTTCACGGCAGGATCGTGCGTCCGCGCGGCCAGACGGCGCACGGCGTCACGCCAAAGGTCGTGAGCATCGAGGAGACGTCGATTCGCGGCATCGCTGCGCGCATTGTCCGGCGCGGTGATTTCGTCGGTGTGGTCGCTGAGCGTGAGTGGGACGCGATCCGCGCTGCGCGTGATCTGAAGGTGACGTGGGACGTCGCGCCGTCGCTGTCCGGCAACAGTCAGCTTCACACTCGCATGCGCGCAGAGACGACGCAGGATCGCGTCGTCCTCGACAAGGGCGATGTCGCGTCCGCGTTCTCCTCGGCTCCTCACGTCGTCACACAGGTCGTTCGAGGACCGTATCAGGCGCACGCCGCGTTCGGGCCCAACTGCGCGCTCGCGGATGTCGGAGCAGACAGCGCGCTCGTGATCTCGCCGACCCAGGACGTGTACGGGACGCGCGCGATGCTGACGCGAGTGATCTCGCTTCCGACAGAGAAGATCCGGGTCCGCTACGTGGAAGGAGCGAGCAACTACGGTCACGGCTGCCAGGATGATGTGACCCAGGCGGCAGCGATCATGTCGCAACTCGCGGGTCGTCCAGTGCGCGTGCAGTTCATGCGATGGGACGAGCACGGGTGGGACAACTACGGTCCCGCGCACCTCGGCGAAGTGCGTGCGGCCGCCGACAGCGAGGGTCGCATCGTCGCCTATGAATATCAGGGCTGGCAGCACAACTGGAGCAACGTCGAGCCGTCCGCGCAGTTTGCTGGAACGCCACCGGCGGAGCGAGAGGGAACCGCCGCTCAACAGGTCAGCCCTCTGAATCTCGGGTCGATGTACGACGCCGCCAACACGCGTCTCGTCAACCATCGCGTGCCTGCGATGGGTTACCTGCGCGGTGCCTGGCTGCGTTCGCCGCTGGACCTGTCGTTCTCCTTCGGATCGGAACAGGCGATCGACCAGCTCGCGTACCGACTGCGAATGGATCCGTGGCAGTTCCGGCAGCGCAACATCCGTGACGCACGGTGGCTCGGCGTGCTCAATGCCGTCGCCGAGGCTTCGCGCTGGCAACCGCGACCAGCAGCGGGTGGTGGGTCGAACGGACGGATCGCAAAGGGCCGCGGGATTGCCGTCGGCACGCACCTGGCCTCATACGGTGCTGCCGTTGCGGAGATCGAGGTCGACAGGCAGAGCGGGCGCGTGACGATCACGCATCTGTACGGCGCGATCGATGCCGGCCTCGCGGTGAATCCAGGGAACATCGAGAACCAGATCAGCGGGCAGCTGATTCAGACCGCCAGTCGCATGCTGAAGGAGGAAATCCTCTTCAGCGACAGCAACGTGACGAGTCTCGACTGGAACAGCTATCCGATCCTGCGTTTCGAGGAAGCTCCCGCTGTCACTCCCATCGTGGTGCAACGACTTGACGAACGATCGACGGGCGCAGGGGAGGAAGTGATGGCGGCGGCGGCAGCAGCCATCGCTAACGCCTTCTTCGATGCGACGGGTATCCGGCTCGAGGAGTATCCGCTGACGCCGACGCGAGTGCTCGCGGCATTGCGACGGCCGGTGGAGAGAGCGCCGCGCGCGACGGTCTAGCCGACCGCCGTGAAGGGCCGCCCGAATTGCGCGATCACTGCGCGAGGGCGTCGGCCGTGTACAGGTTCGCCGTGCAGTCCGAGTGTGCGTCGATCCCGCAGCGGAACAGTCCTGGCACCGTTCCCGCCGTCCATTCGCGGGTGTTCCGCCACACGCGCGTGTGCGCGTAGCGATCCTCAGTCCATCCGATTCGTTGCTTCGCCAGCCACACGTGGCGCAGCACCTGTTCCTCATCATCTCCGAGAACGTGATAGGCCTCGTGGAGGAGGATGGCGGCGCGTTCGGTATCGTCAACGGCAACGGTGAAAAACGGCGGATAGACGGTGACGACGGCGAATGGAAAGTTCGTGGCGGCATAGGCCCGCTGATGGCCGACGTACTCGTTCCACCAGTTATCCGTACTGCGCCACGCGACGAACCGCCCGAGCACCGATGCCTCGCGTGAAAACCCACTCCGATCCAGCACCTGGATCGCGCGCCGGACTACTGTGCGTTGATCGCCGGCCAGGCCGTTGGACGTCGCGAGAAGCGACCCGTACGCGCCGAGCAGGATGACGACGGTCACGCCGCCCATCCACAGGATCCATTGCCCGAGGCTGCGTTCCACGGTACGGATATCGTCAGGAGTCCGCGCAACCTACACGACGGATATAATCCAGCGCGCATCCGAGAGGCATTGCGCACGGCTGCACGCCATCACTGGATGGTGGGTGGTGGTTGGTGGATAGTGGTTACTTGTAACTCGATCTGCCGCGTAGACGTAGTTGTTGTGTCAGCGATATCAAGGACGCTCATCATGAACACGGGTTCTGCTCGACGCATCTGGTTGAAAGGCACTCTTCTGCTCGCTCTCGCGGCGATCGGCCTCTACGTGACGGTTGGTGCGCAAGGGCAAGGCGGACCGCGCTACCAATACGACCCGGGCTGGCCGAAGCCGATGCCGAAGAAATGGAAGATCGGCGGCGTTACCGGGCTCGCCGTGGATCCGCAGGACAACGTGTGGGTCTACGACCGTCCGAACGACCTGACGAACCTCGAGCTCGAAGCCGAGCTCGGTGTCTCCGATTGCTGCGTGCGGCCGCCGGCGATGATTCACATCGACAAGAACGGCACGGTCATCGGGTCGTTCGACGCCCCGCAGGGGCACGGAATGGATATCGACAGCAAGGGGTTCGCGTATCTCGGACAGAACACGGTCCGCAAGTACGACACGCGAACGGGCAAGCTCGTAGGTGAAGTGGCGCACACGCCGGAGTTGGAAAACGGCGGGAAGTTCGGTCCGCTGGAGTTCCCGGCCCACACGCCTGGCGTCGGAGGTCTTGGACCGGTCATCGGATTCCTACCGCAGGCTCCCACTGGCGCGCGCGGTTCCCCGACGCGACCGCCCGAGCCTGGCCGTGCCAATACTCCGCCGGACCCTGCGGCGCAGGCAGCGGCGCGCGAGGCGTTCCGAAAGAAGTATCCGCCCTCCACGCCGATGATCGTCGGCGGCATCGAGGAGATTCGCCTCGACGAAGCGGCCAATGAGATGTACGTCGCCGACAACTATCTCGGTGGCCGCGTGATGGTCTTCGACATGAACACGTTCGCGTTCAAGCGCGGGTGGGGGGCATACGGTCACAAGCTGTCGGAGATCTCGATCAACCAGGCCGATCACGAGTTCGCCAATGGCAAGCCGCCGAAGGAATTCCTCGGCCATCTGACGCTGAACTTCGCGAACGATGGTCTCGTGTATGCCGCCGATCGCGCGGCCGACCGCATCCACGTCACGACGAAGGATGGGAAGTTCCTGAAGGAGTTCGCCCTCGCGCCGCCGGGCACGAAGCGTGGTAACACCTCCGATCGCGGAGCGGCCGGTGGCGTCGCGTTCTCACCGGACAAGGCGCAGAAGTATCTCTACATCTCGGACATCAAGAACAACACGATCTGGTTCATCAACCGCGAGGATGGAACGGTTGCGGGCAGGTTGGGCAGCATGGGCGAGAGCGGGGGGCAGTTCTTCGGGCTGCACATGATCGCCACCGACTCGCGTGGGTACATCTATACGGGCGAGGTGTTCGCGGGTCAGCGCGTGCAGCGGTTCGTGCCGGCCGACAGTCCGAGAGGGAAGTTGCTCGAGCAGATCGCGCGGGCGGAGTAAATCGCGCGTCAGGTTTTGCCGCGCGTCTGGAGATAGACGACCGACATTTCCGAGCCGTCACCGCGTGGCTTCACGACGACGAGGCGATGTCGGTCTTCGAGGCCGGCGGCGAGTTGAATGGTTTTCGCGTGGCGCCTGGGTCTGCAGTACGGGCGCCGGTGACCGAGCGGGCCGGCGAAGTCGATGTTGCCGCGGCATTCGAGCACGTCGCCATAGGCCTGCATCTCGCGGCGATAAAACCCTGCCACCTGCTCGGGGTCATCGCGGCTCGTGAACCTCGCGGCGATCACTTTCACGCCGAAGAACTGATTCCCTAAATCAACGTCCGCACTGTCCGGCTGTCGTCTGCTGACGAGGGGCCGCGCGCCGGGATAGACCGGCAATCCGGTGTCGGGCGCGTCGATATCTGTTCTGACCTTCACGTCTCCCAACGGAGTGCTGATGTCGACGTTGGCCTTGCCAGTCCCCTTCTGGTGATCGACGCTGACGCGACACGCAGTCAATGGGAGCCCGGAGAGGATCACGCCGAGGACGAGAATGTGGCGGTGCATGAGCCAGTCTCCTGAGGAACCCTTCGACTCGCCGCTGCCGACGCGCAGGCTCGCTGAGGGCAGGGCAAACTGGAGGTTAATACGTCGAGGTGGCCGAGACGGTTCCGCCCGTGACGCCCCTACGAACTGAGCCACTCGAAACGACGGGTCCATCCGACCGCCAAAGTCGGCAAATGTCGACGTTTGTCTCAGGTATGCGCGCGAATGGCTGTGTCCGCCCGTTCACGTCAGTGGCCTTGCAGAAAAAGTTTGCTGGCAACGAACGAGCCCCATGGAGGACGCGTGAGCCTGAGCGTGACAGCCTGGAGGTTGACCGACCGCGCCGGCACTCCCACCAACTGCGTCATCAGCGAACGCGACGGTCGCTGGCACCTCATCGTGCGCCGCGGGACGGACGTCGTCTTCTCAGAGCGCTGCGGAACCGATGACGCGGCGTTGCAGCGCGCGAACGAGATCTGGCGGGTGCTTCGCGATCAAGGATGGACGGAACCGATGCATTAGCTCTGTGAACGTACGGTCTTTGATCCTACCGAAGTCCCACCCTCCGCTGCAGCACAGGCCATGCGAGATCCCAGTGTAGGTCGCCGTAGTACTGCTCACGGCGCGCCGCGGATTCGTATTCATAGCTGGCGACGTTGCGGCTGTGAACTACCGCGCTCCCGAGCAGTTGATGCGCGAACTCGTGTACCGCCGCGCGTCCGATCCCTCGTCCTATACCAGTGATCATCGCCGCACGGTCGGAACCCTCCGCGTATGCGACCGCATTGCTGACCAGCATTCGAAAACTCAATGCACCCTCGCCGCCGACCCCGATCACCGATCGCGATTCGCCGGCGGGGCCGGGGTAACGAGGGGCCCGCGGATTTCGCAGGTCCTGCACGACGCGCACGCGGTACATCGCGTCGCGACCCGCCGAAAAATCGATCCGCAACGCAGCGAACGCGTGCATCAGCTCAGCGCGCGCGACGTCCTCGATCGCCTGTAATTCCTCAGGTGTGATCGGACCGCCGAGTCGACCGACCATCGCCTCGGATGAGTCGTAAGTCACGCCATCGAACCAGAAGCCTGCCGAGACGATCCGATCGCGCGTGCCGCACGCCAGGACCCATGCTCCGGCGCTGGCCAGCACCAGAACGGCCGTCGGGAACAGGATGTGGCGCGGCGGTCGGCGCACGCGCTGACTATATCTCCGCCTTCGCCTTGCGGCTTCGGCGGGACAGGCTTCGCGTGCCTCGCTGATGAGTTCGATGTGGACTCGATCCTGCACGCAGGCAACAAAGTGGAAGAAGTGGAAAAGTGGAAAGTGGAAAAGTAACTTCGCAAGTTACTTCTTCCACTTTTCCACTTCTCTACTTTGCACTTCGCAGAGGAGGCGTGGAGACGATGAAGGGATCAACAAGCGCGGCGGCGCTGGCGCTCGCATTGATGCCGACCCTCGCCCTTGCGCAGGCGCAAGGATCGAGTGCCGCGCAAACCACTTCGAACAGCCTCAAACGTGAGGTGACGTTGCAAGGGTGCGTGACGCCCGGCGTCGACAAGGGGACCGTCGCGCTCACCCAGGTGAGCGAGATCGCACCGGCAGGTCAATCGGTGACCCCGGCGGAAGCCCACGGCCGGCGTGTGATCTTCTGGCTGATGCCGGACACGGAGCTCGCGAAGAACGTCGGTCACATGGTGCAGGTGCGCGGCACGACGACGAAGATCGAGGAGTCGGAGATCGAGCTCAAGGCCGGTCACCAGAAGTCGGGCGGTCTGGTCGTCGAATTCGAGGGACCAGGGAAAGACGTCAAGCTTCCGAACGAGGTGATCGGATCGACCGTGGGAACGGCGGGTCGGACGACGCCTGAGAAGAGCGACGTCAAGACGTTCCTGATTCGTGTGAACGTCGAGAACGTGCAGTCCTTGGAAGGCAGCTGTCGCTGATCAGAGGTCGACGTAGTCGGCTTCGATCGTCTCGCTCGCATTCGCGCCGAGGCGCTGCAGCAGGTCGGCGATGATCGCCGCCTTGTCCTGCGCGTCGCGGCGCGACCACGTTCTTGACTTGACCTCGACGAAGTAGCCCTCGACCGCCGGGCTGAGCAGGCGATCGAGATGCACGTAGAACTGCACGCCGCGGTACGCGACCAGCCAGCGTCGCCGATCCTTTTCCACCTCGCGCTCACGCGTCGGGCGGAAGTACTCGCGATAAAAACGCGGTGTGTGCGACGCGGGTGCCAGGAAGCGGGAGCGGAACAGCAGCACTGACCCGAACGCCGCCTCGCGCGACGGACCCGTCAATGTGAGTCTCGCGCGCGCGTTCACCACCTTCCCCGCATCGTCGAGGAATTCATCCTCGCGATAGCGCAGCCGCCCCTGTTCCGCGTCGAAATAGAAATACGTGTCGTACTGGTGGTAGTGCACGCCGCGGATGACGGTGATGTCGTCGCTGGCTAATGCGTTGTGAACGGTCTCCGCAGACGCCACGCGTGCCTTGGCCTGAACCTCGAAGCTTTCCTGCTCGGTGGCGCCGCCAATGGCGATCAGTTTCTGCAGGACGCTTTGCTCACGCTGAAGGAGAAACCGATCGATGCGACGCGCGACATCCGCCGCCGCTCGGTGCAGCTCGCCCTCGTCCAGCGTGAGCAGCTGTCGATCGCGCATCAGCCACTTCCCATCGCACATCACGTCGACGACGTCGCCTGCCTTCGCCGAATAGACGATGCGCGAGTACACAGCGTCCGGATCGCGCTCGAACGGCGGCCATGAGTGCGCCTGCGTGAGCTCGAGCACGATCAGGTCGGCGCGTTTGCCGGGTTCGAGCGATCCAGTCACGTCGCCGATGTGCAGCGCGCGAGCACCGATTCGGGTGCTCATCGCGAGCGCCTGTTTCGCCGGGATGGCGGTCGGATTGCCGCTGAACCCTTTCGCGAGCAGCGCCGCGAGGCGCATCTCCTCGAACATGTCGAGGTCGTTGTTCGAGGCGCATCCGTCGGTGCCGATCCCGACCTGAACGCCCAATTCCAGCATGCGCGCGGCGGGTGCGATCCCCGAGCCAAGTTTCAGATTGCTGGTCGGGTTGTGCGCGACACCTGCGCCAGCTGCTTCCAGCGCACGAATCTCGCCATCGTCGACGTGGACGCAATGTGCCGCGAGCACTCGCGCATCGAACAAGCGGTTCTTCTTCACCCACGGGATCACCGGCATCCCGTGTTCCTGTCGCGACTGGTCGACTTCGAACGTCGTCTCCGAGAGGTGCGTGTGAAGCGGTACGTCGAATTCGGCGGCCATCTCGGCGCAGGCGCGCAGGATCTCGACGGTGCACGTGTAGGGTGCGTGCGGAGCCGGAGCCGGCACGATGAGCGGATGTCCCTTCCACCGCTCGATGAACCGTCGCGCGAGCGCGAGCGAATCTTCGTAGCTGGCGGCATCCGGTGACGGGAACTTCAGCACCGTCTGGCCGCACAGCGCACGCATGCCGGCGTCGGCCGACGCCTCTGCGACCGAGTCTTCGAAGTAATACATGTCGGCGAAACAGGTGGTGCCCGAGCGAATCATCTCGGCGCACGCGAGCTTGGTGCCGAGCGCCACGAACTCCGGACGGACGAACTCGCGCTCGACCGGCATCATGTAACCGAGGAGCCAGACGTCCAGACGGAGATCGTCAGCCAGCCCGCGGAGCAGCGTCATCGGCGCGTGCGTGTGGGCGTTGATCAGACCGGGCATGACGATGCGCCCGCGGCAGTCGATCGTGTCGCGAGCGGTGTAGTTCGCCGCGATGTCCCCGACGTCGAGGATGCGGCCGTTGTCGATGGCGACGGCACCGGACGGGAACGCGGTGAATTGTTCGTCGAGCGTCAGGACGTGGGCGTTGGTGAGTAGCAGGTCGCAGGTCGTCGCCATCTCGGCCAGTATGTCTCGACTGCCGGATTCCGCGTAAACATCGCGGGTCAAAGCCGGCTCTTGCGCACGTTACCCTTGAGCTCTGCCTCGCACACGGCACATTTCCTGCCCTCAGTAAGGGGTATAGGAAGGAGATTGCCCATGTTGCGAGCAGCAGCACTTGTCGGCGTTCTGATTCTGGCTCCGGCGCTCGCATCGGCTCAGCAGCCGTGCACCAGCGATGCGCGCCAGGTCGTCGACGCGATCTATCAGCAGGTGCTCGAGCGTGCGCCCGATGCCGGCGCCCAAGGCTGGATCGATCGGCTGGCGGATGGCCGGACAACGGTGCGCGATCTGGTTCGTGAAATCGCGAAGTCCCAGGAACATGTCCAGCGGTTCCTCTCGACCGCGAATCAGGACGCGCAGCGGCAGACCGTGAACTATCTCTATCGCCACGTGCTCGGCCGCCAGGCTGATGCGAACGGGATGAACACGTATCTCAACATCGTGAACTCGCGAGGCGTGGCCGCCGCGGTGGATTCGCTCGTCTCGTCTGCGGAATACCAGCAGAACTTCGGCGATGCCGTCGTTCCCGGCAGGAACGTCCGCTACTGCGGTCCGGGCTCCGCGCAGGTGGCCACCTCCGGATCGACCGACGCCATACGGTTCCGCGGAATGGATGCGAACAACGACGGTCGCATCGCGCGCGACGAGTGGCGGGGCAGCGATCAGTCGTTCCGCGTGCACGACTGGAACAATGACGGCGTGCTCACGGGCGAGGAAGTTCGAGCGGGAGGACGCCGCGCTCGTATCGACGACGAGGATTTCTCGGCAAACAACAATCGTTTCCTGAATTGGACCGAGGCGGGGTTCCGCAGTCTCGATGACAATCGCGACGGCGTCGTCTCGAGTCGCGAATGGCACTACGACACCGAGTCGTTCTACCGCGCCGATCGCAACCGCGACGGCATCCTCAGCCGGCAGGAGTTCCTGTCGACCGACATGGATGATGACCGGGATGATCGCTTCACCTACCTGGATGCCAATCGCAACGGGCGCGTCGATCGAAACGAGTGGCACGGGAGTGACAACGCGTTCGACTGGCTCGATCGCAATCGCGATGGCGTGCTGAGCCGGGCCGAAGTTGCCGGTGAGCAGACCACGCGCGCGCGCGATGAATTCAGCAGCCTGGACGTCGATGGCAATCGTCGCATCGAACGTGAGGAGTGGCACTGGTCGCGGCGCAGCTTCGACCAGCGCGACACCAACGGCGACGGCTTCCTGACGCGGCGCGAATTCGAGAGCGGCGGCGCGGTGCCCACGACCGGACGGTAGGACCGGCCGTTTCTTGTGACGCGGCGCGGACCTTATGGTCCGCGTTCGCGTCCGCGCCTCGCCCCTGTCACCATTCGACCTTAAATCTACAAATGCGTCGCTGATCCGACCGCGGGGCATCGAAACTGCCGCGCTTTGGCCGAGTTTGCGTGTTTTTTCTCGCCAAGTCCCGGGGCTGCGATGTACACTCCGCGCACTTGTACGTGCACACGGCGATATGCACGCACGCGCGTTTACCACCTCCTCGTCGCTTCCCCGGACGGCACCGCTCCTCCGATTTGTGCCGCGTCACGATATCCCCGCGACGATCACCCACTCTAGAAGGACGGCATTATGAGCTGCACCGAGCACAGCCTGATGACCCCCCAGGTTCCCACGATCCCTCTGCGGACCAGAGAGGCCCTCGAAGCGGAGATTCAGCGCAAGGTTGAAGCCGAGCGCGCGCGCCTGCAGGCGCGCCTGGCGGCGCAGCAGCCGCGCGATCAGTTCCATCGGCCGGTCGAGCGTCCGTTCACCGCGGCGGAGCGCGATCGAGTGACCATCTTGATTGGTGGTCTCACTCCCAAGCACGAATGGCTGATCAAGTCTGCCTTCCAGTCGGTGGGGTACAAGGTCGACATCATGCCCACGCCGGATGTGGCGGCGTTTCAGATCGGCAAGGAATTTGGCAACAACGGTCAGTGCAATCCGACATATTTCACCGTCGGGCACCTGATCCAATACCTCCAAAATCTTGAACGCCGGGGCCTGTCGCGGCAGGAGATCGTCGACAACTACGTCTTCTTCACCGCCGGCTCATGTGGCCCGTGTCGCTTCGGCATGTATGAGGCGGAGTACAGACTCGCGGTGGACAACGCGGGCTTCAGCGGCTTCCGTGTGCTTCTATTCCAGCAGACCGATGGCATCAACGCGGCCTCCGGCGAACCGGGACTGAAATTCGGCGTCGACTTCGGGATGGGCGCCTTCAATGCGCTCAACTCCGCCGACATCCTCAACGACATCGCGTATCAGATTCGTCCCTTCGAGACGCACACCGGCGAGACCGACCGTGTCATGGGCGAGGTGATGGAGAACCTGACCTCGTCACTGCGCGATCGCAAGAAGTACGAGATCGAAGAGCACGTGCCGGAGTGGTTCGGCACGGCGATCAACAAGAAGAAAGGCGTGCGCGATACCTTCCAGGTTCTCGGGAAGATCAAAGACCATCTCTACGGTCCGCAGACGATGGCGGCGTTCGCCGATGCGCGCGATCGAATCGGCGCCATCGACGTCGATCGCCTCCGCGTCAAGCCGATCGTCAAGGTGACCGGCGAGTTCTGGGCACAGACGACGGAAGGCGACGGCAACTTCCGCATGTTCAGCTTCCTCGAACGCGAGGGCGCGCAGGTGATCGTCGAGCCGATCGGCACCTGGATCATGTACATGCTGTGGCTCGCCAAGGCGCAGCGCGTCGACCGCAAGAACATCGATTATCCGAAGCCGAAGTGGTACGACGCCAAGGCGTGGGCGATGCGGGAGCTCAAGTTCCAGGGCAAGATCGGCGGCTTCACGTTCGGCAACTGGTTCTGGAATCACCAGTACAAGCGCGTGATCAAGCACCTCGGAGGCATTGCGCACCCGTTGAAGAACCTCGAGGAGCTGGCCGCGCACGCCGCGCCGTACTACAACATCTTCGCGCGCGGCGGCGAGGGTCACATGGAAGTGGCCAAGAACATCTACTACACCGTGAACAAGAAGGCCCACATGGTCCTCAGCCTGAAGCCGTTCGGCTGCATGCCATCCTCCCAGTCAGACGGCGTCCAGTCCGCGGTGATGAACCATTTCAAGGACATGATCTACCTCCCAATCGAGACCTCCGGCGAAGGGGAGATCAACGCGCACAGCCGCGTGCAGATGGCGCTCGGTGAAGCCAAGGCCAAGGCGCGCAACGAGTTCGTCCAGGCGCTCTCGTCAACCGGCAAGACGCTCGACGCGATTCGAGTGTTCGTGGACAAGAACCCTGTGTTGAAGCGGCCCTTCTATCACGTGCCGCATCGCGAGGGGATGACGGGGACGGCAGCGCAGTTCGTGCTGCACGTCAGCGATCTCATGGACGGGCGCGCGCGACTCGGTCGCGTGCCCGGCCCAACGGCCCGCGGTCGCAGTATGGTCGCAGTGCCCACAGCAGCGGCATAGGCGACGCGGACCTGACCAGGTCCGCGC
>Ga0111538_10008549_pt1 | contig 13740 bp, 8 predicted proteins | sample SoiMethybrSBSTD1_FD_79669 | JGI IMG/M metagenome (GOLD analysis project Ga0111538, IMG submission 79669) | Bulk soil microbial communities from a Populus tree surrounding site in Tennessee, USA - Soil MetaG P. TD hybrid SBSTD1 (version 2)... | ecosystem: Environmental > Terrestrial > Soil > Tree...
ATTTTTTTGAATACTGATCCAGCGCATACCGTATGATGGTTTCGGCGTGGGGCGTATCCATGGTTATCTCCACTGTCGTCAACCCGGCGTTCAGATATAGCGGACGAATGTGCGCCACATCCCCAAACGGTATATTCCTTAAGATCCCAACGATTGGAACGCTCAAGAATCTTTCCCAGGAAAATAACCCTTCATCCATACGATTTCCAGTTCGTTACTCTTTGTGATTTTCAAATACTTTGATCTGTCCTTCTATCGCCACCTTGTCCATTCGATCGGGCGCTATCAAAACCGTTTGTTCCAGTAAACTCAGTTCCTGTAAGGCATACTTGTAGAGTTGGAAGACGTTGCTACCACTGCAAAGCATGATGCGACTGTCCCTATCATTCAAGAGATTTCTCAATTCGGATCCAACCAGCAAGCCACTGAGGTAATGAAAGTTTTCCTCTTTTGTTAAATGCTCAAATAATTGATTGATCCTTACGGAAAATAAAGTTTGCAAAAGATTACAGCCGCTGGATTGTTTGACACCATAGCAAAAAGCTTCGCGATCGATTTCGGTTACAGCCTGTTTGTTTTTTTCTAAGACGGAATCTTTCAAAATACTGTGCTGCGTCATAACCTGAAATAACTCGCCTGTCATGTAGGTCTGAAAATCGACGACGACTCCGTCTTCAATTTTTATGTGCTTCGAGTGTGTGCCCGGAAAAATGCAGATGATGTTTTTCGTAGTATACACAAGATTGTCAAGGGCAGTAAGGCCAATGACTTGCGTTTCTTCACCCCTCATGACATCGTGATGGTTTCTAACACCAGATATCAACCATACATCGGACGCAATACCGTTCGAAGCGCTCAATCGCTTAATAATAGCGTCGCTTCCATCCAACGAGAATGGTAATGAAGCATAAGGCACTTCCCTTATTCCAATGGAGGAACTCGCCATGCCGGAAATAACAACAGGCGTTTCGCTTAAATCAACGGATAGCTTATGCGATAAGGTATCGATATTCCTTTGCAACTGCTGCGAATAAAAATGCTCCTTACTAATCTCGTGCATGCTGCTAGCAGCCTGCCACTGACTGTAGGTGCCTATGACGCCTTCATTTGAAAGTACTTCGCCGCAAATATGATGATCGCGAACATCCACCAATCTCAGGCGGAAAGATGATGTTCCCCAATCACAACTCAGCATTAAATTTTTCATTTGATTTTCTTTTTGGAAAGGATGAACATAAGTTTAACTACCATTCAGTAATGCTGCCGTCTTCATTTCTCCAAATTGGATTTTTCCAATCATGTCCCTGTCTGGCCATTTCTCTGACCTTTTCTTCATTGATTTGAATTCCCAATCCAGGTAATGTAGGACGTTCCACATATCCGTCTTTGACATTGAATACCGCTGGATTCTGGAGATAATCCAGTAGATCAGTGCCTTCGTTATAATGAATACCCATACTTGTTTCCTGTATGAATGCGTTAACGCAGCTAAAGTCCACTTGCAATGCCGCAGCAAATGAGATCGGACCCAAAGGACAATGCGGCGCAAGTGCGACATCATACGCCTCCGCCATGGCAGCAATCCGTTTTACCTCCGAAATTCCTCCGGCATGACTAAGGTCAGGCTGAATAATATCCACTGCTCCTTGAGCAAGCAATGGCTTAAAATCCCAGCGGCTGAACATGCGCTCACCCGTCGCTATAGGCGTACTGGTGTACTGCGCCAGCGATAAAAAAGCTTCAATGTTCTCTGACAATACGGGCTCTTCTATGAACATCGGTTTCAAGTACTCCAAATCTTTCATAAAACCTTTCGCCATTCCTTTGTGAACGCGTCCGTGAAAGTCTATACCGACGCCAATACCATAGCCAACGGTCTCCCTGACTGCCGCTATAATATCAATGGCATCCTGTACTTTTTTTGGCGTGTCGATCCATTCCATCTCAGAGCAGCCGTTCATCTTGACAGCCTTAAATCCCTCGCGTACGCGCTTCATCGCTCCCTCAGCTGCTTTCGCTGGTTTATCGCCTCCGATCCAGCCATAGACTTGCATTTTATCACGAACAGCTCCTCCCAAAAGCTCGTACACGGGTACACCCAGTGCCTTGCCTTTAATATCCCATAATGCCTGGTCGATACCTGATATAGCGCTCATTAGGATGGGACCTCCCCGATAAAATCCTCCCCGGTAGAGCACTTGCCAGATATCTTCAATTTGATGTGCATCACGTCCAATGATATAAGAAGCCATTTCTTCCACCGCCGCTTTTACAGTACTCGCTTTTCCTTCTACTACCGGCTCACCCCACCCTTCAATTCCATTGTCCGTTGTGATTTTTAGAAAAAGCCATCGTGGCGGCACTTTGAACAATTCAACCTTTGCAATTTTCATCTTAGTGGATTTACTTTTTTGTCATACAATGGGCAAAGCAATAGCCATGCGCATTGTCATACGCCTTAATTTCACGACCATCCACTAGTCACAACGTAATCACTACCAGCATGCAGGTCGTAGCTGCACCGTTTTTTGAGAGCAAACCTTCTGTTAAAGAAGATTCGATTTTGATCCTTTTTTATTTTTCGTGATAGATAATCCTGAGCCAGAGTTCCCCGGACTCCGGCTCCAATTGGATTATCCGATCACCTTTGAAAAATTCATCTATTGTGTTTCGTTCTTTTTTGCGCTGAAGTCAGCAGCCCAAAACAAAGCGTTTGTCACGAGCTGCACGAAAATCGGGTTCTTCCAATCTTGCACGCCTCCTAACGCGATGTAAACCACTTTGCCTCGTTTGTTCTCCCTTGTCCAGGCTACAGGCTCCTCTCCTTCCTCTGTTTTTCCCGTGAGCAGCAATTTTGCATCGCTGGCGATGGGAGCAGTTTTATATAGGCTGTACTTCGAAACAAAATCGCTCACACCAGCCAATACGGGATGACTTTTATTTTCGGCATTAACCGTTACCACCTGTGGGGAGCCCGTTGGTTCCCCCACCGTGTAGGCCATTCCATCGGCGCCGATCTCACGCTTTTCTGGTTCGCCTTTGTAATGATTGTTATAATTGCCTCCCAATATTTCTTTGTCAAACTCCGGCCAAGATTGAAATCCATGACTTGATGTACGGAGCGCTACTAAAGGTTTTCCGGATGCGACATAATTTTTTATATCCTCGATCGCTTTTCCTGAAATCGTTGTGCGGCGAACGAAGGTCAGCAGCAGATCACAGTCCTTCAAGACATCAGTACCGTCAAGATTTGAATATTCATTTTTTTCATTGAGCGGTCCGTTGGCCTGTAATATGGTGACCTTTACGTTTTGATAGGTAGCTTCCAATGCCCGTTTGTATTCCTTCAGCGTGATGTGCGACACATATTCGTTCGAACCAGAAATGAAAACGATATTCAAATTTTTCTTCTTCGGACTACTCATAGTGAAAAGAAAAACACATGATAGGATCACTAGTTTTATAAGTCTCATCGCTCCACGTTTGAATTAAGACGTTATTATTTTCACTTTATACATTATCGGGAATAGCATAAGGCGTTCGATAATTACCTTTTAGTAATTTATTTGCGTCCTCACTATTTGTAAATCGTTCGGTCTTTGAATCAAAATACAATTGTTTATTACCAATGCGATATGAAATATCTGCAAGATGTACTAAGCTCGCACTTAGGTGACCCTGGGTAACATCTCCAAAAGGCGCCTTATTTGTTCTTATAGCATCGATAAAATCTATGTGATGTTCTTTATCCGGGAAAACCCCGCCATCCTCGGCAATAAGTTTTGAATCTTCACCTTTCACCTGCCAACCTCCACCATGTCTCCCCAGGTACATTAAACCTTCGGTTCCATAGATTTCCGTCCGAGTCGAATTCGTCCTCCAATCAGGAAATAGTTTGGGATCCATCCGAATAGTGTTCGGTTCTTTCTTCATATAGTTAGTGGCATTTCCACTGTCACACGTCAATGCATACTTTTCAAAATCATAAACGATGGACATGTATTCAGGTGTTTCCTTTTCAGAATTGAAGGCCATGTTTCCACCTTTACAATAAATCGATTTTGGATGACCCGGGTCTCCCAACACGAGACGTGCAAGGTCCATCACGTGACTCGCATCGTCGGAAAGTGCGCCACCGCCATAATCCCAAAAGTCCAGCCATCCGCCGCGACTGGTCATACTGTGGCGATTGGGATTGTAAGGAACTTGTTTCGCAGGACCTAACCACTCGTCCCAGTTCAGCCCTTTCGGAACATCTGTGTCTGGCTTAGCAACCCATTTTGTGCCCGGCAGCATATTGTAACATTTCACATGAACAATATTTCCCAGCTTGCCGCTTTTGATATACTCGCGCGCTGAGAAAGCGTAAGGTGCGCTTCTGTTTTGAAATCCAATCTGAACTACTTTATTGTATTTCTTAGCCGCTTCGATGAGTTTCTGGCCTTCCCACACGGAAAGCGTTGGATTTTTTTCCAGATACACATGTTTACCCGCCTGCAACGCACGGATGGCCGCTAACGTATGCCAGTGTTCCGGGGTAGCGATGATTACGCCGTCGATGTCTTTGTCATCGAATACTTTTTTCATGTTGTTAACAAACTTCGGCGCATAGCCCTGAAGTTTATTATGCTTCTCAATTTCTTTTGGAATTGCGGCCAAAGTTTCGTTGACATCGCAGAGGTATTTAACCTGAATATCCTTATTGACAGCAATGATGGAATTTAAAACAGTTAAGCCACGGCCACCACAACCGACAAGGGCCAGCACAATTTTGTTGTTGGCGCTTGTAGTACTTTTAGCGTTTCCTAAAACGGAATACCCGAGAGACAAACCTAGTGTCCCTTGTACTGCTTTGTTGATGAAACTTCTTCTTTCCATATTATTTTATTTGTGGTCGGCTAGTAAATATTCAACTGCATTAATCATGATCTTATTGAACTCATCCATTTTCCAATGCTCCCAATGTCCCATCGAGGTATAGACCACCTTCCCTTTCTCAAGGTGATTAACCCAAAGCACTGGCTCGACCGGTTCATTGGGAATACTTCCCGTAAGGAGTACTTGTATGTTGTCCGATCTCAATGGTCTGTTTTTATATAGGCTTTCCGACGGTGCAACCGGCCCAACAAATCCTTTTGGAGAAACTCCCTTTAGAATCGGGTGATTTTCCATTCCTGGGGCAACCGAAAATACAATGCCTTCCTTCATGTTGCCGTAATGACCCTGATAATTTCCTCCCAAAACATCTTGATCAAATTCCGGCCATTGCGCCAACATTTCGGATACCTGGGTCGTTGAAGCAACCAATCCGCCGCCTTCACGTGGCACATTTTTCTTTGCATCAAAAGCATGACTTGCCGTGCGTATCCCCAGCACGGGTTTTCCGGCACTAACATAGTCTTTTAATAATTTCATTTCCTCTTCCGGCAATGCCCGACGTCTTACAAAAACCACAGTCAGGTCCGCATCATTGAGTACCTGCATATTTTCGATGTTGTGAACACCTTCGCCTTCGGCAATGGGTTTTCCAGAGGCAAACTCGCAGTTTACACCTTTTGTAAGCAATAAGTTATGCGCGAACTGAGGAAGGGTCTGGTTGGAGTGATATTCATTGTCAGCGATAACAAACGCCACAACGGGACGGGTATCTTCCCTAAATCTGAACTGCTTCTTTCCAGTGAAGTCGGTGGAAACCACACTTGACGCGATGTATGATTCAATGTATTCGGTCATCAAACTGTTCCCCGTAAAATGGGAAACGACGGGTGGTTCTTTGGAATCGTACATAGTGTCCGTGAGGTCACGCATTACCGCCGTGTTCATTCCCAAACTAACCATATTCCGCAAAGCAAAAGGACGATTTATGATACACATATTTTCATGCACGCCCATCAAGATCACGTTTTTGATTCCTTTAGCCTTGAAAAGACCCGCAACTTCCACCCCGTTATCTGTTATAGCGTCATGATCTTTGATCTCAATCGTTTCGATCTGATGATCCCATACTGTTCCTTGTTTACATTCAACGGCACAATCACATCCACCATCCTCCTGGTCTATTGGCCAGATCGCTCCCTTTTCCGAAGCAAGGATCTCCCGCCCGTTTAGAGGTTTCGCTTTCTTATTGTCATATTTCTTGGCGAGCTTACGCGCCGGGTGGTTGTCATAATAGGGCATACAACTGCTTGGTGCGTGAACAATCTGCACACCTTTGTCGCGTGCGATAGACACCACGTTGTTCAGGAACGGTGCCATCTCTGCTACCCGCGCCGTAGCGCCTTTGCACCAGTGTTGGTTCCACATGTCACAAATGATAATCGCGGTTTCTTTCGGGTTCCATTCCTGAACCTCTTGTGAAATTATGAACGCGTCTTTGTCAAGATCGGAAGGCACTCGTTTCTGAAGTGATATTTTCATCTTCGGTACAGGGGCTGACTTTTTTTGTGCCCACAGGGTGATATGATCTGTTACCAAAATCAATAACAGTAAACAGAGTGGTAAAAATCTCGATTTCATTATTTGTCGATTTATAGGTCCTGGTTTATGCTCTCTACATTCACATTCATAGTCGTTTTACGGCACCTTATAATATATCTGCTCGGGAAAAAGGCGGTCTGACTTTGAAAGTTTATAAATATTGACCGCATTGTCGTACAGGAGCATCTTTGCAATGTTCTTCGCTTCCGCTTCGGAGAAATAGCCATCCTTAACTTTGTCGACAAGAACATTTCCGATAATCTGTTTAGCAAAAAGAAGATGGCCTAAAACATTTTCAACATTTCCATAATCGCCACCGAACCCCGTTATTTTGGACGCCGGGATCGTTTCCAGCCATTCGTGCAAAAATCTTTCGCTAAAGGAAGGAGACAGAACATAGACCCAAGTCAGATCAAGGTGGACGTTCGGAAAAGCTTTTGCAATGGCAGACAATTCACCGCCATAGGGATAGCTGCCATGGAATAGAACAAACTTTATGGTGGGATATGCCTTAAAAATGGAAAATAAATTTAGTGGATTTGCATTTGAAACAAGATTGCCGTATTGCTGAAAGCCGGTATGGATCTGCACCACGACATTATGCAATTTTGCCTGGTCTAAAACACGGAACATCATATAATCCTGCAGCGGTTTGACTTCGGCAAATGTCAGCATTCGCTCGTCCATATTCATGATCGTGTTAAAGGCTTCCTCTGCTTTTTCTTTGCTTACATCGTCAAAAGAAAGTACCCGTGCATAAGCAAGGCCAATTTTTATGCAGACTATTTCTTCGTCTTTTGCTTTTTTAAAATCAACAGCAAGAGCGTCGACGAGGGCATCCAGGGTTTGAATGCTCTTGTTTCTTTCCTTGCCAATAAAATCTATTTTCTTTTTTGAGTTGATGTTGATAAAGTTGTCGAACCTTTTGGCATATCTATATTTATTGTTCTCGAAGCGCTCTGTTGCGTGTTCCGTGATCAGGTTATCCTGAATCACATAATCGATCTTGCATTTTTCGATCACTTTATTGATCCAGTCATCCGTTTGATACGCCTTCGCCACTTTTTCAGAAAGGTCCGTCACGGTCGACTCGTTAATATCCTTTACATTAAATAGTTTGTCGGCAGTAAGGAGGGCAATGCGGTGATAGGCCGTGTTAGAGGAGGCCGCCCAGTACGGTTTTAAAATTTTCCATTTTTCTTTGGGGGGAAGAGAGTCCTTCGTTAATACTGAGGTATTCATTAATCCTGCACCGCGCAGATCTGAATATCCTTGCAGCAGGAGCATAAAGTCGAGTGAGGTTCTTTTCTTAAGGTTTTCGGCCTTCATGATATGCTCATGGGTATCGACCACTCTCATGTTGTCAATATATTCCCTGATTCTACTTTCATAACCTGTTGATGGGAGCGGCCTGACCTGAACCTGCGCGCTGAGAATGATTGGATAAGATCCTAACATGAATAGGAGCAAAACCTTTTTCATAGAAAGTTTTTAGAAGTAAAGGGAAATCTATTAAATGAGAGCGGGATACGGCTGGTTTTCGTTCAGGCTGAACGAAGTACTAAAGTATCAAATTAAAGACAGAAACGAAATTTTTTGGATCAATTTTTATAGTCCTGTATACAATATTTTTTGGTTGAAATTTTAGCGCAGCGGGAATACCGAGCGGTTTGTGTGGAGATTCGCAGAGTTTTTAAGCCGGCACGTATGTCGGCCAATCTAACATCTAACATCTAACATCTAACATCTACAATCTGCAATCTAAAATCCTATCACAACTCCATCCCTACTTGTCAAGTACTAATATTTTACCGTTTTGGGTGGCGGTAACCACTTCAACAAAACCGTCCGCGTCTACGTCGGCGACCACCACCGGCCCACAGTCTTTGGCAAGGTATTTCCATAAAACTACTGCCTTGCTATTCTCATACCCGACGCAATAAACGCCGGTATTGTTGCTGATCACGATTTCGTCCTTTCCATCGCCATTCATATCACAAGCCACCGGCATCGTTCCGGATCTAAAACTGGGTTCAAAACCCGGCATCTCAATCGAGAAGCTCTTGTGAGGTGCTCCCGTCACCGGATCATAGGCAAATAGCACACCGACCTTGTCAGCGATGCGGTTCGAGAGTTCTACAACCCAAAGTTTTCCATCACCATCAATATTGGTCATGCATTGCCAGTATCTGTCATTGTAGTCCAATTGTTTTGCGCACCAGGTAAGAACACCGTTTGTATCCATCGTTCCTGCGGCGTTCATGGTATTAAAACAGGCAAGTTCAAGCTTTGCTCCGTTAAGAAAGGCGACTGGCAAAATCTGTTGCATCCAAAAACTTTTATAGCCGTTTGCCGGGTAATCATAGCAATCAAGAAAAACTTTGCGCATAAACGCCTTGAATTTTAGAGCACCATCGTTGACATCAGCAAAAAAAACAACATTACCATAACCACACATAACTTCGTCGGAGCCGTCGCCATCGATATCATACGTTGAAAACACATATCCGCCGGCGCCGCTGTCGATGGTCTTTCCATTTCCGCTTTCTGCATTCAACCTGTCCAATCCCCAAATGATGGAACCATCTTTTCCATTGAGGCAATAGGTCTTCCCGCCATGGGCGATACCCCGTTGAACTGTGACGATAACATCGCGCCCGGCACGCTTCGAAGATTGTGCCGTACCATAAAATGCAAGGTTGCCATCCCACCCCGTGATCTCGCCGCTGTGAATTTCGGGAAATGCTTGTTGCCATAACAATTTTCCTTTGTAATCGTAGGTTGATAACACAGCACCAGCTTCATTGGAGCCACTCACGATGGTTTCTTTAAAACCGTCATGATTCAAGTCGTCTACTGCAACACCATAATCTAATGTAGAACTATATTGCCACATCATACCATGGCCGGGTACCCTCCACGTTAATTCCATTGCTCCCTGTGCATTTTTGCTAAAGCACAGTAATTCGCCAACATCGTTGGGAATTAGTATTTCCGGGTAGCCATCAGCATTCAAATCAGCGACCACCGGAATAAAGTTCTTTATGCTGGGTGTTGTGTATCGCCCCAGATTTTTTGCAATTCCATGTGTGATATTCACCGTTCCCGACGGTGCTCCAAATGCTTTTACCTGCAACAACAAACTATGAGAACCATTGGGATGCTGTCGGTCCCTGAGGAGTTCGCCGTACATTCCGGAAGGGATAGTGACTTGCAGACTTGCTTTTTGAATGCTGCCCTGTTTGGAAAGATAGTACCCCGTAATTACGGAACTTTCATCATTATTTTTAGTCTTAACAAAAAATGCTTTTTGCCCGATCTGCTCGTAGTCGGCACATAATACTGCGTCTTCGGCTAAACTCGAAATGCCGTCGGCATGCGTTGTAAGGGTCGGTGAGATGTTGGGAATCCTTGGATTTATCCACTCACCTTTTTTTATCTGAATGAGCTCGTGAACTTTCCGATCCTTAAACGCCACCACTTTTAATGGCGCGGCGAGTGGGACCGATTGTCCTTGTGTTTCAGTGCAGAAAAAAACATACTTGCCGTCATTATTTACGTCCGCAGCAGACACCACATAGGCACCCAGTATCTGTGCTTTTACGCTTCCGTCCGTCGCATCAAACAACACTGCGGCCCAATTATTGTCGTCATTATAATTGTAAACGTTCACCAAGATTTCGTACGACCCATCGCCGTCAAAATCACTAACACTGTTCAAGATCGGCTTTGAAATTTTCTTCGCGGTTTCCACAAAACCATCAAATATCCTTGTCCAGCCGAATTTCAGCACACCTTTATCATTCTTGATCACGTCAACATGCCAGGGCAAAGAGCTAATGATTACCACATCGTTATAACCGTTTCCATCAATATCCTTTATACTGGCGAATCCCCTTTTTCTCAAGTGATGCCATCCCGGTGCATTCTGGCTTAGGCCAGCGATGGAGTCACCTTTGTTATTGAATACGTAAATGCCCTCCCAACTTGTAATGACAATATCTTTTTCCTTGTCATTATTCATGTCACCTACCGTTATGTGCGGCCGCTGCATGAACTGATTTTTCCGAAGCCTTTTTTCCAAAATCATCTTTTCCGAATTTCCTTCGTAAACCCGGATACCTACAAATATTTCTTCGTTGAAATTGGCGGTCACACCAAAACCATCGTGCGCCTCAATCCGATAGTACTTGTTATCTCCCTGAAACAGCTTTGCGTATTTTATATTTTGCAGCAATGACACAAGGGTCAATTTTCCGTCACCGTAGAGATCCAAATATGCACCATTTTCTGTTTGGCCTTCGGTCGTAAGTTCCGTTTGCCATTCGGTAGTAACAGAGAGAAGCTGATCTGGCTTGCCTATTTCGTTTTTTGTAAAAGAAACGGAAGAATTTTTGCCCTCGGGGAAAAGTTCGACATACGCTTCGGTTGTTGAGAAGTCGATGGACTGACTCAACTTTGCCACATTTTTAAATTCTCCGGTAGACACAACCCTTCCATCCCGGTTGTTATTGCCACGCAACGTGGGCCATTCGGCGCCTGGTTTTATCTTTGAATAAGAACCTTGTCCAACGGTTATCAATGATTGCCCCAAAATTAGGAGTAGCAGAATCTGCTTCATGACCATGTACCAGTTATTTGTCTATGACTAAAATTTTACCTTTTTGAGTTGCCGTTATGACTTCAACGAAGCCGTCGGAATCAACGTCGGCGACAACGGCCGGGCCACAGTCCGCAGTTAGGTACTTCCATAGTACGGATGGCTTACCCGCGTTATTCCCGATGCAGTAAACACCTGTTTGATTGCTGACAATAATTTCATCTCTGCCATCACTGTTTATATCACAAGCGATCGGCATAATTCCAGAGCCTAAATGCGGCACGAACCCCGGCATCTCAATTGAAAATGTTTTGTGCGGTTCACCGTTTGAGGGATCATAAGCAAACAATACCGGCATGTTATCGGAAGATCTTATCGATAGCTCTGCAACCCAAAACTTGCCGTCGCCGTCAAGGTTTGTCATACATTGCCAGTTTCTTTCGCTGTAGTCCAATCGCTTTGGCCACCACTGAAGGCCACCGTTTGTGTCCATCGTTCCCGCTGTAACTACGGTATTAAAACAGGAAAGTGAAAGCTTGCCATTATCCTTGTAAGGCACCGGCAAAATTTGCTGGACCCAGAAATTTGTATAACCGTTTTTTGGATAGTCATATTTATCGGTCCAAAGTTTTCGCATGAATTCTTTGAATTTGACAGATCCATCGTCGGTGCTGGCAAAAAATACAACATTGCCAAATCCGCACATCACCTCGTCGGCGCCATCGCCGTCTATATCAAACGTGGAAAAAACGTTTCCTCCTGAACCACTGTCAATCTTTTGTCCTGGGCCGTCACCCTTATCTACAATTAACCGGTCCAGCTCCCAAAGAAGAGCGCCGGTTGACCCGTGGAATCCATAGGTCTTTGCCGAGTGTGCAATTCCACGCTGAACGGTGACGATAACATCTCTGTCTTTTCGCCTGGTGGATTGCGCCGTTCCAAAGAAGCCCATGCTTCCGTCAAAAAGGTTTATGTCACCTGCGCTGATTTCTGGAAAATCTTTTTTCCATAACAATTTGCCGGTATGGTCATACACAAAAATTACTGCTCCTACTTCACTGGCTCCGCTGGCAATAATTTCTTTGTAGCCATCGTGATTGATATCGTCGGCGGAAACGCCATAGTCGATTAGCGGGGCATATTGCCATAACATTCCCTGCCCAGGAACTTTCCACTTGAGGGCCATCGTCCCTTGAGCGTTTCTACTGAAGCACAACAGCTCACCGACATCATTGGGAATCAGAAGTTCGGCGTAGCCGTCCGCATCAATATCGGTCACCACCGGAATGTAGGACTTCTTAGCAGGGCTAATAAAACGTCCAAGTTTTTTTGTACTTGCACCGGCGATTGTAACGGTAGCGCTGGGCATTGAAAACGCTTTTACCTGCAGCAGCAAATTGCTTTTACCGGAAGGAACCTCCCTGGCTCTGATGATTTCACCGTACATGCCGGACGGGATATTTATCGTGAGGGGGCTCTGCGTCACCCCACCTTCTTGGGAAACATAATATCCGCTAATCGAAGAAGTTCCATCGACATTCAGCGTCTTGGCGAAAAAAGCTTTTCGTCCCACGTGCTCAAAATCCGTACAAAGGACGACATCATCGGCGAGACTGGAAATGCCATCATAATGCGCGGTAATTGTTGGTGATGTATTCGCAAAGCGAGGATTTATCCATTCGCCTTTAGTAACGCGGAAAAGTTCTTTAATAGCACCGGCACTGAACGTTACAACCTTCAACACCGCAGCAGGTGGCACTGACTGTCCCTGGGTTTCCGTACAGAAGAAAACATATTTTCCATCGTTGTTCACATTATTGGCTGACACAACGTAGGCGCCTTCGATTTGTGCCTTCACATTTCCTGTTGCCGCATCAAACAGGATACCCGCCCAGTTGTTGTCGTCATCATAGTTAAAGACGTTAACCAGAATTTCATAAGTACCGTCGCCATCAAAATCCGAAACACTGTTTAAAATTGGCTTTGATATTTTTTTTGCCGATTCAACAAGGCCATCAAAAATTTTTGTCCATCCGAACTTTAGAACCCCTCGATCGTTTTTGATGACATCAACATGCCAGGGCAAAGAACTAATGATAACCACATCATTATATCCATTGCCGTCCACATCAGCGATGCTGGCAAATCCCCGTTTCCTCAATTTATGCCAGCCGCTAACATTTTGGCTGAGACCTGCGATGGATTCCCCCTTGTTATTAAAGACATAGATACCTTCCCAACTTGTGATGACAATATCTTTTTGTCCGTCGTTGTCCATGTCTGCAACGGTAACATGTGGTCGCTGCATGAGATCACCTTTTGGAAATCTTTTTTCGAACACAAGGTCGTCGCTGTTTCCTTTATAGACACGGATGCCGATAAAAATGTCATCCGCTGAATTACCTCTAACATCAAACCCGTCAAACGCCTCGATGCGATAATAGCGCGTGTCATCTTTAAAAAGCATTGCATATTTTACATTTTGCTTGGGCGTCACCATTGTGATCTTGCCATCACCATTTAAATCAAGGTAGGCTCTGGCATCGGTTTGCCATTCAGCGGCGATAGTAGTTAACGCATCTGACTTGTTTATTTCTCCGACACCAAATTTTGCTTTGGAATTCTTACCATTCGGCGAAAGTTCAATATAAGCTTCAGTCGTC
>Ga0111538_10008551_pt1 | contig 13739 bp, 10 predicted proteins | sample SoiMethybrSBSTD1_FD_79669 | JGI IMG/M metagenome (GOLD analysis project Ga0111538, IMG submission 79669) | Bulk soil microbial communities from a Populus tree surrounding site in Tennessee, USA - Soil MetaG P. TD hybrid SBSTD1 (version 2)... | ecosystem: Environmental > Terrestrial > Soil >...
ATGGGCGTTTTCATACGCTTCCGGCTATGGGGCCAGTTTGGAAATTTGTCTCTGACGTAGTAGTTGATCGGCAATTACTCCTATCAGGATCACCGCACCCATTACCGCAAAATTTAGCGAGCTTGGGATTCCGAGTAAATTCACGAGATTCTGCAATACCTGCAAGAGAGCAGTTCCGATCAAAATACCGATGATCGACCCTTCGCCGCCTCGAAGACTGCATCCGCCAAGCACTGCGGCCGCGATGCCGTAGAGTTCGTAAAAATTTCCGTGAGAAGACGGAGAGATAGAGTTTGTATAAAAAGCGAGCAAGACGCCGGCGATACCGGCCAGCAGTCCACAGATGACATAAGCGCCGGCCGTAATAAAGTCAGTATTGATCCCGGAATAACGCGCCGCCACCTCATTGTGGCCAACTGCGAACAAGTATCGACCGTAAACAGATCGATGGATCACGACGAACATTACCAAACTAATAAAGATCAGGATAATGAACGGTATAGGTATGCCAAGGAGATTGCCGGTCGCTAGTCTCTGCAGCGTTTCGAAGCCTTCTGCACTTCCAAATCCCTTAGTTTCGTCATTTGCGATAAAGCGAGCGAGACCTCGGTAAAAGAGAAGTCCGCACAACGTGACGATGAAGGGCTGGATCCTGACTTTTGTTATCAGAAATCCGTTGATCCAACCCAGTGAAGTTGAGATGGCGAGGATCAATAGGACGGCGATCGCCGCCGGAAGGTGCCAGTCGACCAGAAAGATCGAAAGCAAAACGCCGAGCAGTGCAAAAACAGAACCGACCGACAGATCGATCCCTCCGGTAATGATCACCACCCCAAGACCGATACTGAAAATGCCGTATATGCCTATCAGCCTGGTAAGGTTTTGCAGATTGGCTGCCGTTAGAAAGCTCGGGTTGAGTATCGCCAGTGCAATGCAAAGAACGACCAGCAATACGAAGATCCCGAGTTCCTTTTTCATCCTTCGAGGTTATTGACCGCAATCGAATCGGCCAATGAAACAAAACAACTGGTTGTTCCAAACGAGACCGGCAGGTCAACTACGTCCTCGTAGAGCATTGATCTTCTTAATGAAGTCGTCGACCGAATCTTTTTTTATTACGAGCGTCGGAACGTTGATCTGCTTGTTGGCCGGAATAGCGGACTTATCGCCACCGAGTATCTGAGCCATGAGCTTGACCGACTGATAGCCGAATTCGAACGGCTGTTGGACCACTGTAGCGAAGATAGCTCCGTCTTTGACGCCGGCCAGCGTCTCGCTTTCTTCATCAAAGGAAATGATCTTTACTTGCCCGACCTTTCCAGCTTCTTTGACCGCATTTAGGATCGCCGGTCCGTTGTAGCTCCAGAGCCCCACCATCCCTGCAATGTCAGGATATCTTACGAGCGTGTCAGCAGCGTTCGTTTTCGCACGGGCACGATCTGTGTCGTCAGTTCTAAGATCTATGATCTCGACCTTCGATCCCTGCAAGGCCTCTTTCAATCCTTGATATCGTTCAGCTGCATTTCGCGCGTCGCTCTTTCCCACGAAAACCATTATCTTGCCGCCGTCCGGTAAGGCTTCCTTGACCAATTCTCCCGCCTGTCGACCTGCGGCAACATTGTCCGTTCCTATATAGAGAGCTCGATCGCTTTTGGGGGCATCGGAATCCTGTGTGATGACCAACGCTTTCTTGGCAGTTTCATTGATCAGCTGGGTTTGGTTGTCAGGATCGATCGGACTTATCGCTATACCGTTCACGCCCACAGACATCAGATCGTCTACGATCCTTTTTTGTTCATCGGCCGCACCGCTGCCAGGCATCTTGAAATCTACTGTTACATCGTTTAGCTCTGAATCGGCCTTCTCGACGCCTTTTCCGGCTATGGTCCAGTAATCCGAGGCGTTATTCGTAACGAATGCCAACTTGAAAGTCTTGCCGCTCGATGAGCCATTGCTACTATTCAACGCGGTTGAGTTGTTACCGGACCCAGCACCGCCGCACGAAAGGCAAAAGAATCCAAACAAGAGGAAGAGCGAAAAAAGGAGGCTCTTTTTGGTCATAATTTTGTTTAGAGGGGACAAATGGTTAACCGCTTTTCTGTTAAGGGAACCTGTTATCTTGATTACTCGATCAATACTCGATTCGCGGTAATGAAAATATACTCCGTAACGCTCTATTCAGCAACTTTCCGAGAATCGAAGCTTTCCTGCTGATATCGGAGACGCAGATGTCCGAACAAATAGCAGCCGGGCGACGAGCCGTGAAAAATGTGTGACTCTTCACCCGTTTCCTCGGCAAGCCGATCAGTAAGCTCATCGATTGCTTCCCTGCTACCCCGCCGGGCGAGTACGACGATGGTGCCGCCGCTGCCACCGCCAGTTATCCGCGCCCCGAAGAGCCCCTTATCAAGCATGCCTCTTACAAACTCGACTATTCGATCAGTTCGTGATTCGGTAAGTCCGCATGCCCTGTAGCTTTCATGCGATTCGAACATTAGTTCACCTGCCTTGACGAGGCGATCATCATCCGGAGGATCGCTCATAAGATCCTCAAATTGATGAACTCTCTGGCTCTCATAAACAGCGTGCTCGGTAGGTGCCTTTATTGCGTAGGTCTTACGGGAATCGATCGAAGTCACCGAATCGGTTGTGCCACGATACTGTAACAGGAATTCTTGTCCTATCATCGTCTCCGGCACCTGACGTCGAAATTTCTCCTCATATTCTTCCGCGCTTATGTTCGCAAGATAGCCACGCCAACGCGGGTCATCGATCGCGACTAAGCCCTCACTGATCTCTCGAATCGGAAGTCCCTCGCTTTCCGCAATTATCCGGTATCCCATGAAAGCACCTATGCGCACGGACGAATAATCCGAACCAGACACGGCGTGTCGCACCCCGGAATCGATTCCCCAGAATTCGATGTCCTCAGGAATATCCAGCCAACCTCGAACTTTTGCGGGCTGACACTCAAGGGATGTCAACTTCCCTTCTTCCCCACAATGGGAAGTCATTTGATCCATCACTCCACAGGCAGCCCCAACCACTACGTTTTCAACTTCTTGACATAACAAGGCCAGTTCGCGCGGCGCGAGTTCTATGTCGTAAGCGACACAAACCGCCTGCATCACCGAGACCTCGAGTGCAGCGGACGAACTCACGCCCTTCCCAATAGGAACCTGCGAGGCAATCAATATTCTTGCCCCATTCTCGAATCGAATGCCAAGGTCTTTACTAAGCACGAAAAAGGCACCGCCAATGTAACTCGCCCAGTCACCTCCGGTTCGTTCGGCGAAGTAATCTCGAGCACTAGGAAGATCGAGGGGTCCTTCATCCACAATCAAATCTGCCAAGTTCATTTCGAAGGTAGAAAATCCACCTTCGTCATGAATACTGACGAACTCTATAGTTTGCGCTGAGCTCCTCTGAATCGCGGCAAAGGTGGCTTCCGCGATCGGCATTTCGAGGACAAGCGACCCGGAGTAGTCTGCGATGCCGCCCATTACATCGAGCCGACCCGGAGCACGGGCTACGATGATATCGCGATCAGTGTCAAAGAAATGACGCAACGGTTCTGGCATGCATCCCAACTGCCGAACAAACCAGTCGACATCAGACAGACCATGCGTTTTTCCTTCCACGATCTTGAACATCTCTCAATTGCCGATCAGGCCGCGTGAAATGAGAGCGGACCGGAATGCGGGCTCGATCTGTAATCTAATTTGCGGATTCGCATATCCAACCCACGAAACATTAGCAACAACGTCGAGAGGTGCGTCGAGCTGCTCGCCATCAACGCCCGCGATCTCAACACCGAACTCGCGCGCGATGAGCTCTGTACAAAGGTCGTATGGATGACAGCAAATACTTAGATCCGAGCCGCTCTCAGCCATTACCCGGCGCATCAACGGACGAATATCGGCAACAAAACGATCGTGTCCGCTCATGAGCTCATAAAGTTGGCCGCCGGTCGATATATATTGATCCTCAAAGCATTGCGCCTTTCCCTCTCGGGGCTTGCCGAGCACCGCGTGAACGATCTCCTCGTCGATGGCGGCCAACACATCACGTGCACCTGGAAAGAACCGCGAGATCATCGCAAATCCTTGCTCGATCGAATTCGCAGTCGACGGCCGTAGCTCGTTCGGAATTGACTCACCTGTTAGCCGATCAAAGCGTTCGGCATGTGCTCCTTCGCCACGAAAAGCCCAAGCAACGTCAGACTGGTGTTGCTTAACCAGCGGTATCTCCGTCTGGATGGCAAACTCAATATCGCGAAGGCATGTTTCCGCTCCGAGATTTGGAGCGACGCCTGTCAGTATCCACGCACTTCGCTTTTGATACATAAGGCTACGGGTACCGTCGATCGGATCGACAATGATTCGCCATAGGCATTCACTCTCGCGTGCGGGCTTAGGAAGGACCACCTTGCCGTCATCGAGTCCTTCCGCAATGAGAACGATCGGGGCGATCGAGGCGATTTCAGTCTCAAAAAACTCAATTAGGGTTTCTTCGCTGATGCGATCAACAGCAAATATCGTATCTCCTGCTCCATCGGTAACAACGGTGGATAGTTGATCAACACTGCTTTTTTCGCACGCATCCACAACCTTCTGCCGAATCCGTTCATGCAGGCGCTTGATCGGTTCAAAAAGCGAGCGGATATCGTTCACGGTTTAGCCTCTGATCTGTAGTGCACATCTGACATCGTACGAAGCTCTTCTGCCTTTTCCTCCGGAGAGGTATCGCTAAGAAAGTTTCCCCCACCTATCTCAGGGCCCGCTAAGTATTTGAGAAGATTTGGTTTACGCAGCGGCGGGTGGAATTCAATATGAAAATGAAATGTGCTGTAATCGCCGCCGTCAGTCGGGGCCTGATGAAGTGGCATAACGTATGGAAACGGCATTTTCCAAAGGTTGTCGAACTTGATAAGGACCGTTCTCAGAACCTCAGCAAAGTCCTCCACCTCATCGTTTGTTAGGGCGGCAATGTGCGGATGCGTATCCTTCGGAGATACAAAAACCTCGTACGCATACCTGGCAAAGTACGGGACGAAAGCAATCGCCGAATCATTTTCTGCTATGATCCGTCCGCCATCCTCCTTTTCCGCACGTAGAATATCCTGAAAAAGAGCCCGACCGTTCTCTGAAAAATATCGCTGGCTTACCACCGCCTCATTCGCGATTGTCTTGAACACAAAATTGTTCGCGTAGATCTGGCAGTGCGGGTGCGGATTGGAGACGCCAACTGCCTCTCCTTTATTCTCGAAGATCAAAACGTGCTCGATCTCAGGCCGACTGCCGAGCTCCAGATATTGTTCTTGCCAGATACGCAAAAGCTCGGCGATCCCAGATGGGGGAAGCTCGGCCAACGTCAGATCATGACGCGGACTGTAACATACGACCCGTGACACGCCATGGGCAGGTCGCGACTTGTAGGCCTGCGGAGCCGGTTGAAGTATGTGCGGCGCTTCAAAACTAACGCTGGGATGGTCATTGTCGAAAACAAATATCCGTTTGTAGTTGGGATTCACTTCCCCACTTACTCTTGTATTGCCCGGACAAAGATAACAGTCAGGGGCGTGCTTCGGAATCTCGTCTTCATTCGGTGTGATCTTTTCCCCGCTCCATGGCCTGTCCTGTCGATGTGCCGCGATAACGACCCATTCCTCACGCAACGGATGCCACCTTTCTTCCCACGTCATATTGATCCACAGATTTCTCTGCAACTTTAGCTTATCGTGAAGTCAGTCGGCAACGGTGGTTAATCGGTTAATCGGCCTTTCGATTGGACGATCGGCTGTGGTATCTTTTTGGCACTCAGCCCGCTTTTTTGCAGACATCCTTCCGGAGTCGGCTGACGCTTATGAAAAGTGATCGTTTGACCTTCCTGATCCTGCCGTTCCTACTTGGGACCTTTGCATTCACAATGAGCGCGTCTTCACAGCAACGAGTTACCAAAGCCCCGTTCGGTAAGACGAAGGACGGAAAAGCTGTCGAAATCTACACTTTGACCAATGCCCGAGGATCGGAAGCGACGATCATTACCTATGGCGGCGCGTTGGTATCTCTCAAGGTTCCCGATAAAAAAGGAGAGTTTGGGGATGTTGTTCTGGGCTTTGACTCTATCGCCGATTACGAGAAACATTCCGCATTCTTCGGCCCATTGATCGGCCGCTATGGCAATAGGATCGCGCGCGGCAAATTTACGCTCGACGGTAAAGAGTATTTGCTCGCAACAAATAATGGCGAGAATCATCTTCACGGCGGCATCAAAGGTTTCGACAAAGTGATCTGGACAGCGAGGTCTTCAACCGACAAGAATGGCGCCAACCTCGAGTTGAGTTACCTGAGCGCGGACGGTGAAGAGGGCTATCCCGGCAATCTAAACATACAGGTGGTCTATACTTTAACGGAGGACAACAAACTAAGGATCGTCTATTCGGCGACAACGGATAAGTCGACGGTCGTCAACCTCACGCACCATTCATATTTCAATCTTGCTGGTGGCGGCGAGGTTCTTGATCACCGGTTGCTGCTTAACGCGGACCGATACACGCCGACAGACAAACGGTCCATACCAACCGGAGTGGTCAGTGGGGTTGCCGGCACGCCGTTCGACTTCACGAATGAGACCGCAATCGGCGCGCGGATCGGACAGGACAATGAACAGCTGAAGTTTGGTCGCGGTTACGACCACAATTGGGTCCTCACGAGAAAGGGAAACGGTATTGAGCTCGCCGCTCGCGTCTATGAACCGATAAGCGGACGGGTGATGGAAGTGCTTACGACAGAGCCGGGTATCCAATTTTACTCGGGAAACTTTCTCGATGGCTCATTACCGGGAAAGGGTGGAAAGCAATATCCGTATCGCTCCGGATTCTGTCTTGAGACGCAGCATTTCCCCGACTCGCCAAATCATTCGAATTTTCCAACAACGGTACTACGGCCGGGACAGAAGTATTCGCAGACGACGATTTACGCGTTTTCGGTTCGCTAGATTTCAATGAAGTATCCGCCTTTGATTCTTGCTTTCGTGGTTTTGATGGCCGTTTGCGCGATCGATAGTCTCGGACAAACAAGAGAACAGTCCACAGACAAAACATTCCCCGCCTGGACGAAGATTACGGGCGCGAGGGCCGCGCCGAAAGCTAAGCGGACGTGTTCCGCAAACTCGTTCGGTGCGAAACCCAACATCAACGTAAGGTCGACACACGCGATTCAGAAAGCGATCGACAAATGCGCGAAATCGGGCGGCGGTCTTGTGTCGTTGGAGAAAGGCGAGTACGTAACCGGCGCCTTATTTCTTAAGGACAATGTCGAGCTGAGAGTTGGAGAAGGAACAACTTTGCTGGGCAGCCAGGACGACGCCGACTATCCGCGTGCCCCGACTCGGGTCGCCGGTATAGAGATGACGTGGCCGTCCGCACTCATAAACATCAATGACGCTAAGAATGTAAAGATCTCCGGCGACGGCACGATCGACGGACGCGGCCAGAAATGGTGGGACAAGTATTGGGCGCTGCGGCGTGAGTATGAGCCGAAGGGATTACGATGGGCATCTGATTACGATGCCGAACGCGTCCGACTGATGGTGATCACCCGCTCTTCGGACGTTACCGTCCAGAATGTCAACCTGAGACGCTCCGGGTTTTGGACCGTTCAGATCCTGTATTCCGATCACGTGACTGTCGATGGCATCAAGGTCAGCGACAATGGTGGGCCCAGCACTGATGGCGTAGATATTGACTCGTCTAGATACGTACTTGTTCAGAACTGCGATATTGACAATAACGACGACGACATCTGTCTGAAATCCGGCCGCGATTTCGACGGTCTTCGCGTCGGCCGTCCGACCGAATACGTGTTTATTCGCGACAACTTGATTCGCAGAGGCGGCGGTATCATTTCGTTCGGCAGCGAAACGTCAGGCGGTATTCGACATGTGGCGGCGCTAAACAATCGTGGTATCGGTACGAAAGAAGGCATCCGATTTAAGTCCGCAAAGACTCGCGGAGGGTATGTCGAGGACGTTCTGATCCGCGGCTTGAAGATGGAGAACGTGCCGTTGCCGTTCACCTTCACCCTGAATTGGAATCCGAGCTACAGTTACGCGACTATCCCGAATGGCATGAAGGACGTTCCCCCGTACTGGGTCATCATGAACACACCAGTGCTTCCCGTGGAAAAAGGTTACTGTTTGATCCGAAACGTCAGGATAGAGAGCGTCGATATCGTCGGCGCAAATCGTATCTTTACCGCCGCCGGCCTGCCTGAGAAGCTTTTAGAGAACGTGTCGTTTGCCAACATAACCGCCGAAGGTAACCAGGCAGGGTCGATCGAATATGCGTCAAACTGGACGCTGAGGAACGTCAAACTAATCACTAAGACCGGCGAGGCGATCAAGATCTCGAATAGTCGGGAGGTATCGCTTCAGGAAGCACCAAAGTAATTAACTCCGGATGAAGAAATCTCGTTTTCGTACGATCGCCTTTGCCTTGTTCCTTGTAGGGATATCGTCCCCCCAATCGACGCGGGCCCAGACAGTCCCCGTTAATGCCTCCAACCCGTTCTACGACGTACGCAACTTCGGTGCAAAAGGCGACGGGAAGGTGCTCGATACCGACGCTGTAAATAAGGCAATTGATTCAGCGGCGGCGAATGGCGGTGGGACCATTTACTTTCCCGCCGGAACCTATCTATGCTTCTCGATCCGTCTGAAAAGCAACATTACTTTATATCTCGACAACGGCGCGACGATCCTCGCGGCAGATCCGGCTGTGCACAGAGGGAAGTACGATCTGCCTGAGCCAAATGAGTTCGATATGTATCAGGACTTTGGCCACTCCCACTGGAAAAACTCTCTTATGTGGGGCATTGGGATCGAAAATTTCGCAATAGTGGGTCAGGGAAAAATTGACGGCCAGGGCCTATCCCGACGCAGTCCCGGTCCGCGGCGGCCGAGGTCAGTGGGTGAAACTCCTGCAAGTATGGCGAATAATGTCTCCCCTCTTGGCGAGACATCAGACCTCCGCGAAATGGAGGGGCTCGGAACAAAAGCCATCGCCTTGAAACTCTCACGCAACATAACGCTCAAAGATTTCACGATCTTTCGGGCCGGACACTTCGCGCTTCTGGCGACAGGAGTGGATAACCTAACGATTGACAATTTGCGGGTCGATACGAATCGCGACGGTTTCGACATCGATTCGTGCCGATACGTGCGGATCTCAAATTCGCACGTCAACACGCCGAATGACGACGCGATCGTTTTGAAGAGCAGCTATGCACTGGGTTTCCCGCGCGCCACAGAGAATGTAACCATCACAAATTCACAGGTCTCGGGTTTCGATCTCGGCACGATGCTCGACGGCACCTGCAGGACGACCCAGGAATTTGCTCCCGACAAAGATCGAGTTACGGGGCGTATTAAATTCGGCACAGAGTCGAACGGTGGATTTAAGAATATTGCGATCTCTAACATCAATTTTGTACATTGCCGTGGCCTTGCGATCGAAACTGTTGATGGCGGCATCGTAGAAGACGTCACCATTTCGAATATTACAATGCGCGATATCACAACCGCTCCGATCTTTATTCGACTCGGTAAGCGCCAACGCGCTCCCGAAGGAGCGCCAGTAGCGAAGGTCAGGCGGATCAATATCAACAACGTCGTTGTATCAAGCGCTCATCATGAATTTGCATCAATAATTGCCGGACTCGCCGAAAGTCCAATTGAAGACATTCGATTATCGAATATTCGGATCCATTACAACGGCGGAGGAACGAAGGCGGATGCCGAACGCGTGATCCCGGAAAATGAAAAGAATTACCCGGAGCCTAGCATGTTCGGTGTTACGCCGGCGTACGGATTCTTTGTGCGACACGCGAAAGGAATTATTTTTGACAACGTAGAGGTGAGTTTCGCCACGGACGATCATCGGCCGGGCTTTGTTTTCGATAACGTCCACGGGGCGGAATTATTTCGCGTGAACGCGCAGTTACTTCCAACCTCTAACCTCTTTAGGTTGAAGAACGTCACCGCTTTTAAGTCACAACGGAGTCGACAATCGGCCGATCTGTCGATCGAGCGGGCCGACGATAAGCTTTATTGAGCAGGACATATGCTAGGTAACGTGATTAAAACAAACTGGATACTATCTCTGTCACTATTCGCCGTTTTGGTATCGTCTGCCGATGCCCAAATTGGGCGTCGCTTTCCATCGGAGAAAAAGATCGTCAAAGATCCAGTTACGGGGACGATGCTTACGTTTCTGACCAGCACGCCTGCCGGAGATTCAAAGATCTATCAGACCCACAATCAGTGGACGTCAGACGGTCAATGGTTGATATTTCGGTCGAACAGAGTTCCCGGCGAGGCGATGGCCGTGAATGAGAAGTCCGGAGAGATGGTGCAGGTAACAGAAGGCGGCCATAGCGGAATGCTGAACATCGCTCGGAAGTCGATGAAGCTTTACTTTCTGCGAAATCCGAATTTTCGTCCTGGTCAACGGCCGCCACAAGGCCCGCAGCCGCGTACGGGAATGCAGGTGGTCGAGGTCGATCTTGAGAAACTGTTTGCCGATAGCTCCGCTGGGAAGCTAAAGTCCGCCGATGCATATCAGCGCATCGTCGGAACGACGCCGTCGGAGATCGGCGCGGGAGGCGATATGGCGTTGGACGGCGGCAATGAAGAATGGGTCTTTTTTCGGATCGGCCGCGAAGAGGCGACGAAACGGCTTCCCGAAGGTACAAAGATCGAACCGAACTTCGGCCCTCGCAATATGGGTGCGGGCCCGTCGGGCATCGGTGCGATGAACATCAAAACTGGCGAGGTAAAGCACGTGATTGCCGTGCCGTTTCAGGTCGGGCATATCCAGACGAATCCGTGGGTCGAGGGCGAGATCGTATTTTGCTGGGAGACCGGCGGCAAGGCACCGCAGCGTATTTGGACCGTGAAAAGCGACGGAACAGGCCTTCGCCCGGTATTTCCCGAGGACGAACGTGACTGGGTAACCCATGAAGCCGTTATCGGAAAGGACGAGGTGGCCTTTGCGATCATGGGCCATCGTAAAATCTCTGGCGGCACAAAAGATGTCGGCGAAGCAACAGGAGTTGGTGGCGTAAATCCGGGACAAGAGCCTGAGTGGGGCCCATCGGGAACGCGCGAACGCCCGACCGGCCTTGCCATCGTAAATCTGAGAACCCGGGAGGTCCGCATTGTCGGACAGACTAAGGAAGGAAGCGGGCTCTGGCATGTTAGCGGTTCGCCCGACGGTCGATTCGCGGTGGGCGACGATTTTTCAAGGAGCATTTATTTGATCGATCGCAAAACCGGAGAGATGATGCTTCTTTCGACTGGCCACAAACCCACGGCCCAGGACCATCCGCATCCGACGATGAGTCCGGATGGCACAAAAATTCAAATACAATCCGCGATGCTTTCGTCCGATGGGCGTTCGATGAATATTTGCATAATTCCCGTTCCCGAAGAGTGGCTTAAACGAAATCACTGATCGATGAAAAACCAAACAATCCTTTTTCTGACTTTCGTTTTCGTACTGATCGGTAATGTCACGGCCCGCGCCGATGTATCGCTCCCCGATGTGATCGGAAATTCGATGGTATTGCAGCAGAAACAGGTAATTCCGATCTGGGGCACCGCGGATCCGGGCGAAGCGGTAACCGTCACGTTTGGCAAGTCAAAGAAAACAGCTGTCGCTGATGCAAATGGTAAATGGCGTGTCGATCTCGGCAAGCTGACCGCAAATTCGACACCGCAGACTATGTCGATCAGCGGCAAGAACACGATCGTTCTTAAGGATATTTTGGTCGGCGAGGTTTGGCTGGTCGCCGGGCAATCGAATATGCAGAGACTCCTCCGCGAAACTGATAATGGCGAAACCGTGCAGGCGTCGGCCAACCACCCGAATATTCGCCTTTTTAATGTGAGCCGTGAAGTCGCCTTCAAGAAACGATCAGGTAAGCTCGCCGATTGGGCGGCCTGCACCCCCGAGTCGGTAAAGGAATTTTCGGCGGCCGGATATTACTTTGGTGTCGAGCTTGAGAAGGAACTCAAGGTTCCCATCGGATTGATCAATTCGTCATACGGGGGATCGCAGGCCGAAGCCTGGACGCCCGTTGACTATTTGCTGGCAAATCCAGACCTCAAGGCGACTGTCGAACGAACGAAGATCTGGGAGGCCGAAAGACCGCGGGTCCGTCTAGAGTACGACGCCGCAATCAAAAAATGGCGCGAGGATTCAGACAAAGCGAGGGCTGCTGGGGCAAGACCCTCGCCTTCGCCGGGAGTTCCCGATGCCTTGCGGGATTACCGAGTAGCTTCGTCGATCTATGATGGGATGATAGCTCCTCTTATCCCATTCGCGATCAAAGGCGCGGTGTGGTACCAGGGCGAATCGAACGAGGCCCGTGCGGAACAGTATCAGATCTTGCTTCCCACGATGATCCGTTCCTGGCGGGAACGCTGGGGACAAGGCGATTTTCCATTCGGCATTATTCAACTTCCAAACTATCGCGCTATCAAGAACGATCCGGAAGAGGCTCCGTGGAGCTTCCTTCGAGAGGCTCAACGTCGCACGGTACTCAACACGCCGAACACTGGATTGATCGTGACGATCGACATCGGGGAGGCAGGTGATATACATCCGAAAAACAAACTGGATGTCGGCCGAAGGATGTTTCGTTGGGCGATGCATGATGCCTATGGCGGGACCATATTGGAGGCGCCGATGTTAAAAAAAGCGGAGGCAAACGGGACGAAGGTGGTGCTCACATTTGATAGCGCCGGCGCCGGTCTGAAGATCACTGACGGCGATCGACTAAACGAATTTGCCATCGCCGGAACGGACAAGAAATGGGTATGGGCGGAGGCGAAGATCGTCGGTAAAGATAAGGTCGAAGTCTGGTCCGCTTCAGTCCCCCAACCGATTGCCGTACGCTACGCCTTCAACAGCAATCCAAAACATCCTAATCTTACGAATGATTCCGGACTGCCGGCGTCGCCATTTAGAACCGACTCATGGCCGGACCCAACATCCGGCAAGCGATAAATGCTTGAACTGAACGAACACTCTCACCGCAGGCTTAATCCCTTGACCGGCGAATGGGTTATCGTATCGCCGCATCGGACAAAGCGTCCGTGGCAGGGATGGGTAGAACCATTGAACCCGCCTAGTACTTCTTCACACGATCCCGATTGTTATCTCTGCCCCGGAAACCCTCGCGCAGATGGAAATGTAAATCCAGAGTATTCGGACGTCTTTGTCTTTGACAACGATTTTGCTGCGCTGCAGCCCCATATTCCTCCTGATGGCGTCAGCGATCGAAACATTTTAATAGCTGAACCAGAACGCGGAATTTGCCGAGTCATCTGTTTCTCGCCGAACCACGGTATGGCACTTCCCCACATGGAGAACGCGGATATTCGGCTCGTTGTGGATGAATGGGCCAAACAATATTCCGACCTGGCGTCCAGTCCATTTATCAGCCACGTTCAGATCTTTGAGAATCGTGGCGAGATGATGGGAGCAAGCAATCCGCATCCGCATTGTCAGATCTGGGCAAGCGAGAGCATTCCGAATGAGCCGGCTAAGGAATTGAGGTCACTTGGAGACTATTTAGCCAAGAACCAATCCTGTTTACTCTGCGAGTATTTGGCAATCGAGATCGCGGCGGGAGATAGAGTCGTTTGCGAAAACGATCATTTCTTAGCCGTCG
>Ga0111538_10008553_pt1 | contig 13738 bp, 11 predicted proteins | sample SoiMethybrSBSTD1_FD_79669 | JGI IMG/M metagenome (GOLD analysis project Ga0111538, IMG submission 79669) | Bulk soil microbial communities from a Populus tree surrounding site in Tennessee, USA - Soil MetaG P. TD hybrid SBSTD1 (version 2)... | ecosystem: Environmental > Terrestrial > Soil >...
GAACCACGAAAGGGGCCCGCCGCCGGCCATCACCCGGCCGTGCAAGGATGCCAGCCATGACCACAACCCAGACTGCCACACTGCACACCAGCCAGGGCACGATCGTGATCCGCCTTTTTCCCGATCATGCTCCCAAGACGGTGCGCAACTTCGTCGATCTAGCCCAGGGTGCGCGGGAGTGGACAGACCCGCGGACCGGCAGCACAACGACCGGGAGGCTCTACGACGGGACCATCTTCCACCGGGTAATCCCGAACTTCATGATCCAGGGCGGGGACCCGCTCGGGACCGGCACCGGTGGCCCCGGCTACAAGTTCGCTGACGAGTTTCACCCGGATCTGGCGTTCGACCGGCCATATCTGCTCGCCATGGCCAACGCCGGGCCCGGCACGAACGGCTCGCAGTTCTTTATCACGACCGTGCCCACCCCTCACCTGAACCGCAGGCACACCATCTTCGGCGAGGTCATCGAGGGCCAGGATGTCGCGGACGAGATCAGCCACACGGCGACCGACAGCAGGGACCGGCCGATGAAAGACGTCGTGCTGGAATCCGTCGAGATCGAGGGAGCCGACGGCGCACCGGAAGCCGCGGGCTAAATCATGGATGTCCGGCCTGCGCCAGGCACCGGCGGCGGGGCCGAGGTTCCCACCTGTTTCCGCCACCCCGAACGGGAGACCTATCTTTCCTGCGTTCGCTGTGGGCGCCCCGCTTGCCCGGAGTGCCTGCGCTCGGCGCCGGTCGGCCAGCAGTGCGTGGAGTGCGTCAAGGAGGGCAACCGGGGCGTCCGCAAGCCCGCCGCCATGTTCGGCGGGCGGGCGGTCTCCGGCGCACTCGTCACCTACACGCTCGTCGGCCTGAACGTCCTCTTCTACCTGGTCGAATGGGTGTACCCGCGGATCGTCAACTACCTCGACATGGTGGGAGCCGCCCGGGACCCCGCATTGCACGGGCAGGTCGTCGGCGTCGCGGCGGGCGAGGAGTACCGGCTCATCACCTCGGCGTTCCTGCACGAGCCGGGGTTCGCCGGGTTCGGCCCGGCCCACATCATCTTCAACATGTGGGCACTGCTGCTGGTGGGCCCGGGGCTGGAACGGCTGCTCGGGCGTCTCCGCTTCCTGGCCGTTTACCTGCTCAGCGCGCTCGGCGGCTCGGTGCTCTTCTACGTCCTGGTTCCTCCGTACCAGCAGGCCCTCGGCGCTTCGGGTGCCGTGTTCGGCCTGTTCGGCGCCTGGTTCGTGGTCTCACGGCGGATGCAGGTCGACACCAGGGCGATCGTCTTTCTGATCGTCATCAACCTGGTGATCGGCTTCGTGGTTCCCAACATCGCCTGGCAGGATCACATAGGCGGCCTGCTCACCGGTGGGCTGCTCACCGCGGCCTACGCGTACGCGCCGCGGCAGCACCGGGTGCTGGTACAGGCCGGGGCCACCGCCGCGATCGTGGTACTGCTGGCCGCCGCCGTCATAGCCCGGAACAGCCAGCTCGCGGCCTCCGCGCTGGGCTGAGCGCGGCGGCGCGCCGGGCACTACCGCCACTTGGTCGCGAAACCGAGGCCCGCGATGATGAAGGCGAACCCGATCGCGAGATTCCAGGGCCCCAGCGCGGGCAGCGGCAGTTTCTGGCTCGTGATATAGAACAGCGCGATCCACGCCAGGCCGACCACAAGGCAGCCGAGCATGGTGGGCACCAGCCAGCGCGGGCTGACTTTCGCCTTGCCGGCCCGTGGTGGCGGGGTATAGACCGCCCTGGTCCGGCCGCGGGATTTGGGCACGTTGATCTCCTGGTTGGGTGTGGCGCGGCGGGGGCCCAGGGATTTCGCCGGTCCCGGCGGCCGCGCGCACGATGTCATCGGCCAGCGTAGTGGCTTGCCTGCCGTCGCGCGACAGCGCCGCCCGGGCCGGGCGCCCAGCCGGCGCGGGAGCCCTGGGCGGCGGAGCGCGGAGCGTAGAGCGGCGTAAACAGCCTGTGTAACGCGGGGGCCGGGCGCACCGACAAGCACATGAGGGCTCGCGTCGTCGCCCCCGAGCGGTGCGAGCCCTCCTTGCGCTGGACACCGTCCGCCGCACACTCACCTCGCGCCGTGGCAGCGGCGGGCGAGCGCGGCCCGGCGGCATCAGCCGCCGCGCCGCTGGCCGCCTGAAGCCTGGCTTTGCGTCCCGCCGTTCCCGCCGGCGGGGGGCGTCGTTGAAGTGGAGGGAGAGGGGGAAGGCGACGGGGAACTCGGTGTGGGCGTGGGGGTCGGCTCGTTCTTCACCACGAAAAGCGTGATGACGGTGCTGGCCGGGACGACCTGGCCGGCGGTCGGATCCTGCTGGGTCACGATCCCGTCGGCGAGCCCGGGACTGGACACCTCCTGGATCTTGACGTGCGTGAACCCGCTGTTCGCCAGCTGCCCCTCGGCGATCGCGACCTGCTGGTTCACCACATCGGGGACCTGCGAGCCGCTGGGGGAGATGAACAGGGTGATGGTTGCACCCTTGCTGACCGACGTGTTCGCGGCCGGGTCCTGCCGGACCACGGTGTTCGGCTTGGCGGTCGAGTTTTGGTCGGTCTGCTCTTTGACCTGGAATCCCTGCGACACTAGCTTGTTGCGGGCGACGGGCTCCGATAGATGAACCACGTCGGGGACCTTGACCTTGGGGGGTCCGCTGGAAACCTTGAGCGTCACCGTCGTGCCGCGGGCCACCAGGGTGCCGTTGGCGGGGCTCGTGCCGATCACGATCCCCTTCTGCACGGCGGACGAGGACTCCTTTTGGACCTTGGGCACCAGTCCAGCCTTCGTCACCTGCGACTCGGCCTGCTGCACCTGGAGCCCACTCACCTGGGGCACCGCAACGCCGCCGCTGCCACCGAAGAAGGCGTAGGCCACCCCGCCGAGCACCGCCAGGACCAGCAGGACACCCGCCGCCCACCACAGCCACGTCCGGCGCCGCCGACCGCCGCCGTCCTCGGTGTAGTCGTCCTCCTCCTGGCCGTATTCGTAGCCGGGGATGGCCCGGGTCGGCCCGCCGGCCATCGTGGCGCCTGCCCCCATCCGCTGTGTCGTCGCGTAGCCCACTCCGCGCGGTGCGGCGACCGGGACGCCGGACAAGGCGCGCTGGATGTCGGTCCGCATCTCCGCGGCGGACTGGTAGCGCTGCGCGGGGTCCTTGGCCATGGCCTTGAGCACGATGGAGTCGGCCCAGGGCGGGATCTCCGGGTCGAGGCGTGAGGGCGGGACCGGGTTCTCGCGCACGTGCTGGTAGGCGATGGCCACCGGGGAGTCGCCCAGGAACGGTGGCCTGCCGGTCAGCAGTTCATACAGCAGGCACCCCGTCGAGTACAGGTCGCTGCGGGCGTCCACCCGCTCGCCGCGGGCCTGCTCGGGGGACAGGTACTGCGCGGTGCCGATCACCTGCGCGGTCTGGGTCATGGTTGCCTGTGCGTCGCTGACCGCCCGGGCGATGCCGAAGTCCATCACCTTGACCTCGCCGCTGCGTGTCAGCATCACGTTGCCCGGCTTGATGTCACGGTGCACGATCCCGCTGCGGTGGCTGTAGTCCAGTGCCCGCAGCACCCCGTCGGTGATCTCCAGCGCGCGCTCGGGCAGCAGCCGCCGGTCGTCCCGCAGCAGATCACGCAGGGTCCGGCCGTCCACGTACTCCATGACGATGTAGGGCACGTGCGAGGGCTCGCTCATGTCCTCGCCGGTGTCGTAGACCGCGACGATCGAAGGATTGTTGAGGGAGGCGGCCGACTGGGCCTCGCGGCGGAACCTGGCCTGGAAGGTGGCATCTCTGGCCAGGTCGTCGCGGAGCGTCTTCACCGCCACCACACGGTCGAGGCGAATGTCGCGCGCCCGGAACACCTCGGCCATGCCGCCCCGCCCGACGATGCCGTCGAGCTCGTACCGGCCGCCGAGAAGCCGCGGCTGTGTCATGTCTCGCACTTCCGTAACCGTCCTGGATCGTAGTCAACCGTGCGCGGGGATGATATGCCAGCCTGGCGCGCGGGCCGTGCCGGGCCGGGCGGGCCCGGCCGCCACCTGGTCGTTCCCTGCGCTCCCCCGGCGCTCACTGCTTCGCCTGTGCGTTCAGGTACGCCTGAAGGATCTTCACCGCGATCGGTGCGGACGCGTCGGCCCCCAGCCCGCCGCCCTTAACTATGACGCCGACGGCGATCTGCGGGTTGTTCGCCGGCGCGAAGCAGGTGAACACGGCGTCGTCGAGCCCGGTGTTGTTCGCGCCGTTCTGCGCCGTGCCGGTCTTGGCCGCGACGGGGATGTGCGTGAGGGAGGTGACGCTGGCGTGCGCGGTGCCGTAGTCCTTCGCGACCACGTTGATCATCATCTGCGACATCTGGCCTGCCACCGTCGGGCTGACGGCCTGGCTCAGCGTCGTGGGCGAGGCGTTGACCAGCGAGGTCAGGTCGGGAGCGGTGACCTTCTGGACCAGGTAGGGGGTCATCAGCGTGCCCTTGTTGGCGATCGCCGCCGAGAACATGGCCTCCTGGAGCGGGGTGACCTGGTCGTTGTACTGGCCGATCGCGGAGTAGGCGGTGAGTGCCGGGTCATTGCCGGGAATCGGCGGGTACCGGCTCTCGGACACCTGGAGCGGGATCTTCAGGTTCGGGTCGTTCATGCCGAACTTCTCGGCCTGCTGCCTGATGGCGTTGTCGCCGAGTTGCATGCCGAGGTTGCCGAACGCCGTGTTGCAGGAGACGGTGAAGGCGTAGTCGATCGGCACCCGGCCGTTGCCGCAGGGCAGGTTGTCGAAGTTGATCAGCTGCCTGCTGGTACCGGGCAGCTTCAGATTGGTCGGCGCGAACACCGGGGTGCTGGGGGTGTACTTGCCGCCGGGCTTGGAGAAGGCCGTCGAGCTGGTCACCACCTTGAAGGTGGAGCCGGGCGGGAAGCTCTGGTTGATGGCCCGGTTGAGCAGGGGCTGCCGCGGGTCCGACCGGTAGCGGTTGTCGATCCGCTTGAGCTGGGCGCTGCTGAACGTCGCGTACCTGTTCGGGTTGAAGCTCGGGTAGGACGCCAGCGCGAGGATCGCGCCGGTCCGCGGGTCGATCGCGACCGCGCCGCTGGGCAGCCCGGTCTCCTTGAGCGCGTCGTACGCCGCCGACTGGGCGGCCGAGTTGATGGTGAGCTGGACGGTCGCGCCCTTCTTGGGCTTCCCGGTGACGAGGTCGATCAGGTTGTGGACCGTGAGCTGGGGGTCCGACCCGGACAGGAACTTGTCCTCGGTGCGCTCGATGCCGGTCGCGCTGTACAGCGAGTCGTAGCCGGTCACCGGCGCGTACACCGCCGGGTCCGGGTAGAACCGCTGGTACTTGTAGATGCCCTTGACGGGCCGTGACTCGGCCATGGTCTGGTTGTCCGCCGTGATGATCGAGCCGCGCTGGTACTGGTACTGCTGGGAGAAGGTCCGGCCGTTCCCGAGCTGCGTGGCCAGGCGAGAGGGCTCGAACGCCTGCACGTAGTTCACGCCAAGCAGCAGCACGATGAACATCAGCAGGGCGACCAGCGAGATCCGGCGCAGCGCGTGGTTCATCCAGCCCTCACCACCTGGGTCATCCCCTCTTCCTGGATCGGCTGCGGGGCGGGCCGGCGGGCCGTGTCGCTGATCCGCATCAGCAACGCGATCAGCATCCAGCTGGCGACCAGCGAGGAACCGCCCTGGGACAGGAAGGGGGTGGTGATCCCGGTCAGCGGGATGAGCTGGGTGACCCCGCCGACGATGACGAAGACCTGGAGCGCGAGGACGAACGCCAGCCCGCCGGCCAGCAGCTTGGAGAACGGGTCGCGAACCGCCACCGCCGCCCGCAGGCCCCGCTGCACGATCAGGCCGTAGATCAGCAATATCGCCATGAGGCCGGTGAGACCCAGTTCCTCACCGAAGGCGGTAATGATGAAGTCGCTCTGTACGAGCGGGGTCCAGTACGGCTGCCCGTTCCCGAGCCCGGTGCCGAGCACCCCGCCGAAACCCATCCCGTACAGCCCCTGCACCAGCTGATAGGAGCTGTGGTACACGTTCTGGGGATCGAACGGGTGCAGCCAGATCGTGACCCGCTCCCCGACGTGGGCGAACAGCTTGCTGGCCACAAAGGCGCCGGACAGGAACAGCGCACCGCCGATGAGCAGCCACGACGTGCGCTGGGTGGCGATGTACAGCATGACGAGGAACATGCCGAAGAACAGCGCAGACTGGCCGATATCGGTCTCGAAGATGAGGATGAGCAGGCTGGCCACCCAGGCGATGAGCACTGGGCCGAGGTCCCGCGCACGCGGCAGGTCGATGCCGAGCACCCGCCGGCCGGCGAGCGAGAGCACGTCCCGCTTGGCGACCAGGTAGCCGGCGAAGAACACGGCCAACGCCAGCTTGGCGAACTCTCCCGGCTGGACGGAGAAGCCGCCGATGCTGATCCACACCTTGGCGCCGTTCACCTCGCTCAGCGAGGCGGGCAGCAGGGCCGGGATAGCCAGCAGCAGCAGCCCGACCGCGCCGAAAGTATAGGTGTAGCGCTGCAGCGTCCGCGGTTCCCTGACCAGCGCGAGCACTGCGATGAACGCGGCCACGCCCACCGTGCTCCACACCACCTGGAGCAGGGTCGTCGAGGTGCTCATCGTGCTGATCAGGCGCCCCGCGTTGCCGTCGCGCCCGGACTGCTGCAGCCGGTAGATCATCACGATGCCCAGGCCGTTCAGCAGCGCGGCCAGCGGCAGCATCAGCGGGTCCGCCCACGGGGCGAGCCAGCGGATCGCCAGGTGCGCCAGCAACATGAGGACGGCGAAGGCGAGCCCGTAGCCCGCGATCCCGGCCGGGATCCGGCCGGTCATGCTCAGGCCGACGCTGGCGTAGGCGAACAGAACCACGGCGACCGCGAACACCAGCATGGCGAGCTCGGTCCGGCGCCGCCCGCGTGGCATCGGCACCTGCCGGTCCTGAGCCGGCCGCAGCGGCGCGCGGACCGCCCCGGTACCGGGCGGATCACCTGGCGGGCCTGGGGTCACCACCGCGCTCACGATGACGTCCCGGTCCCGGGCGCCTTGGGGCAGCCTCCCAGGCTGGGCGCAGTCCCCGACGGCTTGGCCGGCGGCCTGGCGACAACCTTGCCTGCCTTGTTCCTCACCGGCTGGGTAGTGTGGTGCTTCTTCTTGTATGCGGCGAGCTCGGTGGCGTATTTGTGCACCTTGTCGCGGTAGGCGCGGATCGCGGCATAGGTCGTCTGGCACGCCTGATAGTCGCTGCGGATGTTCCCCACGATGCGCTGAGCGTGCGCCAGGCTGGTGGCGGAGATGGTGGAGCGGATCAGTCCCTGGTCGGTGACCGGCACGGCGGCCAGGGGGATTCCCGTCCGCTGGTAGACCCGGGACAGCTTCAGCCCGGCGACGTTCTGGTTGATCCCGTGGAAGATGGCGACCTGGCCTGCATCTTCGCCCACGTAGTACTGCGTCTGGGTGTATCGCCATCCCGCGTACCCGGCCCCGATGATCACAAGGAGCAGGAGGGCGAGCAGGGCCTTCACGATCGGCCAGCGCCGCCGGACCCGCTCCTCGGGCTCGGTGCCATCAGCGGCGGCGGCCTCGTCCACGGCTGCCCCGCCGGCGGCGCGGGGCACCGGGTCGTCGTGGGCGATCACGACGGCCGCCTGCGGGGCGGTCTGGGTCAGCACGGGGGTACGGCCAGCCGTGCCATCGGCGCGCATCATGGGCCGGCCGCCGCCGTTGGAGGCCGCACCCGCGAGCACCGACACCTCGCTGGGCGGCCGGACCGCCGTCGCGCTGTCCACCACGTCCGCGACGATGCAGGTGATGTTGTCCGGGCCGCCGCCCGTGATCGCCAGCTCGACCAGCTGGCGCACGGCATCGTCCGGTTCCGCGACGGTGGCCAGCGTCCGATGCAGGACCGGCTCACTCACCACGCCCGACAGGCCGTCGGAGCACAACAGGTAGCGGTCACCGACCTGCGCCTCGCGGATAGACAGGTCCGGCTCGACGTCGCTGCTTCCATCAAGCGCGCGCAGCAGCAGCGACCGCTGCGGGTGGGTGGCGGCCTCAGCCGGGCTGATCCGGCCGTCGTCGACCAGCGACTGGACGAGCGTGTGATCGTGCGTGATCTGCTGGAGCTCGCCGCCCGACAGCAGGTAGGCGCGGGAGTCCCCGATGTGGCACAGGGCGGCCCTGGTTCCCGACCAGAGCATGGCGGTGAGCGTCGTGCCCATGCCCCCGATCGAGGGATCGGCCGCCACCATGTCATGCAGGATTTGATTTGCCCTGGCCACCGCGTCGGCGAGCGCGTCCAGCAGCTCGCTCGCAGGCAAGTCCTCATCGAGGTCGGTGAGCGCGGCGATGGCCACGGCGCTGGCGACCTCGCCCGCCGCATGGCCGCCCATGCCGTCGGCGACCGCCAGCAGGCGCGGGCCCGCGTATGCCGAGTCCTCGTTCCCCTCGCGGAGGAGACCGACGTCTGAGCGGACCGCATAGCGGAGTGCAAGTGTCATCTGCGCAGTTCCAGAACGGTCTTGCCAATGCGGATCGGCACACCCGCCGGCACCGGCGTCGGCTGCGTCACCTTCTGCCGGTCCAGGTACGTGCCGTTGGTCGATCCCAGGTCCTCAACGATCCATTGGCCGTTCTGAGGGAACAACCGGGCATGTCGGCTCGAAGCGTAATCATCGGACAGTACCAGAGTCGCGTCATTGGCCCGCCCGATGGTGATCTGCTGGTCCGCCAGCCCGATGGATGTGCCCGCGAGCGAACCTCCAGTCACCAGCAACCGCTGCGGAGCCCCGCGCGCCGCCCGGCCGGGGCGGGCGGGCCGCGCCGCCTTGGCCCGCTGTGCCTTCTGCTGGCGGCGCTGCTGGCGGCTGGAGACCGCCGGGCCGAACAGGTCCGTGCGCACCACACCCACTGCCGCGATCACGAACAGCCACAGGACCGCCAGGAAGGCGACCCTGATCAAGGTGAGGGTGAGCGCGTTCATCGGGTCATGTGTCCTCGCGTCGCCGCGGCCACCGGGCTGCCGGGCCGCCGGCCGCCGGGACGCTGGTTGTCTTCACTGTGGTCCCTGCTGGAGGTCAGTAGATGCCATCCCGGCGGAACACCAGGGTCGTGCGGCCGAGCGTGATGCGCGTGCCGTCGGTGAGTGTGACCCGCCTGACCGGCTCGCCGTTGACGAACGTGCCGTTGGTGGATCCTAGATCGACGAGGACGACCTCGTCGTCTTCCACCCGCAGCTCAGCATGGTGGCGGGACACACCGGGGTCCACGAGCCGCAGATCGCAGTCGGTGCCCCGGCCGAGCATGGTCACCGGCCCGGTGAGTTCATAGGTGCGCTGCATGCTGCCGTCCGCCCCCGGCTCGGGGCCGGAGACCAGCAGCCTTGGCCGCCCCGCGAATGCCCCGGGCGGGCGCGGCAGGTCAGTGGCGGGGCGCCGGATCTCCCCGCCCTCGACCGTGGTGCCCCGGATCACGCCGGACCGGATGCGGAAGGTGCCCGTGGTCAGGTCCGGCAGGCCCTCGAAGCGCATCCGCACCGGGCCCACGAAGGAGTAGCCCTGCTCCTTGGCGTGCTCGCGGGCCAGTGTGGCAAGCTCGATGCCGAGGTTGTCCGCGTAGACCTGCAGGCGCTGATAGTCGGTCTCCGACAGTTCCACCACGAAATCGTTTGGTACCAGCGTTCTGCCCTGTGCCACGATCGCGGCGCGGTCATCCATCTCACGCTGCACCGCGCTGGCGATCTCCACCGGCTCGAGCTCGGATTTGAACGCCCGCGCGAAGGCCCCCTCGACCATGCCTTCAAGCCTCCGCTCGAAACGCTGTAGCACTCCCACCCCCGGGCACCTCCTTCCCTGCTCGCATCCGATCGTATCGGCGGTGAGGGCCAGCTTGGCGACGTGCTAACCTGACTCGTCGCCCGGGCGGGTGGCGGAACGGCAGACGCGCACGGTTCAGGTCCGTGTGTCCGAAAGGACGTGAGGGTTCAAATCCCTCCTCGCCCACTCAGCACCCTGGCCCGAGCCTATGTACCCACGGCACACGCGCTAACCCGAGTATGCGGCGCTTGGCATGCCACTGTGCCCCGGAAGCCATAGTTTCCCACCACCGGCCTCCTGTTTGGGACCACAAGCCGCTCACCACCGGTGCGCCCCCCGCCCGGGCACGGCGGCAGGGCCGGGTCAGGGCACGACGATGACGGGGCAGTGCGCGTGCCGGGCCAGCCAGCCCGGGACGGAGCCAGCCACCTGATGCCAGCGGTGCGCCGGTGCGCCGATGACGAGTGCGTCCGCGGCGGATTCGTCGGCCGTGGCGGCCAGCTCCCTCGCCGGGCTACCGCGCCGGGTGACCAGGCGTACCTCGATGCCGGTCCGGTCGCAGACCTCGTCGAGCTCGGCGAGCAGCCAGCGCTCGGTTTCCGAGCGGTCCCGCATCGCGCCGATCACCTGGCCGGTCAGCGGCTCGCAGTAGACCCCCGGCGGGCACACGTAGGCCACCAGCAGCGGCCGGTCGAGGCGCCGCGACAGACCCGCGGCGTAGGCCAGCGCATGGCGGCTCGACGGCGAGCCGTCATAACCGGCCACGACCGGATGGTCGAGGGCGTCGGCCGCGCCGTGTCCCGGCTCCTCTTTGCGGGCCGGCCGCCGCGGGCGGTCGGGCTGGCCCGGAAGAGGCGAAGACTCCGCCTGGTCCATGGGCATCTCGTCCTTATGGGTCCATGCTCCGCGCGCAGGGACACTTCCGCAATCTATGTTAGTTTTGCTATAGCAACTAATACAGCCAGGACTGCCTGATCAGGACCTACTGCCCCGCTGGTCGGGACCTATTGCCCGGACACGGCAGAATCGTTTTGTGCCTGAACTACCTGAGGTCGAATCGCTTGCCATCTTCCTCCGCGAGCGGGCTGTCGGCCGCATCATTGACTGGGCCGCGAGCGCCTCGTTCGCCGTGCTCAAGACGTACCAGCCCGATCTGGGCGTACTGACGGGCCGGGAGATCACCGGCGCCGGGCGCCATGGCAAGTTCCTCGACCTGGTGATCACGCCGGCGGACGGGGTTCCGGTCGCGTCGGGCCCGGCCGGTGAACTGCACCTGATCACCCATCTCGCCCGGGCGGGCTGGCTTCGCTGGCGGGACGACCTGCCCGACAAGCCGCCCCGGCCCGGCAAGAGCCCGCTCGCGTTCCGGCTCAGGCTTCGCGACGGCAGCGGCTTCGACCTGACGGAGGCGGGCACGCGCAAGCGGCTGGCGGTCTACCTCGTGGACGATCCCGCCCAGGTGCCGGGGATCTCCTCGCTCGGCCCGGACCCGCTGGCGGACTCCTTCACGGCCGAGACGCTGGCCGGGCTGCTCGCGGGCCGCCGCACCCAGATCAAGGGCGTGCTCAGGGATCAGAAGATCATCGCGGGAATCGGCAACGCCTACTCCGACGAGGTGCTGCACGCGGCGAAGATGTCCCCCTTCAAGCTGGCGGCCAGCCTCACCCCCGATGAGGTCGCCGGGCTGTATACGGCGATGCGAAGCGCCCTCAAGGAAGCTGTGGCCCGGTCGGCCGGGCTGGCCGCCGGGGAGCTCAAGGCGGAGAAGAAGGCGGGCCTGCGCGTGCACGGCCGGGCGGGCCAGCCCTGCCCGGTCTGCGGTGACACCGTACGCGAGGTTTCCTTCGCCGACTCCGCGCTCCAGTACTGCCCGACCTGCCAGACGGGCGGCAAGCCGCTGGCCGACCGCCGGCTCTCCCGGCTGCTCAAGTAGCGCCTGCTCGACCGCGCGCGGCGCCCTGGCGTGACGGGCTCGGCCGGGCACGGGCGTAGCGGGCGTGACGGGCTCAACCAAACGCGGGCGCGCCCTGGGCGTAACGGACCGGCCAGCCGCGTCGTTTCCCCCCGGGTGCGGTGCTTGCCGGCCCAACGACGCCATTGATCACTTACGATCGCTGCCCGGCAGCGGGACGAGGAGCGGGCCATGACGCGGGTGCGCCGGGCTGTGTGGGGACTCGGAGCAGCCGCCGCGGTGGCCGGCCTCGCGGCGACCGGCGTGGTGGTCCTGCCCGCGGCGGTGACCGACAGCTCGCCCGCCGTGACGGCCCGCCATGACGGGCCGGCGGCCGCGGTGGCCGCGGTGGCCGCGGCCGCTGGCCGGGCAGCCGCCGCGTCGACACCCCCCGCCGGCACGCACTCGGCGCATCGCTCCAACGTCGGCAGCACCCACTCGCCGCGGCTGCTGCACCAGCTCGCGGGCCCGGCCGGCGCCAGCGGCCCGGTCATCAACGGGGCCAAGGCGGCGGCAACGGCCGGGCCGGTCAACGGCGCGGCTCAGGGCGTGGACGTGGCGTCCCATCAGCACGACAACGGGCCGATCGACTGGCAGCAGGTCGCTGGGGCCGGCATCAAGTTCGCGGCGGTCAAGGTCACCGAGGGCGCCTACTACACGAACCCGTACGCAGCATCGGACCTCACCGAGGCGAAGGCCGCGGGCCTGACCGCGATCGGCTACGCGTTCGCCATCCCGAACGGCGGCAGCAGTGGCACGACGCAGTTCTCCGCCGACCCGAAGGTGCAGGCGGATGACCTCATCAGCGCCCTGCCCGGGCCCATGCCGGTCATGCTGGACATCGAGTACGACCCGTACGCCGGCCCGCTGCCCGGCGGCGACGGCACCACCGGGGTCTGCTATGGCCTCAGCGAGGCCCAGATGGTGAGCTGGATCGCCGCCTTCAACGCGGAGGTCCAGGCCAAGACCGGCTGGCTCCCGGTGATCTATACCACGCAGGATTGGTGGAGCACGTGCACCGGCGGCAGCACCGCGTTCGGGCAGGCCCCGGTATGGCCGGCCGACTACTCGAATTCGAGCCCCTCGCTCCCGGCTGGCTGGGGCACGTGGAATCTCTGGCAGTACACCAGCATCGGGACTGTGAGCGGGATCCAGACCGCCGGTCACACCGACCTCGACCAGGTCAACCCGGCCATGATCACCCTGCTAGACACCGGGCTCAACCAGGCTGCGCCCGACAAGGGCACCGTCGCGGGCAGTACCGTCGGACGGCAGTTCATGGCCAGCGACTCGTCCGGCCAAGCTCCGGCGTTTACAGGCGCCGGGCTTCCGCCGGGGATTTCCGTCAGCAGCAAGGGGCTGGTCAGCGGCTGGCCCGATAAGTCCGGCACGTACCACCCGGTTGTGACCGCCGCCGATGGCTCTGGCGGGGCCGGATCGGCGTCGTTCACCTGGACCGTGACCGCGGCGCCGAACAGCGGGCCGACCGGGCCGGTGCGCCTGAACCTGGGCGGCAAGTGCCTGGACGACAGCGGCAACAAGACCGCCAACGGCACCAAGGTGGCCATCTGGACCTGCAACGGCTCCGCCGCGCAGAGGTGGACCGTGGTGAAGGACGACACGATCCGGATCCACGGCAAGTGCCTGCGCGTCCGGAGCGCCACCAGCGGCACCCTCGTGGACCTGTACACCTGCAACGGCAGCACCGCGCAGCGGTGGCAGCTCCAGACCGGAGGGCAACTGGTCAACCCGCGGTCCCATATGTGCCTAACCGACCCGGGGAGCAGCACCACGAACGGCAAGCAGCTGAAGATCTTGTCCTGCCAGGGAGGCGCGAACCAGAAATGGCTGCTGCCCGCCGGGCCGATCGTGTCCGGGATCCCGGGCAAGTGCCTGGACGACAGCGGGAACGGCACCGCCAACGGAACCAAGATCGCCATATCGGCCTGCGACAACAGCGCCGAGCAGAAGTGGGTGGCCGAGCCC
>Ga0111538_10008555_pt1 | contig 13735 bp, 14 predicted proteins | sample SoiMethybrSBSTD1_FD_79669 | JGI IMG/M metagenome (GOLD analysis project Ga0111538, IMG submission 79669) | Bulk soil microbial communities from a Populus tree surrounding site in Tennessee, USA - Soil MetaG P. TD hybrid SBSTD1 (version 2)... | ecosystem: Environmental > Terrestrial > Soil >...
CCCAGGTTCACCTCGCCTCGAGACCCTTCGATCAGGGACAAACCCAGGCTTTCGAGCCTCTCTTCGATGCGGGGTGAGGATGGCTCGTCCAGGACTTCGGTGAGATTTCCCCCGGCCAACGTGACGAAGACTTCTTTGACGCTTCCATCTTGAATAACGAAGCGGTGGACAGGGAAGTTATCGATCAACTCGTTACTCAGGATACAGCCAACGACATTTCGGAACGCCCGAAGGCCTTCGGCTCTCACTCGCCGGACTCCCAGGATCGCGTCCGGCCCGCTCGAGAACATAGAGGTTCCGTTTCCATTTTCCCGGTCAACGGCGTGGTCGGATGATCGGGGCCGGCAAGGCTCGTAGTCTGCAGCGACGTAGCACAGCGCCCGAGCCAACCCGGGGGCCATCCGCGAACACGCATGCACGATGGATTCGGCCAGGCTGCCGTCACCGGAACCAACCTCGATAACATGGAAAACAGGTGGGTCTCCGAGGAGGTGCCACATTTGTTCCAGCTGGCGTGCGATCAGGGCGCCGAAAGCCGGGTGACTCATGGGAGAAGTCCCGAAGTGGGCGCTGATCCCCTGGGCCCTGGAAGCGTAGAAGCCCCCCCGGCGCGAGTACAAGCAGGCCTGCATGAACTGGGCGAACGTAATTCGCCCATGCTCTTGAATGAGAGCCCTGACCTCCTGGTCGACCGCTGAGCGCAACGTCACCCCTTCGGATTAATGGGATCAGTGTAACTTTTTCCCTGCTCGCGAAGGTCGTATGGGTGCGGTAGCATGAATTCGCGCGCGAACCTGCTTATCGATGGAAAGGGGGCACCATGAAAGTCGGAACCGGCAAGTACACCTACGAGCTCGTCGAGAACTTCGCGAAACTGCCCGACGGCGAGACCTTCGGCCTCATCAGCCGCGTCACGACGGATTCCCGCAACCGCTTGTATGTCTTCCAGCGCAAGGACCCGGCGGTGCTGGTGTTCAGTCCCGAGGGCAACTTCCTCAATTCCTGGGGCAGCGGGCAGTTCAAGCGTGCCCACGGCTTCAAGATCGTCGGCGATCTCGCGTACGTCACGGACCAGACGGATAACGTCGCGCTGGTCTGCACGCTCGAGGGCAAGGTGCTGCGGCAGCTCGGCACGCGCGGACAGCATTCCGACACCGGTTGCGAAGACTGGCACAACCTCCCCTTGCGCGCGGCCGGTCCGTTCAATCATCCGACGGAGATGATGCCGGGGCCTTCGGGAGACCTCTACGTGACCGACGGCTACCGGAACAGCCGGGTCCACCGGTTCACGAAGGATGGCGAGCTGATTCAGTCCTTTGGGCAGCCGGGGAAAACCGCGCCGGGTGATTTTCATCTGCCGCACAGCCTGGCGATCTCGCCCGACGGGACGCTCCACGTCTCCGATCGCGCCAACGCCCGCGTCCAGAATTTCACGCCGGACGGTCAGTACACCGGCATGTGGACGGGCATGGGCGGTCCGAACGACATGGCACGGGATGCCGCCGGCAACTTCTACCTGGCCGAGCAGGCGACCGGCGACAGCAAGCACGCGGTCAGCGTGCGCGACGGCAACGGCGCGGTGCTTGCCCGCTGGGAAGTCGCCCCGATACACGGCATGGGCATCGACGCAGCTGGAAACGTCTACGTCGGCCTCACGAAAACGGCCCGCGTGGACAAGTACGTGAGGATGCATTAAAGGCCGTCAGGGGTCAGGCGTCAGGGGTCATGCGTGTGAGCACCCGTCAGGGGTCAGGCGTCAGGGGTCAGGGGTGTGAGAACCCGAAAGACAGATAAATCATGAAAGTGTTGCCCGGATTGTCGCTGGCGCTTCTTGCCGTATTCGGCGGTGTCGCCGTCGCGCAGGCGCAGAACTATCCGGTCAGACCCATACGACTGGTGGTTCCACTGGCGCCGGGCGGCGGCAACGACACGCTGGCGCGCTTCATGGGCAAGTATCTGGGCGAGAATCTCGGACAATCCGTCGTGATCGAAAACCGCACCGGCGGCGGCGGACTGGTCGGCGGTGAGTATGCCGCGCGTTCCGCGCCCGACGGCTACACCCTGATCGTCGCGGGATCAGGGCTCATCGTGGTCACGCTCACGCACAAGCAGCTCAATTTTCAGCGCGACTTCACGCCGATCTCGATGATCGGCGAATACGCTTCGCTGCTGGTCGCTCATCCTTCGCTGCCGGTGACCAGCGTGCGTGAATTGATCAAGTTCGCCAGGTCGCGGCCCGGGCAGCTCAACTACGCCTCCGCGGGAAACGGCTCGGGCACGCACCTGGTGATGGAAATGTTCCGGTCCGAGGCGAAGATCGATATCGTGCACATCCCCTACAAGGGCGCGGGTCCCGCCGCGACCGAAACGATGGCGGGCCAGGTGTCGCTGCTGTTCAGCAATCCGCTCGGGACCATGCCGCACGTGAAGGCGGGCCGCTTGCGCGCGTTGGCGGTCAGCGGTCCGCGGCGCTTAGCGGCCATGCCCGACGTTCCGACCGTCGCCGAATCCGGCTTGCCGGGTTTCGAGTCGACGTTTTTTCTCGGCCTGCTGGGGCCGCTCAACCTGCCGCGCGATATCGTGACGCGGCTCAATGCCGAGACCGTAAAAATCGTTCAACGACGCGAGGTGCAGGACATGCTTGCACTGCAAGGCATGGAAGCCATGAGCGGAACACCGGAGGCCTTCGCGGCGCGAATCAAGTCCGAAACGGACAAGACCGCGAAAGTGGTGCGCGAATCGGGAATGCGGCTCAACTAGGAAGCTGTGAATCCCGTTCACTCTGTCAATATGGACGCTTTGCGCCTGACCCCTGACCCCTGACCCCTGACGGAAGTAATTCATGCCGCGCACCATTGCCGCCGGTATCGGCCTGATGGAATACCCGTTCCGGACCGCGTCCGGCTTCTGGCGCTGGGTCGATCTGTGCGAGCAGGGCGGCGTCGATTCGATCTGGCAGAGCGACCGCCTGGTGAGCCGCACCCCGATCCTGGAATGCATGACGGCGCTGGCCGCGGTCGCCGGCCGGACGCGACGGATCAAGTTCGGGGTCAATGTCGTCGCGGCCGCGATGCGCGATCCGGTGCTGCTGGCCAAACAATGCGCCACCATCGACGTGCTGTCCGAAGGCCGCATGCTGCCCGGCTTCGGCATCGGCAGCCCGCGGGGACCGGAATGGGATGCCATGCACCTCGATCCCGCCACGCGCGGCCGCAAGACGGACGAGGCGCTGGAGATCATTTCCCGGCTGTGGAAGGGCGAGAAGCTGACCTACGCCGGGAAGCACTTCCGGTTGACGAGCGCCTCGATCTCCCCGCTGCCTGTCCAGGTCGATTTTCCGATGTGGATCGGCGGATCGTCGGACGCGGCGGTTCGGCGAACGGCCAAGTACGGCACCGGCTGGCAGGCAGGATCCGAGACGCCGGAGACCGTCGGCCGGGTGATTGCCGCGATCAAGGACGCCGCAGCCAGGGCTGGCCGTTCCATCGACGAGGATCACTACGGCGCCGCTTTCGCCTATCGCTTTGGCGGCGCGGACGATCCCGGCGTGGCGAAGGTGATGGAGAGCTACAAAGCCCGCACCGGCCGCGACGCGAGCGTGCATTTTGCCTTTGGCGATGCCGACGCGATCGTCGAGCGCATGGCCAGCTATATCGAGAACGACGCCTGCAAATTCATCCTGCGCCCGGCGGCGGATGGGGACGAGGATATGTACGCGCAGACCAGGCGGTTGGTGGAGGAGGTGCTGCCGCGGATCGCGGCGCGCTGGCCGCGGCGGGCGAAGAATCCAGCAATCACAGCGACGCAAGGGAGAACAGCGACATGACCACCGCAAAAGACCTGGCAAGAAAGTCAGACGACCTGAAGCGGGTTATCGACAAGTATCTGCCCGGGCCGACCAGGAACGCGGGTGTTTATCCCGATGCGGATCATGTTGCCGCCGAGCTGATGTGGGGCGGAATCTGGAACGAGCCGGGACTGGACCATCGGCTCCGCAGTTTTGCCACGATTGCTGCCCAGGCCGTAAACGGGTTTGACTTCGGGCTTCGCCATCAGTGCAGGGTGGGTCTGACTCTGGGGATTCCCCCCCAGACGCTCAAGGCGCTGATGCTCGAGTTGCGATTCTGGATCGGAGTTCCCAACACGGTGTTTGCCTTTCGCATTCTGCAAGAGGTAATCGATGAACGGAACGAGTGGCAGGCGCTCGACGTGGCGGTCGATGCGCCCTGGCTTGCCACGGTAGAGGAGAAGGGGAAGCGGGGCCGCGAGCTGGTCCGCAAGGCGTGGGGCGAGAAAGCGGAGCAGGAAATAGCCGGGACGGTGACGCACGAATTCCTGCCTGGCGCCGCGGCGATCGTGGATGGCTACCACTATGGCGAGGTGTGGGCGCGCTCACCGCTGAGCGACAAAGAGAGGATGGTCAGTATTCTGTCGGCATTGATGTCCCGTGGCCACATGAATCAGCTGAGACGGCAGATCGGGTATGCATTGAATGTCGGGCTGTCCAAGCGTGAGATCTGCGAGACGTTTTCGCAGGCCGGCTGGTACCGCGGATGGCCGTACGTCGAGGACGCGCTGACGGAAGCCAAGCAGGTTTTTGCCGAGCGGGGCATCTGACCGGCTCGTCATCCATATTTCATGTGGTCATGAAAAGTTAATGGTCACACCGCCCGGATAAATATAGCGATCGCCAACAACTGGAGATGAGAGGTCCCATGAAAATCAGTCGGCATGGAATCGTCGAGCGACCCGCCAATCTGCCCCATATCGCCGGTGCCGTCGTGCATGGCGACACGGTCTACCTTCAGGGCGTGACACCCGACCCTGGCGGCGACATCACCTCGCAGACCCGGCAGGTACTCGAGCGGATCGACACCTTGCTCGCCATGGCCGGTACCGACAAGTCGAAGCTGCTCAGCGCCCAGGTGTGGTTGTCGGACATGCGGCTCTTCGAGGCTCACAACGCCGCGTGGAATGCATGGGTAGACCGCGAGAATCCGCCCGTGCGCGCCTGTGTGCGCACCGACCTCGTGCGCCCCGGGCTTCTGGTGGAGATCATGGTGATCGCGGGACGCTGACACTTGCGTGGAGCGGGTATGACGGGGCCACTTGACGGCATTCGCGTCATCGACTTCGGGCAGTACATCGCCGGGCCGCTCGCCGCGATGTTCCTCGCGGACCAGGGCGCCGAAGTAATCCGGGTGGATCCGCCCGGTGGCCCGCGGTGGGACACCCCCGCGAACGCGACCTGGAATCGCGGCAAGCGCAGCATTGTGCTCGACCTGAAGAGCGCGGCTGGCCGACGCATCGCGGAGCGCCTGATCGGGAGCGCGGATGTCGTGATCGAGAACTTCCGACCGGGCGTGATGGAGCGCCTCGGCCTCGGGGCGCACGCGATGACTGCGGCGCACTCCCGGCTGATTTACTGCTCGCTCCCCGGTTTCGCCTCCGACGACCCGCGCGCCGGCCTCGCCGCCTGGGAGGGCGTCATCGGAGCGGCGACCGACACCTATCACGCTGCCCGCGGCGCCGATGCCGCGACCCCGATGTTCACCGCGATCCCGATTGCCTCTACCTTCGCGGCGCTTCTGGCGGGGATCGCCGTCGGCTCGGCGCTGTTCTCCCGTGAGCGCGACGGGCGCGGTCAGCGCGTCGAGGTGCCGCTGTTCGATGCGACGTTCACCGCCATCGGAGCCGGCGGGTTGAGCGTGCGAGGCGAGTCAGGCGGCGGGCGGCCCGACGACTTCGGCGGCGGCAACTTCCTGTGCGCCGACGGGCGTTGGGTCATGGTCTCGCTCGCGAAACCGCGCTTCCAGGAACGGTTCGTGCGGACGGCCGGCCTCACCGGCCGCTTCGACCCCGACCGGATCGGCGCCGACAAGTCGATCCGCGACGCGCTGCGTGCGGAGTTTCCCGCGATCTTCAGGACGGGCACGGCGGACGAATGGGAAGCGTTCGGCCAGGAGGCCGACCTGCCGTTGCTGAAGATCCGTACCGCAGATGAGTGGATGAAGACCGGGCATGCCCACAGCTCCGGGAGCGTGCTCGAACTCGACGACGAGCGGTACGGACCGATGGCACAGCCGAACTCGCCGCTGCGCCTGTCGCTCGCCAGCGCGACGCCGGCCCGTCCTGCGCCCGTGCTCGATGCCGACCGCGCCGCGATCCTCGCCGAGCTCGACGCATGGCGGGCGCCGATGGCCCGGGATCTGCGTGCGCCGCGGCACGCCGCGCTCGACGGTGTGAAGGTCCTGGATCTGAGCCAGGTCCTCGCGGGACCAACCGGCGGTCGGACGCTTGCGGAGTTCGGCGCGGATGTCGTGAAGATCAACCCGCCCGACGAGGAGGGCGCGGGCATCCGCTTGAGCGTCCACCGCTACCACACGGATGTGAACCGCGGGAAGCGCACGATGCTGCTCGACCTCAAGAAGCCGGGCGCGCTCGACGTGATGCGGCGGTTGCTCGACGACACCGACGTGGTGGTGCACAACTTCCGCCCGGGTGTCATGGAGCGCCTCGGCATCGGCTACGAGGAGGTAAGCCGCCGGCGGCCCGGGATCATCTACATCGCCGTGACTGCGTACGGTGCCGGACCGTGGGGCACGCGCCCGGGCTACGAAGGGTTCGGTCAGGCCTCGACCGGCGTGGCGGCACGGCAGGGCGGCGACGCGCGCCCCCTCATGCAGCCGTTCGCGGTGAACGATTACGGCACGGGCCTGTCGTCGGCGTTCGCCGCCACGCTTGCGCTCTACTACCGCGAGCGGACCGGGCAAGGCCAGCAGGGCGCGGCGGCGCTCGCGTACACGGGCACCATCCTGCAATCGCCCTACCTCCAGCAGTACGAGGGCAAGAAATGGGACGAGCCTGCGGGCCCGGCCGCGCGCGGCTTCGGGCCGCTGCAGGCCCTGTACCGCGCGGCGGACGGCTGGTTCTATCTCGGCGCCGGCAAGGGCCAGCTCACGACGCTCGCACGCATCGAGGGGCTGGGCGGTATCGAGGCGCTGAGGGGCGACGCGCTGATGGTAGCGCTCGACGCCCGGTTCCTCTCCGCAACCGCCGATGCCTGGTGTAAGCGGCTGGTCGCGCGCGGCATCGGCGCGCATCGGCTGGTCGGAATGCCCGAGCTGATGAGCGACCCGTGGGTGATCGCGCATGGCTTGAGCGTGACGCGCGAGCACGACACCGGCGAGGTGATCACGACTGTCGGTCCGTCCGTACGCATGTCCGGCACGCCCGTTGCTGTGGGACGCGCGGCTGCAAGCCCTGGCGCGGACGGTTTCGAAGTTCTCGCGAGCATCGGGCTGGCGGATCAGGCCGGGCAGCTTGCGGCCACCGGCGCATTCTGGCGCGAGCCGCAGTGCGAACGTTCCGCGTCATCATCCCGCGGGTCCGCGTGACTGTCAGGACACTTACGCGCATAATCAGCCGCCCATACGATTGCTTTGAAATGAAAGAGCAAAGACATGTCTCTTAAAGAACCAGGTTTCGCAGAGCGCCTGCAGACGGCGGCCAAGGCCAAGCAAGCCCAGCTGGGAAAGATGCGCGCAACGGCGCTGGCTAACGATGCACAGTCCGCCGAGCGGCAGGCTGCACAGGTGGAAACGGCAAGAGCGCGCGAGGTCCGCACAGCCGAGCGCAAATCCGCGAAGCGGGTCATCGCCGAACGGAAAAACGCAGAACGCGCCGCCGAGCAAGCCAGGCAAGCACTCGCTGTCACGGAAGAGAAGGCGCGCAAGGACGCCGAGCGCGTTGCCCGGGTGGAGGCCGATGCAGCGCTTAAAAGGGATCAGAAGGCCGCGCGCGATGCCAGATACGCCGCGCGCAAGGCGCGCCAGAGATAGGGAGCTTCGCGGTGACGAGCTCCGCAGTGACGAGCTGCGCGGTGACGAGCTCCGCGGTGACGACGCTTCGCTGGTGACGAGCTCTGCGGTTGGCACGCATGACCCCTGACCCCTGACGGATTGTTAGGCTGGTAAGAACAGCGCCGGATCGACTGCCGCCGTATTCAGATACACGGAGAAGTGCAGGTGCGGGCCCGTCACGCGGCCGGTGGCGCCCACCCTGGCGATCGGTGTGTCGGCGGTGACGTTCTGCGCGATGCGGGTGTCGACCCCGCTCAGGTGCGCGTAGAGCGACAGCAGGCCCGCGCCATGGTCGAGAACGATCGTGCGGCCGGAGAAAAAGTAGTCGCCGATATCGATCACACGCCCGGCACTGGCGGCGACGACCGGCGTGCCCACCGGCGCGGCGATGTCCATCCCGCCATGCGGGTTGCGCGCCTTGCCGTTGAAGTAGCGGCGTCGCCCGAACGAGCTCGAGCGCACCCCGGGCGCGGGCTGCACCATCGCCAGCGTCGGCGGCGCGTCTTCAGTGAACGTCCTCAACACGCCGGCCAGATGCGCGCGCTCGCGCTCGTACCGCGCCAGATCTTCGGGGGACAGTTCGACCTGGCCCGGCGGCACCTTGAGGTGCTGTGACGCGTAGTCCTTGGGTGCAACGGCCACCTCGTATAACGCAACGGTGCCATCGACGCGCTCCGCCTCCACCCGCAACCTCGACCCCGGTTTCGTCGCAAGTGCAATGCCGACGAGCGCGATCCATGCACCGCCGTCGCGCACGACGAGCACGCGCGTCCCGCCCATGCGCACCCGTGGCGGGTGGGGAGCTGCGCCGAGCTCGACCCTGGCGACGCCGCCGGGTACGGGTGATGTGCGAGGAAACCGTGCTGCCGGCGCGCCCGCGAGCGCGGCGGCGGCGAGGACGGAAGGCGGCAACGACAGGAGAAAGCGACGGCGATTCATGCCTGACAGTCCGGCCACGTCAGAGGCGGTGGTTTACGACCGCGGTGGCGGCGCCCAAACCTCTCCGGGTTTCTTCGGATGGCGATACATGTGGCCAAGCTGCATCTCCGGAAACTCCACCGCGCTGGCCGCAGCATAGCCCGCTTTACAGGCCTCGAGCAGCGCGTCTTCCGCAGCATAAGCGAACGGATCGCCCAGCTGTCGCTCGATTTCCCCGCCCGGCTCGGGACGATTGACCAGCAGCCAATCCACCGCGTCGGCAAGCGCTTGCGCGGGTGCAATCAGGTCGCGATAGCCGAGCTGCGCCTTGATCTTGCCGATGTCGTACTCGATCATCCAGTCGCGCAGCCGCGCAGCGCCGCCCTTGTAGACTTTGTGTGCCAGCGCCGGCGGCACTTCGACGATTTCGCAATCGTGTTCGAGATGGTGCGCAATGAACGCGACGTACTGGCGTTGCGTGTATTGAAGCTCGTCGCGAATGTTGTAGATCTCTCCGCCCGACTCGGCGGGCTTATCGACGGCAAGCAGCAAGGCGTGGGCAACATTGCGGGCGGCGCCACGCCGCTTCAGCACTCCATTCGCCGGGACGATGAGTCGCCGCCGGCCATCCAGGATCCTGCGCACGATGCTCCAGTCCGGATTCGCGGGCGAGTGCGCGCCATAAAGCGCCGGATACCGGAAGTAAGTGGCGCGGTAATGACCGTCGCGATGCGCCTGCATCACCGTCTCTTCAGTCACCCACATCAGGTGGTTGAATTTCGGCCCGGATGGATCGTCGCATCGCGGACCGTCTTCGGCCACCGAGGTCGGGGGACCGAGCGGTCCCCAGCGCGGATCTTCGTGGTGAGCGTAGACGCCGGAGCCGCCGGCGCCGATGAAGCGCCCGGTCTTGCCTTTCAGCAGGTCCGCGATAATTCGCATCCTGCCGTAGGTCGCGACCACAATGTCGAAGGAACGCCCTTCAAGGGCCGGCGCCAAAGTCTCCGCGAAGTGAGGATCTGCATGGATGTGCTCGACCGGCTGCGTGAATTCGACTTCGTGCTGGCCGCCGTGGAGGATCGTGACATCGTACCGCCGCTCGAGGAGTCCATGGACAATGTACGGACCGGATGGCCCGGTGCCGCCGATCACCAGTGCTTTCATGCCTCTATTCGTCGTCCCGGGGGAACTGCATCACGAGAGCCTCGAGCCCGTTGCGGCCCGACTTGATCTCGAATGCGTCCTCGCTGGGCTCGACGAAAACCACCGACGAGGCGGGCAAGATCTCGCCGCGCATCTCCAGACTTCCATTGGCTACGAACAGGTAGCAGCCGCCCCCGGCCCTGGGATCCGGTCCCAGGGTCGACATCCCGCCGCCGAGCCTGAGCAGGTGGGCTGCCAGCTCATCGGCGATCTTCTCCGGCTCGAAAACCGGTTCCCAGGCGATCTCGGTGCGGAACTGCAGAACCGGCCTGGTGGACAAGGCAATGTGGGACGACATCCAGTTGCGCCGCTTGCTCGGTTTCAGTTTTTCCCGGTAGCCCGGCTTGCTCAGATACACCGGAGCGGAATCACCTGTCCTGTTGCGAAGCGCGATAAATGTCAGTCCATGTGGACCGGCGACGAGCGGGCCGTATGCAGTGTGATGATCCTTGTACTGCAGCATGAGCGGCTGGACCTGCCCCTTGCCCATCACCCCCGATCCCTCCGGAAAAATCTGGAATTGGGCGAGGCCGTGAAAGTGCGGAAGTATGGTCTCGTTCGCACACATCTGCGTCATCAATGCCTGAGGGCCGGACGAGGCTTCGGCAGTGCTGTACCGCGGCCCGAAATACGAGGAGCCCCAGTGTTCGATGCCTGTTCCCGGAGATCTCACCGGCTGCAGATTCTCGAGTACTTCAGTCCCGTTCCTTGCGTGAATCATTGTGAGAGTCCCATAGAGTCAGCCGGATTACTCCGCCTTGATTCCCTGTTCCCTGAACACGACGCGCCACTTCTTGATTTCGCTCAGCAAGTGAGCGGTCATTTCCTCGGGCGTGCTCGCAATCACGTCCAGGCCGCGATCCTGCCAGCGCTTCACTGCCTCGGGCGTCTTCATCACCGCCCGCACCTTTTCATTGAGCGTCGCAATGATAGGTCCAGGCGTCGCCTTTGGCGCCGCGAGGATCTGCCACGTGGTGAATTCGTAGCCGGGCAGGCCCGCCTCCGCCATCGTCGGGATTTGCGGCGCGCTGGGATTGCGCCTGGCGGCGGTGATGCCGAGCGCCTTCAGCCTCTTTGACTGAAGGTGCGGTAGCGCTTCCGGTATCGCATTGACGAAGTACAGCTGCGTCTCGCCGCTCAACGTGGCGATCGTCGCCGGGCCGCCGCCCTTGTAGTGCACCGGGAGGAGCTTGATCTTCGCGAGATTATTGAGCAGCTCACCCGCGATGTGCGGATTCGTGCCCGCGCCCGCCGTGCCATACGTGATCGCATTGGGCTTCGACCGCGCGAGCGCGATCAGGTCCTTCATCGAATTCACCGGCAGCGCGGGATGCGCCACCAGAACGGACGCCACCGAAGCGAGAAGTGAAACGGACGCGAAGTCGTTGACAGGGTCGTACGGCACCTTGCTGTACGCGAACTGGTTGGTCACGAAGGGCAGAGTGTTGACGAGCAGCGTGTAGCCGTCGGGCGCCGCTTTCGCCGCGAGCTCGGTGCCGATCATGCCCGAGGCGCCCGCGCGATTGTCGATGACGACCTGCTGGCCGAGCGGCTTGCTCAAATCGGCGCCCACCAGGCGCGCGACGAGATCGACGCTGCCGCCCGGCGGAAAGGGCGAGATGATGCGGACCGGCTTGGTCGGATATTCGGCAGCAAGCGCGTACGCCCCGGTCAACGCCAGGACCGTGAATGCCAGTAATCGTTTCATCCAATCTCCTCGGACGCGCCTGACCCCTGACGCTTGACGCCTGACCCCTGACGGGTTCTCAGCGCGACGCCGGCTCCATCATCCCCTTTTTCAGCAGCGGCGTGGCCTCCGGCGAGGCGACGAACCTGATGAACGCCCTGGCCGCCTCCTGTTCCTTCGAGACCGCCATGATGGCGACGGCGAACACGACGTATTCGTGGAGGTCGCCCGGGAGGTTGCCCACGTAATCGGTGCCGGCAACCGGCTTGCTCACGTTCAACTGCTGGATCGCCATTTCCGCCTCGCCGCGCGCCACGTAGCCGGCAGCGGGACCGCCGTCGGAATGGACGGTCCTGGATTTCATCTGCCCGGCGATGCCGAGTTTTTCGATCGCTCGCGCCGCGACGAGGCCGCTTCCGCCGAGAGAATAGACGATCGACCCGGCAGCGAGCAGCGTCCGCTTGAAGGCCTCCGGCGTGCCGATGTCGGGCCAGGGCGCGCCGGACTTGACGGACAGGCCGACCGCTGCGCGCGCAAATATCACACTGGAACCCTTTACGACCTTGCCCCGCCCGATGACGCCGTCCATCACGCTGGTGGTCTGCACTATCAGGTCCGCAGGAGCATCGGAGGTGAGCCTTTGCTCCAGCTCAGTCCTGCTTTCCTGGATGACGATCAACTTGTGGCCCGTCAGCCGGGTGAACGCAGGGCCAAGCTCGTTCAATCCCGAGATCGCTCCCATGGACGACCGGACGATGAGTTCTGCAGCCTGCGCCGGCCGCCGGCCTGTGGCGTCAGGCGCGACGATACAGGTCCCTGCCAGCAAGTTCAGCCATTGCATCATGAGCGTCCTCCTGATGTTGCTATCATCGTACACTGACACCACTCGAACAAGGAGCAGACATGGGTATACAGCGTATTCCGGGCGCGCGCGGCGCCAGCTTCAGCAAGGCGGTGGCGGTCAGCGGAGCGGGCCGGACGGTGTACGTATCGGGGCATCTCGCCCCCGGCCGCTCGATGGCCGAGCAGACGAACGGGTGCTTCGACCAGATCGAGGCGGCGCTCAAGGCGGTCGGCGGTTCGCTCGAGCACGTCGTTCGCATCACCGCCTGGCTGACGAGCCTGGACGAGTACGCCCAATACTCGCGCGTACGCGGCGAGCGCTTCGGCGCGAACCTGCCCGCGAGCGCGGCCGTGCAGGTGGCGGGCCTGCTCCAGGGCGCCCTCATCGAGATCGACGCGGTGGCCTTTATCCCGGATTAGGCGCCCCTTTCGGGGCGGGTCAGGCGTCAGGGGTCAGGGGTCATGCGTGATGCGGGCGCCCCATTCCCACTACACACTATTGCGGCTTGATTCCGGCGGCTTCGATAATCGGCCACCACTTCTTGATCTCCGCCTGCTGAATGGCGGCGAGCGTTGCGGGAGTTTGCTTCTCGCGCGCGGCGATTTCCACACCCTGGCTCACGAGCCGCTCCCGCGTCTTGGGATTGGCGAGAGAAGCCACCACCGCCCGGTTGACCGTATCGACGATCTCCTTCGGCATCCCCTTCGGGCCGTACAGCGCCGTCCAGAGTGAGAACTCCATGCCGCCCTGGAACCCGGCCTCCGCCATGGTCGGCACCTCGGGCAGAATCTCCATGCGCCGGGCGCTGGTCACGCCCAGGGCCTTGATCACGCCGGAGCGCACGTGCGGCGCGGCAGTGGCAGGATTCAAGAATGCGATCTGGATGTGCCCGCCCATGAGGTCCGTCATGATCGGCCCTGCGCCCTTGTAGTGGACCGTCTCGAAACGCGTGTTCGTCTGCTTGCGCACCAATTCATCGAGCAGGTGGGGCGGACTGCCGATGCCGGCGCTGCCCGAAGAAGCTTTGTCCGGATTGGCCCTGAGCCAGACCACCAGCTCCTTGTAGCTCCCCACCGGCACTGACTTGTGGACCGTCAACAGCAGCGGCGTATCCGTCATGAAGGCAATCGGCGTGAAATCCTTCACCACGTCGTAGTCCAGCTTCATGAGTTTGGCGACCTGGACATGCGTGTTCCAGATACCCAGGAGCAACGTGTAGCG
>Ga0111538_10008556_pt1 | contig 13735 bp, 8 predicted proteins | sample SoiMethybrSBSTD1_FD_79669 | JGI IMG/M metagenome (GOLD analysis project Ga0111538, IMG submission 79669) | Bulk soil microbial communities from a Populus tree surrounding site in Tennessee, USA - Soil MetaG P. TD hybrid SBSTD1 (version 2)... | ecosystem: Environmental > Terrestrial > Soil > Tree...
CGAGGCGCGTCTACGCCCTGATCGAGGCCGAGAAGGGCGGACTCTACCGCTCGGACGACGGCGGCGAGAAGTGGACGCTCGCGAGCGGCCACCACGCGCTGCGCCAGCGGGCCTGGTACTACTCGACGCTCAGCGTCGATCCGCGCAACGCCGACGTCGTGTGGTTCCCCCAGGTGCCGATGCTGAAGACGGTCGACGGCGGCCGCACGCTGAAGAGCGTGAAGGGCATCCACCACGGCGACCACCACGACGTGTGGATCGACCCGAAGAACCCGCGCCGCATGATCGCGGGCAACGACGGAGGCGTCGACATGTCCGTGGACGGCGGCGAGACCTGGTACGCCGCCGGCCTGCCGATCTCGCAGTTCTACCACGTGAGCGTCGACAGCTCGGTCCCCTACCGCGTGATGGGCGCGATGCAGGATCTCGGCACCGCCTCGGGCCCGAGCCACAGCCTCTCGTCGGCGGGCATCACGTCCGGGCACTGGTTCACGGTGGGCGGCGGCGAGGCCGGGCACGCGGTGTCCGACCCGAGCGACCCCGCCGTCGTCTACGCCGGCGAGTACCTGGGCATCTTCACGCGCTACGACCGCAGGACGATGCAGGCCCGCAACGTGAGCGCCTGGCCCGAGAACCCGTCCGGGCACGGCGCGTCGTTCCCGCGCTACCGCTTCCAGTGGACCGCGCCGATCGCGGTCTCGCCGCACGACCCCAGGACCGTCTACCACGGCGGCAACGTGCTGTTCCGCACGCAGGACGGCGGGCAGAGCTGGACGGCGATCAGCGGCGACCTGACGCGCGACGACGAGTCGAAGCAGCGCTGGTCGGGCGGGCCGATCACCGGCGACAACACCGGCGTCGAGTACTACTGCACGATCTTCGCGATCGCCGAGTCGCCGCGCGAGAAGGGCCTGATCTGGGTCGGCAGCGACGACGGGCTGGTGCACGTCACGCGCGACGCGGGAAAGAGCTGGACGAACGTCACCGCCAACGTGCCGGGGCTGCCGGAGTGGGGCACGGTCAGCCTGATCGAGCCGTCGCCCTTCGACGCCGCGAGCGCCTACCTGGCGGTGGACAACCACCGCATGGACGACGCGCGGCCGTACCTCTGGAAGACCACGGACTACGGCAAGACCTGGAGGAGCCTGAGCGCAGGGCTCGCGAAGGACGTCTACCTGCACGCCGTGCGCGAGGACCCGAAGAAGCGCGGCCTGCTGTTCGCGGGGACGGAGCGCGGCGTCGCGTACTCGCCCGACGACGGCGCCAGCTGGAAGGAGCTGAAGACGAACCTGCCGACCGTCGCGGTACACGACCTCGTGGTGAAGGACGACGACCTCGTGGTCGGAACTCATGGCCGCTCGATCTGGATCCTCGACGACCTGACGCCGCTGCGCGAGTGGTCGAAGGAGACCTCGGCTGCGGCCGCTCACCTCTTCACGGTTCGGCCCGCCGTCCGCTGGCGGCTCGAGGGCCCGGTCTCGTCGCAGGGGCGCGGCCCCGGCGAGAACCCGCCGGCGGGCGCGGTCGTCTACTACTGGCTGAAGGAGGAGCCGAAGGACGACGTGCGGCTGGAGCTGCTCGACGAGAAGGGCGAGGTCGTCCGCGCGCTCAGCAGCCGCAAGGTCGAGCCGGCCGTGCCGGAGGACGATCCCGACCCGGAGGAGCCCGAGCCCAAGCCGCTCTCGAAGGAGGCCGGGCTGCAGCGCGCGGTGTGGGATCTGCGCTACGAGGGCGCGCCGCGCATCCGTCCCGCCAAGATCGACTCGGGCGATCCCGGAGTCGGTCCCACCGCGCTGCCCGGACGCTACACGGTGCGGCTCGTGGTGGGACAGGAGACGCTCACGACGCCGCTCGAGCTGCGCCTGGACCCGCGCGTGAGCGTGGCGCGCGCCGACCTCGACGAGCAGCTCGGCTTCTCGCTGGCGCTACGCGACGACCTCAGGCGTCTCGCCGAGAGCGTGACGGCGCTGCGCGCCGTGCGCGAGCAGGCCAAGGCGCGCGTCGCGCCGCTGCGCAGTCGCGCGGACACGCAGGCGCTCGTCACCGCGGCGGACACGCTCGCGCGCAAGTGCGACGTGCTGGAGGCGAAGCTCCACAACCCGAAGGCCGAGGTCAGCTACGACATCCTCGCGATGCAGGGCGGGGCGCAGCTCTACTCGCGGCTCGCGCCGCTCTACGGCTGGGCGAGCGAAGGGGACGGCCGTCCGACCCAGGGCATGCGCGAGATCCATGCCGAGCAGCGACGCGAGCTCGACGCCCTGCTGCTCGAGTGGAAGGCGATCGTGGACGGCGACGTCGCCGACCTCAACCGCAAGGCCCGCGAGCTCGCGCCCGACTTTGTTCTCGTGCCATAGCGTGACGAGCAACGAGCGCGCCGCGGAGCCGAATTCACTTCGGCGTAGCGGCGGGGGGACCTGGGGGGCGCGGCGCAGCGCCCCGCAGAACAGAGTCAGCTCGCGACGGCCCAGCCCTGCACGAGGCGGGCGAGCTCCCAGAGCGGCACGGGCTTCGGCACGAAGGCGTCCACGCCCAGCCGGCGCGCCTGCGCCTCGACCTCGGGGTGGAAGTAGCCCGTCATCACGACGACCGGGGCCTTCGGGTTGTACGTGCGCGCGAGGTTCACGATCGTGAAGCCTTCCGAGCTCGACGGGCCCGTGAAGCGCAGGTCGGTGATCACCGCGGAGTAGCCGCGCGTCTCGAGCAGCGCGCGCGCTTCGGCCACGCTGCGCACCGCGTCGACTTCCCAGCCGCAGCAGCGCAGGTATTCCTTCACGACGAGAAGCGGGGCCTCCTCGTCGTCGGCTAGAAGAATACGAACGCGTGAACCGCTCACGCCGCCCCATAGTGCAGCGGCCATGCCAGGCTGTCGGCACCCCTGTTACAGGATGTCAAGTCGTTGAACTGGCTGAGGATGCGTCAAAACAGCGCGGCTGGATGCCAGGCGGGCCGTCCATAGCCGGGACGGCTCGTCCGGCGGCTCAGAATCGGGGGCGAGGCCCTCGCGCCGCTCGCTCGGCGAGCGTCGCGAGCAGCCGCCGAGTCACCTCGCGCGCCGCCGTGGTGACGGCGGGCGAGCTCGCTCCGTGCGTCACGCGAACGCAGAACGCGAGCGTCGTCCCGCCGAGCGGCGCGATCCCGACGTAGTTGACGTGGTAGCCGCGTCCGCGCTCGGCCGCCGTGCCGGTCTTCATCGCGATCTCGTAGCCGAGGGGCGCGAGGCCGGCGCCGGTGCCGCGCCGCGCGACCGCCGCCATCGCGAGCCGGAGCCGCCGCGCGACGGCCGGGTCGAGCACGTCGCGCGCCTCGGTCGCCGCCTTCGGCGCGTCCGCCAGGCCCAGTGGGCCGCAGGCTCCGTCGAGCACGCGCGGCTCGGGCAGGCGGCCGTCGCCGGCCACGATCGCCGCGAGCAGGGCCGCGTGCAGCGGCGTGACGTCGACGAGCTCGAGCCCGATCGCGAGGTCGGCGAGCTGGCGCGGCGTCCGCGCGATCGTGTGGACGCGTCCCGCGGCGCCGAGCAGCGAGCCGGGATCCGCGTCGAAGCCCCAGAGCCGGTACTCGGCCGCCATGCGACCCACGCCGAGCTCGACGCCCAGGTTCGCGAACGCCACGTTGCAGCTCTTCGCGAGCGCGTCGTCGAGCCCCGCGAGCGGGCCGCTGGGGTACGCGCACCACAGCGGCTGACCGCCGTAGCGCTCGACGCCGGTGCAGGTCATCCGGGAGATCGCGGCGTCCGGGTCGAGGCCGCCGCGATAGGCCGCCGCCGCGGTGAGCAGCTTGGCGATCGACGCGGGCTCGAGCCGCTGCGTGAAGGCCGCGGCGCCTTCCGAAGCGCTCGTGCGCGCGTCGCTGACGGCGGCGAGCAGCGCGCCGCTGCGCGCGTCGACGAGCACGATCGAGCCCCTGCGCTCGCCGAGCGCGGCGAGCGCGCCGCGGCAGAGCTCGAGATCGAGCGTGAGGCGCACCGCCCGCGCGGGGCGCTCGTCCGGGACGCGCTCGAGCACGCCCGACACGAGCGCGGCGACGCCTTCGGCCGGTCGTGGCGGCCCCGACGCCGGGAGGCTGGCGACGAGCTCGCCGCTCCCGTCGAGCAGCAGCGTGCGCGCGCCCGCGTCGCGCGCCGCGAGCGCGCGCGCCAGCTTCGCGCCGAGCCCGCGAGCCGCGAGCGGGACGCGGCTCGCGGCGACGGCCTGGCGAGCCGCCGTTTCGTCGCCTGCCTCGAAGGCGAGCGCGGCCGAGTAGAGCGGGCCGAGCGGATGCGCCGAGCGCGCGAGCAGGCCGGCGAGCGCGCGCGCGCCGTCGAGCCGGCCGGCGCGAAGCGCCCCGAGCACGAGCGGCTCGGCGGGAACGAAAGCGAGCTCGTCCGCTGCGAGCGCCGGCGTCGCGGCGCTGCCCGCCGCCGCGGCCGACCAGCTGGCGCAGGCGCGCGCCCGCACCCGCTCGCCGGGCCAGCGTTCGGCCCGGGCGCACGAAGCGCTCGCCGACGCGACGTCGCCCGCCAGCAGCCGCTCCCGCGCGTGCTCGAGGTCGGCCCTGGCCCAGAGCCGCAGCACCGCGACGAGCGTGCCCGCCGCGAGCAGCGCCAGCGCCAGGGCGGCAGCGGTCCGCTCGAGGCCGCGCCGTGCCCGGCGCGGTCGTGACTCGCGCCCCGTCGTCAGGCTTTCGCGCGCGCGCCCGCGAGCCGCGCGGCCCGCGACGCCTGGTACTGCGGCAGCGCGTGCGCGAGGACGCGCACCGCGGCCTCGAGGTCGGCCGTGCAGAGGACGTAGGCGATCCGCACCTCGTCGCGGCCCAGGCCTGGTGTCGCGTAGAAGCCCGGAGCCGGCGCGACCATCACCGTCGCGCCCTCATGGCTGAAGTCGCTGAGCAGCCACGCCGCGAAGTCCTCGCTGTCCTCCACGGGAAGCCGCGCGATGAAGTAGAAGGCGCCCTCGGGCTTGCGCAGGAAGACGCCCGGCAGCCGCGACAGCCCCTCGAACAGCACGTCGCGCCGCGCCTGGTACTCGCGCACGATGCCCTGGGCGTAGTCGGCCGGCAGCTCGGGGATGCCGAGCGCCACCAGCTGCGCGAGGCCGGGCGGCGACAGGCGGGCCTGCGCCAGGCGCAGCGCCGCGCCGAGCACCTCGCGGTTGCGCGAGGCGAGGCAGCCGAGCCGGATCCCGCAGGCGCTGTAGCGCTTCGACAGGCTGTCGACCACGATCGCGATCTCCTCGCAGCCGGCAAGCGCGAGCAGGCTGGTCGCGTGCTGCCCGTCGTAGACGAACTCGCGGTAGACCTCGTCGCACACCAGGAACAGGCCCTGCTCGCGGCAGAACCCCGCCACGCGCTCGAGCTCGTCGCGCGTGTAGACGGTGCCGGTCGGGTTGCCCGGGTTGCAGAGCAGCACGAGCCGCGTGCGTGGCGTGAGCGCGCGCCGCCACTCCGCAAGCGGCGGCAGGTGGAAGCCGTCCTCGGCGCGCGAGCGCAGCGCCCGCAGCCGTACGCCCGCCATCGCCGCGAACGCCTGGTAGTTCGTGTAGAAGGGCTCGACCACCAGCGCCTCGTCGCCCTCGCCGGCGCAGGCGAGCAGCGCGAAGAGCAGCGCTTCGCTGCCGCCGGTGGTGACCACGAGCTCGTCGGCGCCGAGCGAGACGCCGAGGCGGCGGTAGTACTGCGCGAGCGCGTCGAGGCACTCCGGGGTCCCCGCCGAAGGCGAGTACGCCAGCACGCTCGGGGCGAGCGCGAGCTTGGCGCGCATCGCCGGCGGCGTCTCGAGGTCGGGCTGCCCGATGTTGAGGTGGTAGACCTTCACCCCCCGCTGCTTCGCGGCGTCCGCCAGCGGCGTCAGCTTGCGGATCGGCGAGGCGGGCACCTGTCGCGCGCGCTCGGATACGGAGGGGGCCATGGCCGCTCCTTCAGTTCGCCTTGAGACGGCTCGCGACCGTCTCGTCCTTGTCCGCCGTCACGACGGTCTCGAGCATCCAGTCGCGCGCGCCGTCCCACACCGCCGAGTACTCGGCGACGAGGCCGCGCGACTGGCCCTGTACCTCGCGCAGCAGCAGCTTGGGCAGCGCCGGCGCCCGGCGGCCGTCGACCACGGCCACGATCTGCAGCGAGCGGATCTTCACCGACTTCCTGCCCTCGTTGCGCAGGTGGATGCGCACCACGAAGGGCTCGCCCGGCCGCACCGCGGGCGGCAGCACCTCGAACTCCACGCGGCCGTTGAACTGGGGCGTGCGGCTCGTCCGGACCTCGGCGGTGTCGAAGCCCGCGAGCCTGCCCCCGCCGGGCGCCGTGACCTTCGTGAGCTCGGCGGTGAAGCCGCGGGCCGGGGGCGGCGTCGGGAGCGTGGGCGGCGGGGTCGCGGCCGCCAGCGACGGCCGGGGCGTCGCCCGGCGCGCCGCCCGCCGCGCGCTCTCGAGCGTGTTGCGCGCGTCGATGTAGCTGCCCGTCGCGAGCGCGAACTCGCCGCGCAGCGCCTGCTCGTCGCCCCGGCGCGCCGCGTCGTCCGCGGCCTGGAGCGCGTCCGCGGCCGCGCCCGCCGATTGCGCGGCCTCGCGCGCCGGGCGCAGCTGCGCGAGCGCCTCGTCGGCCTTTGCCTTGAAGGCCGAGTTGAGCCGCGCCGAGAGCTCCGTGGCGGGCGCGTACTGCGGGTCGATCTCGAGCACCTTCGACAGCTCGAGCGACGCGCCGTCGCTGTCGCCCGCCTCCAGCAGCCGCCGGGTCTCCGCGACCGAGCGGTCGAGCTGGTCGAGGCGGCCCTGGGCGGCCGACACCACGGCAGTCGCCTCGGGGTTTCCCGCCGAGAGCTGGAGGACGCCCTGGGCCTCCGTCAGCGCGGCCCGGTACCTCTTGTTCTCGAGCTCGGCTTGCGCGAGGCGCAGCTGCTTGCGCACGAGCTCCTGCGTGAGGGCGTTGGCGGCCGCGGGCCCGCCCGGTTGCGGGGCCGCGGGCCGCAGCCACAGGAAGGCGCCCACGGCCGCGAGCATGATGGCGGCGAGCGCCGCCCCAAGCAGCGTGACGGGCAGGCCGAGCCGCGGACCGCGCGGCCGCGCGGGCGAGGGAACCGCCGGCGTCGACGTCGAAGGCGGCGTCACCCGGATCGGGGGCGGCGTCGTGCTCGCGCCGGCCGGCCGGGCAGCGCTCGGGGGCAGCGGCGGGGGAGCCGGCCGGGGCGCCGTCGCCGCCTGAGGCGCACTCGAAACGCTCGGCACGCCGTTGCGCGCGATCGAGAGCGCAGCGCGCATGTCGCCCGCCGACGGGAAGCGCTGCTTGAGGTCCTTCTCGAGCGCGCGGTTCACCACCGCGGCGACGGCGGCGGGCAGCTCCGGCGCCCAGCGCCGGACCGGGACCGGCTGCTTGTGGACGACCTGGTAGAGGACGCTCGGCGTCGTCTCGGCCTCGAAGGGTTTGTGTCCCGTCAGCAGCTCGTAAAGAACCGCGCCGGTCGAGAAGAGGTCGGAGCGCCCGTCCACCTTGTCGCCGAGCGCCTGCTCTGGCGACATGTAGTTCGGCGTGCCGAGCACGATGCCCTCCGAGGTCATCTCGGAGTTGGGGACGCGCGCGAGGCCGAAGTCCATGATCTTCACCTGGCGGCCCTTGCCCAGGTGGATGTTGGCGGGCTTGATGTCTCGGTGGACGACGCCCTTGGCGTGGGCGTAGTCGAGCGCGGCGAGCACGCTGTCCATCGCGTTCAGCTTCTCGTCCAGCGAGCCGATCAGCTCGCGGTCGATCGCCTCGCGCAGGTCGATCCCCTCGAGCAGCTGCATCGCCATGTAGAGCAGGCCCTTGTCTTCGCCGAAGTCGTATACCGCCACGATGTTGGGGTGCTCGAGCAGCGCCGCCGCCTGCGCCTCGCGTTGGAAGCGCTGCAACGTCTCGTTGTCGGGGCCGAGCTTGACGGGGAGGGTCTTGAGCGCGACGTGGCGGTTCAGGACCGGGTCGAAGGCCTTGTACACCTCGCCCATGGTCCCGCGGCCGAGCTCGTCGATGATCCTGTACTTGCCGATCCGCTCGCGATCCATGGTGTCATCTGCCAGCCGTGCGCATAGTGGCCAGCCCAGGATGGTAGCACGCGGCCGCCCGCCTACTTAGGCCGCTCGCCGCCGGTCACAAGCTCGTCGCGGATCAGCGAGATCGGGATCATCCCGGACGCGTTCAGCTCGTCCATGAAGGCGCGCAGCCGGAACGCGGGCCCGAGCGCACGGGCCCGCTCGGCGAGCAGCGCCTCGAACTGGGCCTTGCCGAGCAGGTAGCTCGAGCCGTAGCCGGGCTGCGCCAGGTACAGCTGCTGCTCGAACCAGACGAGCTCGCCGTCGGGCTTGAGCCAGCCGCGCGGCGTGCGCTCGCTCGCAGCGCGCGTCGCCTGCTCGATCGTCCACTCGTTCGAGTGCATGCGCAGCCCCGAGATCGCCCGCGCCGCGCGCTGCGCGATCATCACGTACACGAGCTCGCGGCTGCGCGGGCGCTCGGCGTAGAGCCCCGCGCTCATCATCAGCTCCTCCATCGCCGTCGCGACTCCCTCCGCGCGGTGCACCCAGATGTTGTAGAGCAGCGGGCCGCGCCGGATCGGGCTCGGCTGCGGCTCCTGCTCCATCCGCGCGAGGTCGAGCCAGTGGTTGCCGTGGGAGCGCAGCAGCAGGGGCTCGCGCGCGTCGACCTCGGAGAAGAAGTCGCGCCGCTCGGGCGGCACGAACGACCCGAGCCGCGCCCGCAGCGCCGGCTCGTAGTAGTCGCGCGGGCTCAGGATCTCGTGCTGCTTCAGGAAGCGCACGTAGTAGGCGAGCGACGCGTCGGCCCGGCGCTGCCACTCTTCGGCGCTTCCGGCCGGCTCGAGCGGCGGCAGCGCGCGGTTCCTGTGCTCCTCGAGCGCGAGGTGCGCGGTCGAGCGCTCGAGCTCCCGCTCCATGAGCCGCAGCTCGTCCTGCCAGCTGAAGGGCACGCGGTAGACGTTCTTCAGGTACCAGTCGTAGCTCTCCCGGCCCACGCCGGACGGACCGTGCTTGCCGGGCAGCTCGCGCTCCAGCCAGGCGCGGAACGCGTCGACGGCGGCTCGAGCCGCGTCGACGTCCGGCAAGAGCGCGGGGTGGTGCGGGCGCAGCGTGTCGGCGAAACCGCGCAGCACCTCGGCCTGCTGCCGCTCGCTGCGGATCCCGGCGAGCCAGAGGTCGCGCGCGTCGCCCGTCAGGTTGGCCCGCGCCTGCACCAGCAGCCGCGGGATCGCCCGCAGCCGCTGCGCGAGCGCCTGCTGCTCGGCCTCCGGCAGCGGCAGCCGCAGCTGCCAGAGCTCGAGCGCGCCCTCGATCGTGCGGCCCTCGTGGGCCGGCGTGTCGCTCTGCTCGGCGATCGCGTTGGCGTAGAAGGCCGGGTTGCGCGACCAGGGCGAGAGCACGCGCAGGTCGAAGTCGAGGCCGTTCATCTCCGCCAGGACGAGCTCGCGGTCGATCCGCTCGGACGGCGCGAGTGCTTTCGCGTCGATCGCGTCGAGCCGCGCGCGGAGCGCGTCGAGCTTCGTTCGCTGGCGCGCGAGCGCCTCGGGCGTGTAGTCCGGGACGCCGTCCTTGACCGGCGGCCGCTGGGCCTCGCGCCACTCGCCGAAGAGCGCGACGAGCGCGGACCCGGCGCGGGACGGCTCTGCTGCCGCGGCCGCGGCCGCCCATCCGGCGGCGCAGGCGACGAGGCAGGACGTGAAGCGGCTTCGCATGGGGCCTCCTGGCGGGCGAGTCTATCGCGCGGCCCGCGCCCGAGCGACGTACAATGAGCGCCGCCATGGAGGTGCAGGCCAGCTTGCGACGTGCATCGGCGCTGTCGATGCTCCTGGCCCTGCTCGCTTCCCCCGCCGCCCGCGCCGCCCCGCAGGAGCTCGTGCACTTCGGCGTGATCGCCGAGGAGCCCAACGAGCCGGACCGCATGTTCACGGTCTACTCTCCGTTCATCGCCCAGCTGCGCGAGCGGCTCGCGCCCTCCGGGATCGGCGTCGGCGAGCTGGTGATCGCGCGCGATCTCGACGACCTGTCGCAGCGGCTGGTCCGCCGGCAGGTCGACTTCGTGCTCGAGAGCGTCTTCCCGATGCTCACGCTGCGCGAGCGCAGCCGCAGCCTGGAGCCGTCGCTGCTCGTGGTGCGGCGCGGCGAGCGCGAGTACCGGAGCGTCTTCTTCACGCGCCGCGAGAGCCCGATCCAGAAGCTCGGGGACCTGCGCGGCCGCACGCTGGTGCTGCAGGCGATGCGCTCCACGTCCGCCTTCGCGCTGCCGCGCGCGGAGCTGACCCGCGCCGGGATCCCGCTGGTCGCCGCCGACGAGGCCGCCGCCGACCCGCGCTCCGCGCGCTACGTGCTCGCGCTCGCCGAGGTCAACCAGGCGATCTGGGTGCTGCACGGCAAGGGCGACGCCGGCGCCTTCAACGAGGGCGACTGGCAGGCGCTGCCCGAGAAGATCCGCACGCAGCTGCGGGTGTTCGCGCGCAGCCGGCCGATCGAGCGCGGCCTGATCGCGTTCCGCAGCAGCCTCGAGCCGGCCACGCGCGCGAAGCTCGAGGAGGTGATGCTGGCGCTCGACCGCGACGAGTCGGGCCTCGCGGCGCTCACCAAGGCCGCCGGCATCACGCGCTTCGAGCGGCTCACGACGGCCCAGCGCCAGGCGGTGCTCGACTGGGCCTCGGTGCTGATGGTGTCGCGCGGCCGCTGATGCGAACGAGCGGGATCGGCACCCGGTACGCGTTCTACGTCGCGGCGCTCTCGCTCGCGCTCGTGGCGGTCACGCTCGCCGCCTCCGGCGCGATCGCGCTCGGCCGCATGCGCGTGCTGCAGCAGGAGCTGCGCGACGCGGTCACCACGGCCCGCGCCGCCGACGACGAGCGGGCGCTCGACGGCGCGGCGCGCTACCTGGGCCTGCACCTGTTCAACCCGCTCTACCAGCTCGACGTCGAGCGGCTGAACGAGGCGATCCAGCAGACGCAGGCGTGGCTGCCGGTAGTCTCGTTCCTGGTGGTCGACCGCGACGGCCTCGTGCTGACGGACGGCACCGCGACGAACGTGATGTACGGCGAGCGCGCCCCAGGGCCGCTGCCGAGGGACGACGTCCCCGACCCGATGCTGATCCGGCGCGACAACGTGACCGAGCTGCGCTTCCGCGTGGCGGCGGGCGGCGTCTCGGCGGGCTGGGGCATCGTCACGCTCAAGGAGCCGCCGTGGGAGGCGTCGCTGCGGCGGCTCGAGGAGGAGCGCACCGCGGAGCTCTGGCAGGGACACCGGGCCTCGCTGGTCTCGCTCGGAGCGCTCGTGCTGCTGGCCACCGTCGGAGTGGGCGTGCTGGTGAGCCTGCTGCTCTCGCGCACGCTGGCACGGCCGCTCACGCAGATGAGCCGCGCCGCCGCGCAGATCGCGGCCGGGAACCTCGACCACCCGCTCACGCTCGACTCGCCGGACGAGCTCGGCGACCTGGCGCGCGCGCTCAACCGGATGGCGGGGGAGCTGCGCGCCCACGAGGAGGCGCTGCGCGCCGAGCGCAGCGACCTCGCGGCCAAGAACGCCGAGCTCGAGCGCTTCAACTACACCGTCTCGCACGACCTGAAGACGCCGCTCGTCACGATCCGCGGCTTCGCGGGGCTCGCGGGCGGCGACCTCGCGGCGGGCCGCAACGACGCCGTGCGCAAGGACCTCGGCCGCATCGTCGCGGCGGCCGACAAGATGCACCGCCTGCTCGACGACCTGCTCGAGCTCAGCCGGATCGGGCGCGTGGTGCACCCGCCCGAGGACGTGCCGCTCGGCGGCCTGGTGCGCGATGCGCTCGAGCTGCTGAAGGGGCAGCTCGAGCCGAGAGGCATCGTGGTCGAGGTCGCGCCCGAGCTGCCCGTCGTGCGCGCCGACCGGCGCCGGCTGCTCGAGGTGCTGCAGAACCTGCTCGAGAACGCCGCCAAGTTCTCGGGCGGCCAGGAGCGGCCGCGGATCGAGCTCGGCATGCGGGAGGACGCCGGCGAGCGCGTCATCTTCGTGCGGGACAACGGGCGCGGCATCGAGCCGCGCTTCCTCGAGCGCGTGTTCGGGCTGTTCGAGAAGCTCGACCCGGGCGGGGAAGGCACGGGCGTGGGCCTGGCGCTGGTGCGCCGCATCGTCGAGGCCCACGGCGGTCGGGTGTGGGCCGAGTCCGCGGGCCTCGGCCGCGGCGCGACGTTCTGCTTCACGCTTCCCGGCGGGCCCTCGGGGGCCGCTGCGGTCCCCGAGAAGCAGATCCAGAGCGATCCCGGCTTGTCGGGATCGTCCGGGTCGGTCCAGCCCGTCTCGCCCGTCCAGCCGGTCACGCCGAGCTGACGCCTCGCGGCCGCGGCTCGCCGCCTTCCAGCGGGTAGAGCGCGGGCGTTTCGTCCGGTCGCAGCGCGAGCGCGCTCCGGCCGTCGGGCGAGATCGCCCGCCAGTGGTAGACCGTCACGCCTTCCGGGGTCGCGGCGCGCGACGCGCCGCTCCGTCTACGCGGCGCGGATCGCGTCGACCGGGTGCAGGCGCGAGGCGCGCAGCGCGGGGTAGACGCCGGCGCCGAGGCCGATCGCGATCGCGAAGCCGGCTGCGAGGCCGAGGCCGAGCGGCGAGACCGGCAGCCCGCTCTCGAACGCCTGGCCGGCGAGGAGCGTGATGCCCCAGCCCAAGAGCGCGCCGAGCCCGCCGCCGACGAGCGAGAGCGAGACCGACTCGATCAGGAACTGGCCGAAGATCTCGGGGTCGGTGGCACCCATCGCCTTCCGGAGCCCGATCTCGTAGGTGCGCTCGCCGATCGAGATCTGCATCACCGAGAAGATCCCGATGCCGCCGACCAGCAGCGAGATGCCGGCGATCGAGGCCAGCACCACGCGCCAGTTGGCGATCAGCACGTCGACCTCCTTGCGCACGCGCAGGATCTCCTCGCCGATGTTCTGCACCTTGAAGTCGGTGATGCCGCGGTGGCTGCGGCGCATCAGCGCCTCGGCCTCCTTCTCGGCGTTCTCGAGGTCTTCGGGTGGGGCCTGGAAGGCCCACGCGTGCACGGCGTCGGTGCCCGCGAAGTACTGCTGCGCCGTCGTGAGCGGGACGTAGACCTTGGCGTTGTCGCGCTCCATCTCGTCGTCGTTGACCTGGTCGGTGCCGAGGTTCTTGAGCACGCCGACGACGCGGAAGCGCACGCCGCGCAGGACGATCTCGCGGCCGAGCGCCTCCTCGTCGCCGAAGACGTCCTGTTTGAGCTTGTGGCCGATCAGCGCGACCGTGGCCCGCGTCTCGACGTCGCGCTCCACGAGGTAGCGGCCTTGCGCGGGCACCCGGTTCCGGATCCGGCCCCAGGCCGGCGTCACGCCCTCGACGGCGACCCTCATCGTGCGGCCGTTGAGGCGCGCCGTCTCGTTGCCGAGGCTCAGCATCGGCGCCGCCTCGGCGATCACTTCCTTGCCGGGCTCGATCACGTGCGCGTCCGCGCTGCGAAGGCCCCGGGAATAGCCTTCCTTCTTCTGCTCGAGGCGGTCCTGCGTCTTCTGCGGCACGACGAAGATCACGCCGTCGAAACCGAGATCGGTGAGGCCCTGCTGCACCGACACCGCCAGGCCGCCGATCACGGACACCATCACCACGAGCGCGGTAGTGCCGAGCACGATCCCGACGAGCGTCAGCCCCGAGCGCAGCTTGTGCGCCAGGATCTCGGAAAGCGAGGTGCGAACGGCCTCGGAGACGTACACGTTACTCGTACCTCAGGGCTTCGATCGGGTTGAGCCGCGCGGCGCGGATCGCCGGGTAGAAGC
>Ga0111538_10008557_pt1 | contig 13735 bp, 12 predicted proteins | sample SoiMethybrSBSTD1_FD_79669 | JGI IMG/M metagenome (GOLD analysis project Ga0111538, IMG submission 79669) | Bulk soil microbial communities from a Populus tree surrounding site in Tennessee, USA - Soil MetaG P. TD hybrid SBSTD1 (version 2)... | ecosystem: Environmental > Terrestrial > Soil >...
CCTGATCACGGCCACATCTCGTCCGCCGCCGGCAGCAGCCGATCGCTGTACGCACAACCAGGTTGCGGGCCTTAGCCGGGATAACCGGGTCGAGGTTCGAGTCCTCTTCGGCGCATCACGCGAGGCCCAGCATGGCGGGGCTGTCGTCGTTCGAGACCGGTGCTGGTTCGGAGCTACCTCAGCGGACGTCGTGTTCGACGATGCATGAAGTCGCACCGTGCAGCGCGATCCGGAGCGTCGGCGCCACCGTCCCGCCGAAGCGGATCCGGGCGTCCTCCACCGTGGTCAGGCCCTCGCTGCCGCGCGAAGATCGGTAGTTGAGGAAGCTGACGACACGCAGGTCCGGCAGCACCAGCCACGCGTACGCCTGGTCGGGTTCGCTCGGCGGGTTCTGGATCACCAGCCCCGATCGGTTGAGCGGTTCCCACGGGCCCTCCATGCCGGCTGCGACGAATCCATACAGGCCCGTCGGCGCCGAGCCTGGCGGGTGGAAGACGTGTCGTTGCATGCAGAAGAAGAGGTAGTAGCGGCCCGCGTGAGCGACGAGCTGGGGTCGCTCGATCTCGTGGTTGATGCCTGCCGCCTGCACGAGCGGCGGGCGCAGTGACCATCCGCCCGCGCGCTCGGCGGCGAGCGCGACGGCACCCATGAACCGGCCCCGCCACGGCACCGAGGCGGCGATGAGCAGGTACTCGCGGCCGTCGGCGGGATCGCGGAACCAGCCCGGGTCGCGGAACGCCCCGATGCGGCCCGGGCCGCCGTCGACCTGGTCCGTGAGGAGATACATCCGGCCGTCCGGGCGCACCAGCTCGCGATGCTCCGCGGCGTCGAGCCGGATGGGGCCGCCGTCCGCGACGAGCTGCGCGCGCGCCTCGAAGACGCGCTGGACGTAACTGCGGCGTGCTTCACCGCGGTGGCCCGCCGCCGTGTAGTACACCGAGACAGAGCCGTCCGGGCGCCGGACCGCCGATCCGGACCACTCGCGGCTTCCCGGGGAGGCGCCCGCTGGGAACACGTGATCCAGGTCGCGCCAGGCGCCGCCCTTCCGCGCGAGAAGGCGGAGCCGAGCCACGTCGTGCCGATCTTCGGGGTGGCCGCGGACCGGTGCGGAGAGCGTCATCCACAGCTCGGCGCCGAGCACGACGATCGGTGACCCGTCGGGCTCCTGCACCGGCCACATGTCCCATGTGTACTCGCCCTGGAGCAGCCGGGGCAGGTCGCTTGAACGCACGATCGGGGCCGTCGTGGTGGGCGACGGGACGAGCCGGCCGAGATGCTGCCGCGTCCAGCGGAAAGGACGGCCGTGCGTCACCCGACTCCCGCAGGAGGACGGCGTCGGCTGCGCTGCAGGGCGCTGTGCGCCGCCTCCAGGAGCGCCTTGGCCCGAGGATCGACGTCGTGGTCGTCGCGCATGAGGTTCATCGCATACGAGACGCCGGCACGCAGCGACGGCCAGGCGCAGTGGACGGATCCACCCGCCCCCCGGTGACCGAATGCGTCGCGGGCCGGACCGAGCGGATACGTCGCCGTCTGCAGCTCGAACCCGACGCCGAACGTCTGCGCCTGGCGGCCCAGCGGATCCCATCTGCGGCTCACCGCCGTGCGCCCGAGCGCGAGCGTCTCGGCGCTCAGGAGCCGGACGCCGTCAAGCTCGCCCCCGACGGCGACACAGCCGTACAGCCGTGCCAGCGACCGCGCCGTCGCGATCCCGCCGGCTCCGGGGATCTCGGCCCGATGCCACGTCGGAGCGTTCCACGGGATTCGTCCCGGCGCGAAGAGCGGGGGGTTGTTCTGGATGCGATTCAGCAGCTCGTCGCGCGCGAAGTCGGCGGCGGTCAGGCGTCGCCCCCAGTCGGCGCTCTGGTGGAGCGTCGATACCCGTGGCTCGAACTCCTCCGGGAGCCCGATCCAGATCTCCAAGTCCAACGGATCGGCAACCTCATCGGCGAAGAACTGGCCCACGCTCCGGCCGTCGACTCGGCGGATCAGCTCACCGCACAGCCAGCCGAAGGTCAGCGGGTGGTAGGTGAACGGCGCGCGCGGATCCGTCTCGGGCGGCTGATCCGCGAGCAGTGCGGCCATCCGCCGGTCATCGAGGATGTCGGTCTCCTCCAACGGGTCCCGCATCGCCGGCATACCCGCCTGATGCGAGGCGACGTCGCGGACACGAATCCGCTCCTTGCCACAGGCGGCGAACTCCGGCCAGTAGCGCGCGACCGGAGCGTCGAGCTCGAGCTCGCCGCGGTCCGCGAGCATCAGCAGGCACAGCGCGACGAGGCCCTTCGTCCCCGAGAAGATCACCTGCAGCGTGTCTCGCCGCCATGGCCGCTCGCCGCCGGCGCCCGCGTCGCCACCCCACAGATCGACGACAAGCTCGCCGTCGCGGGTCAGGGCGAAGGCAGCCCCGAGCTCGCCACGGTGGCGGACGTTGTCCGCGAATGCCTCGCGGACCGCCTCGAAGCCGGCGGCGACGTGCCCGTGGATCACCGCTCAGCCCTTCAGCGACCCTTCAAGCAGCGCCGAGACGAAGCGCCGTTGGAAGATCAGGAAGACGATCAGCGTTGGCGTGAGGATCAGCAGCGAGCCGGCGCACAGCAGCGGAATGTCGGTTCCCCACTGCCCCTGGAACGCGCCTAGCGCGCCGGCCATCGTGCGCTTCGTCGGTTCGTCGACGAGGACGATCGCGAGCAGGAACTGATTCCACGTCCACAGGAAGAGGAGGATCGCCAGCGACGAGATCGCCGGTCCGGCGAGCGGGACGTGGATGCGCCAGAACAGCTGCCACGTGTTGGCGCCGTCCATCCGCGCCGCCTCCGACAGGTCCGTCGGCATGTTCACGAAATGCGCGCGCATCCAGAAGACGGAGAACGGCATGAACAGCCCGATGAGCGGCAGGATGATCGCCCACCTCGTGTTGAGCAGCCCGAGGTCTCGTACCTGGTAGTAGAGCGGCGTGATCACGCCTTCGAACGGCAGCGTGATGCCGAGCAGGAACACGATGAACAGGACCTGGCCGCCCGCCATCCGAAGGTGTCCGATCGCGAAGCCGGCCATCGTCGCGATCAACAGCGACACCGGGACGACGCCGAGCACGATGAGCACGCTTGACGTGAGGATCTCCCCCATCCGCGCCGACCGGAACGCCTCCGTGAAGTTGCCCCACTGAGGATCGCTCGGCCAGTCGAGGCCCGACGGGTAGGTGCCGGAAGGATGAAGGGCCGTCGTGAAGAGGCTGACGAACGGCAGGATCGTGATCGCGATCAGGACGATCAGCAGCGCTCTTCCTGTCAACGCCTCGCGCCGCGCGACGATCATCCCGAGTCCTTCCTCGTGAGCCACTGGATCGGCAGCACGCAGACCAGCACGAGCGCCATCAGCACGACGGCCAGTGCCGATGCGACGCCGACGTGGCGCTCGGAGAACGCCTGGTAGTAGATCTCCAGGCCGGGGACCATCGTTGCGTTCCCCGGCCCGCCCTGCGTCGAGACATAGACGATGTCGAAGGCCGCCAGGGCGGCGATCACCGTCACCGTCACGCACACCCCGATCTCCTGCCGCAGGTGCGGCACCGTGATGTGGACGAACTCGCGGAACGGGCCGGCGCCGTCCATCCGAGCGGCCTCGTAGAGCGACTGATCGATCCTGCTCATGCCCGCGAGCAGCAGAAGCGTGCACAAGCCGAGGAGCACCCAGGCGCCGATCACGCCGACCGCCGGCAGCGCCGTCGAGAAGTCACCGAGCCAGGCGCGCGTCACTCCGTCGAGTCCGATCAGCGAGAGGAACTGGTTGACGAGCCCTGTCGACGACAGCATCCAGCTCCAGGCGATGCCGGCCGCCACCAGCGGTATGACCTGCGGCAAGAAGACCACCGTCCGTGCCACGAGCGCCAGCCGGCTGCCCGCGATCTGCCGGATGGTCGACGCGATCAGCAGCCCCAGGACGACGGGGATCGCGCTGAAGAACACGATGAGCTTGAACGCGTTGACGATGGTCTTGGACAGGTCCGGGTCGGTGAAGACCTTCGAGTAGTTCTCGAGGCCCACCCACGTCGACGGCCCGATGCCGTCCCAGTCGTAGAGCGAGTACTGGAACGTGAGCACGAGCGGCCACAGGACGAACCAGGCGTAGATCAGCAACGCCGGCGCGACGAAGATCCACCCGACCCATGCCGGCGTGCGGAGCGCCGCCGGCTGGGCGGAGCTCCGCACGCGCGGCCGGACGGCGGCCCGCGGACGGTCCTCGGAGACGTCCAGCGTGTCGAGCATCCGCCGCGCCCGTCTGTCCTCAGCCGCCGACCTGGCTCTCGTAGTCGCCCTGCACCGCCTTGAGCATCCCCTCCGGGGTCTGCTCGCCGGCCACGAGCTTCTGGATGTTGGGCGTCCAGCTCTTCGCGTAGATCGCCCCGGTCGCGTTGGCGATGAAGTCCATCGCCCCGTTGTCCTCTGCGATCGCCGAGCCGGCCTCGAGCGTGCTCGCGGTGACGGTCCCCTGCTTCACCGAGGGCATGTATGCGTCGGGCGGGCCCATCGGATGCGACCCTCCCACCTCGACGCCGATCTCGCGGGCGCGCTTGTCGGTCGCCACCCAGTTGAGGAAGAACGCGGCGCAATCCGCGTGCTCGGCGCGAGCGCCGATGCCAAACGTCAGCGGGGCCGACATCGCGGCCTGCTTGCCGCCTTCCTCCCGCGGTGGCATGACGAAGAAGCCGACGTCGCCGGGCATCTGCTTGTCGAGGTTGCCGGACTCCCAGTCGCCGTCGAACATGAGCAGGCCTTCGCCGTCGAGGAACCGGCTCATCATCTTCGCGTAGTCGACGGCGTTGACGTCCTTGGCGAAGTAACCGGCCTTGATCCAACGTTCGAGATGCTTGGCGGCCTCGACGTTCGCGGGCGTGTCGATCGTGGCGCCGTCCTTCTGGAAGATCCAGTCGTTGATCGGCCCGGTCGGCCCGTACGCGGCCATAAGCGCCTGGAGCGGGAACAGCAGGCCCCCGGTGGCGCCGCCGTTGAACTGCTGGATCGGGATCATCCCCTCCGCCTTGGCCTTCGCCAGCAGCTCGTCGAGCTCGGCCAGCGTCTTCGGCGGTGCGGACATGCCGATGCGTTCGGCCAACTTCTTGTTGTAGAAGACGCCGGTCATGCTGAAGTTGAGACCCATCGCGTAGAGCGATCCCTCGCCGCGCGGCCGGCCGCCGGGGGCGAGACGAAGCTGTTCGAGCTGCGATGGCGGCCACCCGTCCCAGCCGAACGCCTTGGCGTAGCCGTCGAGATTCAGGAGGAGGTCGTCTTTGACGAGCTCGGAGACCTGCGGGAGGCGCATCAGATCCGGCGGATCGTCGGCGAGGACGCGCGGCGCGTTCTGCGTGATCACCGCGAACTGGTCCTCTCGGATCTTCCACTTCACGTTCGGATACTGCTTGGTGAACTCGTCGGTGAGCGCCTTCGGGAGCGGGAACCCGGTCTCGAAGTAGCCGTCGAGCGTCACCGGATCCTTGCCGCAGGTGACGGTCTTGGCGGTCGGAGTGCCCTTCGCCGAGGACGCCGAATCCGAGTCCTCACCTGGCCCGCATCCCACGACGACGGCCGCAATGCCGAGCACGAGGACGCCGAGCGTGGCTCCCCGCCGGCACGCGCGAACACGACTCAACATTTGTGTCTCCTCCCCGTCGTGGGCTTCGGCTCGAAGCAGCGACCTCAAGCGTGCTAAATCGGATTAGCACTCGGTAGTCTTACGCCCGATCCGATGTCCTGTCAACCCGCGCAGCGCACCCCGAGGGTCTCATTTTGAGCGAACGACGGGTCACGCTCGCCGACGTCGCGCGCCTGGCCGGGGTCTCACCGACGACCGCATCGTTCGTGCTCTCGGGACGCGGTCCCGAGATGCGCATCTCCCGCGACGTCGAGCAGCGCGTGCTCAAGATCGCGGACGAAGTCCAGTACCGCCCGAACATCGTGTCCGTCGGTCTCCGCACCGGCACCACGCGGACGATCGGCTTCGTGTCGGACACCGTCGCGACGTCGCGGTTCGCCGGCGATCTGATCAAAGGCGCCCTCGAGGCGGCGCGCGAGCGCGGCGTGATGCTGTCGATCGGAGAGACCGAAGGCGATGTGCAGCTCGAACGGCTGCTTGTCCAGGCCATGCTCGACCGGCAGGTCGACGGCATCATCCTCGCGTCGATGTACACGCGCGCACTCACGGTGCCGAGCGTGCTGACGAGCGCTCCCGCCGTTCTGCTCAACGCGCTCCCCAAGGGTCGCTCGGCGCTCCCCGCCGTGCTTCCAGACGAGGCCGACGCCGGGCGCGCCGCCGCGCGCGTGCTCCTCGAAGCCGGGCATCGAGACGGCATTCACCTGATCGGGGCCGGTCCAGATGTCGGCGACATCCCGGCCGGTGGCGTCGCGGCCGCCGAACGGATCACGGGAATCCGTGAGGTCCTGGGGCAGGCGAATGTGAGCGTGGCCAGCGGAACCCTCTGCCACGCCTGGGAACCGGAGCATGGCCAGGCCGCCACGCGCGCGCTCCTCGATCGCGAGCGTCCCGGCGCGCTGATCTGCCTGAACGACCGGCTCGCCCTCGGTGCCTACCACGCTCTCCGCGACGCGAGCCTCGAGGTGCCCGGCGACGTGTCGGTGGTGTCGTTCGACGACGATCCCATCGCCTCCTGGATCCGCCCCGGGCTCACGACCGTGGCGCTCCCCCACTACGCGCTGGGGCGCAAGGCCGTCGAGGTCCTGTTCGCGGAGATCGACCTGCGCGAGCCTGCCGATCGGAGGGCCGCTGTCCATCGCGTTCCGATGCCGTTGCGCGAGCGCGAATCGGTTGCGCCGCCACCCGGTCATCAGCGGTCGAACGGCCACGCGAGGTCGAACGGCGGCGAGTCGTAGTTCGCGAACTCGCCGGCGGCGCGCGAGGAGACGGAGATCACGGCGAACTCGAGATCCGTGTCGCGGTATTGCGCTCATCCAGGTCGTGATCTGGACGGATCTACACGTTCCCGCACAACGTTGAGGGCCAGGCTGTGTCTCACCATCGTCGGGAGGTCCGTAGGCTGGTGCGTGTCGCCACCCGAAGACCGCCGATCCGGCGGTGCCTGCCGTGTCCAACCAGCAAAAGACGTCACCGTCGGAGCCCTCAGGGCCGAGGTACAGCGCGCGAGTCGCGCTGAGCTGCGAGCACGGGCACGCGCCCGGGCCAGTGCTTCACGCGCTGCAGGAGCTTCGCTCGATGATCGACGACCGGCTGCGCCGCGACCTCGGCGGCCGGTACGACCGGCACAGCACGAGCTCCGTCGGAACCGACAAGCTCACGGTCACGTTCACGCTCCGTGCGGCGACCGATGCGGATGCCATCCGATCGGCGGGACTGGCCGCCGGCACGCTCGCCGAGATCCTCACGGACAACGCCGTTGCCGTCGACCTCTCGGGCGTCGCGCTCGTCGTCCGAGCGCAGTAGACGCAGAGACAGGACCGGCCCCGCAGTCGATCCCGTTTGCCTCAAGGGTGCGTTGCCTCGTCGCGCGGAGCGCGTATCGGCGTAGAACCGCTCTCGGGCCGGGATTGTTGGCCACGGGGCCAGCCTCAAGCTCCACTCTACTCTCAATCCGACCCGCGCGAGCGAATCCCGCTACGGCGACGGCTTCGAGGACGTGCGGCCCGATACGCATGGGGTCGCTTGGTGCCATGCGCTCCGGCAGGAGCAGCTCGATGATCGCCAGCTAGCGCCGCTTGATCTTGAACCGCCTGACCACCGGCGTGGTATCGAGGTTGCCCGCGTGGTCGCGCGCCTTGACGCGGAACACGTGCCTGCCGGGCGCGAGCTTCTTGTAGGTCTTCGGCGAGGTGCAGCGCCTGAGCTTCCGCCGGTCGAGCTTGCAGGAGAACGTGGAGCCCGCCTCGCTGGAGGCGAACCTGAACGTCGCCTTGCGCGCTGCCTGGTTGATCCGGCCTCTGCCAAGCGTCGTGGCGGGCGCGGTGACGTCGGGCGCGGCGGGAGCGGGAGTGACCGTCGGCGTCGGCTGCGGGCCCGGACCCTGGGTCACCGTGGGCGTCGGGTACGCGATGATCTGGGTCAGCGAGAACGAGGCGATGGACTGCGCCTGGGTGTCACCGCCCGCGCTGGTGAAGTTCCCTGCCGCATAGAGCTGCCGGTCGACGACCGCGAGGGCGGAGCCCTCGCCGACCCAGGGGCCGTTGACGGCGCCGTTGGATCCGACCGGGTGCCAATCGCTACCGTCGAAGAAGGCGATGTTGTCGGCGCGCCCGTCACCGTTCGCGTTCGTGAACGTCCCGGTGGCGATGACGATCGATCCGACGCTGGCCAGGTCGTAGATGTTCGTCGCCGCCGGGAACCACCCGTCCGCGCCGCCGGTCTTCGAACCCATCGCGCTCCACGCCGACCCGTTCCACTTCGCGACGTGGTCCGCCTGGGCGATGCCGGCGACATCCGACCCCTCGGTCCCGACGTACACGTCCGTCCCGCTGGCGGCCAGTGCGCGTACGTAGGCGTCCAGCACGCAGCCGCCGCAGCTGGGTCCGCCGCCGCCAGAGCCCATGGCGTGCCACGTTCCACCTTGAGGCAGGTAGGCGACGTTGTCGGCCTCCGGGATGCCCTCGACGTTGTTGAACCGTCCGCCCGCGTAGAGGCGCCCGTCGCTGGTCGCGGTCAGCGCCTTCACCGGGCCGGAGAAAAAGCCGGCCGGGTTGATCGTGGTGGCGCTCGGCGTGCCGGTGGCCAGGTCGCAAGCGAGCAGGTAGTCGGCGGTCTCTATGCCGGCGCCGTCCTGGAAGTCTCCCCCCACGTAGAGCGTCGGGCCGACGATCTGCAGGGCCCTGACGTTCCCGATCGTGTCAGTGGCCTCGGTGCAGAACGGCTCCCAGCTCGTGCCGTCCCAAACCGCGAGGTTGTCGGCGCCGCTGTTCCCTGCGTTCGTGAACACGCCGCCGGCGTAGACCTTGCCACCGGAGACGGCGATGGCGAAGACCTCACCGTTGGCGATCTGCTCCGTCGTCGAGCTGACCGCGCTCCAGGTGCTCCCGTTCCAGATCGCGATGCGGTCGGCGTTGGGGAATCCGCCGGCGTCGGTGAACTTGCCGCCGACGTAGAGAAGTCCGCCGGGCGTCGCCTCCAGCGCATTGGCGTTGAGGTTCAGCGACTTGGTACCGGCTGTGCCGTGGTCGCCGAGGTGATCCCAGCCCCCGGGGCCGGCGGCCGACGCCAAGGCCACCAGCACGCCGACGACCGGGGCAGAAAGTGCGAGGACGAGCAGGAGGCGGCGCTTGCCCGCCGGGCCGAGGCTTCCCATCAGGAATGGCTCCTTCCATCTGGGACGCAGGCGGCGCACGCGGCAGGCAGCCCAGGGTCAGCCCGCTCGGGTCCACCCTACGCCTTTCCGGCGTAGTAATCCACCGCGTTCTCGCCGGCCATGGAGTTGCGCCCCAGGAACTCCGCGACCGCCCGCGCGACGGGCTCGGGACGTTGGATCTGCAGGAGATGGCCAACCCCGTCGATCGTGCACTCCTCGACGTGCGGGAGCGAGGAGCGGAGGAACTCGGCGATCTCCACCCACAGCGGCTGGGTCTCCGCGCCGACCACGGACAGAACCGGCGAGCGGATGGCGGCAGCCTGCTCGCGGCCGAACGTCCACTCGGCGACGGCGGGCAACTCGACGCCGAAGAAGGTGTCGGCATCCTTGACCGACTGCGCAACCGCGCCCGGGATCCGCTTCTCGAGCAACGCGCGACACGCTGCCCAGTCGAGGCCACTCGCGGCGCCCACGAACATGGCGAACGCGCCCGAGTGGTCGCCGCTCGCGTATGCCTCGAAGACCGGGGCGGCGGCGTTCAAGAACGCACCGCCGAGCGGCAACGACACCAGCGTCGGCTCCAGCAGAGCGAGCGTGTGCACCCTCTCCGGGTGGTCGAGGGCCAGCTGGGCTCCGATCGACGCGCCGGTGGAATGGCCCGCGATGTGCGCGCGCCGCACACCGAGGTGCTCGAGCAGCGCCGCGGCGTCGGCGGCGTGGTCTGCGATGCTCACCGGCGGTGGCGTGTGCGTGCTGCCAACCCAACCGCGCTTGTGGTACCGGATCAGCTGGTAGCTGTCTGCCAGCGCGGGCTCGCGGAGGAGCGGCACGAAGCAGTCGGCGATGAGCATGTCGATCAACAGCACAGGCTCCCCTGCTCCGCGCACCTCGTACTCCAGCTCGACCCCGTTGACAGTTGCATGGTTCATGGCTCCTCCTGGCTTGAATTGGTGGTCCTCAACCCAGATGCGTGAGCAACGTCGACACGGCCGTAACCGCCGCGGTTACGGCGGCGTGCGATGAGCGTCCAGCGCGCGCGCGACGCGGCAGCGCGGGGAGGTTGGGAAGCGGCCTACGACCTGCTGATGGAGGCCGACGCGGGCGGCCTTGCCGATCCGGGCGACCTGCGGTTGCTCGGCGAGGTCGCGTATGCGGCCGGTCATCTCGACGTGACCATCGAGGCGTGGGAGCGCGCGTACGCACTGTCTGCACAGGCCGGCGACGCTGTCGCGACGGCAGGCGCAGCCGTGCGCGTCGCGATGCACCTGCTGCTGGACACCGCGCTCATGGCGCCCGTGCGCGGGTGGCTCGGACGAGCGCAGCGGCTTCTCCAAGGTCGTGAGGAGACGGCCGCGTACGCGTGGCTCGCGGCCGTCCGCGCGTACGAGCGGATGCTGACCGGCGACCGCGACGGCGCTCGGCAGTGGTCCGAGCGCGCCATCACGGTGGGTGCGGCGTACGACGCTGCGGCGTGCGCTGTCGGACGACTGGCGGCAGCGCGGCTGCGAATCCTGGACGGCGACGTCGAGGAAGGTCTGGCGCTGCTCGACGAGGTGGGAGTGGCGGCGGTGTCCGGGGATCTCGATCCGCTGTCGACCGGGCTGGTGTACTGCGAGCTCGTCTGCGCGCTGCAGGGGCTCGCGCAGTACGACGTCGCGGAGGAGTGGACCGAGGCGATGGAGCGGTGGTGCCGCACGAATGCCATCGGCAGTCTCCGTGGCCGCTGCCGCGTGCATCGAGCGGAGATCCTGCGGTTGCGCGGGGCGTGCGACGAGGCGGAGCGCGAGGCGCTGACGGCCTGCGAGGAGCTGAGCCCGTACCTGCGACGGGAGATGGGATGGCCGCTCAGCGAGCTTGGACGGATCCGGCTGCGCAAGGGCGACATCGCGGGCGCCGAGAAGGCCCTCCTGGCCGCGCATCGCGTTGGGTGGGAGGCCCAGCCGGGTCTCGCGCTGGTGCGTCTGGCGCAGGGAGATGCGGCCGCGGCGGCCGCGTCCGTACGCGACGCGCTGGACCGTCCCTCGCGGGTCCCCTCGAAGGAGCTGCCACCAGACTCCGACCTGCAGCGGGCGCCCGTGCTCGAGGCGCAGGTCGAGATCGAGATCGCGGCCGGGGACCTCGATCGAGCCCGTGCCGCGGCCGACGAGCTGGAGCAGGTGGCCGCCCGGTTCCAGAGCAAGGCGCTGGTGGCCGGCGCGACCCTGGCGCGCGGAAGGCTGCAGCTCGCCCAGGGCAACGCGGCGGAGGCGGAACGGAGCTGCTCTCAGGCCGCACGACTCTGGAACCAGATCGGGGCGCCCTACGAGGCGGCGCTCGCGCGATTGGTCCTGGCGGAGGCGCTCCGGGTCGGTGGCAGCGAGGACCAGGCCGCCCTCGAGTTCCAGGCGGCCAGGACGATCCTCGACCGGATCGAAGTCGCGGCGAGCGCCACGAACATCTTCCGCCGCGAGGGCGACTACTGGTCGGTCGTCTTCGACGGACGCACGGTGCGTGTCCGCGATCTCAAGGGCATGCGGTATCTCGCGCAGCTCCTCGGCAGCCCTGGCCGCGAGTTCCACGTGCTGGACCTGGTCGCTGCGGAAACGGGACAGCAGATGGCACTCGGCGACGCGGGCGAGATGCTCGACGAGCGGGCCAAGACCGCCTACCGCCGCCGCCTCGTCGAGATCGAAGACGACATCGAGCAGGCGCGCGCCGTCGGTGACGCCAAGCGCGAGCTGCAAGCCGACGCCGAGCGTGGCTTCCTGATGCGAGAGCTCGCGCGCGCCGTCGGTCTCGGTGGTCGCAATCGGCGCGCCGCATCAGCCTCCGAGCGCGCTCGATCCGGTGTCACCCGCGCGATCCGCCAGGCGATCGCGCGGATCGGCGAACACCACCGCGAGCTCGGTGAGCACCTCAGCTACGCCGTTCGCACCGGCACGTACTGCGCGTATGTGCCGGATCCCGGCGCGGGCCTGGCCTGGACCTCAGCGGAGGCGCCGGGCTTGCACACGGCGTAGCCCCCAGCGGCGGCTGGACCAGAGGTGGTCAGCACCGGCCCACGCCGCGAAGCACAGCCCGCCGACCGTGCCCGTCACGGTCATCAGCACGCCGGCCGCCGCTGCCGCCGCAACGCCGTCGCTGCCCAGGATGAGCACCGCGGCCGCAGCGCCGACGCTGGGACCGACCGGGAGCTGGCCGAGAGTCACGACCGCGATCAGCACGGCGATCGAGTCGAAGAACGAGGCGTCCACGCCGACGGCGTGAAGCAGCAGCCAGTTGCGGAATATCTGCCCGAACACGGCCAGGAGGACGAAGCCGAACACGAGGGTGCCGCCGCGGCGGCTGCGGAGCACCGCCAGACCTCGCCACAGCTCGCGGCCCTTGCGCAGGGCGAGATGCCGCAGGCCGGCGCTCACCAGGGCGATCACCGGCAGACCGATGAGCGGGAGCCACCATGGGAGGCCGAGCGGAGCGACAAGCGTGAATGACGCCAGCACGGCCAGCGCGGCCTCGACGGAGAGGATCGGAACCTCGGCGGCGATCAGCGTCGGAACCTGCGGACACACTTCCGGGGACGAGCGCCGCAGCGCGGCGATGCGAGCGGCGACCCCCAGCTGCCCGTTGATCACGCTCCCCAGCACCTGCATGCTCGACGCGCGATAGAGAACCCGGCGGCTGACCGTCCCGCCGGCGGCCTGGATCGTCAGGTGCCACGCCTCGCTGCGGGAGACGAGCGCACCGATCTGCAGCAGGACCGTCACCGCGAGCACCCACGCCTCGACGGACGAGAGCGCGTCGACGAACTCGTGCCGCCGGCCGGAAAGCAGCCACACGAGCACCGCGGCCGTGGCCACGGAGCCCACGACGCTGATCGGCCCCCGCCGACGGCGCCCGAAGCGCCGCAGGCGGCCGACAAGCTCACCGCGCGCAGCACCGCTCGACGGATGCGCGGCGGCGCTCAATCAGACGCCGCCGTCGGGTGCGTCCCGGGGTTCGAGATCCACCCCAGGCCCAAGGAGCGCGGTTGCCGTCACGTGCTTGCCGTTGCGCGCCTCGTAAACCGAGAGCGCAAGCGCGACGTCCGCGTCGCCGGTACCGATCACGGCGGCGACGGCTTCGGACATGCGGCAGCGTCCCAGCCGGCGATAGGGCATCTCGATGTCGTAGACGCGCCCCGGCGGACCGTCGGCCGCCCCGTGAACTTCGTCGACGTGGCGCGCCGTGAACGGCATCGGTCAGGCACGTCCCATTTCGAACCAGACAGTGGTGCTCCGACTCCGGCTCACGCCCCAGCTGGCGGCGAGACGCTCGACAAGTTCGAGGCCGAAGCCACCGAGGCGGGGCTGCTGGACTGGGCGCGTCTTCGCGACGGCGCCGGCGGTACCGGGATTGTCGATCTCGAATCGGAGCGCGTCCGCGGCGACGTAGATGGTGACCAGCACCGTGTCCGCG